>Ga0180007_10003034_pt1 | contig 19184 bp, 26 predicted proteins | sample MM_PC_MetaG_FD_121122 | JGI IMG/M metagenome (GOLD analysis project Ga0180007, IMG submission 121122) | Groundwater microbial communities from the Aspo Hard Rock Laboratory (HRL) deep subsurface site, Sweden - MM_PC_MetaG | ecosystem: Environmental > Aquatic > Deep subsurface > Groundwater... | reverse complement strand
GGTTTTAGCTACCGAGTGACTGAAGCTGACGGCGGGGTGTTTACCGATAAAAATACTCACGAAATTCAAGTGATATGTGAGGCGGGTGAAGATACAATTTATTATTGCAAAGAGTGTGATTGGGGGGCTAATAGTGAGATTTATAAATTTAAAGAAGGCGATAAATGCCCTAAATGTGTTAAAAAAGGCCTGCCTGCCGGCAGGCAGGGAAAAGTTATAACTGCAAAATCAATTGAGGTGGCTAATATTTTCCCGCTTGGAACTATGTATGCTGAAAAAATGAAAGTATTTTATACAGATAAAAAGGGTGTTAGAAAACCGGTTTGGTTTGGTAGTTATGGGATTGGACCTACCAGGGTAATGGGAACTTATGCGGAAGTATTTCATGATGACAAAGGTTTAATGTGGCCAAAGATAGTGGCGCCGTTTCAGGTTTATTTGATAGGACTAGAGGGGGTGGAAAAAAAGACCGAGGAAGTTTATAGAATGTTGGTGGATAAGAATATAGAAGTTTTATGGGATGATAGGGATGAGTCAGCCGGAATAAAGTTTAAAGATGCGGATTTAATTGGTTGTCCGATTAGGTTGGTCGTTTCCAAAAAGACCCTTGGTGAATACTCGGGGCAAGTAAAAGTTGAATGGAAGAGAAGAGATAGTAATAAGCAAGAGTTATTATTTTTAGATCAAGTATTAAGCAAGTTAAAATGAGTAAGATAATTGTAACCCATATATTCCCGGACCTGGATGCGATTAGCAGTATTTGGTTGCTAAGAAAATTTGATAGTGAATTTGATAATGCTGATATAAAGTTTGTTCCGGCAGGAACTACTTTGAATAATGAAATGGTTGATAGTGATCCAAGTATTGTTCATGTAGATACCGGCTTGGGCGGGTTTGATCATCATCAGTTGGATAGTCGGACTTGTGCGGCTGAGTTGGTCTTTAATTATTTAAAGTGTGAGAAAAAAGTCGCTTTAAAATATCAAAGTGGCCTTGAGAGAATTGTAAAAATTGTTAATCAAATAGATAATTTTGAAGATTTTTTTTGGGACGACAGTAACAATGATCGTTATGATTTTTGTTTACACCATATTTTTGATCATTTGAAGTTATCCGGTCAGTTAAAAGATAGGGAATTGGTGGAAGTAGGAGAAAAGCTACTGGATGCGATTTTGTTTGGATTTAGGCAAAAGGTGGCCACTGAAGAAGAGTTAGAGAGAGGAGTTGAGTTTGAGTCTTACTGGGGGCGGTCATTGGGAATTGAAACTAAGATAAGTAGGGTGAGCAAGCTGGCTCAAAAGAAGGGTTTTAATTTGGTGGTTAGAAAAGAACCAAAAACAAATTTTGTTTCAATTAAGTCTCAACCTAAAAAAGAGCTAGACTTGACAGAGTTGTATGAAGAATTAATAAAAAAAGATACTAAGGCCGACTGGTTTTTTCACTCCAGTAAGCATATAATCCTAAATGGTTCTAGGCATAATCCTAAGATTAAGCCTAGCACTTTAACTTTAAGTGAGTTAATAGAAATAACAAAAAGTATTAAAGGGGGTGTCAGGCAGTAATGCCAATAGTAGTTAAAGCACAACCAGGAGATTCTTCTGATCAAGTGATTAGAAAATTCAAAAAAAAGATTTTACAGAGCCAGCTTTTGACTCAGTTGAAAGAAAGAGAATTTCATAAAAAACCATCAGTTAAAAAGAAAGAAAAAATGGCTGAGTTTAAGAGACTTAGCAAAAGAAGAAAGAGGTTAAAATGGGTAAGAGCCAGAAGTTCTTAATTGATTTAAAATCAGCTATGAAGCAAAGAGACACTAGCAGGATGCTGGTGTTACGTTGTTTGATGGCGGCTTTGAAAAATAAAGAGATTGAGAAACAGGAGAATTTGAATGAAGAGGAAGAAATTAAAATAATTAACAAAGAGGCTAAAAAAAGACAAGATGCTATTATAATATATAAACAAGCTAACCGTTTGGAGTTGGCGGAAAAAGAAGAAATAGAGCTTGGAATAATTAAAAGTTATTTATGAAAGTGGTAGCTGATTTGTCTTTTGTAAGTGAAAAAAAAATTAAGGATTTAAATAAAAAATATCGGAAGAAAAATCAAGCGACTGATGTGTTATCTTTTCCTTTGGATGATATGAAGTTGGGGCCTGATGGAGTGGTGAGACTGGGAGATATTGTAATTTGTAAAAGCCAAGCTAAAAAAAATGGTAATAGTGCGCCTTTTTTAATTAGGCATGCTATGCTACATTTGTTAGGTGTTCATCACGATTAAATCGGAACAAATTTATGGCTTATTATTTAAAGTATCGACCGCAAACAATTTTAGAACTGGACCTAGAGAAGGTTAGAAATTCTTTGGGAGAGTTGTTAAAAGCAAAAGATACTCCCCATGCTTTTTTGTTTGTTGGACCTAAGGGAACCGGGAAAACTTCCAGTGCCAGGATTGTGGCTAAGGCGGTTAATTGTTTAAAACCAAAAGCCGGGGAGCCATGCAATAAGTGTGAGGCCTGCAAGTTGATTATTGAGGGCAGATCTTTGGATATTATTGAGATTGATGCGGCTTCGAATCGAGGGATTGATGACATTAGAGAGCTTCGAGAAAAGATTAAATTGGTGCCAAGTGTTTTAAAGTTTAAGATTTATATTATTGATGAAGTCCATATGTTAACTATTGAGGCCTTTAATGCTTTATTAAAAACTTTAGAAGAGCCGCCCAAACATGCGAAATTTATTTTGTGCACCACCGAACCTCATAAAATTCCCGGAACTATTGTTTCAAGATGCGTTAAGGTGGAGTTTAGTAAAGGCAAGGTTAGTGAGATAGTTAGGTCTTTAAAAAGAATTGTTAAAGGAGAAAACCTAAAGATTTTAGACAATGATTTGGTTTTGATTGCCAAGAATTCCGGAGGGAGTTTTAGAGATGGAGTTAAAGTATTGGAACAATTATCGTTTGGAGGAAAGAAAATAACTTCAAAGAAGGTTAAGGAATTTTTTTTAGGAGGAGCGAGCGAAGTTTTGATTGATGATTTTTTGGGAATGGTTTATAGAAAGGAAATTAAAAAAGCTTTAGGTTGGTTGGCTAAAGTTATTAATGGTGGTATGAATGTAAGGCAGTTGGGGGTTGATATAGTTGAGAGACTGAGAGAAGTCTTGATGATTAAATTAAGAGTAGAAGAAGGCGAGGACATTGAAGAGATTGATGATATTAATAAATTAAAAGAATTGATCGATTTATTTCATAGGGCCGCAAGAGAAATTAAAGGATCGGTGATAGAAAGCTTATCTTTGGAGTTAGCGGTGGTGAAGTGGGGTAATCAAACTGAGAGGATTAAAGTGATTGAAATGCCTAAGGCAACTGAAGAAAAAGTTTCTGAGCTAAAGACTCCTGAGTTAAAAGTTCGGTCCGGTAAAGTCAGCCTTGATTCAGTAATAGCTAAATGGGGAGAGGTAATGGCGGCGATGAAGCCCCACAATCACTCAATTGAAGCTTTGCTTAGGTCCACCAAACCAAGTGGCTTTGATGGTGAGTTTTTGGTTTTGGAGGTTTTTTATCAGTTTCACAAAGAGAGACTTGAGGCAGATAGATACAGGCAAATTATTGAACAGGTGGTATCAGAAGTTTTGAGTCAACCGACTAGGGTTAGGTTTTTATTGGGAGATAAAGCTAAAAATATTACTGCTGAAGTTACAGATGATATTGTAACAACAGCAGAAGAAGTTTTTGGAGTGGAGGTGAATTAATTAATGTTTGATAAAGTAAAACAACTAGGTCAACTAAAAAAAATGCGTGACCAGGCTATGACTATTCAAAAACAGTTAGCCCAAGAGGAAATTGAGATTAGTGAAGATGGAATTAAGATAGTAATTACCGGAGATCAAAAATTAAAAAGTCTTGAAATTGATGGTATGACTAATATTAGGGTTTTGGAGTTAATTAATAAGGCTATTAAAAAATCTCAAGAAATGGCGGCTAAAAAATTAGCTGAAATGAGCGGTGGTTTAACTGGGATGTTAAAAGGTCAAGGCCCGATGGGGGGAAATTAATGAAAGTGATCATAACCGGAAGTGTGGCTTTTGACCATATTATGTCAATGCCTGGCAGGTTTAAAGACCATATTATGCCAGATAAGATTCATATGTTAAATGTGAGTTTTTTGATGAATAAATTACGTCGGGAAAAGGGTGGAACAGGGGGTAATATGGCTTATGGTTTGGGTTTATTGAGAGTTAAATCAAAATTGATTGCAAGTGTTGGGGCTGATTTTGAACTTGAATATAGAGCTCATTTGGAAAGCGTTGGGGTAGATACCAGTCAGATTAAGGTTTGTAAGGATTTGGTTAGTGCTACCGGTTTTGTAATGACTGATAGAGATGATAATCAGATTTGGGGATTTTTTGAAGGGGCGATGAAACAAGCAATTAGGTTGACTTTAAAAAAGTTGGTTAATGAGGATGAGTTGGTGGTGATTGGCCCGAATGATCCAAAAGCAATGGCAAAGTATGTAACAGAATGTAGTTCTTTTGGTTATTTATTTTTGTTTGATCCGGCTTTTCAAATTCCAAATTTGCCGGTAGAAGAACTAAGATTGGGAGTAAATAAAGCCAGAGTATTGATAGGTAACGATTATGAGATTATCTTGATGTTAAAAAAGACAGGTTTAAAAAAATCCCAACTATTAAAGAAGGATAAAATATTAATTACTACTTTGGGTTCAAGTGGGTCGTTGATAGAAACTAACGATAAAAAGCTTAAGATTCCGGTAGTTAAACCTAAAAATATTTCTGATCCGACGGGGGCCGGTGATGCTTATCGTTCTGGATTTGTGACGGGATACATAAATAATTTACCTTTGGCTGTTTGTGGGAGAATAGGGGCGTTAGCGGCAGTTTACACGGTTGAGGAATATGGGACTCAAACACATAAATTTAGTCTAAGTGAATTTAAAAAAAGATATAAAGAAAACTTTGGTGAAAGTTTAGATTTGTGATATATTGCTAAACATGATTAAACATGATGTTAAAGATTTAAAGTTAGCTCGAGCTGGTAAGTTGAGAATTGAGTGGGCTAGAAAACAGATGCCGGTTTTAAGGAAGATTGAAGGGAGATTTTTAAAAGATAAACCACTTAAAGGGATTAACTTGAGTGCTTGTCTTCATGTTACTAGCGAGACGGCTAACTTAATGTTGGCTTTGAAAGCCGGTGGAGCTAGTTTGGCACTTTGTGCTTCTAATCCTTTATCAACTCAAGATGACGTAGCGGCTAGTTTGGTTAAAGACTTTAATATCTCCACTTTTGCAATTAAGGGTGAGGATAATAAAAGATATTATAAGCACTTAAATGAAGTTTTGGATTGTAAACCTCAAGTGACGATGGATGATGGGGCTGATTTGGTTTCGCTACTTCACACAAAAAGAAAAAATCAACTCAAAGAAGTTTGGGGATCATCTGAAGAAACAACAACTGGAGTAATTCGATTAAGGGCAATGGAAAAAAATAAGGTTTTAAAGGTGTCGGTAATTGCCGCTAATGATTCCCAAACTAAACACTTGTTTGATAATCGCTATGGGACTGGTCAATCTACAATTGATGGGATTTTAAGATCTACTAACATCTTACTGGCGGGAAAGACCTTTGTAGTAGGAGGGTTTGGATATTGTGGGAGAGGGGTGGCAATGAGAGCCAAGGGGATGGGTTCAAATGTGGTGGTAGTTGAGGCCAATCCGGTGAGAGCATTAGAAGCTGGCATGGAGGGATATAGAGTGATGACTATGAATCAAGCGGCTAAGATTGGTGATGTGTTTTTGACGACTACCGGAGACAAAAAAGTGATTGATCTTAGCCATATTAAAAAAATGAAAGATGGAGCAATATTGGCAAATAGTGGTCACTTTGATGTGGAGATTAACGTTAAAGGTTTAAAAGAAATTTCAACAAAGATAATAAAAATTCGTCCGTTTTTGGAGGAGTATCAACTTAAAGATAATAAAAAAGTGTATTTACTTGGAGAAGGTAGATTGATTAATTTAGCGGCAGCTGAAGGTCACCCGGCTGAAGTAATGGATATGAGTTTTGCCATTCAAAGTTTGGCGGCGGAGTATTTGGTAAAAAATAAAGGAAGTTTGGAAAATAAAGTTTATGTTTTGCCTCAAAAGATTGATGATATGGTAGCTACTTTAAAGTTAAAATCTATGGGTATGGGTTTGCAAAAGTTAACTTTTGATCAAAAGAAGTATTTAGGATCTTGGCAAGAAGGAACTTGATAACTTGGTTATTCGAGAAGGAGCTTGGAGATGGTTTCTTCTGAGGGTGTAGTGTAGTGTTTTTCCACGAAGTTTTGATAAGATGATGATAAATTTGCAGAGTTGAAATATTCTAGGATTTCACCGGATTTGAGCCAAGTAGTGTTTCTTAGTTTAAGATAATTAGCATAGCTACTGTAGCTTGAACTTGATATTAATTTTTGATGTAATTTTCTTGGTTCAAGTTTTTGATTAACAACGGGGTTAAGGTGGATATATCGAGATAGGTGAAGTAATTGAGCTTCGGATTTAACTAAAACAGCTTTGTAAGTTCCTTGGTAAAGTTTTCCAACTCTTTTATATTTTTTATTGAAGTACATAGTGTATTTGGTGCCAATTGACCTCATAAACTTTTCGATACCGTTAATGGGTTTTTGTTTGACTAAAAAATGGAAATGATTAGGCATGAGGCAGTAAGAGATTAGTTTAACTTCGCCAAAAAGGTTGTTGAGAGATGCTCGTTCGGCAATGCGGCGAAATTCGGCAGAGATTTCTGCGGGTAGTTGAAGGGGAGGAGATAAATATAATTTTAGATAACTTAAAAATGTTTTGTAGTCTAGTTTATCTTGGAATATAATTCTTTTTTCAACCCCTCGATTGTAGATGTGATAGAAAGAGTCTTCAAAATACTCCTTGATTGTGTTTTTCCCAGGCATATAAGGCTATCTTACTATTAAGGAGACTCCTTTGCAAGGAGTCTCCTTAATATTTAATTAAGTTGTGATATAGTAAAGATTATGAAAACTGCCAGGGCTGTGATGAGGCTTATTGAGTCATTTGAAAAATTGCCTGGAATTGGACCGAAATCGGCCCAAAGACTGGTTTTTTATTTACTGCATAATCCTCAGTCTGAACTTGAGAAATTTGCTACGGCTTTAGAAAGGCTTAAGAAAGACACTAAAGAGTGTAGTATTTGTTTTAATATTTCAGAGAATAATCCTTGCGGAATTTGCACTGATAGATCAAGAGAACAAGATAAAATTTGTATAATTGAGCAACCGCTTGATTTATTGGCAATAGAAAAAGGAGACTTTTATAGGGGTCTTTATCATATTTTGGGAGGAGCTTTATCTCCTTTGAATAATATTGGTCCTGAAGAACTACATATTCATGACTTACTACCCAGATTAAAAGATGATAAAATAAATGAAGTGATTTTGGCGACTAATCCTAACATGGAAGGAGAAGCAACCGCTATGTATATTAAAAAATTGATTAATGAGAGTAATATAAAAGTGGAAGTGTCTCGTATTGGCCGAGGTTTGCCAATTGGAGCTGATCTTGAGTATGCTGACGAAGTAACTTTAAATAGAGCCTTTGAGGGCCGAAGGGAGTTTTGATGAAAGTTTTTTTTGCCGCATCCCCTAAAGGTTTAACTGAGTTTAGGGAAGAATATAATAAAATTTATAAAACTATAGAAGAATTGGGTCATAAGAATGTTACTGATATTGCAATATCAGTAGAACCAGAAGATCATTATAAGATTTCTCAAGATAAGTTAAGAAAACATTATAAAAAGGTTATTGATAGTATTAAAAAAGCAGATGTAGTAATTATTGAGGGTTCAATATCTAGCTTGGCTGTTGGTTATGTGGTTGATAGAGCTATAGAGAGTTCAAAACCAGTAGTGATATTACATACTAGCGGAAGAGAACCATTTTTTTTAACTGCTATTAATAATGATAAAGTTCAAGTTATTGAATATACGGCCACTAATGCTAAAAAACAATTGGCCACTTCAATTAATTATGCTCAAGAGCAAATGGATACCAGATTTAACTTTTTTATTTCATCTAAGATTGGGAATTATTTAGACTGGATTGCGAAAAAAAGAAAAGTTCCGAGAGCAGTATATTTACGAAAGTTAATTCAAGAAGATATGAAGAGAGATGTAGAATATCGGAATGGTTAGGTTGAACCAGTAAGTAGTAGTTTTCTTTTATTGAGACTTAATTGTTTAGGGTTGACTTGGCCGGTTTCAAATTGCTTGATAATTGAATAGAGTTTTTTAGCGATTGGCATATTTTGGTTATATTTGTTACCTAGATCTATGATTGGTTTTAAGTAGTAATCTACTTCTGTTTTTTTCCCTGCTAGAATTTTTTTAGCCGTGCTGGGCATAGTATTGCTTCTTGGTGCCAGATTGCTTTTGTAAATTAAAGTTTTGAGTTGGATAAGGATGTTAGTTGGTAAGTATTGGGCTATTAAGGCGATTCGTCTAGCTTTAAAACCCGGCAAATCTATTATCTTGATTTTAGCTTTATTGATAATTTTAAGCCTTTCTTTAAAACATTTGATTTCAAATCTAAGAAGATCATTGTCATGTAAGGTATAGATTAGAGGCATGAAGGTAACAGCAGTTGAGTATCCTGACAAATTACCGCTAATCAGTTTTGACCATTGAAGACTAGCTAGGTTGTTAACTTTTTTAACAATAAAATTCATGTTTTGGAATAATTTAATAACTATAATTAGATTACTTTGACTATTTATTTTAGCGAGAGCAATAAATAATTTTTTTGGGTTGTATTGGGCTGGTTTTAATGAAATGGGACTATTGCGTGTAGATGCATTTGTAATACAACCCTTAACAATATTTAGTTGATTTAGTTTGTATTTAGTGGAGATTAATTGAATTGTCTTAACGGCAGATACACCATTTTGTAGTGGAACGATTGTTGTGGATTTTATTGCTTTATTATTTTTTAATTCTTTAGAGATTGAGTTAATGGTAGCATCAATCGGATTGGGAATAGCAAGCAAGATAATATTTGGATGGGGTTTAGAGAAAAATTGTTTATATGATTGGCAAAATTCTGCAGGAGATTCAATAAAATAGTTTTTAAATTGTTTTAAAGCTTTCTTTTTTCCAAGCAGTTTAATAATATAACCTTTATTTGATTTTAGGAGTTGGTTGGTAAGCATGAAGCCTACAGCTCCAAGGCCAATAATTCCTATCGTGGGTAAACTATTTTTTTCTTTCATTTTTTAAATTATATAATAAAGCGTTTTTTTTTGCCAAAAAAATCGCTAGATGATAGGATAGTTTGATATGCCAAAGAAAATTATCAGAGATGTTTTTGGGGAGTTGTTGGAAACCGGAAAACAGACCGTGAGGCAATCGAAAAAAGCAGTGGGTGATGTAACCAAACAAATGGTAAAGAGTGTTGTTGGAATGGATACAACTGAGAGCGATGAGTTAAATCAAAGGATGTATGGATCGGGAGAAGAGGAGTTAAAAAAGCCCAAAAAGAAACCAGAAGAGAAACCGGAAAATATTAAAAGACTTGAGAATATTGATAAACAAAAATCCATGCGGTTATATAAAGAAATTCAAGAGAAAATAAAGTTGGAGAGAAGAAAGAAACTTGAAAAACAAAGAAAGTATGAAACAGGTAAGGCGGAGTTTGATGATGAGCAAGTCAAGGATCCCGAGAGTTTTTTTGATAAATTAAAGAAAAAAAAGGAAGAGATGAAGCAGAATAAAAGTAAGTTATCATTATTAAGTAAGCAAGGAATGGGAACCGGTGAAATAGCCAGGGGGGTGAGCGGATGAAACTATTTAATACTTTAACTAGAAAAATCGAGGAGTTTAGATTGGTTGATCGAGTTCGGCAAGCTCATCGCAAGCAAGTTGGAGTTTATATTTGTGGCCCGACGGTGTATGACTATGCCCATATTGGTCATGCCAGAGCTTATATAAACAGCGATTGTTTAGTCAGAGCTTTAAGGTGGTTAGATTATAAAGTTAAAGTGGTCATGAATGTGACTGATGTGGGCCACTTAACTTCGGATGCCGATTCCGGTGAGGATAAGATGGAAAAAAAGGCGAGAGAGGAAAATAAGAACATTTGGAAATTAGCCGACTACTACTCAAAAGATTTTTTTGAGATGCTAGATCAGCTTAATATAGTGAAGCCTGATGTAGTGGCTCGCGTGACTGATCATATTAGCGAACAGATAGATTTAATAAAAAAACTTGAGAAAAAAGGTTTTACATATAAAACCAGTGATGGGATTTATTTTGATTCCAGTAAATTTAAAGACTATGGTAAGTTAGCAAGATTGGACATTGAAGGCTTGAAAGAAGGAGTTAGGGTTAAGAAAAACTTGGAGAAGAAAAATGCCACTGATTTTGCTCTGTGGAAGTTTAGTTATCCTGACTCTGCTGTGCGTCGTTTAATGGAGTGGGAGAGTCCGTGGGGAGTTGGATTTCCAGGTTGGCATATTGAATGTAGTGCTATTTCGATGAAGTATTTGGGGGAGACGATTGATATTCATACCGGTGGAATTGATCATATTCCGGTGCATCACACCAATGAAATTGCTCAAAGTGAGGCTTGTACCGGCAAGAAGTTTGTGAACTATTGGTTTCATTCGAACTTTTTGGATATTGATGGTGAAAAAATGAGCAAGTCTTTGAAGAATTTTATAAGGGTAAAAGATCTAGAAATTCGAGGTTACGAACCTCGAATATTAAGGTACTTGTTTTTGACGGGGCATTATCGAACCAAGATGAACTTTACTTATAAATCTTTAGATGCGGCTAAAGAAGCTTATAAAAAATTAACTTCAATATCACGCTCCTGGAGCGGTACAAAAGGCAGGACTAAGTTGTCTCCTGAAAAATTGGAAAAACTTCAGGGAGTCTCCTTGAAGTTTAGGCAGGCGGTGGAAAATGATCTTAATATGCCTCAAGCTATGGCTGTGGTTTGGGAGATGGCTAAGTCAAATATTCCAGAATATGATAAGTGGGAATTGATTTTAGATTGGGATCAAGTTTTGGGGTTGGGGTTGGGTGAAGTTGAAAAAGATAAAGTTAAGATTTCGGTTGAGGTGGAAACATTAGTAAAAAAACGGGAAAGTTTAAGAAAAGAGAAAAAGTGGGATGAGGCGGATGTGGTGAGGCTAGAGATAGAAAAAAAAGGATATTTGATAGAGGATAAAGAGGAGGGAAAAACACACATCAGATGTGTGTAAGTATTTAATGACATATTGGGATAAAAAAACTATTAATAAGATTAGAAGGGGTTATTTTTCGGCGGTGTATTTTAATAAAACTAAACATATTTTATCTCAAGAAGTTAATTTAAATTTAGTAACAATGCAGTTATTTCAAAAAAAAGATAAGAGTGTGTTTTGTGGGGTTGATGAGGCAGTTGAACTATTAAAAAAAGGGACAGGATATTTTAAAAGAAATCGATGGGTTTCAAAGTGGAGTGATTTAAAAGTCAGATCCTTGCCCGAAGGAAGTCAGATAAAATCAGGCGAGTCGGTAATGCATATTATTGGCCCGTATACATATTTTGCTCATTTAGAATCTTTGTATTTAGGAATTTTAGCCAGAAGAACTTTGGTGGCAAGTAATACTAGGGGGGTAGTGAAGGCTGCAAATAAAAAACCAGTGATGTTTTTTGCTGATAGATTTGACCATTTTTTAAATCAGGAAGGTGATGGTTATGCAGCTAAGGTCGGAGGAGCTACGGCAGTTTGTACGCTTGCTCAGGCTGTTAGGGTAGAATTGCCGGCGATAGGAACAATTCCTCATGCTTTAATCGCTGTTAATAAGGGCGATTTGGAGATTACTTTGAAACAGTTTGTCAAGCATTTTAAAAAAGTGAGGGCAATTGCTTTAGTTGACTTTAATAATGATTGTGTGGCGGATTCTTTAAAAGCAGCAAGAGTTTTAGGTAGGAAATTATGGGGAGTGCGACTAGATACAGCTCAAAACATGATTGACAAATCTTTAGTTAGTAATAAAGTTAAAAACAAGTTAAATTATGGAGTCAATCCAAAATTAGTGAAGTTGGTGAGAAAAACTTTAAATAAAGAAGGTTTTGAGTTTGTAAAGATTGTTGTTTCTGGAGGATTTGACGAAAAAAAAGTAACTTGGTTTGAGAAAGAAAAAACACCCGTGGATGTTTATGGAGTGGGGTCTAGTTTAGTTCATGGAAATAATGACTTTACGGCTGATATAGTTAAGGTTGGGGGTAAAAATGTTTCAAAATCTGGGAGAAGTTATAGGGGTAATAAAAAATTTAAATGTTTTAGTTAGTATTTGTTTGGGTTAAACTTCGTAATCTAGATAATGAATGGCGAGACCCATTTCTTCGGCTGTTCTATGTTCATCTTTTGTGCCAGTAGATCGTTCCCATCCAGGAGTTAGAAATAAATCAGTGATAAGGTTTGCCTTTAAAATTGTTTCCCAGTATTCCATCCATTGTGGATGGCTGATTTCAGTGGAGTTTATTCTTTCGCGAACTTCGTTAGTAAAGATGTCAGCTGAGCTGAAAAAGAAAGAGTCTGGATTTTGTTGGTTAAGGTGGGAGGCAAATCTAACTAACCTGGCTCTATTTTCGTCCATTTCTTTTGTGGTAGGAGCAAGTTACGGCATCGCCAACAAAGCCTATTTTTGCGGGTTGAAATTTTTCAGCAAATGCTGTTAGGTTGGTTACCAATGTTTCTCCGATTTCCGAGAGAGCGATGGTGTTTTCTATTGTTTGGTGGAATTTTTCGATAAATGCCATATTTATTTCATGTATGACAGCATTTTTATTACAAAATTCCAAGAGAAAAAACAGAGAAAAAACACACATCAGATGTGTGTAAGTAATTTAGCGATTGCAATTTTTTATAATTTAGATAAAATAGGATGAGACATGAAGACATATGAACTAACCTTGGTTCTGACCGAAGAGATTGGGAAAGACGAGGCAAAACAAAAATCATTATTAGAAGAGTTGTTAACTGAAGCTAAGGCTGTTGTTAAAGAGAAAAATATTTTAGGGGTTCGTGATTTGGCTTATGAGATTAAGAAGAAAACCAAAGGTTGGTATGGAATTTTTATTATAGAGATGCCGGAGACTAAGGTTGCAGAGCTTGATCGGGCAATGCGTTTAAAAGAGGAAATTTTGAGATATTTATTAATAATGAAGGAGTGATTATGTCAAGCAGATCTCTTAACAAAGTAATATTAATTGGAAATTTAACTCGTGACCCAGAGTTAAGATATACACCACAAGGTACGCCGGTTTGCACTTTTGGGTTAGCTACAAATAGATCTTGGCAGCCGTCTGCGGGTGGTGATCGTCAGGAAGAAACTGAATTTCATAGAATAGTGGCTTGGAATAAGCTGGCTGAGCTGTGTAGTGAGTTACTTTTTAAAGGTAGAAAAGCATATGTTGAAGGAAGACTTCAAACAAGAAATTGGACTGATGCTTCAGGTCAAGAAAGAACTACCGTTGAAGTAATAATTGACAACATGATTGTTTTGGACTCAAAGCACAAAGATAGACAGGCTAATCCGGACGCTTATCAGGCGGAACCGGTGGCTCAATCTCAAGATGAGCAACCTGTAGAAGCAAAAAAACCGATTGAGGCCAAGGCCCCGGTTAAACCGGTTGGAAAAGAGGTTAAACCAGCTGAAAAAAAAGTAGAGGATGATAAAATTAATCCCGACGACATTCCTTTTTAAAAACTATGCAAAGAAAACGACGAGAATTTAAAAGAAACTTAAAGTGCTTTTTTTGTGAAAGTAAAGGTGAAAAAGTGCCTGATTATAAAGACTTTGAGATTTTAAAAAAGTTCATCTCTGAACGAAGCAAGATTTTATCTAGACAACGTTCCGGAGTTTGCGCTAAACATCAAAGGCGATTGTCAAAAGCAATTAAGAGAGCTAGGCATTTAGCGTTTATTCCATTTGTAAGTTAGGATAATGAAAATATCACTCAAACAAATTAGAACGGGGGTGTTGATTTTAAGTTTGGTTTTGATGGCTGGAGTGATTGGGTATCGGATTGGTAAAAAGGAAATTTCGGTGAGTAATTTGGGAGTAATTAAGTTGGATAGGTCTCAGCCCGATGATAAGAATAGTGTTGATTTAAGAATGTTTTGGCAAGTGTGGGATAAGCTTGGAGAGAGTTACTTGATTAAGGAGAGTTTAAAGCCGACTGAGATGGTCTGGGGAGCAATAAGGGGAATGACTGCTTCTTTGGAAGATCCTTACACGGTTTTTTTACCGCCTAAACAAAATAAAGCTACAAATGAAGAGTTAAATGGAGCTTTTGAAGGAGTGGGAATTCAGTTGGGTTTTATTGATGGTCAATTGGGAGTGATTGCTCCTTTGGCCGGTATGCCGGCGGAAGCAACTGGGGTTAAAGCCGGTGACTTGATTTTACACATTAAAGATGAGGCTAAAGATATTGATGTTGATACGACTGATATGTCTTTGCCCGAAGCGGTCGAGATTATTAGGGGCCCAAAAGATTCTCTAATTGATTTAACTTTATTTCATGCAGGAGACAGTGATTTAAGTATAGTGACTATTAAGAGAGAGACTATAGTGATTAAAAGTGTTGAACTTTTTTGGAAGGGTGAAAATTTAGATATTGCTTATATTAAATTATCCAGATTCGGAGGTAGAACCGAGGAAGAGTGGAATAATGTGGTTGATGAGGTAGTAGCTAAAAAAAATGCCAGGGGTATTATTTTAGATTTGCGAAATAATCCCGGTGGATATTTACAGGGAGCGGTTATTTATGCCGGTGAGTTTTTAGACAGAGGCTTAATTGTAGTTAAACAAGAAGATTCTAAGGGTAAAGTTGAGACTTATAGTGTAAATGATAAGGGGCGGTTATTAGATAAACCTTTAGTGGTATTAATTAATAAGGGGAGTGCTTCTTCTTCGGAAATTTTATCCGGAGCTCTTCGCGATCATCAGAGGGCCAAATTAATTGGAGAAAAGAGTTTTGGCAAAGGTACCATTCAGGAAGCTTTGGAGTTGGGTAAAGGAGCCGGTCTTCATGTAACTACGGCTAAGTGGCTACTACCTAGTGGACAGTGGGTAAATGAAACTAAAGGAATTACTCCTGATATTGAAATAGAAGATGATTTAGAAACTGTTGATATTGATGAACAGTTTATTAAGGCGCTGGAAGTGGTGTATAATTAGGGTTGTATGAAAGTTATAATTTTAAAGACAAGTGAAGTTAAGGATGTTTCGTTGGGTTATGCGGTTAATTATTTGTTGCCAAAAAAGCAAGCGATTATTGCTACAAAGATTGCCCTTGAAAAGTTAAAAAAACAAGAAGCCTTGAATAAAGATGTTAAAAAGAAAACAAAACAAGAAGATAGGCGGTTAGCGGGAAAATTAAACGGCAAGGTAGTGACTATTAAAGCAAAGGCCGGTAAAGCCGGTAAAATTCACGGTAGTATTACTAAAAAAGAAATTGCTAAAGAATTGGATATTTTAAAAACATATATAAAACTGGAGAAGCCGATCAAGAAAATTGGTGATTATGAGGTGGAGTTAAAATTTGGTCAAGCTTTAGCCAAGGTGAAAGTAAAGATTGAAAAAATATGAAGAAGGGGCTAATTGGATTAGCCTTAGTGGTAGTTTTAGTGGTTGGGATTTTAGGGGGAGCGGTTGGCGACCGATTTTTTTCTAAAAAAGATAAAGCAGAACCAAAACAACAACAAGTGTATCGGGAGATTTTAAAAGAAGAGAATGCGGTGATTGATGTAGTGGAAAAAGTGGGGCCTTCGGTGGTAACGGTGGGAGTTAAAAAAACGCAGAAAATTATTGACCCTAGTACTTTTTTTGATCCTTTTGGGATTTTTAATCAAAATCCTAAAGTTGAGGAGAGAAAAATAGAACAAGATATTGGTTCCGGATTTATCATAGATAAGAGTGGTTTGGTGGTGACTAATAAGCATGTTGTTTTTGATCCTGATGCAGAGTTTAGGGTGATTACCAGTGATAACGTTGAGTTGGTGGTGGAAAAAATTTATAGAGATCCGAGTAATGATTTGGCTATATTAAAAGTTACTCCGGGGGAAGCAGAGTTGGTGGCGGCAAAGATGGGGGACTCTGATTCTTTAAAGGTGGGTCAGATAGTAATTGCTATAGGGACGGCCTTAGGTGAGTTTAGGTCAACGGTAACTACAGGAGTTATATCCGGATTAGGGAGAGGGATAAATACAGGTTATGGGTCCTTAAGTGAGCGACTCGATGATGTGATTCAGACCGATGCGGCTATAAATCTTGGTAATTCCGGAGGGCCATTGCTTAATTCGTTTGGCCAAGTGATTGGAGTGAATGTGGCAATATCTCAAGCCGGGGAAAATATTGGTTTTGCCATTCCGATTAATGTGGTTCAAGATTCAATTGATATCTTTAATGCCACCGGTAAGTTTTCCAGGCCTTATTTGGGAGTGAGGTATCAAATGCTTGATAAGAAGACGGCAATTTTAAATAGTGTTCCTGAAGGGGCTTATATTGTGGAAATAGTTTTGGGTTCACCGGCAGATAAAAGCGGTTTAAAAGAAAATGATATTGTAACCAAGATTGAAGGTCAGCCATTAACTCAAAAAAATGATTTAAGTACAGTGGTGGCCAAGTTAAGGCCAAACTTTAAGATTAAGTTGGAAGTTTTTAGAAATGGAAAGATGATTGAGTTAGAGGCTGTTTTGGAGGAGGCTGACGATTTGTAAGAGGTTGCCTTCCATGATGTTTTTTAAGTCTTTGAATGATTTTTGGAGACGGTGATCAGTGACTCGGTTTTGGGGAAAGTTGTAGGTTCTGATTTTTTCGGCTCTCATGCCACGACCAACCGCTTGTTTTCTGGTTGAGTCGACTTTGGTTATTTCTTTGTCTTTTTTTATAGTGTAGAGTTTAGAGCGTAATAAATCGTAAGCAATTTTTCGGTTTTGTTCTTGAGTGCGTTGAGTTTGAGACTCAATGACGATTCCGGAGGGAGCGTGTTTTAGTCTGACTGCCGTAGAAACTTTATTTACATTTTGGCCACCTGATCCTGATGATCGATAAAACTCAATAGTAATATCTTTTGGGTTAATAATAATTTCAGTTTCTTTAACTTCCGGAAGAATGGTAACAGTGGCGGTAGAGGTGTGAATTCTACCTTGGGATTCAGTGGTTGGAACTCTTTGAACTCGATGAACCCCAGATTCAAATTGGTAAAGAGAGTGGGCTTTCTTTCCCTTGATTTTAATAGTTCCGGAGCTTAATGGGATGATTTCTAAGCCTTGAATTTCTGCAAAACGAGTGTACATTTCAAGTAGGTCGTCGGCCCAAATTTTAGCTTCTTCACCGCCAGCGGCGGATCGAACTTCGATAATAATATTTCCTTGGCGTATTTGTAGTTTTTTTGTTTTTTTCTTTTCATTACCACTCCGGAGTGGTAATGAATTTAAAGATTGGAGTTGGGATTCGAGAGAAGTAACTTCTTCTTGAGCTAAGTCCTTTAGTTGAGGGTCTTTGAGGAGGGTTGAAGTTTTTTTAATTTTTTCTTCTAAGCGCTTGACCTCCTCTTTGAGGTAGTCGTTCATTGTTTTTTCTTTTTCTTTGCTTGTTGTTCAATCATTTCTTTTAAGGTTCTAGGCTTAGCTTTTTCTAATTTTTCTTCTAATCTTTTTCGGTCTATTTTTTTGGTGTATTTCTTTTTTTCTGCTTTTTTTTGACTTTTTTGGAATTTTTCGACTCGGCCCATGGTGTCAATAAATTTCATTTTACCGGTAAAAAAGGGATGGCAGGCAGAGCAAATGTCGACCTTAATTTCCTCGAGAGTAGAGCCGGTGGTAAAGACATTGCCACAAGCACAAGTGACTTTGCAATTGGAATAGTATTTAGGATGAATCTTTTTTTTCATAACCAGAGGATTATATCAGTTAAGTAGTTATTTTTCTAGGCCGATATTCGGCTAAAAAGATACCGATGGAGATGATCAGTATAGCTAGTAAGGCGGGCCAAGTGATGGACTCGTTGAGCAAAATAATTGCAACAGGAATGGCAACAACTCCTTGTAAGTAAGTAAAGAGGCAGGCTTCTGAGGCCTCGATGAGGTTTTGACCGTAGATGTAAAGAGTAAAGCCGATAATTGAGCCAAAGACGGCCATGTAAATGGCGGCTATGGCTACGCTTGGGTGAGAGAGTAAAGATAAGGACATTGAATTGTGGTTAAAGTGGTTGATGAGAAAAAAGCATAGTAAACCGATTTGGTAGCTAAAACTTGAGATAAATAGTTTGGGAAGTTTTTGATAAAGTTTTTTGGCAATTAAAAGATAGGCGGTCCAAGTTAGGTTGTATCCAATAATCATTAAGTTGCCGTTTAAGGAAAGACCAATTGAAGAATTTGCGCCAGTTAACAGGGGTTCAACTATCAGTATGATAGTGCCAAAAAAACTAATTATTAAGCCTAGCCATTCTCGTTTTTCTTCTTTTTCTTTGAGAAAGAGAATACCGCCTAAAACAGTAAAAATCGGGCCGGTGGCGCCGATCAAAGAGGCTTCGATGGCTGAAGTCAGCTTGAGGCCTTGATAAAGAATAATTAAAGTAAAGTAAGTGAAGGCTTCTAATAATATAATTTTGATGATGAGATTACGTTTTGGTTTCAACTTGATGAAGTAGTAAATAAATATTGGTAAAGCTAATGGGGCGGCTAAAAGGTAGCGGAAAAATAAAAATTGCGCGGGAGTGATAAATTCAAGGGCCGGTTTGACAATGGGCAGGGCGGCACCCCAAACAATGGCGACGACGATGAGGGCTAGATAGGCTTTAAGACGTTTAGGCATTGGGGTATTATTTTTCAGCCAGAGGCTGATCGGCCTTTGGCCGAAGTTTAGCGATTACTTTTTCAAGGGGGAGGGTGGTTTGAGATTTTTTATTCATGTTTTTGAGGGTGACTAAATTTTTCTTGACTTCATCCGGGCCGATGATAATTACAAAAGGAATTTGTTTCTGATCGGCGTATTTGAGTTGTTTATTAAGTTTATCCATCTCCGGATATAACATAGTGGAGATGTTATTGTTTCTTAATTTATTTGCAACAACTAAACTTTGGTCAAAAGTTTTATCAGCAAACCAGGT
>Ga0180007_10003033_pt1 | contig 19185 bp, 20 predicted proteins | sample MM_PC_MetaG_FD_121122 | JGI IMG/M metagenome (GOLD analysis project Ga0180007, IMG submission 121122) | Groundwater microbial communities from the Aspo Hard Rock Laboratory (HRL) deep subsurface site, Sweden - MM_PC_MetaG | ecosystem: Environmental > Aquatic > Deep subsurface > Groundwater... | reverse complement strand
GGGGTATTTGACCCCGCAGGAAGGAATTATTTAATTCCCCTTCATCCCCGCAGCATCATGCCAAAGGCAGATTCGCCTATGGCGAAAGCTGCGGGGTATTCGGGGAAGGTGCGGGATAAATCACGGAGACACACGGATCTATCACGAATATCCACTGATGAAGCGCTGATATTAAAATCTGTGATTCATCGGTGATAAATCTGTGACCTATCAGTGATTATCCACGAGTTATCCGTATTACTTCCTCACAATCCTCTTCCTATCCACAATCTTCCTTTTATGCTCCGTGATCTGCCTGGCCAATTTATCCCTGACTTTGTTAACGCCGGTACTCAAGTCAAAATCATTTTCCACCACTCTAAACATTGTGCCAGGGACGTTTAAATTAACTTCTACCCGGTAGACCTGGCCTTTGCGGTGTTTGGAATCGTGGCTTAGATCTGCCCTAAAAGAAATGATTTTTGAAGTAAATTCAGCCAGCTTATTGAATTTTTCCTCTATTTGTTTTTTAAAACCCGGAGGCAGCTCCAAGTTTTTAGTGTAAATAATGATGTTCATAGCACCCTCCATACTAGCAACTTTTGCCCGTTTTGACAATATTTGCTAGAGTGTTAACATATGGATGAAGACGTACTTAAAAAATTAATGGAGAAGGAGGTTGTGATGTCAAATCCGCAAAACATGAATGGAGGCAGCTTCGCCATTGTCTCGGGTAGAACTAATCCACTTTTAGTAAGTAAAGTAGCTAAATACTTAGGCGTAAAACCTGTTTTTTTCGATACAAAAAACTGGGGCAATGGCCAGCCTAAATGCTTCCGTCCGGCTGATGTAACTTTCCAGGGCAGGCAAGTTTTCATCGTTACCAGTTTGCAATACAGGGGTGTGGGCTCGCCGGTTGAGGAGTTAGAATTAATGTACGAGGCCTGCGCCAGCGCCTCGGCAACTCACATAATTCCAACGTGGTTTTGTACCAAGGATGATGTTGACCACGGGCCAGGGCATATTCCTAATGCCCCCATGATTGCTCGCCGAATCAGGAGTCTGCATCCAACATCAATCAACTGCTTTGACTTGCATCAATCCGGGCATATCGGATACTTTGCGCCTCACCGTAGAAGACGTTTTTACTTTCTGCGCCTGCTAATTGAATTTGCTAAAAAAATCGGCATAGACCAGATTGCCGGCACAGATTTCAGCTCCACCAAACGCGCTCTTAAAGTTGAGGAGTATCTGCAAACAGGCGTTCCTTTTGTTTTTGCTCAAAAGGAACATCAACATGGTTCTGAAAATGCCATAGCGCTCCACCAACAGTTTGGTAAAATTATCGGCGAAAAAATTGGCCTCTTCGATGATATGGCCCTAACTTTAGGCACGCTTAAACAATCTGCCAAAAATTTAACCGAAATGGGCGCTCAAAAAATCTATGCCTTTGCGCCGCACTTCGACCCGACTCCGGATACTTACCGCAATCTGACCGAATGTTTGGAAAAAGGCTGGCTGACTGCCCTTGTCACCACTAATTCGACACATATAGATCAGCAATACCTTGACTTAGGCTATAATAAATTCATCGTTAGAGATGTCTCGCCGTTTGTTGGAGAAGTTATCAGGTCAATAATTGAAGGGAAATCCACTTCCCCATTCTTTGATGATATCTGATGACATCTAAAAAACAAAAAACGCCGGTTCTTTATGAATCGGCGTCATTTTTTTTCAAAACCCCACGTACCTTACTTCTTCTTCCAGCTGAATGCCTAATTCGTTTCTGACTTTTGTTTTGACATAGCTTATCAGCTGGACCATATCGTCGGCAGTTGCCTGGCCTGTATTTACCAAATGATTAGCGTGTTTTTCCGAAACTTGAGCATAGCCGATTTTATAGCCCCTTAAGCCCAAGTTTTCAATAAGCCAGGCGGCCGGGATTTTTTTATATTCATAAAACTTTTTTGAAATTTCATAATCTTTTTCTTTAAGCTTTTGGACCAGCTCATCAGTCAAAATAATATTTTTAAAAGTACTGCCGGCTGATGGAAGGTGCGGGTGTTTTTGGTATCTGTCCAGAGCATATTTATTCATTAATTTGATTGATTCTTCTCTATTGCCTTGATGCAGTTTTAAAAAAACTTTAAGAATTATATAGCCGTTTTTTTTAATAAGACTATCGCGGTAACTGAACTGCATATCGCTTTTAGCTAATATCTTTTTTTCTAAATTTTTATCTAAAACTTCCGCTTTTTCAAAAACATTAGCGATTTCGCTGCCATAAGCGCCGGCGTTTCCGGCCACAGCTCCGCCAATGGTTCCCGGAATGCCAATCATGGATTCCAAACCGGATAAGCTTCGGCTGACCGACAAGGCCACCAGTTGATTCAAAAGAAAATCAGCGCTGGCTTCAACGCTCTGATCATCAAACTCAATTCTTTTAAAATTCAATTTGATTGCCAGGCCGTCAAAACCCCTGTCCGAAATTAACAAATTGCTGCCTTCGCCGATAAGCAGATATTTTAAATTATTTTCTTGACAAAATTTGAGCAGTTTAATCAATAATTCTTCGTTATCGACATTGGCAAAATACCCGGCTGGTCCGCCGATTTTAAAAGTAGTCAATTCTTTAAAGGGATAATTTTCTTTGACAGTTGAATCAATTTTTTTTAATTCATTAATCATACAAGTTCGCGGGCCAAATTATCAATATCACCTGCTCCCATAATTAAAAGCAGATCGCTGGCTCTGATATTTTTATAAATTAATTTTTTAGTTGTGGCAAAATCCGACGAATAAACCACATTATTTTTATTAATTTTATCAACTAAATTTTTTGAAGAAATTTTTTCGTCTGCTTCATATTTTCTGCCGGCCACATCGTAAATTTCGTGAAGAATAACATAGTCGGCTTGATTAAAGCAGTTGATAAATTCAGCAAATAATTTTTTTGTTCTATCGTGCTGGTGGGGTTGATAAACAAGAAATAATCTGCGGCCCGGGTAAAATTCCTTGGCCGCTTTTAAAGTTTTTTTGATGGCTGACGGATGATGGGTATAGTCAGAAACCGTTAAAACATTATCAGCCTCATTTAAATTGCCCAGAACCTCGAACCGGCGCCACAGATTGCTGAAACCGGCCAATGATTTTTTAACTTGGTTTAAGTCAATCTTCATTTGATGGCATAAGCCGATGGCCATCAAAGAATTAAGGATATTATAGTTTCCCGGAATTTTTAAGCTGAATTCATCTAAAAATTTATCTTGATGATAGGCCTTAAATTTATAATTTTCTGATTCAAGCTTAATGTCCTTGGCCCAATAATCAGCCTGCTGGTTAAGGCTGCAGCTAAAGGAATTTTGAGGCAGTTTTAAATTTTTGATATTGGCATCATCGGCATTGTAAAAAAGAAAGCCGCTAGCAGGCAGTTTATCAACGAACCGTTGAAAATGGTCAACAATATCAGCTAAATCTTTATAAAAATCTAAATGATCCTCCTCGATGCTGGTTAATAAAATCGACCAAGGTTTGACTTTTAGCATATTGGCTTTGTATTCATCAGCTTCAATGGCTAAATATTCTGACTGGCCTAAATGCAGATTCCCGTCAAAATCCTTAAGCTGGCTGCCGATGATTACTGTCGGGTCCAGGCCGCAGTCAACCAATGCTTTTCCCAGAATCGCTGAAGTTGTGGTTTTGCCGTTAGTGCCGGTGACAGCAATTGTCTTTTTATCTTCCGAAAGCTGGCCTAAAAATTCGCCGTAGCTCATTTGCGGAATATTTAATTCCTCTGCTTGAAGACGTTCAGGATTATCATTTGGCACTGCAACTGAATAAACAGCTAAATCAACATCGTCGCTTAAATTTGATGCCTGATGGACAAAATTGACTTTGGCTCCGGCTGATACCAGTTTATTGATGATTTCTGACCGGCAAACATCAGAACCGCTGACCTTTTTGCCAAGTTTAAGCATCATCTTAGCAATAGCCGAAACTCCGATTCCGCCAATGCCGATAAAATGGATTTTGTTGATTTTATTTAAGTTCATAAATTCTTTGAGCGATTTTTTCCTCGCCGCCATGAAGAAAAATCTGATGAATATTATCGGCTAAATTTGCCAGCTGACCTTTATCATTTATTGCTTGATTGATGGCTGTAATCAATTTTTCTGAATTTAATTCCTTTTGATTTAAGTAGATGGCTGATTTTTTTTGACATAAATATTCTGCATTTTTTTCTTGAGCTGAATCGGGAAGCGGAATTAAAATAGCCGGCTTGGCTAAATACGACAGTTCCATCAAAGTGGAAAGTCCGGCTCGGCTGATGACCAGATCGGCTTCAGCGATTTTTTGGTAATAATCGTCTGTCAAAAACTCAAAGGACTGATAATTATGGTCTTGGGTTTTAGATCTTTTATTCTTCCCTGTCATGTGAATAATTTTAAATTTTTCTGACAACTGCTTAATTGAATCAACGGCCAGTTGATTAATCTTCTGCGAACCAATGCCGCCGCCGAGGATCAAGATATTCAACGGTTCTTTGCGGGTCGGGCGGCGCGATTCAACCTTCGCGATTTCTTCCCTTAAAACCGTTCCCGCTACCTCGGCTTTTTTTGAAAACTGACTCACTGTTTCCGAAAAGGCCGTAAAAATATAATCAGCTCTTTTTTGGCACAGCTTGTTGGCCAAGCCAATCTTTAAGTCTGATTGATACAAAATTACTTTGGTTTTATAAAATCTTGACGCCCAAATCAACGGTACGGCAATAAAACCGCCGGCTGAAACAATAGCATCGGGCTTAATTTTTTTTAACAGTAATAACGACTGAATGATTCCCAGGATTATTTTAAATAAATCAATAATATTCAGTAAACTAAAATATCTTCTGAATTTTCCGGAAATAATGTATTTAAAGGGAATCTGATATCTGTTGACCAGCTCTTTTTCCGGACCTTTTTTAGTGCCAATAAAAAAAGCGTCCAAATTTTCATCTTTGGCTTTTAATTTCTGCCAAATAGCTATTAAAGGGCTGACAGAACCCAGAGTGCCTCCGCCCGCTAAAATGATTTTCATATCACAAAATATAGCTTAAATATAATAAAAAATCAACTATTTGTTGATATACAGAAAGTTTGTGTTAGGTTGGTAATAATCAACTCCGTTCGTATATATCGGCGGCTATTAACGCGTCTGTTTGGAAATATTCACCACCACTCCGCAGGAAAACATGGCAACGGCCATAGCGCTGCCGCCGGAACTGATAAAAGGCAGAGGCAGGCCGGTCAAAGGCACCAAACCCACCATGGCGCCGATATTGACTAAGGCCTGAAAAGTTATCCAGCCCACAGCGCCGATGGTCAACAATTTGCCGAATTCATCAGGGGAGCCGCGGGCGATTTTAATGCCCCGGCTGGCTAAATTAAAAAAGAGGTATAATAGCAACAAGGAAAAAATAAGGCCCAGCTCTTCGGCAAAAACGGCAAAAATAGAATCGCCGGAAACTTCGGGCAGATAATTAAATTTTTGGCGGGACTTGCCCATGCCCAGGCCAAAAATGCCGCCTGAGCCAATGGCTAATTTGGCCTGATTGCTGTGATAACTTATGCCTTGCGGGTCAACCTCGGGATTAAAAAAAGCGGTAATCCGGTTAAGGCGGTAAGGCGCCACCTGAATGGCAATAAAAATAATAATAAAGCCAATAATCATAATGCCCAAAATATGCTTCCAGGGCGCGCCGGCCACAAAATAAACTATTACGCTTAAGGCAATAACAATTAATAAAGTTCCTAAATCCGGCTGGGCTAAAATCAAAAAAGTGATTGTTCCTAAAGTAAATAAAAAAGGCATTAAGCCATACTGGACATCTTTTAATCCCTTTTGCCCTTTTTGTTCCAGCCAGGTGGCTAAATAAACTAAAAAAGTGAACTTTATCACCTCGGCCGGCTGAAAACTAAGAGGCCCCAGAGCGATCCAGCTTCTGGCCTTGTCGTGGCTAACGCCAATGCCCGGAATAAAAACCAGAATTAACAGGCCGATGGTGGCCGCCAACATCCAGAAGGCGCATTTTTTCCACTTGCGGTAGTCGAGTTGCGAAGCGAAAAAAAATAAAATAAGGCCGGGCAGCACCCCGTTTAAAATTTGATGCTTAACAAACCAGTAGCTGTCGCCGAATTTTTGAAAAGCATGGATTGAACTGGCCGAAGATAAAATCAGCAGGCCAAAAAAAATAATTATCCCCAGAGTAATAATAAAATTATAATCCGGCTTGTGCTGATAATATCTATAAGAAAAAGGCTTTAGCAGCAAGGCCAGAAATTGATTTCTAATTTTTGATCTTTGGGCCATGGCTAATTTTTTTGATAATTTGATTAAATTTTTCCATTCTTTCCCGGTAATCTTTAAATTCCCCAAAGCTCTCGCAGGCCGGTGAAAGCAGTATAAAATCGCCGGCTCGGCTATTCTGGCACATTTTTTCAACTGACTCCGCTAAATTATGGGTGGAAAAAACTCGGGCTTTGGTCTGTTGTAAAATTGGCAGAAGAAACTTGGTTATTCTGCCGCTGACGGCGATGTTTTTTACCCCACAGCTGTTAATTACCTTGGCCAGCTTTAAAAACTGCTGTTTGTCCGGCTGATGCCTGTAGCCTTCTAAAATTAAATTTACTTTTCCTCTGGCAAAGGTTTTGACTGCCGCCATGGTTGCTTCCGGCCGGGTAGAGGCCGCGTCGTTGATAAAGCTGATTTTATTAAACTTTTTGATAAACTGCATTCGGCCGGCTCTGGATTTAAAGCCGTTTAAACCTTTAATTATAGCCGTTTTGCTGATTTTTAAAATCTTGGCTGTCTTGATAGCCGCCGCGGCATCAGAAGTAAAATGACTGCCCCTAATCATCTTATTTTTGATGAGCTTTTTTTCCCGGCTTTGCGCTGAATAGAAAATCTTTTTGCTTTTAGCAAAATTTTTAAGCTGTCTGGTCTGAAAATCTAGACTATTCAAAATTAAAAAATCGTCCGGCTTCTGATACTTAGCTATGGCTTTTTTAGCGGCAATATATTTTTTAAAAGAGCCGCTATGATCATCTAAATGATTTTTGGTAATGTTGGTGATAACGGCCAAATGAGGACTTTTCTTTGAATATTCGGCAAAAGTTAAAGCTCTGTTCGAAAGTTCGGCCACCACAAAACTTGGCTTGCCAGATGTTAATATCTGATAAAAATCCATCATCTGCCAGCTGTCGCCAACCAGCCAGACCTTTTTTTTGGCGGCCTTAAGAATTGAATAGATTAAGCCGGTGGTTGTGCCTTTGCCGGCGGTGCCGGTCACGCCTATTAAAGCGCCCTGATAATATTCCAATAACAGATTATACCAGTGCCAAAATAACTGATTTTTTCTTAAATTTTTTAACGGCCGGTTGACAGGATAACGGCGCCAGGAATAAGGGGCAAAAATTATTTCCGCGTCCTTGATGTTTTTTAAATAACTATTTTTATAATTAATAACTTTAAGCCCTTTTTTAATTTTATTAATTTGTTGAAAACTCTTATCCTTTGATTGCTCGCTATGGTAAAGAAGGTAGTTTTTTTTGAATTCAGCCCTATTAGAAAAATCATGGCCAATTAAATTTTGGCAGCCTAGCTTAATTAAAAAAAGGGCTAAGCTGCTGCCTTCCGCTCCCGATACTCCGATAAGATGAATTTTTTTATTTTTCAGTTCGTTGATAGCCATTTAGGTGATTAGGTTAATTGGGTGATTGGGTCTTAGGTCTTAGGTCTTGGGTCTTAGGTTTTTACGAAGATTATCTTAACCGGCTTTATCAATCAGAAATAAAATCAGCCCCAACACCGAAGCAATGCCTGAAATCAGCCAGAAGCGCATTACTATCTTGGGCTCGGACCAGCCAATCGCTTCGAAATGATGATGCAAAGGCGAGGAAAGAAATACTTTTTTGCCCCGGCGCAACTTTTTAGAAATCATCTGAATAATAACCGATAAAGACTCGACCACAAAAACCAGGCCGATAATGGGTAAAAATAAAGCGGTATTGGTCAGCATGGCCACAATGCCTAAAGTTACCCCTAAAGACATAGCGCCGGTATCGCCCATAATAAATCTGGCCGGATTAATATTAAACCATAAAAAAGCCGTTAAAGCGCCGACAATCACTCCGCAAAAAGTGGCTAAATCGTACTTGCCCTGAATAAAAGAAAAAGCGCCCAGCGAAGCAAAAGCGGTTAAAAGAACGCCGCCGGCCAGACCGTCAAGGCCATCGGTTTCGTTGACCGAAAAAGCAGAGGCCACAATAATAAAAATAAAAATCGGAATATACCAAAAGCCGATTTCAAAATCGCCGATAAAAGGCAGGTGCAACAAATCCCAGTCTAATTTAAAATAAAACCACAAAGCGCCGATAAGGGCAATAAAAGCATAAATGACTAAGCGGTGTCCCATTTTTAGACCCCCGCCATGCGGGCCGATGCCTTTTATGCCTAGCCAGTCATCAACCAAGCCAACCAGCGCCGAGGCCACTAAAGCGCCCAACGGCAGCAAAGTTTCGCTTCTGGTTAAAAAATTAAAGTCTTTAAAAAAATTGATATCAAATATTTGAGCAAGATAAAACAACAGTAAAGCTAAAAATAAAACAGTTAGCCAAATAATAACTCCGCCCATCGTCGGCGTGCCCCTTTTATGCCTGTGAAGCCGAGTAAAAATCGGGGTATTAGAATTTTCACTGCGAATCTGTTTGCCCAATTTATATTTATATAAAAAATGGGTTAGAATCGGAGTAGTAAACAGAGCTATAATAAAAGAAAGGGCGGTTAAAACAAAAATTTTAATAATGGCAAAATTTCCCATAAAGACCTTAAACAAAATATTTAATAAACAAAGTTATTAAACCGGTTAAAATAATAAATTGCACTAAAAGTGAAGTATAATTAACCGCCAGGGCTAATGATTTAGACTTGCCGGCAATTAACCAGCTGATAACTAAATTCAGAATAATAATAATAAAAGAAATTAGCGGGTAGATAAAAATTTGTATCCATGAGCCAATCCAGTCAATGCCAAAATAGATATTAAAATGTAAAGTGATCCAATTAGCGGTGGCCGGCAATCGCCAGAAAATAACAAGCCAAATTAACATATTTAACAGAAAGCTGAAAAATAACGGTAAATAATAACCGGGCGATTTACTCAAAGTTAAAAAATGACTATAAAAACCGCTCATAATTTAAAAAGGGATAAATTGAAGATAACTATAAAGTATTATAGGTTTAAAACAAAAAATTGTAAATTACCCCGATACGCCGTGCGAGACTTTTTAAAGCGGGCCGCTGGGGTATTTTTTGTTTCCTTGACTATTACTTTTCTAATAAATTTATGATATAATTAAAATAAATAAATTTGTCAATATGATTTCTAATAAAAAATTAAAGGAACTTCTTGAAAAAAATCAAATTCTCGACACCCAAAAGCTGGATGAGGCTGATAAAGAAGCTAAAAATAATCAACAGGATCTTTTTAACTATTTATTGGAAAAAGGATTAATTTCAGCCGATATTTTATACGGCCAAATTGCCAGCTTTTACAACATGCCTTTAATTGATCTAAAAAACGAAAATATAAGAAAAGATATCTTATTTTTAATCCCCGAGCCCATTGCTCAAACGCACGAAATCATCGCCTTTAATCAAACGGATGATAAAGTGAAGGTGGCCACCACCGATCCCACAGATTTACAAACAATTGAATTTATTAAAAAGAAAATTCAAGCTGAACTGGAGCTTTACCTGACTACGCCGGAATCAATTCAAGAGGCTTTAAAACAATATCACCAGAGTCTGGAGGCGGAATTCGAAAACTTGGCTGACCATAAAACCAATAAAGAACTGCCGGAAAAAGACCTTAAACAATTAGCCCAGGATCTGCCTATAATACGGGTAGTGGACACTCTGCTGGAATACGCGATTTTTGAAAATGCCTCGGATGTCCACATTGAACCGGCAGAAAATAATGTTTTAATCAGATACCGCATCGACGGCATTCTCCATTATGTTATGACTCTGCCCAAAAATTTGCAGTCAGGATTGGTGGCTAGGATTAAAGTTTTAGCCAATCTAAAACTGGACGAACACCGCTTGCCGCAGGACGGCAGATTTAAAATAACCACGCCCCAGTATAAAATTTCTTTCAGGGTTTCGATTATTCCGATTTTCGACGGAGAAAAAGTTGTTATGCGCTTATTAAGCGAATCCAACAAAACCTTAGACTTGCCGGAATTAGGCCTGCAAAAAGAACCTTTTGAAATAGTCAATAGTAATATTAAAAAACCGCATGGCATTATCCTGGTAACCGGCCCGACCGGCAGCGGCAAAACCACTACCCTATATACCATGATGAACAAATTAAACAACCAGGAAGTTAATATTGCTACTGTAGAAGATCCCATTGAGTATCGGATGCCCAGAATTAACCAAAGCCAAATTAATCCTAAAATCGACTTCACCTTTGCCAAAGGTCTAAGAGCCATCTTAAGACAAGACCCGGATATAATTATGGTGGGAGAAATCAGGGATAAAGAAACGGCCGAAATAGCCATTAACGCGGCCATGACCGGCCACCTGGTCCTTTCCACTCTTCATACCAATAATGCCGCCTCTACTCCTCAAAGATTAATTAATATGGGCATTCAGCCGTTTTTAATAAGCTCAACCACTAATTTAATTATTGCTCAACGTTTAGTCAGGAAAATCTGTAAAGACTGTATAATTAGCTATAATCTGAACAAAGAAACTATTAATCAATTAGCAAAATACCTTGATATAAAAAATGTTTTACAGTTCCTCATTAAAGGAGGGTTGGTTTCTAATATTAAACCATCGCTGGATTCAATACTATTTTATAAAGGCAAGGGCTGTAAACAGTGCAGCAAAACCGGCTATAAAGGCAGGATCGGCATTTACGAAATTTTAGAAATAACACCGGCTATAGCCGATTTAATCAATAAAGAAGCGCCGACGGACCAAATCCACGCCGCTGCTTTAGCCAATAATATGATCACTTTGATGCAGGATGGCTTTATGAAAGCTGTTAAAGCCATAACCAGCGTTGAGGAGGTTTTAAGAGTTTCACAAGAATAAATCAATATGGTAATTGATATCGGAAAATTAAAAGAGGAGACGGAAAATAAAGCCGCCGGGCAAGGCTGGTTTAAAAAATTTTATCAAAAGCTTAAATTGGTAAATCTTATTTCTCAAAAAGACATTATTTTCTTTACTCAAAATCTTCAGGTAATGATCAGAAGCGGTTTGCCGCTGGACAGGTCTTTAAAAACTTTAGCCGAACAAACCAAAAATCATAAATTCCAAAATATTCTCCAGGATCTGGCTAAAAGCACCGAGCAAGGCATCGCTTTTCACGAAAGCTTAAAAAAATACGAAAAAATATTCGGTCAAATAACCATTAATATGGTTAAGGCCGGTGAAGTTTCGGGCAAACTCGAAGATGTTTTAAAGCAAATCTACCTCCAAATCAAAAAAGCTCATGAACTGAAGAGCAAAATTAAAGCCGCTATGATTTACCCGGTAATTATTGTTATAGCCATGATTGTTATTGGCATTATTATGTTTATCGTGGTTATCCCTAAAATTACCTCGTTATTCGACCAAATGGAGGCAGAGCTCCCCTTAGCCACTAAAATTCTGATCAGCACATCTAATTTTACCACTAACAACGGCTTATTTATCCTATTGGGAGTCTTGGTAGCCATTATACTCTTTATTGCTTCATTAAAAAACAAAAAAATAAGTTACTTTTACCATGAGCTGTCTCTGGGCCTGCCTATTTTCGGCGAAATTATTAAAAAAATCAATCTGGCTAAATTTTCCAGAACCGTCAGCTCGTTAATTAAAACCGATATTCCGATCGTTAAAACGCTTAACATCACGTCGCAGATTATGAGTAATAAAGTTTATCGAAAAGCCCTGAAAGAATCGGCCGAAAGCATCAAAAGCGGAGCCAGCTTAACTGATATTTTAAAAACTTATCCCAAGCTTTTTCCGCCCATAATTATTCAAATGTCCGCCGCCGGAGAAGAAACCGGCAGTTTAGACGAAATTTTAACGGAAATCGCTTCGTTTTACGAAGAAGAGATCGATCAAATTATGAAAACCCTGCCCTCGATCATCGAACCCCTGTTGATTCTGGTTTTAGGCGTTGGGGTGGGAGCAATGGCCGTAGCCATTATTATGCCTATGTACAGCTTAACCCAGCAAATGTAACATAACTAACCGCACTCTTTTTAAGATGCTTATTAAAAAAAAGATTAAAAAAAATAATAAAGGGTTTTCTTTAGCGGAAGTTTTAACCACTTTAGCTATAATAATTATTATTGCTTTAGTGACCGCTCCGGCCATGAAGCAATATTTCAATAATTTACAGCTGAATAACAGCGCTAAATATTTAATCAGCAACTTAAGGTTGGCCCAGCAATACACCGTGACCCAGCAGAAAAAGCATGCCATTAGAATGGAATTATGGAATAATACTTATTATTTGGTTAAAAAAGAGCCCGTTGAAGAAATCCTGCAAACTTTTAGCTTAAAAAATGGAACGATTTTTTCCTCCTTTAGCGGACTGCAAAACAATGAGGCGGTTTACAACGCCAGCGGGGCGGTTGATTATTCGGGGGAAGTGTACTTAGAACATCAAGCCAGCGGCCATCAAACTAAAATTTTAATTAAGCCTTCCGGTTATGTCACCTGGGAAGTTTATAATCCATAATATAAAAAAAGTTTTTTATTGCAAACGCTCCCGGCAAAAAGCGGCGGGTTTTTCTATTATCGAGGTTATATTTGTGATTGCGATGCTAAGCCTGACCATTTTTGTTATGATTAGCATTTTCCCCTATGGATTAAATAAAGAAAGGGGGGCGGAAAAAATTACCATAGCCACTAATCTGGCGCAAGCTAAAATGGAAGATCTGATTAATACGCCTTATAATCAATTAACAACAGGGGTAATTACCGAATCCTCCTTAGCTACTATTGACCAAGACTTTGCTTCGTTTTCGCGAACATCGGAAATTAATTATTTAGATGGCGATTTAAACGTGGCCGCAGAAGAAACCGACCTAAAAAAAATAAAAATAACTGTCAGCTGGATCGACGCTCAAGAAGAAGATATAAATGACATCACCCTTTACTCTATAATCACCAAACAATAATGAAGCGCAAAAAAAACCGCTACCAATTAAATGGCTTCACCCTGATAGAGGCGGTGGTGGTTTTGGGTTTAATGACGGTTATATTATTTATTATTTACGGCACCTTTTTAATTTCCCACCGAGCTTTTTCCGAAAGCGACCAACGATTGGAGTTGATCCAAAATGGGCGGGTTTTTTTAGACAGAATTTCCAGGGAATTAAGGCAAAGCGTTGATATTGCCACTCCCCTGCCGGCCATCAAAAACGATCCCCTGTTAGAGCCGCCGAACGAAATTATGTTTCAGGACGGCCATGGTTTAGATGACATCCAGTACCTAAGGTATTATTTAGATTCCAACACCGTTAAACGGCAAAGAATCGTTTATTATTTTCCGGCTGAACCGTCAATTTATGTTTCTTGGAACACCGTGGACGAATTCGGCAATCCGCCGGATTATCTGGTAACCGAAGAAAAAATCATTGCCGAATATTTAACCGACATACTTTATTACGGAGCAGGGTTAATAAATATTGAAATTTATCTGGAGAAATATGACTCAATTTTACACCTTTTTACAGCCGTTTGGGGCAGAAACGAAAGCTGATAAAAAAACTGTCTTTAAAAACAAAGGTTTTATTGTTCCTTTGGTGATGATAATTATTTCTTTGTTATTGCTGTTAGTTTTTTACTTTTTAGACTTTATTATTAACGACGCCAAAATATCTTTTAACTATAAATTGTCCGTTCAAACTTATTATTTAGCCGAAGCGGGCATTAACGACGCGATGTGGAAAATTTTAAACGATCCCGCTTGGTATAGCGAATTTACCACCAACCCCGCCTGGCAAGCTACCCTTGGCAGAACCGGCGTTTTTGCGGCTAATGACGGCTACAACGTCTCGATCCAAAATACCGACCTGGCCAGAGCGGAAATAACCGCCACCGCTTACATCAATCAGGGCAGCCAGGCTTCGCAAAGGGTTATCAAAAGCAAAGTCTATAAATCATTATCAGAGCCGGCAACATTCCAGCAGGGAATATCTGTTTACACCAACGATGAAATCTATTTAAGGGAATCGCTGACTACTGTTAGAAACAGCAGTATTTACAGCCATAATAACATCAGGGTTCATTCTTTCAGCACTTTAAATGTTGATGAAGATGTTATGGCCAGCAGCACTATCGATAAATCCATAACCTCCACCATTAATGCCGACTCGCTTAGTTCCGGCAACTACCCGCCGCCGCCCGAAGCCATAGAAATGCCCCAGATTGACTTTGATTCAGAAGACCCCGGGTCGTATTATAACCGGGCTGACCAGATTTACACCCCGCAGGAATTCAGTGATTTATGCGATCAGCAGGAATGCCAATTAAACGGCATAACTTATATAACCGGCGATATTGATTTTGGCAAAAGCACCCAACTGACCATTAACGGCGTTTTGGTTTTAGACGGTGATTTTAAAATTGGCGATAACGGCACGCCGTCCTGGTTGCCCGGCTCCGCCTTAACGGTCAATAAAACTCCGGGCCAGCCAGCCGGAATTTTAAGCAAACAATCAATTAATTTAGGGATATGGCTCGAAGAAGCTTCTATTAACGGACTGATTTATGCCGCCGAAACATTTTATGTTCACAATTTATTTTTCGAAATTACCGTTAACAGCGGCATTATCGCCAATAAATTAGACATTAATAGCTTATGGCAGGAAGCCAATATTATTCTGGATCAAGAAGTTATTAATGATACTCTAGGCATAGCCGCCTATTCCCCTTTGTTCAATGTTGAGCACTGGGAAGAAGAATATTAAAAAATCTGCTATAATATACATATCAAACCTCATCTAAACTTATGATATTAAATCTTGGACAAAAATCATTCGGTCTCGATATCAGCGAAAGGGCTTTAAGGCTGATTCAGTTAAAAAAAAATAAAGACCGCGCTGAAATCATTTCCAGCGGCGAAATCGAAGTCCCGCAGGACGTAATTAAAAACGGCAAAATTGTAAAAATTGATGAATTTTCTTATTTAATCAAAAATCTGATTAAAACCAGCGCCGGCCAAAAAATCACCTCAAAATACGTCACCGCCTGCCTGCCGGAACCAAATACCTTTATTAAGCTGATTACTTTAACGCACCCAAACAGCAAAGACATCATCAGCGAAATAGTTAACGAATGTAAAAAACATATCCCCTATGCGCTCGAAAATACTTATTTAGATTGGCAGTTTGTCGACGAAAAAGATAAATCCAAAATATTAATAGCCGTCTGCCCGAAAGAAATTGTTAGTAATTATCAGGAATCTTTAAACAAAGCTTATTTAACGCCTAAAGCATTAGAAATCGAAGCGGCCGCTATTTGCCGCTGTTTAATTAGCTGGCATAAGCCTAAAACCGAACCCCTGTTAATTTTAGATTTGGGGGCGGTTCGCACCAGCTTAATTGCCTATCAGCACCCGGCAGCGCTTTTTTCCCTTTCTATTTCATTTTCCTCCGATAACTTAACTAAAATTCTCAAGGAAAAACTAAAGCTTTCGGATGAGGAATCTCTTAAAGCAAAAAAACTCTGCGGTTTAGATCCGCGGAAAGCCGAAGGGAGCGTTAGAAAAATTTTAGAGCCCTTGATTGATAAATTGGCTACGCAAATCAGAGAAGCAAAATATTTCTATCATGAACATTTCTCAAGGGGAAAAGATCTGGATATAAATCTGTTAATGTTGACCGGCGGCGGCAGCGGGTTGCCCTTTTTAGCGGATTATTTAAAAAACAAGTGTGATATGGAAGTCAATATTGCCAACCCTTTAATAAATTTGACTGAAATTAAAGGCAAAAAATTTATTGACAATATTCAATCATTTACTACGGCTATCGGTCTGGCTCTTAGAGTTATACAAAAATAATAATATGATTACCCTTAATTTAATTTCACCATCGCAAAAACATCTGCTTAAAATAAAACAATTTTATCAAATTCTAAAAAATTTTTTAAGCGTTTTGACAATCTACTCTTTAATACTGTCTATTATTCTAATTCCCCTGAATCAAAAAATATATATATTAAAAGAGGATGTAAATAATAGAAAAAGAGAAGTTCAGTTTAAAAATAAAAATATTTCGGATAATGTTCTGGGGCTGAATAAACAAATTGAAACTTTGAGCCAAATTTTAAGCGAATTCTTTAACTGGCCGAATTATCTGATAAACTTAAGCGCCTTGGCGCCGGCAGGCGTTTCGTTGAATCATCTCTCAGCTTCGTTGGATAACAAAGAATTTATCATTAATGGTTATGCCTCGACGCGCGATGATTTAATTATCTTAAAAAATAATCTGGAAAACAGTCCGCTTTTCGAAGAAATAACCATACCTTTATCCAATTTTTTAACTCAGCAAGGCGTTACCTTTGAAATAAAAGGTAAAATAAAATAACTGTTTTATGAAATTTCAAAATTCAGAAAGAATTAAATTCATCTGCTTAATAATTATCCTTATTTTAGTCAATTTATTAATCAACCGGCCTTATTTTAGCAGCTTAAAAAAAATTAATAACGAATTTATATCAGAAGCGGATCTGCTGAAGACAGCTTATATTTCTAATCAAGGCCCTCAGCAAACTTTAAATAAATATCAGGATATTAAAAAACAGTTAACGGCCTACGAAAACATTTTTCTTAAAGAAGGTCAGGAATTAGAACTAATCAAAGAACTGGAAACTTTAGCGGCCAACAACAACTTGATTCAAACAATTAATTTAAATCCATCGCCGCAAGAAGCCTACGAAGATATTTATAAACTCGACCTTCGTTTAGACTTAATGGGTGATTTTTTTGATATGTTAAATTATCTTGAAGATCTAAATGAACTTAAATATCAATTAACGGTAAAAATGTTAAATATGGATAATAAAACAAATAAAGTGAGCATGTCTTTGTTTGCTAAAACTTATTGGCTTTATGATGAAACTAAAAAAAATTAATATCGACTTTTATATTTCCGCCTTATTGATTATTGCCGTTGTTTTACTGATCGTTTCACTTATAATTATTGTGTTCTCCTTTTTTTATTTCAATGCCATTAATAAAAATAAATCCCTGATAGATGAATTTATCAACAACAGCCCGGTTGAAAAAATTCAAATAAAAAAAGCTGAAATGATCATCAACTATGCCCCGGAAGATTCGCTTATCAATCAGGGCGGCATCGTCAATCCCTTCAAGGTTTTTTAGCCTATTCTCCGATTTTCATCTTGCGACTGCGGGACAACAATCAATAAAGAAATAAAAAACAGCTCGTCATTGAGAGTTTTTTTATTCGGTAAACATAGTTTTACCGCCCTTTTGACAGTTTAGCTAAAATACTGTAAAACATAAATATGTTTAAAAAACCATCAACCATAAAAGTCAAGGTCGATAAAAGCCATTTGTTTACTTTGGGTGAAAAAATGTACCGCGAAAGCATTGAATTTATTCGCGAACTGGTGAATAACGCTTACGATGCGGACGCCACCGCCATCCAAATAGCTATAACTAACGACCAAATAACCGTGGAAGATGACGGCAGCGGCATGAACGAGAAAGGCCTGGAACAATTTTTTACCATCGGCTCTGAAGAGAAAAGAATCAGGTCGATATCGCCCCGGTTCGGCAGAAAAAGGATTGGGCAGTTCGGTATTGGCAAATTTTCCGCTTTAGCTTTGGCCGATCAGTTTATTGTTCAAAGCGTAAAAGGCAAATATAAATATTCCGTCATTTTTAACCGCGCTAATTGGAAAAACGATTCTAATTGGGAACTGCCCATTAAAACAGAAGAAAGCTCTCCCCTGGATAAAGAAGGGACAAAAATTATTTTAGACAATTTAACAAAAAAAATCAGCATCAATGAAGTGGAAAAATATTTAAAACAATCTGTGCCGCTCCGAGCTAAAAAATTTAATCTTTATTTGAATAACAAAAAAATAACTGCTAAAACTGTGGCCGGTAAAATTTTCCCTCTTAGAATAAAAACTGTCTATGGCCTAATTGAAGGTCAAATTATTTTGGCCTTAAACAGCGGCGATGTTGATGAGCCCGGGGTTGAATGCCGGGTTAAGCAGGTTTTTATTAAACGCGATCTTTTCGGCCTGGACAAAAAATATCATCAGGGCTACCAGCGAATTTGCGGCTACATAAATGCCGACTTCTTGCCCTTAATTTCTTCCCGGAGCGACTTTATTATCGACGACCCTAAATACAAACTTTTCTGCCAAATAATAACAGCGGAATTGGATAAAATACTCCAAGATCTTAAAAAACAAAAAGAGAATAAAAACATTCAAAAGATAACTAAAGAGCTCCAGCAAACCATGCAACAAATCAAGCAAGCGCTCCAGCTTAATCCAGACTTTGTGCCGCAAGGGAGAGCTATCGCCAGACTTAAAAAGGGCGGGCGGAAAAAAATTGCCGCCAGCGCTTTGATGGCACAAAATAAAAACACAGGAAACAAAACTGCGGAATCGTCAGCGGAAACTAAACAACATAAGCAAGAAGATATTGATAAAACCAAAAAAGATGAGGAACAGGAAAAAATCGAGGCCAAGCCCCTGGTAATGAAACGGATACGATTGCAAAAATTCGGCGTTACTTGCAGTATTGTCAGCTTGGGCGTTGGCGGCCCGGAAACCATCAGCCAGGGCAATGCCATTTATATCAATCTGGACCATCCTTTATATCAAAGCTCCGGTAAAAATCGGGATCTGCTTAATAGGCATTTATTAAGGTTGATAACTCAAGAAATAGTCTTAATGAAAAAACTTAAAATTACCGCCCGCGACGCCTTTGACTGGCAAAGCAAACTGCTGACCGATGCTTTGAATTTAGATTAGCGAGATTGATATTAGAATACAATGAGATGGTTGCAAAATTCATTTTGTTGTAAAATAAGGGTATAAAGTAATTAACTTTACACTCTTATGCAACAACAAAAACAAAAACGAAAACCTTATCCCTCGGATTTAACCGAG
>Ga0180007_10003032_pt1 | contig 19190 bp, 19 predicted proteins | sample MM_PC_MetaG_FD_121122 | JGI IMG/M metagenome (GOLD analysis project Ga0180007, IMG submission 121122) | Groundwater microbial communities from the Aspo Hard Rock Laboratory (HRL) deep subsurface site, Sweden - MM_PC_MetaG | ecosystem: Environmental > Aquatic > Deep subsurface > Groundwater... | reverse complement strand
TAAAAAGAAATTTCTCCCCAGAGTAAATAACTATTGACTTTTGAAGGTGTTTTTGATATATTGCAAATAATCGTTATATCCTACTCACTTGATTGGAAGATCGTTACAATCCTTCCCGCGCTCAGCCTCTTCTTTTTCATCCCACTCATCCTTGCAGAGGAACTAAACCCGCCAGTGGGCATCCCGCCATTGCGAGGAGCTTGCCTTTCCCCGTCATTGCGAGAAAGGAGCGAAGCGACTGACGAAGCAATCTAACACTTCACAAAATGTCTTCATATAAATCCTTCCATTTCGGATTAAATTTATTAATCAAATTAATCTTCTTTTGCCTTGACCCGCCCTTTATTTGCTTCTCACGAAATATAGCATCTTCAATGGTGCCATACACTTCGTAATACACTAATTTATAAACATTATACTTTTTTGTAAAACTAGGACACCCTCCAATCTTATGTTGCCAAATCCGCTTTATGAGATTGGAAGTAACGCCTGTATAAAGAACTGTGTTGTTAATGTTTGTAAGGATATAGATAAAGGACGGATTTTTCATTCCTTAATTACAACATTGCTAGATTGCTTCGTCGCTCGTTGCACTCTCTCCTCGCAATGACAACGACTCTCGTCATTGCGAGGAAGGAACGAAGTGACTGACGAAGCAATCCCACCCAGATTGCTTCCCCCTCGCTAAAGCGCGGGGTCGCAATGACAAATACTCCCCGTCATTGCGAGGAAGGAACGAAGTGACTGACGAAGCAATCTCATCTCTTCGTATCCTGCTCGTAAAATTTGGTTTGACCGCCGTGGAAAAATAATTCAATCTCCCCCGTGGGCCCGCTTCGGTGTTTGGCTATCCCAAGTTTTAATAAATTCCTCTGCTCCTCATCGGGTATGTGCAAAAACATTACAACATCGGCATCCTGCTCCAACGCTCCCGACTCCCGCAAATCGCTTAACTGCGGCCGTTTCTCCCCACCCCTTTGCTCCACCGCCCGCGAAAGCTGACTTAACGCCAAAACCGGCACATTAAGCTCCCTCGCCAACCCCTTTAAGGACTGCGATATTTCCGAAACTTCCTGCACCCGATTTTCCAAATTTCGGCCATGCATTAATTGCAAATAGTCCACCACCACAAGCCTAATCCCTTTGTCCAACTTCAGTCGGCGCGCCTTTGTTCTCATTTCCATTATGGATATGCCCGGCGTGTCGTCAATAAAAATCGGCGCTTCCGCTAAAACCCCCATAGCCTCTCCCAACTTTGCAAAATCGTCATCGCTTAAATTCCCCGTGGTTATTTTAAAAACATCCACCCCCGCCTGCGCCGCCAACATTCTGTCACTTAACTGCTCACTGCTCATTTCCAAAGAAAACATAGCAACCGGCATCTTATGCTTTACCGCCGCAAATTGAGCAATGTTTGTGGCCAACGAACTTTTACCAACCGAAGGCCTCGCCGCTAAAATAATTAAATTAGAATCTTGCAACCCGTTAAGCTTTGCGTCCAAAGATTTTAGCCCCGTAGGAACCCCCCGCAACATACCTTTATGCTTATGCAATTCTTCTAAACGGTCAAAACTTGTTTCCAAAACTTTTTTTAACGGCTCAAATTCCTGCTTCAAATAGTCCTGCGATATTGAGTACAATTCTTGTTCCGCTTTGTCCAGCAAATAGTTTACATCTTGTTCTTCCAAAAACCCGAGTTCCCCTATTTTTCCCGCAACGGTAATGAGTTGCCGCCTTACATACGAATCTTTAATTATACGGGCGTAAGTTTCTATATTTGCGGAAGTAGGCATAAAGGAAGCCAGTTCGCTAAGATAAGAAACGCCCCCAACTTCGGTTAAACTTTTCTTTTTCTTTAAAACATTGGGAACGGTAACAAGGTCAATAGGTTCCCTTTTTTCGTAAAGTTCCAAAATCGCCTCAAAAACGCTTTTGTGAGAATCTTTATAAAAGTGTTCGGGACGCAAAAATTCCGCTATCTTTATAATAGCGTCGCTGTCAATAAGAACGGCTCCAAGAACCGATTTCTCCGCTTCTATTGAATTAGGAGGAAGTTTTATTTCCACGATATTAATTTCAAATGTCAAAACGCAAAACTCAAAACCACAACTTAAATCTCAAAGCTAGAAAACAAAGAATTTAGATTTAAAGTTTTTAGATGTGGCTTCGCCAAGCGAACTTACTTCGTAACCTTTGACATTTTCCAACAATTCACAATCTAATAACATCTCCTGACTTAAAATTGTTCTCTAATATTTCTCTCGCTATAGCGTCCTCCACCTCATCTTGAATATACCTTCTTACCGACCGTCCGCCAAAAACCGGGTCGTATCCTTCGCGAATAATTTTGTCCATTAAACCAGAAGCATATTGTACTACAATACCCTTCTCCTGTTCCACCTTTTTCGCCAATCTTTTAAGCATTAAATCCGCCACAAGTTTTATTTCCTCGTTTGACAAAGGCTTATACACCACCACCGCGTCAAATCGGTTAATAAATTCCGGCGAGAATATTTTTTCTCTTAATACAAATTCCGTTAGCTCGCCGCTTAATTTTTCAACTTCTCGCCCTTCCTTTATATAAGTTCTAATATACTCCGCCCCGGCGTTTGAGGTTGCTATTATAATTAAATTTTCGGCGGACACTTTGTTTCCAAAAGCGTCGGTGATATAACCTTCATCCAAAACCGTTAAAAATAGGTTGAGGACATCCCGTTCCGCCTTTTCAATTTCGTCCAAAAGCAAAACGCCAAAAGGATTGTTTTTTAAAGTAGAAGTAAGCGCCCCGGGCTTATCGTCTTTAAAAAAGCCAATTAACCGTTCCAAAGCGGACTCTCCCTGATATTCCGCCATATCAAATCGCAGTAAATACTTTTCCGCCCCAAAGTATATGTCCGCTAAAGCTTTAGCCGTTTCGGTTTTTCCAACCCCAGTAGGACCTAAAAACAAAAAAGCTCCCGACGGCCGTTTGCTTGCCGAAACCCCGGTTCTAACTCTGCGCAATGCTTTAGAAAGAGCCTCTATAGCAGGTTCTTGGTCAATTAGTCTTTCGTGAATGAGGCTAGCTATGTTCAACAATTTTTCATTTTCTTCCTTGCTTCCCGCAACCGGAACCCCCACCATTTTAGATACCGCTTCCTTTACCGAATCTTCATTAACAATTTTATAATCTTTAGAAGAAACTGAAGCTAAAACGCGATTAAAAACCGCCAAAACCCTCTCGGGTTTAGGTTCGTTTATTAAAAACTTGTTGGATAAAGCAACCATAGCCCTTAACGCTTTTAATGTTATAACCACTTTATCCTTGTAAAAAGCCTCGTTTGCAAAATCTTCCAAAATTTTTAGAGAGTCCTCCGCATTAGTTTCTTCCACCTTTACCACCGAAAAAAGGTCGCTTATTATATCGTTTCCAGCGCAGATTTCGTTAAAAAAGGATATTTCCATAACCCCGATAATAGGCGGAAAATCGTAATTTTTAGCTTTAACAAACACCGAAAAAAGGTCAACGCCGTATTTTGCGGACAATATTTTCTCAAAAGCGTCCACCACCACAACAATATTGCCCGCGCGACCGCCTTCTTCCATTATTTCAATAAATTTCGCGGGGGCAGTTTCTTTGCTATAAGCGCTCAAAAATGTTTCGGTGTTAAGCATTAAAACTCGCTTATCTCGCAACTTCAAGGGAATGTGATGCAAATCTATTTTCTCGGCTAAATTGTAAATTAGGCTATGTTTGCCCACCCCTTTAACCCCGGTAATTATAGTTACATTTTTTCCTTCGCTTTGCAAAAGAGATTCTTCTAATTGTTTAAGTTGCGCTTTCCTGCCATACAAGCTGTAGTACGACCTTTTCTGGTAAGTAGCGGTAATGTCCAGACAATACTGGTCTAAAAAATTGGTATAGCCAAAACTCAAAATACTGCCAATGCTTCCGATTTTTAGCAAATTATCCATATCCCAAAACCGCATAACTTTTTCTTTAAAAGAGTGGGTTCTTTGGTACCAAGAAACAATTTCGTCTAAATCCTCTTTGGAAATATTGTTTTCTTTTAGATATTTTTTAAGAGGCTCCCAATTTTCGCACAAACGCAAAAAAAACTCCGTAGGAAGAACACCCTGCAAAGTCTGTTCGCTAAAAAATGCGTCTGTTCCACTTGGGGGTAATTGGACAGGCGGGGGCGTAATAGCCTGTTTAAGTGGAGTAATACCCGTTGCCGTTTCGTTAGGGAGCGTTCCTTTATTTCCTATATAAGAATCGCGGGGTCCCTGAGAAAAAGGCAACGGTGTGTTACAAAGCTGTAAAAACGACACCCCCAATTTATCCAAAAAGAACTGTCCATACGAGGAATTAAAAAAGTCCGCTATATTTGAAACTTTTACTTTTCCTCCCCTTTTAACCTTTAGATAAAAAAGAAGGGTAATGAAAGGAAAAATCAAGTAGGACAACAAAAGAATTACCGCCAAAACCCCAAAACCTAGAATTGCGATAAATCCAGCGAAAATAACAAAAAAGCGGGTTATAAAGCCGATAAAGCGAGAAACAAAATTTTCTATAATATTGCCAAGCCAGATTTCAAAATGAAAACCGGGCTTTTTTTCGGTAAGGTCTAGCCGTCTAAACCGCCAAAATAGGGTTTTTAGTAAAAGGGGGATGGAAAAATAGTGGAAGACGAAAGCGAAATAGTTGTGGAGGATAGCCACAAAATATTTAAAAGCGGTGGTGTAGTGCCATTTTAAAAAGTTCATTAACTAAATTATAAACCAACCCTATAATGAAATCAAACAAAGGATTCACCTTTTTCAAAGGAGAATCCTTAATACCGAATTTCTGGAACTTGACATTCAAAGAAACGGGGTTAAAATGGGAATATGGGCAAAAAAATTAAAAGAGACTTGCAAAAAAGCGTGGAAAAACATCTTACAAACAAGGAGATAACCCTAATTGTGGGTCCCCGCCAAGCGGGCAAAACCTTTTTAATGCGGGTTATACAAGAAGGTTTAAACAAAAAAGGGCTTAAAACTCTTTTCCTCAATCTTGATATTGAAACGGACAAAAAATTTTTCATCTCTCAAAACTCTTTAATAGAAAAGATCCGTCTTGAGCTGGGAAAAAACGAAGGGTATGTGTTTATAGATGAGATACAACGAAAAGAAAACGCGGGGTTGTTCTTAAAAGGCATTTTTGACAGTAATCTCCCTTATAAATTTATTGTTTCAGGGTCGGGCAGTTTGGAACTAAAAGAAAAAATTCATGAATCATTAGCGGGGAGAAAGAGAGTTTTTGAGCTTAATACTCTTAATTTTAACGAATTCGTAAATTTTAAAACCGAATATCGTTACAAAAACAGACTTAACAACTTTTTTGCGCTGGAACAAGAAAAAACACAAGCTTTGCTCAAGGAATACCTTGTTTTTGGCGGTTATCCCAAAGTAGTTCTTTCTCAAACACTAGAGGAAAAAAACGCTGTAATGGGAGAAATTTACCGCAGTTATGTTGAAAAAGACATTAAATATCTCCTTAATTTGGAAAAAACCGAAGAGTTTTCAAATTTAGTTAAAATCATATCCTCGCAAATTGGCGGTATGGTTAATTTTTCCGAAATAGCAAGCACAATAGGACTATCTCATAAAACCGTAAAACTTTATCTTTGGTATTTAGAAAAAACATTTATCTTAAAGAAACTTACGCCTTACTTTCGCAATACTAGAAAAGAGGTCTCCAAAACCCCCGTTTATTACTTTTATGATTTAGGGTTAAGGAATTACATTCTTAATTTGTTTGGACATACGGTTTTAGATTTAAACGGCGGTCATTTGTTTGAGAACTTTGTTTTTAATGTTTTACGGCAATCGTTATTTAACACCCCCTCCTCGCTTAACTTTTGGAGGACTAGAGACAACGCCGAGGTGGATTTTGTAATTAATGCGGGGACAAAGTTAATTCCAATTGAGGCTAAATTCACAACATTGAATAAAGTGAGATTATCGCGGTCTCTCCACAGCTTTATAAAAACATATCATCCCCAAGATGTATACATAACACATTTAGGAAAGGCGTTGAAAGAGCAGATAAATGAAACTAATGTCTATTTAATTCCCTTTTATCAGCTTCCGCAACTTACATAAACCTATAAAATGTCCAACCTCGGGGGTTAGAGAGTTACAATTTCCATCTCTTCGGTTAGTTCGTCTTTGCTTTTTATATTAAGCTTATCCACAGTTCTAACCGCCATTCCGGAAAAATATTTTTGCAAAAGCTCCGGCGAATAATTTATGGGGATAAATAAATTGGGGTCAATGCCTTCAAGCGCTTTTACATTCTCATCCGTTAAAAAAGTAAGCAAAATATCCGTATCCGCAAGCTCCTCCACCTGCTCTGGGGAAAGAGGCTCTTTTAAAGGACTAATATAGGCAATTTTAATCCTCTCCTGCGTAACCGCCAAAAAAACAGTTTTACCCTCGCCTCCGTTTACGCCATAAATATGAATACCTTTTATTTCATACTCCCCCGCCGTATTAATTACAAAAGGCGCCCCTTCTATTTCAACAATACCCTCTCCCATAACAACATCCACTTTGCCATTTTCACCCATACTTTCTATTTTATATTTTCCGTTTTTTAGGTTTTTTATGAGCATTTCAATATTTGACTAAGGAGTTTCCCCGCCAGCTGGCGGAGAGACTCCTTTGTTAAATTCAATTTGAGTTTTGACATTTCTACAATCTTATCAAAGACTAAAAACTTTCTCAATGATATAATAAAACAAAACTATGCCGCCTGCCCAAAAACGAACCAAAGCCATATTTGCCATAATAACAGCCACCGCTATCTGGGGAATTGCGGGACCCGTTATAAAAGCCACCTTAAACGAAATCCCACCCTACACATTTTTATTTACAAGATGCTTGTTTGCGTGCGCCATACTTATTCCCATTCTTATTTTAGATATAAGAAAAAATCACATAATCCTAACTCCTAAATACCTCAAACATCTTTTCATAATGGGACTTCTTGGCGTAACTCTTTCTATAGGACTAACTTTTGAAGGATTTAAAAGGACAACCAGCCTTGAAGGCACCCTTATAGGAAGCGTGGGTCCTCTGTTTACAATCGCCGCGGGGGTACTTTTTTTAAAAGAAAAGATAACCAAAAACGAAAAAACAGGGCTTATTATAACTATGCTCGGAACAATGCTTTTAATTGTAGAGCCAATAAAAGCCAATGGACACTTAAAACTCACCGGTTTTGAAGGAAATTTGCTAATAATTTTGGCGGCGTTGGCGGGAGCGGCTTTTTCTTTATACACCAAAAAAATATTTAACCACCGCAAACATTTTTCGCCTATGGTGGTAACAACCTTTCTTTTCTTAACAGGTTTAATAACTTTTGCCCCCTTATCGTTTTTGGAATATTTTAAAGACCCGCAGGTTTACAACAAAGCGTTAAGTTTTCCCGCTTTATGGGGGGTTTTATATATGGCAATTCTTTCATCTGTAGTCGCTTATTATTTATTTGAATACGCCATGGAAAAAATTGAATCTAGCGAAGTTGCGGTATTTGGATATATAGCCCCTATTTTCGCCGCGCCTTTTGCGTTTTGGCTTTTGGAAGAGCGGATTACCGCGGTATTTACCCTCGCCGCAATAATAATAACACTGGGAATCGTGGTTATGAACATCAAAAATAGAGGTCAGACCCCTAAGTCTAACACCGGGTGTTGGGTATTTATGACAAAAAATGAAAAGGCGAATTTGGTATGCCAACCAAATCAATGGGACTACCACCGCCCCCCCCAAAAAGGTAGAAAACTCCCGTCTCAATAAGAGTGGGACGGTAGAATCCGGAAGCGATACTCACAAAAAGCGCTGAACTCCACGCAATCCCAATGATAATCAAATTCATTGCCCCCTAATTGGTCTTTGACTTTTAGCTCTGCTTGATAGTAAAATGTCCAAAGTATGAAAAAAGATATTCACCCTAAATGGCACGAGGAGGCAAAAATATTCTGTTCCTGCGGAAATCATTTTACCGCCGGTTCCACTGTTCCTGAAATTAAGGTTGAAATCTGCAGTAACTGCCACCCTTTTTATACCGGCGAACAAAAGTTTGTGGATACCGAGGGAAGAGTTGAAAAGTTCGTTAAAAAATCCGAAAAAATAAGCAAAATTAAAAAAGCTCATCAAGAAGTGCTACAAAAAAGAACCGAAAAAACCACTAAAGAAAAAACCCCAAAACCTCAAACCCTCAAAGATATGCTAAAGAGGGCAAGAGAGTAAAAAAAGTTAAAGGTTAAAAGTCACCTGCCCGCAATGCTACCCGCCCGCATCGCATACGCGAAAGCGTTTCGGGCGCGGCACAAAGCGTTGCAGGCGGGAAAGTCAAAATTTAACAAAGGAGACTCCTTTGAAAAAGGAGTCTCCTTAGATAGCTTTGAGTTGTTATTTGACATTTGACATTTGAGTTTTGACATCTTTTACTTCGCAAATTCCCTCAGTATACGCTCAATCCCCCCTTCCATAATTTTTTCCAAATTATGCCAGCTTTTCTTGATACGATGGTCGGTTAACCTGTCTTGCGGAAAATTATATGTCCTTATTTTCTCGCTCCTGTCCCCCGTTCCAATTTGATTTTGCCGCAATTTGTCCATTGACCCTTTTTGCCGTTCCGTTTGCATTAAAAAAAGCTTGGATTTTAATATCTCAAGCGCCCTCTCCTTATTCTGAAACTGACTTCTCTCATCCTGACAAGACACTACTAACCCCGTTGGGATATGCGTAACCCTTACCGCAGTTTCAACTTTGTTCACATTCTGCCCGCCAGCCCCGCCACTGCGATAAGTGTCCACCCTTAAATCCGAAGGATTAATATTAAATTCCCCGCCCGCAGACAAATCTGTTATCACCGGCAAAACTGCAACTGTGGCGGTAGAAGTGTGAACACGCCCCCCTCTTTCGGTAACGGGGATTCTCTGAACACGATGAACCCCCGATTCATTTTTTAAAAAAGCGTATAAATTGGCGGGGACAAGCCCCGCAGCTACTTCAAAAACATTTTTAGAAATACTTTTAACCTTCCAACCTTGGTTATGAGCAAATTTTGTGTACATCCGATACAAATCCCCCGCAAACAAAGAGGCTTCGTCTCCGCCCGTTCCGGCGCGGATTTCCATAATAACACGGGAGGAGTCTATTCTTTCTGTTATAGAAGGATTATTGTACATAGTAGTATTTTATCAAAAAAACCACAACTCAAAGGTCAAATGTCAAAACTCAAATCCACAGCGTAAATCTCAAATCTTAATTCTTTCAAATTTAAGGTTTTGACATGTGGATTTGACATTTGAGTTTTGCGTTTTGAGATATATTCTTATCTATGGAAATCCTTTATCAACAACTTACAGATTTGTTTAGAGTTTCGCCCCCCCCCCTTTCGCCAATTCTACCGCCTTCTCAAGCTGGGGGTCGCTAAAATTCTTTACATCTTCCTCCGTTATTTCCACAGAATAATCCGGTGTTATACCTACCTTGTGAACCCAAATACCCTTGGGAGAAAGCCATTTCGCCACCGTTACATGAACCCCCGAACCGTCTTTGAAATCCCGCGCGTCTTGCACCGTGCCTTTTCCAAAACTTTTAGCGCCAACGGTTACCGCGCGCCCATAATCTTGTAACGCCAATGTTAAAATTTCGCTCGCCGACGCAGAACCTTGGTCAATTAACACCACTACCGGATATTTTAAAAGTTTGCCTCGTCTGTCCACATCCAAACTAGTAGCTGTTCCGTCTGCCATAACCTGTTTTACAACCACCCCTTTTTCAATAAATTCGCTTGCCACATACACGCTACCGGTTAAAAAACCTCCTGGATTTCCTCTCAAATCCAAAATAATGGACTTAAGATTTGGCATTTTGGGTAACATATCAGATATAACCTCATTCCATTCCTGCGGAGTTTTCTCGCCAAACCGCGAAAGGCGAATATAAACTACACCGTCCCCCTTATCTTCCCAAACAACGCTTTTTATCACAATTTTATCGCGGAGGATGGTTAAATTAAACTCGTCTTCTCCCCTTCTCAAAGTTAGGGTAACCCCTTGTCCTTTGGGTCCGCGGATTTTGCTAACCGCCTCTGTTATGGTTATACCCACCGTGTCTTTTTCGTCTATTTTAATAATCTTGTCGCCCGAACGAACACCAAGTTTTTGAGCGGGACTGCCGTCTAAAGGCGCAACAATTATAAGTTGGTTGTCTTTCATACCAAGTTCCGCGCCAATGCCCTCGTATTCCCCATTTAAGGAACTGCTTAAAGATTCGTTTTCCACGGGAACCAGAAAAGAGGTGTAAGGGTCGCCAACCGCAGAGGTTAAACCTTTTAGAGCGCCATACATAAGTTTGCGAGGGTCAAAGGGGCGGTCTATATGCTCCTTATTTATTAAATCCCACACTTCCCAAAATTGGGCAAAATCCACATCTTTGGGTCCATTATCCTTATTTATAACCCGAACAACTGGGGGGGTTTTTTGATACGCAATATCAAACCCGCGTCTGCCGAAATAGTAACCGCCGGTAAAAAGGCCTACTGAAAGCAGTAATACAAAAAGGACGGTGTAGAATTTTTGCAAAGTTTTTAAAGCGGACATAAAAAGATAATAAAGGAAAAGATATTAATTTTCAATTATCAATTTTTTCTATCTTCCCGTATTCTCAAAGAAAATTTCTTATTGACGCGGGTTACAAAAATACATAAAATGATTTCAGAAAGGGGCATGTATGAACACTTTACCGAAACCATTTTTTGCGAGGGAATTGTTGCTGAAACAAGAGCTTTCTATTTTCACACCGCTGGAATTCAGCAGGCTTTTTGATACCAATTCTAACCAAACAAAGTATTTTCTTGAAGAGGAAACCAAGCGCGGGTTTCTTCTCCGCCTTAAAAAAGGTCTTTACGCTCTTAAAACCGATGCGCCTTCGGAAGAAAAAATCGCCAACCGTTTATACCAACCTTCCTATATTTCGTTTGAATACGCGCTTTATTTTCATAATATTATCCCGGAATCCCCTTACCAAGTTACAAACGCCACCACCAAACCTACCAGAACTTTTACAGTCACCAATAGGGTTTTTACATATCAAAAAATTAAAACCGCCGCTTATACCGGCTACAAATTGGTGAGAAACAACAAAGAATGTTTTCTTATAGCCGAACCCGAAAAAGCGTTAGCCGACTATCTATATTTTGTTGTTCTCGGAAAAAAGCCTTACAACGAAAGGTTTAACCTCTCTAAAATCAATAAAATAAAGCTAAAAAACTATGCGAAGTTATATAAACGAGCCGCCTTAATTGAATTTGCAAAAAAAATACTGCCATGATAACCAACGAACAAATCAAAGATTTTGCCAGTAAATATCAAACCACAGAACTGAATGTTAAGCGGGAATATTTTCAGCATATTTTTCTATCGTATTTCTACCAACAACCGCAAACCAGCAACATTTATTTTAAAGGAGGAACCGCTTTGCATCTTCTTTACAAGAGTCCTCGTTTCTCCGAAGATTTAGACTTTAGCTCTCCTGTTAAAACAAAATCTGCTATTGAACAACCGCTTTTGAAAACACTCTACGAAATCGGCAGAGAAGGAATAGTTGCAGACATCCAAGAAGCCAAACCTACAAGCGGCGGATATTTGGCAGAGATCTCCTTTTCTAACAACGGGCAAAGCATTGAGATATTACTGCAAATCTCTTTTAGAGGGACTAAAAAAAGCGGCGAGGCGATTACTGTGGTAAGCGACCTCATCCCGCCATATAACCTTGTTAGTCTGGCGCAGGACCAGCTGATAACCGAAAAGATACAAGCTTTGCTTAGCCGCAAGAAACCGCGCGACTTTTACGATTTTTACTTTATCCTAAGGGCAAACATCCTGCCCGCGCAACAAAAAAACACCTTGCTCAAAGTTTCAGAACTAATTAAAAAAACGGATATAAATTTTGAGAGAGAGCTTAAACAATTTTTACCCAAAAGTCATTGGACAATTATCCACAACTTTGAAAAGAGTTTAGAAAGAGAAATACAAAAATACATTTAAACGAGAAAAAGAAAAGGGCTAATCGGGTTTGTTGATAGGATTCTCCTTTGAAGAAGGTGATAAGATTGGCAAAGTAGTTTTCTAAATTTGCCTTTTGTACATTGTCATTGTATAAATTACTACTATTTTATACAATGACAAGCAGTGGGGCACTTCAACCTTGAACTCAAGGAGACAAAAAAACGCTTGACAGGAGTTTAATTTAGTGGTATCCTTTAACCAAATGATCGGGGGGGCTAGCAACCCGAGATGAAAAACTCTCGCTTACCTAGCCAAATAACGCCCGATCTTTTTTTATATAATATACTTTAGGATATCTTTATAATTTAAATCTTTGTTTGCTTTTCTCTTCCCCTTAAAAACTTCATAAGCTTCCCAATGAGCCCCTGACTTCTTTGTTATAGAAGAAAACTTTATTTTTGATTTATCAAAACTAGGATTATTCCTTCTTATCAAACTTAAAATTAAATCTTTGACTATTGATTCTTTTCCTAAATATTCCAAATCTATAGTTATTGAGTCTGTTTTCTTTATATCCTCCTTAATCAAATAAAAACACAGTATTGCAAACACTCTATAAATGAACATTTCCGGCTTTCCCGCCTCTCTAAAAAACTTCTGCAATACTTTTTTATCTTTAGACGATAGGGAAACTGAACGGTGTCTACTGTTGCTAAAAGCCACAACAGTTTTCCTATTCGTTGCTTCAATTTTCCCAGACTGATCAATTTCTATATTCATCAAATACAAGTCTAGTTTCCCAACCTATCCAAGTCAACAACAACCTTCGAGAAAAAGAAAAGGGCTAAGATGGCTCCGCTCGTCCGTGCAGACGGCGAAGTAAAGGCCAGAAATATAACCGCACTTGAGCGGGACTATACCCGCCCAGTCCGCCAGCTGGCGGAGGGTTAGTCCCGAATGGGTATTCTCCTCCCCTTCACTTCGCTATCTGCAAAATTCCAATTGGGGTACGAACCCCTTCGGGGTGTCGACCCCTAAACCAATTTCAATAATTCCATTATACCACACTACAGGTTATATGTCAAGGGTTGTTTTAAGAACGGGGAAATGCGGGTGAAATAATTTTCCAAAAGCGAGAAGGACAGCTACTACTTGCAATGACGATGGCTATTAAATTAAACCGAATAAATTGGAAAAAAAGCTACTCTCGCGTTTCCAAAGAGCCTCGTGCCAGAAAAGTTTTTCGTTAAGACAACCGCCCGCTTTACGCTATACAGATTAATAAAACTGACTAAGCTCTTGGATATTTCCGCCTTTTTCATATTCTGGAATTTCACTTCTATCGGCACCAACTCCCCCTGCATTTTTAGCACAAAATCAACTTCTGCTCCTTGCTTCGTCCTCCAGTACCTAACATCGGAAGTACTGGGTCGGTAAATAAGATTTTGCAGAACAAAATTCTCCGCAAGAGCCCCCTTATCCTGACGCATTTCCAGCGCTCTAAAATCTCCAATAAGCCCGTTCCTCAACCCCAAATCAATAAAATAAACCTTCCTAGACTTCTTTATCTCCGTAGCCCTGTTCTTTGAAAAGGGCAAGAGAGATTTTACAACATAAGTCTCTTCCAGCGCCGAGAGAAATTTTCTAACCTCTCTAAAAGACAATCCCAGCTCGCTCCCAAACGAAGAGTAAGTAATCAAATTAGCAATCTGCAAAGATAAAGACTGCGCAAAATTTCTAAAATCCAAGTAATTCCCAATTTTCAAAAGCTTTACTATATCCCTTTCCACATATGTGTTTATAAAAGACTGTAGTCTTTCCTCAGACTTTTGCCTTTCGGACAACGCCACTGCGGGATACCCCCCATAAATTGCGTACTCCTCAAAAAGCTTAAGAGATGTATCTTCGTACAAAAGCGTTTGGGACTCAAATTTCCCACTAAATAAAAATTCTGTAAAAGCCGTCTGCAGGCTTTCGTGCTTTTTATAAACAACCCCGTCCTTGCACGATAAAAACTCCGAAAAGCTTAATGGATAAAGCTCAAAAAATATCACCCTCCCTACTAAATTCTCCGCAAGATCCCTTATCTTAAGACTTGATGACCCTGTAATAATAAACTTTGCTTCCTCAAAAAGGTCAAAAAGAAGCTTTAACACTTTTCCCCCACCTGGAACAAGCTGATACTCATCAAAAATGAAAAATGTTCTATCTCCTCCCCCCATATGCAGAGAAACAAACTCCTTTGGCGCCCTAATAAAGGATAAAAGCGTTTCCGTATCCTCAAAGCTGGCGTAAAACACCTCTTTTCCCGACAACTTAAGGTCTTCGGCAATTTTTTTAACTAAAGTGGTTTTCCCTGATTGTCTCGGACCACATATAGCAATTATTTCCCTTTCGGGTAGCCAGCTCACAAGCTTTTTTTCCAGTTCCCTTTTTATGTAATGTCCCATACTATTCATACAATTATTGCAATAATAGTAATGCTATTATTGCAGGTTTGTCAAGAGGAACTTTGGTTAGGGGTTTGCGATAACGCCAATGCTTTCGGGGTAAAGTTTTAAAATTTTTCCTTCTTCCCAAACTTCCACTTTCACCTTATCCTTATCCAGACCAACCACCGTTCCGGTTAAGCCGTAAAAATTTTGAGCAAATATTTGAACTATCTGCCCCTCCTTTACATCTGTATAAACCCCATCAATCCCCCTTGCCCATTTTAGCTCCGTTTCCTCGGGAACTATAATCTGACAAATAGCCGGTCTTAAAACAACAAACCGCGCCGCAACGCTCTTGAGATAATTAAAAAGCATCGGGTCCATAGACAATTGCCCAAATCCCGTAGTAACAATTAAGGACGGGGTTAATGGTAAACTTTCATATAAAGAGTAATCTACTCCCCCGCAAATAAAACCAAGCGTCCCAAAAAATTTTGCCTTTGAATACACATAAGAATTTAAAAACCCGCAAACCAAAATCTTACCCGCATAACTTTTATCAATCTCCGCGCTCCCTATATCTTTATAACTGCCCAAAACCGAAAGCTCGCCCGAAACATCTTCTCCTCTTCCCGCAACCCCCGAAACTTCAAGAGCCGTAGTTTCTATTAATACCGCCCTATTTTCAACCACCCCCTTAACTTTTCCCGGCGCGCCGGCAATTAGCGAATAATCCCTTTGAGGTCGTTTTATAATAAAGGATTTTTTATCCAGATTAACTTCCGCTATTATCCCGGAAAACGGCGCTTTACCTTCTTTGGACTTTAGAAACCCTTTTTTCAAAACCCACAAAACCTCATCCGCAAAAACCTTGTCGCCCTCTTTTTTAATAAATTCTCCTTCAAAAGCTATTTCTTGAGATTTTTCACTGTACAAACATTCCGCCACTTTTGAAAAGCTCTTAACAACATCCCCCGCTTTAACCAAAACATCCCCTTCAACAGGTAGCTTCCGCTCCACAAAGCTGGTTTTATTCTGTTTGTACTTTTTTATTATTAAAGTTCTCATCCCTCCCACCCCCTCACCTGTTTTCTTAGGTTGTCCCGCATCGTAAGTCGTTCAGTGCGCGAGTCCGAAAATGCTAATGGTCTTTTTCTGGTATCAAAAACCACTCCAAATACGCTTTTCACAATCTTTTTTTCAAAATCCCCTTTCTTTAATTTAATATTAACAGTTAACTCCTCCTCGCCCATTGAAGGTATTAGATGGATACCCTCTTGTTTTAAGTTCAAAACCTGCTTTTTGCCGTCGCTAAATATAACTTGAGCTGAAGGAACGGACGGGACCACAAAAACATCCGCGATATGCTTAAATTTGTATTCGTTTAGAAATTCCAAAGCGACGCCCTTTTTTTGAGAATAAAGCCCGGCTAACGGCCCCAAAACCGACTTCTCGTCAAAATACATACGCCAAAAACCCGATACGGCCATGGAATCTAAAAAAGTTAGTAACAACTCCTGCAAATTGTCGTAGTTATATAAAGATTCCCCCGACAAATAAAGCTCGCCCACGGTTTCAAAAAATTCTGGGGGGATGTTTTTAAAAGCAAACTGCATTTTTTCTCGCAAAAGCGCGTTATGAAAAGTTTTTTCCCAAACATTTTCCACAAAACTCGGTCCATACAAAAATCTGTTTTGAAAAAAATTTTCTACATTCGCGTCCGCTTCCTCAAAATCAAACCACTTAAAGATTTTTCCCGGATTTATATTAAATTCCAAAACCCCGCCGGGATAATAAAACCTTTTCTCGCCCAAATAAACTAACGGAATATTAAATTTGGAAAAAGCTGATTGGGCGGAAATTACTTTTAAAGACTTGCCTTTTATGCGAGAATACCAACCATCTTCGGAATTACAAACCACAAGAGTTTCTGGCGGTTCTTTTAAACCTAGTTGGGATAGCGCTTCATTATAAACATAACGCCATACATCGGAATAATTATCTATAAAAACGGGGTATGGAAATTTTACGCGGGCAATTTTGTCGCCATCTAGAACAGCTATTAAACTATACGGCGTAATGTAGCAAAGAAGAGGCATAGTAAAACTCAAATGTCAAAACTCAAAATTCAATTCAATCCGCCAGCTGGCGGACAAAATTCAAATGTCTAAAGACTTTTTGAGCTTTGAATTTTAGATTTGATTTGTCATTTGTCATTTGAGTTTTGAATTTTTATTTATATGCTGTGTCTCTCCGTAAACGGCAAAAGCCCCATAACACGAGCTTTTTTTATTTCGGCGGTAGCCTTCCGCTGAATTTTCGCCGACACTCCCGTTTTTTGGCGCGACAAAATCTTGAATCTGGAACTTAAAAATTTGGTTAAAGATGAGGGTTTTTTGTAATCAATTTCCCCTATTCGCGCTTTAACTTTTTTATAAGTTATATTTTTCTTAAATTGTTTTTTCTTCTTTTGTTTCGCCATATACTAAAACGGCATTTCATCCGTATCCACTACTTCTTCTGCCTCGTCTTTGGATGGTTTCACTTCGCCTTTGTCAGCATCCTTTTCATTTTTTGACGCGCTTGCCTCTCCTGCAGATTCTTTTGCGGGAGGAGTTTTATTTTCCGCATTAACAGCTGGAACAGTCTTTACAGGCAAAGATCCCGTCCCTCCCGTTTCAGAAAATCCTCTGCTTGTGAGAACTATCATATCATCAGCGACAATTTCGGTTTTATAGTGTTTAACGGCTTTATCGTCTTCCCAATTTCTGGTTTGGAGTCGGCCTTCAATATACACTTTAGCGCCTTTTTTAAGAAGCTGGGAACATATTTCCGCCAATTTATTCCAAGCCACAATATTATGGAACTCCACCGCTTCTTTTGTGGACCCATCTTCGGTATTCCACTGCCTGTTTGTGGCTACAGCAAAACTAGTTACAGCAGAGCCTTGAGGTGTATACCTCATTTCGGGATCCCTAGTTAAATTTCCTAGGATAATCGCTTTGTTTATGCTTCGGGACATTTTTTATTATTGCTAAACAGCTTATGATTAAGGTTTAATCAAAAACAATTTAGCAAAACCCTATTAACTAAACTCAAATATCAAAGTTCAAATAACAACTCAAAGCTATCTAAGGAGACTCCTTTTTCAAAGGAGTCTCCTTTGTTAAATTTTGACTTTTGTCATTTGAGCTTGTTACCATATACCTCACAATCTCCTTCTCCAACTTTAGCTTTCTTTCAAGTTCTTTTATTTTATCCGCGGGGCATTCAAAGTTTATTACTGTATAAACCCCCTCTTCGCTTTTTTTAATAGGGTACGCAAATCTCCTCAAACCCCAAAAGTCTTCTTTCTTTGCTTTGCCTTCCAAAGGTTTTAAGAGTTCAGTGAATTCTTTTAGAAAAACGCCTTTTTCGGCAAGCGAAGAATCCTTTTTTAATATTAACATTATTTCGTAGTTTTTTTCCATACTTTGAAGATAATAACAAAAGAGGAAATAAATTCAAGAGTTTCTTTCCATTCGGGATTAACCCTTATCGGGTATAATCCCGCTCTAGTTCGGTTTATTGGGGTCTGACCCTTTAGGGTCAGCACCCCTATGGATTTTAAAAATGAAAAAGCCGGTAACGCAGGTAGTTGGGAAAATAGGTAAGTCCAAAGGACAAACCCCCAACAACCAAATCGTTACCGGCTCTAGGAACACTCGAAAACCGCGCGTCGCCCGATCAGTACAGACACTTGATCCGCGCGCTTCCCGAGATAATTTTTGATTGCAACCAGGGGCCGTGGGCAACCCATTAATGTCTTTTGGACATTAATTTCTCCTTTTGGAGAAAGCTAACCCACTCTCTCCCTTTGGGAGATGCACTGGTTGCAAAATATCCGCGGCAGGACTTGAACCTGCAACAAGGGGATTAGAAATCCCCCGCTCTATCCATTGAGCTACGCGGACACAGGCAGTAAAACAAACCCAAAATATCTTTCGGACTTGTTTCATAGTCTGTCCTAATTACCAATATATCTAATTGGCGAGGACAAGCCTCGCGGCTACAAAACCACCTGTAGCTGCGGCATCATAACCCGACAATTATTCGGAATGAATTTTCCCATCTTTCATTCCCACAAACCTGCAAAGGATTGTCCCAAAAGCTTGGCCCTACCTCCTTACTTTGTAAGTCTCTCCTTTGCAGATTTGTGAAAAGAAAATGGAGCAGAGTGGAGAAGGCGCAGAACGCTGGGGTTAGCTGGGCAAAAGCCGAGGTAACGCCCGCGCTGGATTCCTTCTCCACTCCAGATCACCGTTGGCAGACGGACGGGATGCGCTAGGTCGTGCGCGATGGCTAAACAAACAACAGCCTTCTCCCGTCCACCTGCCGAACACCTGCGCAACGAGAAGAGGAGCAACCCGGAACACCGCTGCCCAAAACCTTCTAGAAAAGTCTTGGTGCTGGCATCCTCTGATCGTGGAGGCCCCTCTCCGTCGTTGCGAACCGCGATACGCGGATTTTTCTGAGCGCGTTTCAGCTCGCCACCCCCGCGCGGGTGGGCATTTTTGTTAGCGCCTTGGCGGATCGTCGTCCATTTTTGGATTTAGGACGAGCGAACCCTCCCCTTGCAACCCAACCAACTCGCTGCCCAGTGGCCGAGACTGTTGGCGTGGCGGGTTATTGCGCAAGGCGCTCTCCAAGACATTTTCATTTCCTTCCTTTC
>Ga0180007_10003031_pt1 | contig 19191 bp, 21 predicted proteins | sample MM_PC_MetaG_FD_121122 | JGI IMG/M metagenome (GOLD analysis project Ga0180007, IMG submission 121122) | Groundwater microbial communities from the Aspo Hard Rock Laboratory (HRL) deep subsurface site, Sweden - MM_PC_MetaG | ecosystem: Environmental > Aquatic > Deep subsurface > Groundwater... | reverse complement strand
TATTTATTCAGACGTAAATATTCCTCCTTTTAATCGCTCGGCAATGGATGGATTTGCCATAAATTTTAAAGATAAATCCAAAATATTTACGGTTATTGAAGATATTCCGGCCGGAAAAGTTCCAGAAAAAACTATAAGTTCCGGCAAATGTGCCCGGATTATGACCGGCGCCATGCTTCCGCAAGGCGCAGACAAGGTTGTAATGGTAGAAAACACAAAACAAATTTCGCATAATAAAATGCAAATCGTGAAGGCCGAAAAGAAATCAAATGTTTCTCTGCAGGGCGAAGATGTAAAAAAAGGAGAACTAATATTAAAAAAAGGAACCAAAATTCGCGCCCAAGAAGCCGCCATGCTGGCTTCCGTAGGTAAACCAACCGTAAAAGTTTTGCGTCAGCCCAAAGTGGCCATTATTTCCACCGGATCCGAATTGGCCGAACCATCTCAAACCCCAAAACCCGGTCAAATCCGAAACAGCAACAGTTCGATGCTGCTGGTTCAGCTAAAAAGGCTGGGGATCGAAGGAATCTATCTTGGAATCGCAAAAGATAACTTTACTGCTACAAAACAATTAGTTTCAAAAGGCCTGGCACAGGCCGATATCCTGATTTTATCCGGGGGAGTTTCGGTTGGAGATTATGATTTTGTACGCGAAGTATTAGAAGCCTGCGGCGTAAAGATTTTATTCAATAAAGTGGCCATCAAACCCGGCAAACCAACCGTTTTCGGGAAATATGGAGATAAAACCGTGTTCGGACTGCCCGGCAATCCGGTTTCGGTGCTGATTATTTTCGATCTTTTTGTAGTTCCGGCTATCGATAAAATAGTGGGAAGGATTACCAAATCAAAACTTACCAGTCTGCGTCTCCTAAAAAACTTTCAGCGCAGAAATGCTAACCGGGAACAATATTTTCCAATTCAAATCACCAAAAGCGGCGCCCGCCCCCTTAAGTTTCACGGCTCCGCACATATGCAGGCTTTAACCCAAGCGGATGGAATCATGCACATCGCTAAAGGGATAAAAAATTTAAAAAAAGGAACTTTAGTTAATGTTAGACCCATATAATCGCGATATTTATTATTTGCGCATTTCGGTTACCGATCGCTGTAATCTGCGCTGCACCTATTGCATGCCGGAGGAAGGTGTTACGCTGAAATCTCACCACGATATTTTAAGCTATGAAGAAATCGAAGAAATTGTCAGAGTTGCAGTTAAATTAGGTTTTTATAAATTCCGTTTAACCGGCGGTGAACCACTAATTCGCAAAGGCATTTTAGATTTAGTTAGAACTTTAGCTAATATCGAAGGAATAGAAACACTGGCCATGACCACGAATGGACTTTTACTCCCAAAATATGCAACAGAACTTAAAGCTGTGGGGCTTTCACGCCTAAACATCAGTCTTGATTCGCTTCGGGCGGATAGATATCGCCAAATTAGTCGCGGAGGAGATTTAACCCTAGCGCTGGCCGGAATTCAAGCCGCACGCGAAGCCGGTTTTGAAAAAACCAAACTGAACGCAGTACTGGTAGATGGCTTTAACGACGACGAAAAAGAAAATCTTAAAAAATTTGCGGCAGAAAATAATATGCAGGCCCGTTTCATTAAGAAAATGGACTTAAAAAGCGGCGATTATTACCAAGTTGAAGGCGGCGCAGGCGGTAATTGTTCGATCTGCAACCGTATTCGTCTTACCGCCGACGGAAAAATGAGATCCTGTCTTTTTTCTGACTGTGAATTTGATATACGAAAAGAAGGCATCGAGGAAGCTTTCCGAAAAGCCATCGGCAACAAACCCCAAAAGGGACACAAATCTTTAAAAAGGGAGATGATTCAAATTGGCGGATAAATTTAGTCATATAAACAACGAAGGAAAAGCTCAAATGGTGGATGTGGGAAGCAAGCCAGACGTCAAACGCATTGCGATTGCCAAGGGAAATATAGCGCTGGCCCCGGAAACAATTAAGCTTATCCGGGAAAATCAAATCAAAAAGGGAGACGTAATCTCGGTTGCTAAAATTGCCGGGATTCAGGCAGCTAAAAAGACCCATGAACTCATTCCGCTCTGCCACCCGCTGGCTTTGACCAATATTGATCTCTCGTTTGATATCAAAGAGAATAAAGTGGAGATCGAGTCCAAGGTTGAATGCATCGGCAAAACCGGAGTTGAGATGGAAGCGCTGACTGCGGTGTCGGCAGCAGCCCTAACCATTTATGACATGTGTAAAGCAGTCGATAAAAACATGAAAATTGGAGATATTTACCTATGCCAAAAATCCAAGCAGTCTGTATAAATAAATCCAAGGGCAGAAAATTCGCTGACTCCGAGATTAACTTAATTGCAGATCTTGGAGTTGAAGGCGACTTTCACGCAAAGGGCGGAGAACGACAAGTAAGCTTGTTGGCACACGAAAGTATTGAAAAAATGCGAGCCAAGGGACTTAACCTTGACGACGGAGCTTTCGGTGAAAATATCGTAACCGAAGGAATTGAATTAGTCGCACTTAAAATCGGCCAAAAATTAAAAATCGGCGAGGCAGAAGTGGAAGTAACCAAAATCGGCAAAGAATGTGTCGAGCGCTGCGCAATATTTTACCAAACCGGCGACTGTATCATGCCGCGGGAAGGTATTTTTGGCAAAGTTTTGGTCGGCGGCAAAGTAAAAGCCAAAGATGCTTTGGAGGTTTTACCATGAAAGTAGGAATTATTACGGTTTCAGATAAAGGTTCTAAAGGAGAAAGAGAAGATTTAAGTGGAAAAGCTATCCGTGAAATTGTAAAAGCTGAATCTTATGGATATATTGTCGTTCCGGATGAAATGGATAAAATATCTAACGCCTTAATCGAATTTATTGATAAAAAAGGCTGTGATTTAGTTATTACTACCGGCGGAACCGGTTTATCTCCCCGAGATGTCACTCCCGAAGCCACTAAAAATGTAATTGATCGAGAAATTCCGGGACTAGCCGAAGCGATGCGCATGGAATCTTATAAAATCAAAAAAACCGCCCTGCTCTCCCGAGCCGTTTGCGGCAGCCGCGGTAAAAGTTTAGTAGTAAATCTTCCCGGCAGTCCTAAGGCAGTTAAAGAGTGCTTGGCAATCATTTCACCGGTCATTTCGCACGCTTTAGAGGTCCTAGAAAAAGGTAGTGTAGAGTGTGGAAAAATAGTATAAAATAAGAGATAAATATGCAATACGCCGTACTTAAAAAAGAGTATTTAAACGAATTTATTACTAGGTTAGCCCAGGATCAAAAAGTAATTGCTCCGGTTGCTAAAGGCTATAATCAGTTTGCTTTTGAAGAAGTAAAATCCGGAGAAAAAGTAGCCCTGGATCACATTCCCACCATCCTGCCTCCCAAGAAATATTTTATGCCACAATATGAAACGCTGGCCACCTATCACGCCAATAGCAGCCAAAAAATGAATCCCGTGGTGGAATGCGAAGACCTGATTCTCTTTGGAGTACATACCTGCGATTTAGCCGGCATTCAGTGTTTAAACATGGTCTTTTCAGAGCGGCCCAAAGACATCAATTATTTAATCCGCAAAAGCAAAATTACCATCATTGGATACGGCTGCAACGATTATTGCGATGAATATGCCAGCTGCCGTTTAGTGCACAGCCATACCCCCAACGGCGGCTATGATCTTTTTTTTATTAATCTTGGCGATAAATTCTTCGTGCACATCAATACCCTGGCCGGCGATGAAATAACTGAAAAAACTAATCTTTTTGAACCCGCTACCCCAGCGGATCTTAATGCTTTAGCTAAAATCAGAGAAAAGAAAAGAGAAATTTTTGCAAATGAAGTTCCGGTAGTGCACGAAAGAATGCCTGAAATGTTTAGTAAAAGTTATGACAGCAACGTGTGGGAAGATTTAGGTAAACGCTGTCTGGCTTGCGGAAACTGTACCAATGTTTGTCCCACCTGTTATTGTTTTGACGTCACGGATGAACCCAATCTTGATTTACAAACCGGGAAACGCTTCCGCCGCTGGGATTCCTGTCAGAATGAAGCCTTTGCAAAAGTTGCCGGCGGAGAAAGCTTTCGCAAAGAAAGAAGCGCGCGCCAGCGCCATCGCTACTTTCGAAAATTTAAATATCCCATGGAAAAATTTTCCAGGCTCTTTTGCACCGGCTGCGGCCGCTGCAGCCGCACCTGCATGGCCAAAATCAACCTAAAAGAAACCTTAAACCAATTAGTCGAGGAACAAGGCATGAAAAATCTCAAAGCCGGCAGAGAAACCGAATGAAAAAACTAACGCTTAAAGATTCAGAATATGAAATAAAAAAAGGCAAAATCCTCCGCGTAAGAAAGATGACGGCAATCGAAACGTTTTTCGAAATTGCGTTGCCCGGAGGAGAAAGCCTTGACCATGAACCCGGGCAATTTGTCGAAGTTTCATTATTTGGCGTCGGTGAAGCCCCCATTTCGGTTACTTCCTCTCCCACCAAAAGAGGCTCTTTTGAATTAGCAGTTAGAAACGTTGGAAAAGTTACCGGAGCACTGCACAAACTAAAAGAAGGCGACGAAGTCGGCATCCGGGGCCCCTTTGGCAAAGGCTTTCCGGTCAGAATATTTGAAGGAAATGATCTACTCTGTGTTGCGGGGGGACTGGGCATTGTTCCTTTGCGTTCTCTGATTAACTACGTAATCGATAACCGCCGCGACTTTGGTAAAGTTGAAATTTTGTTGGGTTGTAAAACCCCCAAAGACATGCTTTTTAACGAAGAAGTTGATGAATGGAATAAACGTCTGGACGTTAAGTTAAACTGTACCGTCGATAAAGCCGATCCGGATTGGAAAGGCAATGTCGGCCTGATTACCTCCCTCATTCCAGGAATCAACCTTAAGCCCGAACGTACCTTTGCCGTGGTAGTCGGCCCACCCATTATGTATAAGTTTGTGATTAAGGAATTATTAAAAAAAGAAATTCCCGAGCGCCATATTTTAGTTTCACTTGAGCGACACATGAAATGCGGTTTAGGAAAATGCGGCCACTGTCAGATCAATAATTTTTATTGCTGCCAGGACGGTCCCGTATTTTCTTACGATAAAATTAAAAATATTCCAGAGGCTCTATAATTATGTCAAAACCAAAAGTTGCATTTTTTGATTTTGCCTGCTGTGAAGGCTGCCAATTACAGGTTGCTAATATGGGCGAATCATTACTCGACGTGTTGGGTGCGATCGATGTCGTAGAATTCCGCGAGGTCATGTCCGAAAAATGGGATCAAGACTTTGACGTGGCCATTGTTGAAGGAAGCATTACCACTCCCCACGCCATCGAAAAAATAAAGAAAATCAGAGAACGCTGTAAAGTTTTAATCGCCTACGGTTCCTGTGCTACCATCGGCGGCGTCAACGGCATGAAAAATAACTTCCCGCTCGACAAAATCCGTGAAGAAGTTTACGGAAAAGATTATAAATACTTTGAAACGGTTGAAACCCGCGCGGTGCCCCAGGTTGTAAAAGTTGATTATCTGGTGCACGGCTGCCCGGTCTATATCCCGGAATTCGTGAACGTACTTAAAGCGGTGCTGGCCGGCCTGCCCTATCAGGTTCCGGATCATGCGGTCTGCGTTGAATGTAAACTTAACGAAAACGTTTGCGTGTACGAAAAAGGCGTTACCTGCCTGGGGCCCGTCACCAAAGCCGGTTGTAATTCATGGTGTATCAATAACGGCAATATCTGCTACGGCTGCCGGGGCATGGTTACCAATCCAAACGAAAACGGCGCCAAAGACGTAATCGAAAAATATAATGTTCCGATGAATTTAGTCAGGAACAAAATGAACATGTATAACCAATGCAGGGAGATTGATCAAAGTGAGCAAAAGAAACGTTAGTATCAATGTCGAATATCTAACCCGGGTCGAAGGTCACGGCAACATCGTGGTCGACGTTAAAAATAATAAGCTGGAAACCTGCCAGCTTCAAATCGTAGAAGCTCCCCGCTTTTTTGAAGGAATGCTGCAGGGAAGATCCATTTTCGAAGCCCAACATATTACCTGCCGTATCTGCGGAATTTGCTCCTGCGGACATACCTTAGCTTCGATCCAGGCCGCCGAAGACGCCATCGGCTTTATTCCTTCTGAACAAACTACCAAATTAAGAAAATTCCTCCTGCACATGGAAAATCTGGACAGTCATATTCTACATATCTATTTATTAGTGGCACCCGATTTACTGGGCGTCAAAAGCTTTGTGCCGCTGATCAACACTCATAATGATATAGTGCGCCGCGCACTAAGAATGAAAAAAACCTGCAATGACGTTTGCGACATATTAGTTGGCCGACACGTGCATCCCATTTCCAGTATCGTCGGTGGTTTCACCAAACTACCCAGAGAAAAAGACATCGATGCCATGCATAAACTACTCCATCATCTACGCAAAGATATGGAGGCCACCGTTGAACTGGCTGCCAAGTTTAAATTTCCTGAGTTTGAACGCGATACCGAATACGTTGGTTTAGTAAGCGATAATGATGAATATCCAATGTTAACCGGCGAGGTGGGCTCAACCGACGGCGTTCGCAAAAATAAAAAGGAATATAAATCTATCACTAATGAATTTATTGTTCCCCATTCTTCCGCGAAGTTCGCTAAACTAAGCCGCGCATCCTACGCGGTCGGAGCGCTGGCCCGCTTTAATTTAAATTCTAAAAAGCTGCATCCCAAAGCCAAGGCAGTAGCTAAAGCGGTTGGCTTAAAACCTAAATGTACCAATCCCTATCTCAACACCGTTGCCCAGCTGGTTGAATGTGTACATTCGCTAGAAGACGGCCTTGAAATTTTAGAAGATCTGAAGAAAACCGGTATCAATTACGACGAAGAAATTATTGTCGGGTTAAACGAAAAAGGAACCATCCCGGTCAAAGCCGGTAACGGTGTCGGCGCAGTCGAAGTACCACGCGGTATCCTGTTCCATAATTATGAAGTTGATGACCAAGGTATTATCACCAAAGCTAACTGCATCATCCCCACCAATCAAAATGTGAATAACATTGAACACGACATGAAAAAGCTGGTTCCGGAAATATTAAAAAAATCAGATGAAGAAATTACGCTGGACCTAGAAATGCTCGTCCGGGCTTATGACCCATGTATTTCCTGTTCTGCGCACTTTTTGGATGTGAAGTTTGTTAACCGCTGAAGCAAAAAAGTTACTGACAACTGACCATCCCGGCACTACCCTAATTATAACGATTGGCAACAACTTAAGATCAGATGACGGGGTCGGCCCTTTCATTGCCCAAAACTCCAGTAAATTAAAAACTGGACTAGTACTTTTAAACGCCGGCGAAAAACCAGAAAACATAATTGATGAGGCCGTCGAAAAAAAACCATCCCGGGTAATTATTATTGATGCCGCTAATTTTGGCGGCACGGTCGGCGAAGTTAAAGTAATTGATAGCGAACATATTCCTAATACAACGCTTAGTACTCATACTTTTCCGTTAAAAGTGATCGCAAAACTATTAGAAACTGATTGTCAGGCTCCGGTTCATTTTTTAGGGATCCAGCCGCAAAGTGTAGAGTTGGGAGAAAACCTGTCGGCTGAGGTCAAAGCGGCCGCTAATGAAATTATTAATCTAATTGGTGGAGGAAAATAAAATGCATGAGATGCATCTATTAAAAGACTTATTATCCGATATCTTAAACGCCGCTAAAGATAATAACGCTAAAAAAGTCACTAAGGTTTATTTACGAATGGGCACTTTCACCGAAATCAACCCGGAAATTCTTTTACACTTTTTTGCCGCCCACGCTAAAGGCACGGTGGCCGAAGGCGCCGAGGTTTTAATTGAGTCTAGTCCAACGCGGGAGCTAAGGCTATTATCTTTTGATTGTGAGTAAATTATGTGTTACGCCATCCCCGGTAAAGTTATTGATATAAATAATAAAATCGTCACGGTGGAATACTTTGGAGAACAAAAAAAAGCCATCAACGAGATTGATGATCTTAAAGTTGGCGATTATATTTATGCCCAGGGCGGCTACGTCATAAAAAATATCCCCGAAGCAGAAGCCCAATCCATTTTAACTACCTGGAAAGAAACTTTTTTTGAACTGCAAGAGCTGGATCTGCGATTATCCCGCCTGGATTTAGAAAAAAAAGGCATCGATAAAAAGCTGGCACTGATTTTAGACAGGGCTGCCGAAGATCTACCGCTTAAAGAAGCCGACCTACTCCATCTTTTAAATCTGGAAGATGATAAACAAATTGAATTACTATTTAAAGTTGCCAATTTCCTGCGTCAAAAACATTTAGGCAACTCTTGTTGCGTACACGGCATCATCGAATTTTCCAATTATTGCTCTCAAGGCTGTCTCTATTGTGGAATTTCTAATCACAATAAGGCTCTCCCCCGCTACCGCATGACTAAAAAAGAAATTATTGAGACCGCTTACGAAGCAATCGAAAAAGATGGGTTTAAAGCTCTGGTTTTGCAAAGCGGTGAAGATCCAGAGTATTCAATCGACGACCTAAGTGATATCGTAAAAGAAATCAAAAAGCGCTCGGCGGTGCTAATCTTTATTAGTTTTGGCGAAGTAGGCCTGGATGGCCTCAAAAAGCTTTACCAAGCGGGCGCCAGAGGCCTTCTGATGCGTTTTGAGACTAGCAATAAAGCGCTCTATGATAAATTACACCCAGGCAAAACGTTAGAGAACCGCCTACAACACCTAGAAGAAGCCTTCAAAATGGGATATCTAATCATTACCGGCGGATTAATTGGCCTACCCGGTCAAGCTAAAACCGATATCTTAAATGATATCCTTTTGACCAAACGATTAAACACCGAGATGTACACTTTTGGTCCTTTTCTTCCCCACCCCCATACTCCGTTAGCAAAAGTTAAACCTCCGGCCGTAAAAGATGTACTAAAAACTTTAGCGGTGGCGCGTATCGCCGGCGGAAAAGATGCAAAAATTGTAGTAACTACCGGATTTGAAACTTTATACGCAGGCGCCCGGGAAGAGGGATTAATTGCCGGGGCCAATTCGGTAATGTTAAACGTAACTCCCAAAAAATATAGTGAAAATTATTCAATTTATCCCGGCCGGGCACACGCCGGTGAGGGAATCCAAGAACAAATTGATACGACGCTTAAAGTTTTAAGGGATTTGGGAAGAGCCCCCACCGATTTAGGAATCACGCATGATTAATGAACAAAGAATTACTGAACTACTTGAAAAATGTAAACCAGATAAGGTTCGCATCAAAGATATTGTTCAAAAATCAATCGAAAAGCGCCGTCTTTCGTTAGAAGAAACCGCCGCTTTACTAAACGTAAAGGATGAAGCTACACTTAAAGAACTTTTTTCCGCCGCCAACACAGTCAAAGAAGAAATTTACGGCAATCGCTTGGTAATTTTCGCTCCGCTCTACGTTTCTAACCTTTGCCAAAACGAATGTCTATACTGTGCTTTCCGGCAAAGCAATAAAGACATCAAACGCGCCGTTCTTTCGCAGGAAGAAATCAAAAAAGAAACCGAATCCATCTTAAAAACCGGTCAAAAACGAATTTTACTGGTGGCCGGCGAAACTTATCCCAAAGAAGGACTGCAATATATCTATGATTCTATTAAAACAGTTTATTCTGCCCGCGACGGAGTCAATAATATCCGCCGCCTCAACGTTAATCTGGCCCCACTTTCCACCGTCGAGTTCAAAAACCTCAAAAAAACCGGAATTGGCACTTATCAACTCTTTCAAGAAACTTATCACCTGGAAACTTACAAAAATATGCATCCGGCCGGACCAAAATCCGATTATCTTAACCGCTTAAGTGCCATCGATCGCGCTTTTGAAGCCGGAATTGATGATGTCGGCATCGGCGCACTCTTTGGACTTTATGATTTTCGTTTTGAAATTTTAGCTCTCATGATGCACATCGAATATCTCGAAAAGAAATTTGGGATGGGACCCCATACCATATCTGTTCCGCGTCTCGAGCCGGCCACTAATTCGGCGGTTGCCAAAAATCCGCCTTTCCCGGTTTCTGATCTGGAATTTCAGCAAATCATTGCGGTTTTACGACTAAGCGTTCCTTATACCGGCATCATCTTAAGTACCCGCGAAAATGCCGCGATGCGCCGCGCAGCCCTCTCTTTAGGAGTATCTCAGATCAGTGCCGGCAGCCGCACCAATCCTGGGGGTTATGCTGAAGGACGTAATGAACACGATGGACAATTTTCTTTAGGAGACCACCGATCCTTAGATGAAGTAATCCATGATATCTGCCAACAAGGGCATATCCCCTCTTTTTGCACCAGCTGCTATCGTTTAGGCCGCACCGGGCTAGATTTTATGGAGCTGGCCAAACCTGGACAAATAAAAAACAAGTGCTTACCCAATGCACTTTTAACTTTTAAAGAATATTTAGTGGATTATGCTTCTCCCAAGGTTAAAGAGATTGGAGAAAAACTGATTCAAAAGGAGATCAATGCCATCCCCCAAGCAAAAACCAAAGAATTTACCAAGGAAAGTCTGGTCAAAATCGCGAACGGCAAGCGCGACATTTACTGTTGACTTCTTCCCCTTTGCACAATAAAATAAACATATATGGCACATATTTTAGTAATGGACGATCAAGAAAGCATGCGCAAAATCATCAGCCAGATGCTGCAAGACAACGGCTATGAGGTCACTACCGCAGTTAATGGTCAAGAAGGCTTGATCCTTTTCAAAAAACATCCCGGCGAATTTGATTTGGTCCTGGCCGACGTCAATATGCCTTATCTGGATGGGTTCCAATTTTTAAAAACCGTCAAAAAAGATCATCCGGACCAATTAATTATTTTCTTAACCAGCATGGAGGAAGATGTAGTTGAAACCATAGGAAAAGAATACAAAGTCGACGGTATAATTGAAAAACCATTTGATCAGGAAGCCACCCTCGAAACCATTAAGCAAATCCTCAACAAATAAAAATGTGGTATAATTTGTCCGGATGCTTTCAATTCCTTTATATTTACTAATAGTTTTTTCAATTTTAATCAGTTATCTTCTGGGTTCGATCCCTTTTGGATTCGTTCTGGCTAAACTTTTCAAGGTAGACATTCAAAAGGTAGGCAGCGGAAATATCGGCGCCACCAACGTATTTCGAACCCTGGGCCCGACTGCCGGAGTAACCGTTTTTATCTTAGACCTTCTGAAAGGCACTTTAGCTACTTATATCGCCATCCTGATGCTCAATGACCCGCTTTGGATCGTAATTTCAGGTTTTGCTGCCATCGTAGGACATATGTTCCCGGTTTTCCTAAAATTCAAAGGTGGTCGCGGGTCGGCTACCGGACTCGGCGTTCTTTTAGGCATCGCACCCGAGGCATTTATTGGCGCCATGTTCTTAGTAGCACTCATTATTATCATTACGCGCTACGTTTCACTGGCATCGATTTCGGTTTCACCTTTAGTTGCAATCTATATGTTTGCGGCGGATAAACCCCTCCCCTACAGTATCGCCGCCGCCATCGCCGCCTTATTAATCATCCTAAAACACATACCTAACATTAAACGTTTAATTAAAGGCACCGAAAGAAAGATTGGAGAAAAAACTAATGTCTAAAGTAGTTATATTCGGGGCGGGGTCATGGGGAACCACGCTGGCCAGTCTGTTAGCCGAAAATAATCATGACGTAACCATCTGGAGCTTTGAAGCCCCGGTGGCTAAACAAATCAACGAAATGCGCGAAAATCAAAAGTATCTTCCCGGCATTCAGCTTTCCAGCCGTGTTCAGGCAACTGCCAATTTAGAGTCGGCTGCCAATCAAACCAATAAAGCGGCCGCGGTCTTTTTTGTGGTTCCATCCGAACATTTAAGAAAAGTTGCGGCAAAGCTCAAAGGTAAAATCAATAATAAAATACCGGTAATCAGCGCCACTAAAGGAATCGAAAAAAATACTTTCAAAAGGATGTCACAAATATTAGCTAAAGAACTGAAGCACCCATCCGGCAACATTTGCGTGCTTTCGGGACCCAATCTTTCAAAAGAAATTGCCAAAGGGCTTCCGGCAACGACAGTAATTGCCTCAACCTCAAAGAAATCAGCCCAGACCGGCCAAAAACTTTTAATGCAATCCAGATTTCGGGTATATACCAACCGGGATGTCGAAGGAGTTGAATTTGGCGGAGCGTTAAAAAACGTAATTGCCATCGCCGCCGGTGCCGCCGAAGGTCTTTCCCTGGGAGATAACGCCAAATCGGCGCTTTTAGTCAGAGGAATCGCTGAAATTGCCCGTCTGGGAAAACATTTGGGGGCTAAAACAAAAACTTTTTACGGATTATCCGGTTTTGGAGATTTAATTACCACCTGCCAGAGCAAATTATCCCGCAATCACAAAGTTGGCGTCGAAATTGCTCAAGGAAAAAAACTAGCCGAAATTTTGGCGTCGATGCCGGACGTCGCCGAAGGTGTGCCGACCGCCGCCGCCGCCACAGCCCTGGCTAAAAAGTTAAAAATCGATATGCCAATTACCTTCGAAGTATACAAAGTGTTATTCGAAAATAAGGATCCCTACCAGGCTTTGTCTGATTTAATGAATCGCGAAGCCAAAGAAGAAAAATAAGGAGGCTACCATGAAAAAACCGGTCATCATTTCCATCATTGCCGCCATTATCGTCATCGTTTTCTTGTTCTTCACTATCGATTACATTTTAGACACCTTAGAGATCGTTGGTATCAGTGTCGGGGGATCGGCTCCGTCGCGCTCAGCTGGCCAGGCTAAAAAATCCGAAATGATGGTTGAGTCATATGAGGCCAGCGACAGCGTTAAAACATCGGCCCCGATGCTTCGTAAACAAATCTTTACGGTTAATATGAATCTGGAAGTCCAAAAAGTAGACCAGGCCATCTCCTACGTTAAAGATGCCGCTGCCAGCCTGGGCGGCTACATCTTAAACTCAAGCTCTTACAAAAGCGGCGGCGGCAAAAGCGGCTACGTAACCGTAAAAATACCCCCTAACCAATTGGACGCCTTTACCGAAAGAGTTAAAAAAATCGGCACGGTGGTTTCCGAATCACTTTCGGGTGAGGATATTACAGAAAAATATTATGATATCACAACCCGCATCGCTAACAAAAAAGAGCTGGAAAAAAGACTATTGGCCCTGCTCTATAAGTCCGGAAAAGTTTCAGATTTATTAGACGTGGAAAAAGAAATCGGCCGGGTACGCGAAGAAATCGAACGCATGCAGGGAAGCATTAAGTATTATGATAGCCTGGTCGATATGGCCACCGTCAACATCTCATTGTTCGAGCCCACTTCATCGGTTCCCCATCAACGCGGGCTCTGGTACATCATCAAAAACGGAATTATGAAAGGAGTCCAACTGCTGGTCCTTTCGATTTCGCTGATAATTATTTTAGTAATTGTAATTTTACCCTGGGTCTTGTTGTATTACTTAATTGCTTTAATTTGGAAAAGATTTAAAAAATAAATGGCAAAGTTTCCACATCCTGAAAAAGCAATTCTGATTGGAATTGAACTCCAGGGAGATAAAAGTATCCCCATCGCTGAATCTATGGTTGAACTGGCCCGTTTAGCCTACACCGCGGGTGTTATCGTAAAAGCCAAATTCACCCAAAAACGTGAAAAACCGGATCCAAAATATTGCATGGGCAGCGGTAAAGTAGAAGAAATCCATGCTGCAATACATACCCACGATGCCGATCTCGTAATTTTTGATCAAGAACTCTCCCCTTCCCAAAGTCGAAACCTGGAAGAAGACCTGGGCGTAAAAATTATTGACCGCACCGAATTAATTTTAGATATTTTTGCCCAACACGCGCACAGTCGCGAAGGAAGTCTGCAGGTAGAACTGGCCCAATACCAATTTTTGCTGCCGCGCTTAACCGGCCACGGGGTTTCGATGTCAAGATTGGGCGGCGGCATTGGTACGCGCGGCCCCGGTGAAACCAAACTCGAACATGATCGCCGCCGCATTCGTAAAATCATATCCGATTTAAGAAAAGAGCTAAAAAAAGTTGAACAGCAAAGAGCCCTGCGCCGCGCCAAAAGACGCGGAGCCGCCATGCCGCTAATATCTTTAGTTGGCTATACCAATTCCGGCAAATCTACTTTACTAAACGCGCTTACTAACGCTGGAGTTTTAGTACAAGATAAATTATTTGCAACCTTAGATCCTACGGTTAGGCGTTTTTCTCTTCCCGGAGGAAAAACCATATTAATCAGTGACACCGTCGGGTTCATTCAGAAGCTGCCCCACCAACTGGTAGATGCTTTTCACGCTACTTTGGAAGAAGTATCGCAGGCGGATCAACTATTACACATCGTCGACGCATCCAGTCCCTACGCAGAGGACCAAATCAACGCGGTTTATAACGTTTTAGAAGAAATCGGAGCCATTACCAAGAAGATTATTACTGTATTCAACAAAATTGACCTGGTCAAAGACCAACAACCATTAGACGAGCTGGCTAAAAAGTATGCTCCATCGGTAAAAATCAGTGCGCTTAAAAAAGAAGGCTTTCCGGAATTGATGGGCTTATTAAGTAACTAAATTCTTCTTCCGACTGCCGCCGCAACTGCCTTTAGTTCTTTCATTAGTTGGGTAAAGGTTTCGGGTTTTAGGCTTTGTGATCCATCACTCATGGCATCTTCGGGATGCTGATGTACTTCAATCATTAAGCCATCCGCCCCCGCCGCTACCGCCGCCTTAGCCATTGCCGGAACCAAATCCCATTCGCCGGTGCCATGGCTCGGATCAACCACCACCGGAAGATGCGTTAACTTTTTTATCACCGGAACCGCATTTAAATCCAGCGTATTCCGGGTGGAATCTTCAAAAGTTCGGATGCCGCGCTCACAAAGTACGATATTTTTGTTGCCTTCAGACATAATATATTCGGCCGACATCAATAATTCTTTAATGGTAGATCCTGCGCCCCGCTTTAAAAAGACCGGCTTATTAGTTTTGCCAACCGCTTTTAATAAATTAAAGTTTTGCATATTGCGGGCGCCGATTTGCAGCATATCCGCGTATTTGGCTACTAATTTAACGTCTCTGGTATCCATAACTTCGGTAACAATCGGCAGTCCCGTCTTTTTACGTGCTTCCGCCAAGTATTTTAACCCCTCTTCGCCTAATCCCTGGAAAGAATACGGAGAAGTGCGTGGCTTAAAGGCTCCGCCCCTGAGCATCCGCGCCCCGGATTTTTTTACCAATTCGGCAACTTCTAAAATTTCTTTTCTACCTTCAACTGAGCAGGGCCCCGCCATAACACAAATCGGTGCCTGGCCTCCGATACGTACTTTTTCGTTTACCTTAACAATGGTTTCTCTTTTATATAATTCCCGACTGACTAATTTATACGGTTTTCGGATAGGAATGATTTCAGACACTCCCGGGAGCATCTGAATAGTTTCAATCTCGATTGCACTTTTATCTCCGATCGCTCCGATAACGGTACGCTCCACCCCGCGGCTCAAATGAATTCCAAATCCATGCTTTTTTAATTTATCGGTGACGTGGCTAACCTGTTCATCGGTGGCATCCGGACGCATTATGATAATCATAGAAGCTTACTCCTTAGCTGAGGTAATATTCGCTTTTTTTACCTAAATCCGGTCTTAGTTTTTCGGCTGCGCCTAAATAAACGTGCTTGATTTCAGACTGAGGTTTATCCATATTGACGTGCAGCAGAACTCGAACACATTTTTTTAGTCCGTTGGGAACATCAATCTCGTTGGTGCACAAAAGCGGGGAATAAAGCCAGCCTAAATTACGCGCCGCTTCGGCTGGAAAAGCTGCATTTAAATCTTTAGTAGTTGAAAAAATTGCGGAAGCCACGTCCTCAACCTTAATTTGATTAGCTTCAACAATTTTTTCAAGCAGTTCTTCGGTAGCCTTAATAATTGCTTCTTTAGAATTGTCTTTAGCGGAAATTGCTCCGCGGATTCCTCTGACTGCCATATTTTCACCTCAAATTTATAAGATATCTTACCATTTTAGTTAAGCGGCGGCAATGGTCCTACTCGGACAGAAACTGAACATACTTTCTATCAATTTCGTTTACTAATCGATCATAAAAAAGCTTAAAATCTTGTGCTTTTCCCTTAGCTAGCTGCAGAGAAGTAACTGATTCTTTTAGTTCGCTCGGAAAATCGGCTAATTTGAGGTTAACGTTTATTCCTATTCCCATAATCACAAAAGGATTCCCCTCCTTATCCCGCGCCCGCTCCACTAATATACCGCAAACTTTCTTCCCGGAAATCAAAACATCGTTCGGAAGCTTTATTTCGGCTTCAATCCCATAATCCTTACGTAAAATATCCTGCAGTGCCTTAGCTCCTAATAAAACAATTTCTGAAAGTTCATCCACATTCTTGCGCGGTCGCAAAACTACCGTAAAACAAAGACTACCCGGGTATTTTGAAAACCAGGTGTAGCCAGGCTTTCCGCGACCATGCAGCTGCTGCTTAGTAATTACGACCGTCCCCTCCTCAGCCCCTTCCTTAGCCAGCGTCATCGCCATGGTATTGGTAGAATCAAGTTCTTCGTGCTTAATTATATTTTTACCAATAATTTTGCTCATTGACTGCTCCTAAAAAGAAAAAATCCCGCAAAAGCGAGATTTTTTCTTATCTCTTGAACCTTAATGCTTGCCCCTAGAATTTATAGGTTAGGCCCAAGACTGCCATATCGGTAGTTGGGTCAGTTGCATTTGGATCCTGGTAAATACGATAAGCCGCATCTACCAAAGTTCCGGGAGCAATCTGATAAGCCAAACCACCCTGCATGGTTAATAATGAGTTAGCTTTACCGGCACCGTATCCAAAATCGGATGACAAACGAATATCTCCGATTCCTTTTATGAATAAGTCTTCGGAAACGGCTTGTTCAATTTTACCGGCGAGATCTACTGAACTGTTAACATAAGCACGGTTAAAATAATCTAAACCGGCAATATCAAGGGCGAAGTTGGGATTAATATGCTGTGCTCCGATTTTTACCGCAGAAACATTAATAATGGTGCCGGTATCAAAAACATCCTTCAAGGCCATATCCGCGCCAACCAATAAACCACTTTTATCAGAACCGCCAATTCCTAATCTGAAATCAGTAATGATTTTAGGAGAAAAAATTGCCGATGCGGTTAAGTCAATTTTACGATCCGTGTCAGATCCACCCGCACTACGCAAGTAAGTGGCGGTTGCACCTAAATCTAAACCAGAAACCACCGGAACCCAATCACCCAATGAATAACCTACTCCGGCAATTATTTTCAATGAGTCAAAATATCCATTATTAGCAATCGAATCTGCAAAAGCTCCACCCTCAACGTCCATTCCCCACATTTTTGACTGAGCTAAAACCCCGCTGTCCGGTCGAACAAAAATTTCGCCGGTTTCGGCTACCAACGCACCAGTAGTAACGGTATGGGTCCTCGCACCCGGGCCAACGGTTACCGTAAAATCGATGGGCGCTTCCATTCCGACATCCGCACTTAATTTGCCTTCGACATCTAATAATTGGGTTGCCAGCTCTTGTTGTCCACCGCCGTATCCGGCATCCATAGTATCAAGATTTACTGCTACTGAAGCTCCATCGCCAAAATCTCTGGATACCGAAGATTTTAAACGGTAATCCATGACTGGTCCACGTTGACCAGAAGCAGTTAAGAGGTTTCCAGCTTTACTGTAAGAATCGATCTCTGCCGAAAAGGCGGCTCCCCCTTGAGGGTTACGCCGCAGGTCGGCAATTTGTTGTTTAAGAGTAGCAATATCTTCTTTAACTTCTATCAAATCCACGCCACCCAGCTTATCGGCCAGTTTTGCCATCATAACGGCAGCTTCGTAACGGGTAATCTTGTTTTTTCCTCTGAAAGTACCATCCGGGTAACCGGTAGTTACGCCTAATTTAACTAAATCATACACATAAGGAGCAGCCCACATATCTTCCGGAACATCTTTAAATTCGCGCACTGCAGCAGCAGAGGTTGAAAAAGCTACTAACATCAATAAAATTAAACACAATAATACTTTTCTTGGCATTTTTGTTCCTTTCCAAAGAAAAAATAACTATTTATTACCTAAAATTATAGCACTACAGACTAAGTTGTCAACTTAATTAAGCCTTCCGTGATAACACTTTTCGGCGTACCCGATCGGCCTCAATCAAGATACATAACGCTAAAATCAGCAAAACCACGGCAATCACAAAAAGCAAATATTTTTGATCCTGAAAAAAGTTAACCATTTGATAAATTAAGGCTGCAATGGTGGTAATTAACATAAAAATACCCGGGTAAAGAGTATATACCGCTGGCCGCTTGATACTAAACAAGTATACCGAAGCAATAATCAAAACCAAGGCCGCAATCAACTGATTGGAAGCACCAAAAATCGGCCAGATGGCCTGCCAATTGCCCAGGGCCAGCCACAAGGCCAAAAGCGCGACCAATGCAGTCGAGGCAAATCTATTTTTAAAAATCTTAATTTTAAAAGCATCACCAAAAAGTTCTTCGGTAATATATCGATTGATACGGGTAGCCGAATCTAAAGTAGTTAGAACAAAAGTATTTAAAGTCACCATCGCCACGGCCGAGCCAAAAGAAGCCCCGATCAAAGGAGCCACCAACTGACCATAACCAGTGCTAAAAGCCACGATCCATCCTTTTTCTTGCATCAGCGTAGGATAAACTAAACCAACCTCCCCTCCTATCCAATACAGCCCCGCGCAAACCGAAACTACCGCTAAGAGTGATAAAACTCCCTCTAAAATCATTGCTCCATAGCTTACCCGCTTAACTGCCGCTTTACTGTGTAATTGTTTTGAAGTAGTGCCGCTGGCGATTAAAGAATGGAATCCAGAAATGGCTCCACAGGCAATAATGACAAACATCATCGGCCAGAGAGGTCCCTGCGATGTATTAAAGCTGATAAAAACCGGAGCGCGCATCGGCGGATGCGAAATAATAATTCCGGCATAGCCGGCAATTAATCCGAAAAACAAAATAAAAGCCGAAAGATAGTCTCTCGGCTGAAGTAATACCTGCACCGGTAAAATTGAAGCAATATAAGCATAAACCATCAGAATCACAATCCAAATCGTCAGCGCCTGCGGAAAATTAAGCGTGAGTGGATATTGAAAACCAATCATGATCAACACTAAAATTAAAATTAATCCGAATAATGTGGCAGACAGTTGTGAAATT
>Ga0180007_10003030_pt1 | contig 19194 bp, 13 predicted proteins | sample MM_PC_MetaG_FD_121122 | JGI IMG/M metagenome (GOLD analysis project Ga0180007, IMG submission 121122) | Groundwater microbial communities from the Aspo Hard Rock Laboratory (HRL) deep subsurface site, Sweden - MM_PC_MetaG | ecosystem: Environmental > Aquatic > Deep subsurface > Groundwater... | reverse complement strand
CTGGGCAGAATTATTCGCAATAAAGATGGCCAAGTTATTGCTATTAAGGAAAAAGAAGTTTTAACAGAAGAGGAAAAGAAAATTAGTGAGATTAATACAGCCACTTATTGTTTTGAAGCAGGGTGGTTATGGAAAAATATTAAAGAATTGAAACCCTCGGCAACCGGCCAGGGAGAGTTAATATTACCGGATTTAGTAAAAATAGCAGTAGATAACGGACAGCGAATATGCGCGCATATGATTACAGATTTGGATGAATGGGTGGGCGTTAATACTCAGCACCAACTGGACATTGCTAATGAAATAATGGCTAAACGCTTAGCTAATAGGTAATTATGGGCCCCTGTAGTTCCCTTCGACTCATCCAGCTAAGCAGGATTCGCTCAGGGCAAGCAATGGACCCTACTATTCAGAGGGTAAGTAGGGCGCAAGATTCTCGGAGTGACCCTGAATTGGTTTCAGGGGAGCGGAGACCCCGCACCAATGCCCCTGTCGTTCAATGGATAGGACGCAAGATTCCGGATCTTGTAATAGAGGTTCGAATCCCCTTGGGGGCATTGGTGCGGGGCGGAGCTCGGGACACAGGTTCAAGTCCTGTCGGGGGCAGGTTCGCCCCGTCATTCGACGGGGCTGTCCGGTCGCATGACTGGACGATTCCTCTCGGGGGTATGAATGGCGCGGGGCTTATGGGGGTAATTTAAATAATTATAATAACAAAATCCATGGATAATGAAAAAAACGTATCGCAAAATACAGAGGTAGATAATTCAGTATCCAAAGATGCTTTGCCCGAAAAGAAAAATAAGCCCAGACGTATTTGGGGTTTTTATTTCCTTGTTTTGTTTATGGTAGCCGGGGCGGTTTATACTTTATGGATTGGTAACTGGCTGGGTTTTGCTGCTTTTATGATTTTTGGTGCAATTGTAGTAACTAACAAGAAAAAGATTATTGAGAGGAAATTCTAGTAGTTTTTAATTCAACGATCTTATTACATGTTAATTCTTGATAGAATTAAGCAGTTTTATATTAGTAATAAGGAGGCAATAAATTTTACTTTGCTGACTTTTTTGGTTTGGCGGCTGGCTTTAGTTATTTTTTCATATTTTGGCTCTTTGCGTATTGCCAATAATACGTTACGTGAGGCACCGACCTCTTGGCATTGGTTAAACCCATGGATTGGTTTTGATTCTGGGCATTATATTGCCATGGCGCGGGATTGGTATCAGACAGCAGAGCAGGCGGCGTTTTTTCCGCTGTATCCATTTTTAATTAAAATTATAGGCATTGTCATAAATAATTATTTTGTAGCTGGCTTGCTGGTTTCCAATATCGCTTTTATTGTCGCGTTGTTTATATTATATAAATTACTTCGCTTAAAGTATGAAGCTGGTTTTACTAAACGAACAATTTTTTATTTGTTGATTTTCCCCACTGCGTTTTTCTTTGGCAGTTTGTATAGTGAGTCATTATTTTTACTTTGGATCGTAAGCTCGTTTTATTTAATTAAGAAAAAAGCATATTGGGGAGCCGCCATGACTGTTTCTTTGGCAATTTTAACTCGCTCAATCGGAATTTTTATTATCCCTGCTTTGTTATTGGAAATATTCAGACAAAATTCCGGACAAGTTGTTTGGTTAAAAATTAAAAACGTTTTAAAAACGTTAGTGCTGCCCGTGATTGTTTTTGTTGGCTGGTTGGCATATTTAAAGTCAGTGTATGGTGATTACTTTGCCTTTATCAATATCCAAGACACTTGGCCATTACAGCACCGCGAGGTTGGTTTTTTTAGCGCCTTCTCAAACTTTTGGATGGAAACAAAAAGTTTATTTATTGATTCAATGTTTACAGAGCAGTATGCCATTCATTTAGTTGACTATGGGGTATTTATTATATTTTTATTTTTTGCGGTTTATATATTTTTCAAAATGAATAAAGCCTATGGCCTGTTCATATTTTTGTTGCTGGTACCGGCGTTTTTTTCCGGCTCCCTGGTTAGTGTTAATAGGTATGTATTAGTAATGTTTCCGGCCTTTATTTTGCTTAGCCGTTGGGGCAGGAATGAATATATAGATAAGTTTATAATAATTATTAGTTTATTATTATTAGGTTTATTTACAGCTCTATTTGCCAATGGCTGGTGGGTCTGACATAATAGGTAATGAAGAAAGGATGCAAGCGAAATGAATAAAAAGAGGCGAGTAGCTAATAAAAAGCACAGGAAAAAGCAAAATAAGAAAATTACTTCGTTGCGGTATCGTTAAATTTCAAAATTAATTGATTTTTTCTTGAAAATATGCTAAAATGGTAATGGTGATCCAAGCAAGTTGTTACTTGTAAGGATCCCGATCCTCTCTTATAAGAGGAGGATTTAGGCCCGCATCACCAGATTGCTGATTAGTAAATTTAATCGTCAGTCTGGTGCGGGCCTTTTTTAGTTTAATTTTTTAATGCCAGTGCTGTTTAATATTTGACTAATTTATGAAAATTGCTATAATTGTTAACATACTTTAACAAATAAATTTTATCAAGAGAGAGCCGAGGGTTCTGGCCCGATGACGCTCCGACAACTTCTCCGCTAGATCCTGAATCATTCATCCTTCGCAGTAGCAGAATACTGCTACGGAGAACGGAAGTTCAGGATGACAAGCGGGAAAAGTGCCAAGTCCAGCTCTTGCGTAAGGCGCAGGGGGCAGATAAGAGATTAGACGAATCCCTTATATATAAGAGATTTTTTTATTACTTAAATTATTTACTATTAAATTATTATTATGATTAGTCAGCAAAAAGATAAAAAATTATTTACTTCCGAGTCAGTCACCGAAGGCCATCCGGATAAGGTCTGCTATCAGATTTCCGACGCAATTTACGATGACATGATCAGGCAGGACAAGTATTCACGTTCAGCAGTAGAAACTTTTGTAACTACCGGTTTAGTATTTGTGGCAGGGGAAGTGAGAACTAAGGGGTATGTGGATATCCAGAATATTGTCCGGAGGACGATTAAAAGGATTGGTTATGATAAGTCCGAGTACGGTTTTTGCTGTGACGACGTGGGGGTGTTAAGCGCTATTCACGAGCAGTCGCCGGATATCGCCCAGGGGGTAGACGAGAATAAGGCAAAATCAAAGGAAATTGGCGCTGGCGACCAAGGCCTGATGTTCGGTTTTGCCTGCGTTGAAACACCAGAGCTGATGCCATTAACAATTTCATTAGCCCATCAATTAACCAGGAAGCTGGCCGAAGTTAGAAAAAATGGCCAGCTTGATTATTTAAGGCCGGATGGCAAGTCCCAGGTAACGGTAGAATATGAAAATGAAAAACCAAAAAAAGTTGATACAGTTGTCATTGCGGCACATCATTCAGACAAGGTGACCACAGAACAACTAAGGCGTGATATTAAGGCTATGGTCATCAGGCCGGTGCTAGGTGATTGGTATAATGAAGATATTAAATTTCATATTAATGCCACTGGCCGTTTTATAATGGGCGGACCACCGGCGGATACAGGTTTAACCGGTAGAAAAATTATTGTTGATACATACGGCGGGGTTGGTGCGCACGGCGGCGGTTGTTTTTCCGGCAAGGACATTACCAAGGTAGACCGCAGTGCTTCATACGCTGCTCGTTACATTGCCAAGAATATTGTCGCTGCGGGCATTGCTGAGCGTTGCGAACTTCAATTAGCTTATGCTATTGGTGTATCTGAGCCAGTTTCTATAATGGTCAATACTTTTGGTACCGGTAAAATTGAAAATGGCGAATTAGAAGATTTAATCAGGAAAAATTTTCCATTGAAACCAGGTGATATAATTGAGCAATTGAATTTACGTCAGCCAATTTATGAAAAAACAGCAGCTTACGGCCACTTTGGCCGGACTGATGTGGAGTTCCCCTGGGAAAAGCTGGATAAGGTTGAGGCTCTGAAACAGTAGATAATTGTTAATAGTTGATAGTTTATAGCCGATTAATATTAACTTTTGGTTTGTTTTTTGTCCATAAAAATATTATAATAAAGGCACTAATTTCAAAAAATATGAAGACCTTAATTATCATTATTATTGTGCTGGGGCTGGTAGGTGGTTTAGCCTATGTAATAATTTCTTATGCTAACAATGAGCAGGAAAATGCCAATAGCTTTACAGTATCAGAAGTGGTGTCTGGCTCAGCTGATATCCAGATAAAGAAAAGTGCTGACAAGAATTTAGCTATTGCTAAAGCCAAGGAACTCTGGCGTTTAAAATTTGCCATGGACGAGGATTTGTCTAATGGCCCGTGTTTATCAAATAATGTAATTAAAGATTGGGTAGCTGATATTGCACATAGTCCCAGACAGGCAGTTGATGACTTGCCGGAGAACCAGTGTTCGGCTTTTCGTGGCGGTACGGCTAAACATTTTGTTGAATTGGATTTAAGTGGGGAGTTAATCCGCGCGGAATAATATGGTGCATGTATATATTCACTACCCGACATTACAGATAGCCAGAAAGATTTCTAGGTTGTTGCTAAAAAAGCGATTAGCCGGCTGTATAAGTTTTGTTAAACAGGATGATATGTACTGGTGGCAGGGGAAAATGGTTGCCACCAAGGGTATTGTAACTTTTGTCGCAGCGCCAAAAAAAAATTATCCAGCTATTGAAAAGTTAGTTAAAAAACATCATCCTTATCAAGTTCCGTGTATATTAGAATTACCCATTAATCGAGTTTTAAAATCATATGCTAGGTGGCTTACCAAAGAAACAAAATAATAAAGCAGAACGTAGCATTGAGAAGATAGAGAAGAAGATTGAAGAGCCGGTGAAAAAGTATGTCCATTTTTTTCGCATGGATGAGTCCAGGCGGCAGAAATTTTCCGAGGAAATCAAGGACAAGGCCAAGCCGGATTTTGATTTTGTACTTCTAACAATTTTTTCTGCCATAATTATTGCCTTAGGCTTGATAATTGATAATGCAGCGGTGGTAATCGGCGGTATGATAATTGCTCCGCTTTTTTGGCCTGTTTTATCTTTATCGCTGGCCGTTATCAGGGGCAATGTCAGACAAATCAGAAAGTCCATTTTTACCATACTTAAAGCCACTTTATTAATATTCATTGTGTCTTTTATTGTAGCCATTATTTCACCTTATCTTGGTGAAAGCCGGGAATTACTGTTGCGAACCAAGCCAACTTTATTTGAATTATTTATTGCCCTGGCCGCGGGTTTTATCGGCGCATTTGCTGTCGCCCACCCCAAGCTATCTGCAGCTTTGGCCGGCGTGGTAGCTGCGGTTGCCTTAGTGCCGCCGTTGGCTGCCATGGGCGTTTTATTTGCTCAAGGAGAATTTATACTGGCTGGGGGCGCGGCCCTATTGTATTTTACTAACTTGATCGCCATTACCTTATCCTCTGTAATATTGTTCATGCTGGTTGGTGTAAAATTCCCTACACGCCAGACCAGCAAAGACGTAGCAGTCAGCAATATCAGCTGGTTTGTGATATTTTTAATAATAATTGCCATACCATTAACATTAGTAATGAAAGGGATATTGAATGAAAACAAGGAGCGCGGCATAATCAGGGAAGTGGTTGAGCAGTATACGATTAATACGAAAGTTACCAGCTTGACTATTGATGATGAGGGAGATGTGGTGGATATAAATGTAACTTTACAATCTCCTTATGAACTGACATCCAGTCATATAAACAGGCTGTCTGATATTTTGATAAGCCGGCTGGAATCTTCTGTAAATTTGCAGGTTAAAGTAATTCCAACCTATGAGGTCGGTAGAAGCCAGGGATTATTAGAATAAGCTTGGAGGATGGGAGCTGTCTGGAGAAATTCATTATGAAAAAAATAATTAGGAAATTAGTTCCCAAATATATAATTAATGCATACCACTGGGCATTGGCTAAGTTAGGAGCTTTTATATACGGCCGGCCCTCGAGCCGTTTAATTGTAATTGGCGTTACCGGCACCAAAGGTAAATCTACAACAGTCAGTATGATTTCTAAGATACTAGAACAAGCAGGCTATATCACGGGTTTAATTTCCACTATAAATTTCAAGATTGCTGACAGGGAATGGATCAATACTACCAAACAGACTATGCCCGGCCGCTGGCATTTGCAGAAATTGTTATCGCAAATAAGTTCAGCCGGCTGCCAATACGCCATAATTGAAACTTCATCTGAGGGCATAGCTCAGTTTCGCCATCTAGGAATTGAATATGACGTGGCTGTATTCACTAACTTATCGCCAGAACACATAGAATCACACGGCAGCTATGAGAAATATCGCGAGGCCAAGTCAAAGCTGTTTATCAGATTAAAGAATAATAAAAATAAAATAATTAGCGGGAAGGAAGTAAAAAAAGTAATTGTAACTAATTTAGATGACAAGGAATCAAGTTTTTTTGCCGGCTTTGAAGCGGATGAAAAATGGGGCTATAGCCTGGAATCGCCAGACCATAACCCGGACATTAAAACCAACTTAATTACTGGCCGTAGCGTAGTAGTACATTCGGATAGCACGGAATTTACGGTTGACAATGTGTCATTTGAACTGCAATTATTAGGCCGGTTCAATGTTTATAATGCAATTGCCGCAATAGCTGTCGGATATTCACAGGGAGTTGAATTACTGGAGATGAAGCAAGCTTTAGAAAAGATTACCAGTGTGCCGGGCAGGATGGATGAGATCAGTAATAATAGAGGATTTAGGATATTTGTTGATTATGCTCATGAGCCGGCCTCCCTAGAAGCTGTTTATAAAACCATTAAAGACTTTAAGCCAAATAAGATTATTAGCATATTAGGCTCGCAGGGCGGCGGGCGCGATAAAGCTAAGCGTCCGATTTTAGGCAAACTAGCAGCCCAATATACCGACCATGTGATTGTTACCAATGAGGATCCGTATGATGAAGACCCCCAGCAGATAATAGATGATGTAGCAGCCGGAGCATTATCAATTATCAAGCATCCTCCAATTGAAAAAATAGCAGACAGAGAGGAGGCCATTAAACGCGCCTTGGATATTGCCCAAGTGAATGACATTGTAATAATTACAGGCAAAGGCAGTGAGACGGTCATGGCCGTTAAGGACGGAAAAATGGTTGATTGGAATGACCGTCAAGTTGTAGAAAAGTACATTAAGTAAAAATTAATTATAAAAAAAGGGTAGTAAGTTCAGCATGTTGGAGGTAGGCGATATTAGTCGTTTGATCAGCTTAATCTGCAATCAGTCGGATAAATGTAATATTGAGGATGTGACTATTAGGCCGTTTTAGATTTTTTACTAAAGTTTAATTAAAAAAGCAAACAAATGCAGTTTATTAACTGTCTTTTTTTGTGGATAACCTGTTATTTAAGTTATTCCTAGGTATTTTAATGAATATATAGAGACATATTAATTAATTTGCCAAGGTTAGCCCAAAAAGCAATATAGAGTTAATGATATGTTAAAAACTTGACAGCTTATTTCATATTTGCTACACTCCATACACTATATTCCTAAAAGGAAGACGTCTAAACATTTAATGACGTTATTATACAACGCTATACATTAACATAACTAAGATAACCTCTCTCTTGTTTTTTGGTAAATGAGAGAGGATTTTTATTACCATTTTAATTAATTTTTTTTATAATGTTAGAAAACGACCGCCAAAGATTTACTCAAATAAGGGCGACCATTGACCTGCCAGACTTAATCAAAGTCCAAAAAACTTCTTATGATTGGCTGCTGAAAGAGGGCCTTAAGGAACTTTTTGAGGAGGTTTCGCCTATCCGTGATTTCATCGGGCGGGACTTGGAATTATATTTTTTAAATTATTATTTAGATGAGTCGCGTTTTGATGAAATTACCGCCAAGGAAAAAAATGTTACATTTGAAGCGCCGCTGCGGGTTGAAACAAAATTGGTAAATAAAAAAACAGGTGAGATTAAGGAGCAAGAAGTATATTTGGGTGATTTCCCATTAATGACAGACCGCGGCACTTTTATTATTAATGGCATTGAGAGAGTAGTAGTCAGCCAGTTGATCCGATCAGCTGGTGTTTTTTTTACTTCTGAGGTGATGCGCGGCCGGCGGTTTTATGGAGCCAAGATAATTCCTAACCGCGGTGCCTGGCTGGAATTGGAAACTGATGTTAATAATGTTATTTCAGTAAAAATTGACCGTAAGCGTAAAGTGCCGATAACATCCCTGTTGCGGGCTTTTAGTTTTGGTACGGATGAAGAAATCACAGCCCTGTTTAAAGATATAGATAATAATCCAGATAATAATCATTTAGCAGCTACCTTAAAAAAGGATATTTCGCGTAATGAGGCGGAAGGCTTAAAAGAGGTGTATAAGAGAATTAGGCCGGGTGATTTAGCGACGGTTGATAATGCACGTGATTTAATTTTTAAAATGTTTTTTAGTTTTGACCGTTATGATTTTGGACGGGTAGGGCGATATAAGCTGAACCAGAGATTTAATTTTGACTTTCCCAATAAGAAAGAGTACCGCGTTTTACAAAAAGAAGACCTGCTGGAAATTATCAGAGAAGTTATTCGTTTAAATAATACGCAGAAAGACGCTGATGATATTGATCATCTTGGCAACCGGAGAGTGCGCGCTATCGGAGAGCTGGTCCAGAATAAGTTCCGCATCGGCTTGGCCCGTATGGAACGTATTGTTAAAGACAGGATGAGTACTTTAGATATAAATACCCTTACGCCGAATCAATTAATTAACGCTCGTCCAATAATTGGTGCCGTAAAAGAGTTTTTTATGTCATCGCAGTTGTCCCAGTTTATGGACCAAACCAATCCCTTGGCTGAGCTGGAACATAAGCGTCGTTTATCAGCTATGGGCCCAGGCGGTTTATCGCGCGAACGGGCGGGTTTTGATGTGCGTGATGTCCATCGAACCCACTACGGACGTATCTGCCCTATTGCTACCCCCGAGGGACCAAATATCGGATTAGTAGGCCATTTATCCTGTTATGCTCGAATCAACGAATTCGGTTTTATTGAAACTCCTTTTATTAAGGTTGTCCATGATATTGAAAACAAATATTCCCTAACAGAAGGTGAAATACTGCGCGAAGATATTAAGGATAGCGAGGATAATATTATTGGTCAAAAAGGAGATAAAATTAGCAAAGAGCTGGCTGGTAAACTTGAAAAAACAGATAAAAAAAATATACCGATAAAACCACGCGTTACTAATGAAATTGTGTATTTGGATGCTTTTATTGAAGAGCAATATGTAACAACCGCAGCGACTACCCCGATTGATGAAAATGGGTATTTTGTAAATGACAAAGCGGAGGTGCGTTTGCATGGTGAGCCGACCTTAGAGAATAACTGGAAAATTGATTTTATGGACGTAGCCCCGTATCAGATAATCAGCATTACCACTGCCTTAATTCCTTTTTTAGAGCATGACGATGCCGTCCGTGCTTTAATGGGTTCAAATATGCAACGACAGGCGGTTCCTTGCATTAATCCTGACGCTCCTTTAGTCGGAACTGGTGTTGAGCGCAAAGCAGCTTGTGATTCTGGTCAGGTAATTGTTGCCGAAGAAGAAGGCAAGGTAACCAAGGCTGATGGCCGTGAAATTAATGTCTTAACCAAGAGTGGCAAGGTAAAAAAATATTTACTCAAGAAATTTGTCCGTTCAAATGCTTCAACATGTATAAATCAGCAGTCCTTAGTAAATGTCGGCCAGGAAGTGGTTGAAGGGGATATTTTAGCTGATGGTCCGGCTACTGACGGTGGTGATTTATCACTGGGACAGAATATATTAGTTGCCTTTATGTCCTGGGAAGGCGGTAATTATGAGGATGCAATTTTAATTTCTGAGAAGTTAGTTCGTGATGACCGTTTTACCTCTATTCATATTGAAGATTATGTAGTCGATATACGCGATACTAAATTAGGTCCGGAAGTAGTAACCCGGGATATTCCAAATATTGGCGAAGATAAGCTGAAAGACCTTGATGAGGAAGGTGTTGTGCGAATTGGCGCTGAGGTTTCCTCAGGTGATATCTTAGTAGGAAAAATTACGCCTAAAGGTGAAACTGAGCTATCAGCCGAGGAAAAACTTTTAAGAGCTATATTTGGTGAAAAAGCAAAGGATGTTAAGGACAGCTCTTTATATTTAGAGCATGGTGAACATGGTAAAGTCGTAGATATCAAAATATTCTCGCGAGAACGCGGCGATAAGTTATCTTCAGGTATATTTAAGACTATCCAGGTTTCAGTTGCTCAACTTAGAAAGTTGCAGGTCGGTGATAAAATGGCCGGCCGCCACGGTAATAAGGGTGTTATTTCCCGTATTGTAGCCAATGAAGATATGCCGTATCTAGCTGATGGCACGCAGGTTGAAATTATTTTAAATCCACTGGGCGTAGCCTCTCGTATGAATTTAGGCCAGATACTTGAGACTCACCTTGGTTTAGCAGCTAAGATGCTCGGCTATAAAGTTGCTAGTCCGGCTTTAAATGGCGTATCCGAGGAAGTGATTCGCGGTGAATTGAAAAAGGCCGGTTTTCCTGAGAGCGGTAAAATAAAATTATATGACGGACGCACAAGTGAATCCTTTGATCACCTGGTTACCGTTGGATATATCTATATGATGAAACTGAACCATATGGTGGAGGATAAGATTCATATGCGATCTATTGGTCCTTATTCATTAGTGACTCAACAGCCGCTTGGCGGTAAAGCTCAATTTGGCGGCCAGCGTTTCGGTGAAATGGAAGTGTGGGCCTTGGAAGCGTATGGCGCGGCACATACCTTACAGGAGATGCTGACCATTAAATCAGATGATGTGCCAGGGCGTTCAAAGGCTTATGAAGCGATTATTAAGGGTGAGCCAATAAGAAAAATAAATATTCCCGAATCATTCAATGTATTAGTGAGGGAATTAAAAGGTTTATGTTTAGATATGGAATTAATTGGGGGAGTTGAAGAAAATCATGAAGAAAAAGGCAAAGAAAAAAGTAGGGAGGAAAAAAAGTAATATGACTACAGACACAACAACTAAGACAGTTGATTTCAAGGCCGTTCGGTTAAAGCTGGCTTCACCAGATGAAATGCTGGATTGGTCTCATGGCGAGGTATTAAAGCCGGAAACGATTAATTACCGTACGCAAAAACCGGAAAAAGACGGTCTGTTTTGTGAGAAAATTTTTGGACCCACTAAGGACTGGGAATGCTACTGCGGAAAGTATAAGAAAGTAAGGTATAAAGGGATTATTTGTGATAAGTGCGGAGTGGAAGTGACCAGGAGCATAGTCAGGCGCGAGCGCATGGGGCATATAAAATTATCTGCACCAGTTTCGCATATTTGGTTTTTGCGGGGTGTGCCTTCAAAAATCGGATTAATATTGGACTTGTCTATCCAGGAATTAGAAAAAGTAATATATTTTGCTAATTTTATTATTACCAAAGTTGACAATAATCTTCGCGATGAAACTTTAAAACAGATAGATGCTGAGCACCAGGCCAAGAAAAAAACCATTGAATCTGAATTCAGCAGAATGGCTAATGATATTAAGCAGAAAAAAATTGAGATTTCAGCTAAGGAAAAGGATGATAAAAAGAAAAAAGCTTTGGAAAAGGAATCAGACGAGGAATTAATTGCTAACAGTAAAATGCGCGAGGAAAAATTACGAGACCTTACAGAAGCTGTTGATCTGGCCATAAAAGAACTGGTAAATTTAAAACCGTTGCAGATTATTTCCGAACAAACTTACAGGGATTTGTCTTTGAAATATGGTCATGTTTTTGAGGCTAATATTGGTGCAGATGCAGTTTTTGAATTGCTACGAGAAATTAATATAGAACAATCTGCAAAAAAAATTGAAGAAGAAATTATAAAGTCTCCCGAAAGCAAACGACGCAGAATGATTCGCCGCTTAAAATTATTTAAGAGTTTTAAAATAAATAAATTAAGGCCTGAATGGATGATTTTAACGGTTATCCCTGTTATTCCGCCGGACTTGCGGCCCATGGTTCAGCTGGATGGTGGCAGGTTTGCCGCTTCTGACCTTAATGATTTATATCGCCGGGTAATTAATAGAAATAACAGATTAAAGAGGTTGATTGTTCTTAATGCCCCGGAAGTAATCCGCCGCAATGAAAAACGTATGTTGCAGGAAGCAGTTGACGCGCTAATTGACAACAATGCCCGCCACGGTAAAACCGTTACTGCTTCCACAGGTCAGAAGAGGATGCTGAAATCAATTGCTGATATCTTAAAGGGTAAACAGGGTAGGTTCAGACAAAATTTATTAGGCAAGCGCGTAGATTATTCAGGGCGTTCTGTCATTGTTGTTGGTCCGCATCTGAAGATGGATGAATGTGGCTTGCCAAAAAGAATGGCCTTGGAATTATTTAAGCCATTTATTATCAGCCAGCTTATTAAGCGTGAATATGTTCATAATGTAAGAAGTGCAAACAGGTTTATTGAAGGAGAAAGGCCGGAGATATGGGATATTTTAGAAGAAATTACCAAGACTTCACGAGTATTATTAAATCGCGCTCCGACTCTGCATCGCTTAGGCATCCAGGCATTCCGTCCGATTTTGATAGAAGGTAAAGCTATCCAGATTCATCCTTTAGTATGCACAGCCTTTAATGCTGATTTTGACGGGGACCAGATGGCCGTACATGTGCCGCTGACTGAAAATTCAAAAAAAGAAGCTGCTGAAATAATCGCCTCGGTACACAATTTATTAAAGCCAGCTACCGGCGTTCCTGTTGTCTCTCCTTCACAAGACGTGGTATTGGGCTGTTATTATTTGACCCTGCTAAAAAACGTTCCTAAAGAAGAAATTAGATATTTCTCTTCAGAAGATGAGGCTATAATGTCATATCAATTGAGAAATATTCATATTCAACAAAAAATTGTAGTTAAGATAGGCAAGGAAATGATAGAAACTTCTGCCGGCCGGATAATTTTCAATGGTATTTTCCCGGATAAAGTATCTTATATTAATGAAACAATGGACAGGAAGTTGCTTTCAAAGCTGATCGGTAAATGCTTAATTGATTTTGGTAACGAGGGAACCGTTAAAATACTTGATAATTTAAAAATGACAGCCTTTAAGTATTTAACATATTCCGGCTTAAGTTGGGGAATGAGCGACTTAGTGACACCCGAGAAAAAAGGAGAGATTATTGATGATGCAGACAAGGCCAACGACGAAGTGCAATCGCATTATGAGCAGGGTTTATTAACAGATGAGGAAAGGCATATGAAGGTTATTGAAATTTGGGCCCATGCTAAAGATAAAATCCAAAAAGTCAGCCGTGAATCTTTAGATAAAAAAGGTTCGGTTTATGCCATGATAGAATCAGGAGCCAGAGGTTCTTGGGCACAGACAACTCAAATGATGGGTATGAAAGGTTTAGTAACCAACCCGGCAGGTGAAACCATTGAATTGCCTGTTAAGGGCAGTTTTAAGGAAGGCTTTGATGTATTGGAATATTTCATATCTACTCATGGTGCCAGAAAAGGTTTGTCTGATACGGCCTTGCGTACTGCTAATGCGGGGTATTTGACTAGGCGCTTGGTTGATGTTTCCCAGGATGTAATAATTACCCAGCTTGATTGCCATGACAAAGAAGGTTTTTATATAACCAATGAAGAAAGCGAACAGATGGGCGATAGTTTCTCTAGCCGCTTGCTTGGCCGGGTAACACTTGAAGAAATCGTTTCCCCTAAGACTAAAAAGGTAGTTGTCAAGAGTGGTGAATTAATTACTGAGGAAGTTTTACCTCAGATTGATAAGATTAATATTGATAAGATTAAAGTCCGTTCTGTTTTGCGCTGCAAATCACCCTGGGGTGTTTGCCAAAAGTGCTATGGTTATGATTTGGGCTTTAATAAGATGGTAGCCATGGGAGTTGCAGTCGGTATTATTGCCGCCCAAAGTATTGGTGAACCGGGCACCCAGTTGACCATGAGAACTTTCCACACTGGTGGTGTAGCTGGTCAGGATATTACTCAGGGTTTGCCGCGCGTTGAAGAGCTATTTGAAGCCAGGCCTATTCGCCGACCAGCCTTAGTAGCAGGTGTTCATGGTAAGGTGTCCATAAAAGATGAGGGCAAGAATGTTAAAGAAATAATTATTACTTATAAATATAATGAGGATATAAAATTTCCTCTTGTTAAAGGTAAGAAAAAAGTTGATCTAAAAGTAAAAGACGGAGAACATGTTAAGACTGGGCAAGTTATGCTTGAAATTGGCACCAGTAAGGTTGAAGCGCCAACCAATGGCGTTATTAAGATAGAGAAAGAGGCACTTCATTTAATTTCAGAAATAGACAAGAAAAAAGAGTATATTACGTCATCTGGTCAATTGGTTTGGGTTAAAGATGGGGACTTGATAAATATTGGTGACCAGCTGACCGACGGGAGCCTTGATTTACACCAGCTATTCTACTTAAAGGGCCAAGAGGCAGTAGAACGTTATGTTATTAAAGAAATCCAGTATATTTATTCGTCGCAGGGCCAGAAGCTCAATGATAAGCATATAGAAGTTGTAGTCAGGCAGATGTTCTCGCGAATTTATATTAGGGATACCGGGGATACTAACTTTTTATCTGGGGAAATTGTAGAGAGAAGCAATTTTGTGGAAACTAATGCGGAATTTAGGAAGAAGAATTGCAAACCCGCTGTTGGGGACCAGTTGTTATTAGGTATAACCAAGGCTTCATTATCAATTGACAGCTTCCTTTCTGCTGCTTCTTTCCAGGAGACAGCCAGAGTGCTTATTGATGCAGCAGTATCCGGCAAGATTGACCGGTTAAGAGGCTTGAAAGAGAATGTAATAATTGGTAAGCTTATACCTGCTGGTACCGGATTTCGTAAAGAACTATATAAATAATTATTGTTTAAGCAAAATAAATGGCCTTCCTGACTATTGTGGAAGAGGTTTTAGGTTGAGATTTCTCTTAAAAAGTGTTAGAATCTAACCACCTTTCTAGAATTATCTATGCAAAGACGAACAAAAAAGGATTATCTAAAAAAATATAAAAAGGAAGCCAGAAAAAATATCCATAAGGAAACTCCTGAGGAAGTTGAGCAAAGGCCACGTCTGCGTTCAGAGACAAAAAACGGCATAATTATTGTAGTAGTTGTAACCTTAGGGATTATTGCGGCTTTAAGCCTTTTTAATTGGGCAGGCCAGTTAGGCCAGGCCGTTGATACTGGTTTGAAATACTTATTTGGCTGGGGTAAATATATATTTCCTTTAATAATGTTTTTATTTGGATATTTATTCGCCAAGCAGCGGAAACTTGAATTCAGGCTGAATACTTACGTTGGCCTGGTTTTTATGGTAGCAAGTTATTCGGCACTCTTGCATTTAATTGCCGTGCCTTTGGATAGGGCTGTTTCGGATATTGCCGAAGGCCACGGTGGAGGATATTTTGGCATAATTTTATTCTATCCTTTGATAAAGTTAATGGGCCCTTGGGCTGGTGGAGTAATTATTGTTTCCATATTTATTGTGTCGTTATTAATTACCTTTGATATATCATTAAAGAAATTATTGAGCAATGGGGGATTTTTTAGAAAAGTTCCAGAGAAGTTCAGACAGTTTTTTTACAAGCTCAAGGTTAATATGGATTCAAAGGGTGGCGAAGTATCAGAAATGGAGCAGTCAGAAGTAACTGAGGAGAAAAACTTTGATGTAAAATCTATTAAACAAGAGGCCACTATGGCTTCTTCTGAATTCAATGAAGCCAAGCCAGTTGCCACAGACACTTCATTAACAGAAAAACAAATGGCTTTGTTTTCAGCGGCTAAGAAGCATAAGAGAAAAATTGATATGCCTATTGATTTGTTGGAATCAAACAATGCTAAACCTACCAGCGGAGATATAGAAGGGCATAAGGAAAAAATTGAAAAAACTTTCAGAAATTTTGGCATCGAGGTGGAAATGGGGGAGGCCAAGGTAGGCCCAACAGTAACCCAGTACACTTTAAAGCCTGCTGAAGGGGTTAAATTATCTCAAATTACTACTCTAGGAAACGATTTAGCCTTGGCCTTAGCCGCACATCCCATCAGGATTGAAGCGCCTATTCCCGGACAGTCCCTGGTAGGTATTGAAGTACCAAATCAGGCAGTAGCAGTAGTCAAGCTAAAAGAAATTTTAATGAGTTCAGAGTTTAAGAAGCAAAAATCAAAATTAACCGTTGCTTTAGGTAAGGATGTGGCAGGTAAAGTTTGGACAGCTGACTTGGACCCGATGCCGCATTTACTTATTGCCGGTGCCACTGGTTCGGGGAAATCAGTATGCTTGAACTCCATACTTTTAAGCTTGCTTTATCAGAATTCACCGGATGAATTAAAGCTTATCCTGGTTGATCCTAAGAGAGTTGAAATGACTGCTTATAACGGCATCCCTCATTTATTAACGCCGGTGGTTAATGAGGTAGACAAGACGATTAATGCCCTGCGCTGGGTGGTAGCTGAAATGGACAGGCGCTTTGAGTTGTTATCAAAAACCGGCCATCGTAATATTAATGCTTATAATTTTAATAACGGCAATACCATGCCTTATTTAGTGCTGGCTATTGATGAGTTAGCCGATTTAATGTCCGTAGCGTCCAATGAAGTAGAAGCAGCTATAATCAGGTTAGCACAAATGGCCAGGGCAGTAGGTATTCATTTAATTTTAGCTACCCAGCGTCCGTCTGTTGATATTATCACCGGTTTAATAAAGGCCAACATAACAACTAGGATTGCTTTTTCTGTTGCTTCATTAATTGATTCTAGGACTATTTTAGACACCTCGGGTGCTGAAAAGCTGGTGGGCAGGGGTGATTTATTGTATATTTCATCGCAGATTTCCAAGCCTAAGCGGTTGCAAGGCGCTTATGTAACAGATCAGGAAATTACTAGGGTTCTGGATCATTTGAAAAATCAAGCTGGCCCTGAATACCAGGAAGAGATTTTGGAAAAAGTTATTGATAGGACTTTAGTTGGAAATTTTGAGGATTTGGCTGATGATGAACTACTGGAGCAGGCTAAAGAGTTAGTTGTTACAGCCGGTAAAGCATCAGCTTCATTTTTACAGCGGCGTCTCCGAATTGGCTATGCCAGAGCAGCACGGTTATTAGATATTTTGGAGGAGGGTGGTATTATTGGCCCTGGAGACGGAGCTAAACCACGGGAAATATTTATCAAAACAGATAATGTAGATAATAGTGAAGATTTATCTAATCAGCCGCCTGATGATGAGGATATGTATCCACAATCAGATGAAGATGAAGTTGTAAAATAATATGCCGTTTAATAAAAGAGTTATTGATAAATCAAAAACTTTAGGCGAAAGGCTTCGCAAGGTTCGCCAGGAGCAGGGGGTTAGTTTGGAAGAAGTGGCTAAAGATATCCAGATTAGGAAAGAATATTTACAATCAATTGAGGAGGGAAACTACAGATTTTTACCAGGCCCGGTGTATATTGAAAATTTTTTAAGGAAATATGCCAGGTATTTAAAGGTCAGCGAAGATTTTGTCATGGATGTTTTTAAGCAGCAGGATAAGAAGGTATTAAAAAAACAATATCAGGGAGGAGTAAAATTGCCAAGCAGGAAAATTCCTAAACCAATTATTACCCCCAAGATTATAAAAATTATATTAATAGTTTTTATAATTAGTGCCTGTCTGACTTATGTGGGGTTTGAAATAACTGAAATATTTTCGCCTCCGGAACTGGTGGTACTTGAACCAGATAATAATTTATCTACCACCCAAAATTCCATTACAGTTTCCGGGACAACGGACCCTGAAGCACAATTAACAATAAACGGAAAACAGACCTATTTAGATGAAAAAGGTGAATTTATTGAGGTGATTAATTTAAATGAAGGCGTGAATAAGATAATCATTAAATCCGTCAAGAAAAGGAGCAAGGAAGTAACAGAAATTCGTCATGTTTTATATCAGATTAATTAATATGTTAATAATTAATATTAAAATATATGATCCCACAAAAAGAACAAGATAAGATAAAACCTTCCAGTAATAGATCAAAAGCTGCCCAGGAGGCCATTGCCCAGATTAAAGAAAGATTTGGTGATGGTTCAATCATGAAGCTGGGAGAGGCAAAAAAAGTCGATATTGATACTGTACCTACGGGGTGTTTATCGTTGGATTTAGCGCTGGGGGTAGGCGGGGTTCCGCGTGGAAGGGTGATTGAAATTTATGGGCCAGAAGCATCTGGTAAAACTACTTTGGCCCAGCATATTGTTGCTTCTGTGCAAAAAATGGGCGGTATTGCGGCATTTGTCGATGCTGAACATGCCTTGGATCCTGAGTATGCGAAAAAAATCGGAGTGAATATTGACGACTTATTAATATCACAGCCTGATACCGGCGAGCAGGCTTTAGAGATTACCGAGACACTAGTACGTTCAAATGGGGTTGACGTGGTGGTTATTGATTCAGTAGCTGCCTTAACTCCAAAGGCTGAGATTGAAGGCGATATGGGCGATTCTCATATGGGCTTGCAGGCCAGATTAATGAGCCAGGCTTTGCGTAAATTGACCAGCATTGTCAGCAAGACCAGAACAGTGGTGGTTTTTATAAATCAGACCCGCATGAAGATCGGCGTTTTTTTCGGCAACCCGGAAACTACTACCGGCGGCATGGCTCTTAAATTCTATTCATCGGTTCGCATTGAGGTGCGCCGAGCAGCCCAGATAAAAAAAGGCGATGAGGTAATCGGCAACCGCGTTAAAGTTAAGATTGTAAAAAATAAAGTGGCGCCGCCGTTTAGGACTACGGAATTTGATATTATGTACAATGAGGGGATTTCCATTGGAGGTGATGCCCTGGATACAGGTATCCTGCATAAGGTAGTCAATAAGAGTGGTAACACATTTTCTTACGGGGAAACCAAACTTGGTATTGGTCGGGAAAATGCCAGATTATTCTTGCGCCAGAATCCGAAAATAATTGATGAAATAAAGAAAAAAGTAATAGAAGCAGTAGCCAGGGGAGAATAATTTTTTAAATAATTAATTGAAAAATAAGGGGCAGGAAACAATTCTGCCCTTATTTATTATATGGGGCATGCTGTAATGTTGTGTTTTAGGCACACACTTATGGCGGTTTTAGTTATTATATTCCGCCAGGTATTGATTCGGTGTTTTATTGTTTAAACCACAGTGCTGTAGATCATTGTAGTACATATTCCACAGTTTTAATTT
>Ga0180007_10003029_pt1 | contig 19194 bp, 17 predicted proteins | sample MM_PC_MetaG_FD_121122 | JGI IMG/M metagenome (GOLD analysis project Ga0180007, IMG submission 121122) | Groundwater microbial communities from the Aspo Hard Rock Laboratory (HRL) deep subsurface site, Sweden - MM_PC_MetaG | ecosystem: Environmental > Aquatic > Deep subsurface > Groundwater... | reverse complement strand
TATAATATTTATGGTCAATGGAATTGGGATAGCGGAGCAACGTATTTTGTAAATACATCTAATGGAATGCGAAGTTCTTTTCAAAGCACAGAAGGCCATTTTGCCGGTTCGAAATTAGATATTTATAATGTTGCTCCCGGCAAAACCAATATTGTTAAAAATGACAGCTCAGATACCTTGAATTCGCAAAATTGCTGGATAAAACCCTATATTCTTGATGAGGATGGTAAACAAGTTCAAACAACCTGGACGGAAATACCCGCGGAAATGGACACTGAATGGCAATGGGATAAATATGGTTGGAATAACTACGGAACAGTTGCCGGAGAACAGCCAGTTAGCTTTTATACCTATAAAAATGATGGAACCAGTGTGGATGTTGCCAATACTTATTGGGAAGTAAATGCTAGTAATACAGTGGAAATGCTTGATCCGCCAATCGGCGGGACTCCGGAAGAGTGGGCGGCTTTTAACGCGGCGCATCCTAGCGCGAAACAGTATTGGGACATGTATTCTACTCCGGAATTTTGGAAAGCAACGTATAATAATAATGCATATTATGAGTATTTAGCAGACTTGGTTAATCCCGAGATCCTTGATGGAACTTATGGTGATGAACGCTTAAATAATGATAGTTTGATGGTTAAGCATACTGATTCTTTAAAACAGCCAGATGATTGGAAAAGTTTTCTTAGCGCGTCTGGTTTAGAGAATATCGTAAGAGATGGGAATACCGGCGGAGAGTATTTATCACCGCCTGATTTTGATCAAACATATTCCCGCTTAGCAGCTACTGATGGACTGCTGCTGGATTTAGATTCTAGCTTTGACGGTAATTATGATGATTATACTGAATGGCAGGATGTGCTGGAAAAAAGCATTGATAACGCGGTAGATGCATTAAACAAGGACATTAACCCTGCGAATACTGTAGCTAAGAAAGTGAAATTTATCAATACTTTTACCGGGAAATGGAATGTTGTTTTAGAAATAGATTTTGCCAATATGCAAAAAGAAGGCAAATATCCGAATAATGGAATTTTATACGCTAAAGTTCCGGTGAGAATTACTAATGCCTCAAAGCTTGCCAGAGCTAAGCCAAAATACGGATTCACGATTTTAGGCGAAGAAAATGTTTATTTAAAAGGAGACTATAATACTGATCAGTGGGTAACCAGCGCGATTATTTCTAAAAAACGGATATTCACCTTATCTGAAAATTTTAATGATCCGCAGGTTAAGCCGGCTTTAGAGCATTATCCGGATTATCCGTATATTTATGTTAAAGATGACGGCAATGGCAATTACGCGGAAGTGCCTAAATCAGATGCTGCTGGACAATGGGTAATTTTAGATTATTTGGACGCGGATGGAACTATTGACAAAATTGATTATTATCCGGCGATTGATGATCTGAATGAAGCTAATTTGCGGGCGACAATTATAAACAAAGAAGCTGATTACCGTAGTGTGTTTAACAAGGATGATCCTACTGGCGCGGCAGAAGATACCTGGGTGTGGAGCGGAACCGGAGAAAGTTATACTTCCGGGATGATGCCGAATAAAGTGCTGAATGATCAGACTTATAATGCGTTGATGGCAACTAATCGCTGGCTAGAAACAAATCAAAGTGATAAAGGCGATATTCTGGAAAATTGGGATTATTATGATGGCGCGGCTCATATAGTTAAACGGCGTAATTTAACCGGAGCTTTTTTTGTTTTAGAAAACGCGGCTGCTGGTGGTTTTTCCGCGGCAAATAAGGAGTTTGTGGATTATCGCAATGAATCGGGCATGGGGTATGACGAGAGAGGACGTTCACCAGGAACAGGATCAAATTATTCTACTAACCGTGGTTCATTTCTCCGGACTTATAACGCGGCGGAAAGCATTTCCTATGATGAGAAGTTTAGAACTGCCACCCGCGCTCCTTCTGATGTATTTTTTGGCGGTGCTGAGTCTTTGTGGGCAGAAACCACTGAGGATTTCTTTTATAAGATGAAGTTTTAGGTCTAATCTTAGGGGAATAAAAGGGGGGAATATGGATATCAAAGTCAAAATAACATTAATTACAACAGGGGTTTTGCTGGTGCTGATTATTGCCACTGGTTTATACAATACTTTTAACCCAAAAACAAGCTTGATAGAGGTTAAGCAGGTTAGCGCTCAAACGCCGCGGATCAATGTCGCGCGGCCAAGAGTTAAATTAGGGGGAAAATCAGATCTAGCGATTAGAACAAATGATTATTATTTTCCGCAGCGAAAGGTTGTTAAAGCAAAAGTTGATCCTAACGCTGCTTTAAATCAAGAGGAGCTGGAGGATGATTTCTTTGAACCAGAGCAGCCCAAGCCTTTTGATATAATAGCAGACTTTGATGATGATTATGTTCAAGCTCCTGATGTCGATGGATTAATGAATCAGGAAGAGATTGATGTTTCGCGATAGACGGAAGATCGAGTTGTTTAGATTATTAGAATAAGATCGGTTAATTTATAGAGGAAGAACTGAGATTGACTTTTTGTTCTTCCTCTTTTATAATGAGGGCAATGCGAGTAGACAGAAATTCAATTTATTCAGTGCTTTTTTTTCGATTTGCCATTGCCACAGTGATTTTTATTGTCAATACAACGCTTTTTGGCTTAGGCAGGATTCCGGTTTATTTTATAATTACCGCTATCTATAGTTTGACAATAATATATTCTCTGCTGACTTTAGCTAATATATTCAACGCGAAATTTCTCTATGCGCAGATTTTTCTTGATTTGATTCTGGAAACATTGCTGGTTCATTATACTGGAGGAGTTAATTCAGTACTTAGTATCCTGTTTCCGCTTTCCAGTATTGCCGCGAGTATTATAATTTCTCCAGGCGCGGCAATAGTTATCGCGCTTTTAGGCAGTATCATGTATTCTGGCGTCGTGGCTTTGGAGTATCTTAATATTTTCCCAATGCTTTCGCTTGGAGCAAACGCGCTGGTAACTCCCAGCGCGTATGTTTTTTCTTTATTGTATTTTAGAGTTACGGTATTTATCGTGATCGGTTTTTTAAGTTCATACATTGCTGATCAGCTGAGAAAACAGAATAAAGTGGTTTTGTCCTTACAGGAAAAACTGCGCCGGGAAGACCGCCTGTCGGCTATTGGTAAATTGGCAGCAAGTACTGCCCATGAGATTCGCAATCCCCTGGCTTCAATATCCGGTTGTGTGGAAGCCTTAAAAGATACGGCTGGGGAAAAAGATAAAAAATTGTTTAATCTTATTTTAAAGGAAACCGCGCGCTTAAATGATATTATTAATGGTCTGCTTGAATATGTTAAACCTAGAAAACTAAAACTGGAAAAAATATCAGTAGATGAACTGATTGATGAAGTTGTGTTCTTACTGAAAAGCAGTAAAAAGTTTAAACCCGGTATTATGATAAAAAAGGAAAACCCTTTGCCTGATCTGAAAATCAGCTGTGATCCGCAGCAGATAAAACAGGTTTTATTTAATCTCCTGATCAATGCCGTAGAAGCAATTGATCAGCAGGGGAAAATTATTGTCAGACAGAATCCGCGCCAGGATATTAAGGGAGTCGAGCTGGAGATAATTGATAATGGAATCGGCATGTCCAAAGATCAGTTAGGCACGTTGTTTGAACCGTTTTCCAGCGGAAAAGATCAGGGGGTCGGCTTGGGTTTGCCGATAGTCAGTACAATTATAAATGAACATGGGGGAAGTATTAATATTCAAAGTGCTTTGGGTAAAGGGACTACATTTTGTATCTTTTTGCCGGAAAAAGTAAAAATAAAGGAATAGTATGCAGGCGAGAATACTCTTAGTTGATGATGAAAAAGATCTGCTTGAATGGCTGAGCATTGTTTTAGAAAAAGAAGGTTATCTGATTAAATGCGCTAATTCCGGAGAACAAGCGCTTAAGTTGTTTGGCCAGGAACAGTTTGATATGGTTATCAGCGATATTCGGATGACTCCGATTAATGGTTTAGAGCTGCTTAAAAAGCTAAAAGCGATAAACCCGGAAATTATTGTGCTGATGGTTACTGCCTATGCTTCGGTTGATACCGCAGTAAAAGCCCTGCGCTATGGGGCCTATGATTATTTGTTTAAACCGTTTAAACTGGATGATATCAAGCTTATTATCCGCAAGGCTTTTAGTCAGAGAAGAATTTTCGCTGACGATAAAAGCAGTGAAAAAAAATTAAAAGAACGCTATCGGTTTGCCAATATTATCGGCAAAAGCGCGCCGATGCAAAAGATATTTGATATGATTGATAAAATTGCCAAGACAAATACAACGGTTTTGATTAATGGGGAAAGCGGTACAGGAAAAGAATTGATTGCCAAAGCGATCCATTATAATAGTTTAAAATCAAATAAACCATTTGTTTCCATTGATTGCGGTGCTTTGCCGGAAGAACTTCTGGAAAGTGAATTATTCGGGCATGTTAAAGGTTCTTTTACCGGAGCAATTTCCAGTAAACAGGGATTATTTGAAGTTGCCAGCGGCGGTACTTTGTTTTTAGATGAAATTGGCGAAACCTCTCAGGCAATGCAGGCAAAAATGCTGCGAGCGCTTCAGGAGCGGGAAATCAGAGCTGTGGGCGCGACTAAAACCATAAAAGTCGATGTGAGGGTGATTGCCGCGACAAATAGAAATTTAGAAGATGAAGTTAGTCGGGAAAATTTTCGTAAGGATCTTTTTTATCGAATCAGTGTAATTAGTCTTGGCTTGCCGAAATTAGCGCAGCGGAGGGAAGATATTGGCTTACTGGTAAATCATTTTCTGAAAAAATACCAATTACCGGGAAAGCCGGTTAAAACCATATCCAAAGAATGTCTGGATATATTCATGCAATACTCTTGGCCAGGCAATGTCCGTGAACTGGAAAACGCGATTGAAAGCGCGGTCACGCTTTCTGAGTCTGAAGAAATTAAAGTTAATGATCTTCCTGAGCGCATCCAACACCAAACATCTTCCGAAGAATCAGAAGTGGTGAGCAGTGATTCTTTAAAAGGCAAGGTAGAGCAGTTTGAAAAAGAACTTATTGCTAAAACCTTAAAAGAGGTGGGCGGCAATAAGAACCTGGTTGCTAAAATCCTTAAGATGACTCGGCGCAATATTGATTATAAGATTAAGCGTTATGAAATACAATAAAACGGGCGAAAACATGGTTTCGCCCCTACGGTTATATCCCGGAAAAAGTTTTCATATTATGGAAAAATTTTTCTAAGTTTAATTTTAGCTTAAATTTTATCCACAAATTCAGTAATTGGGGGTATACTCCTAAGTTGCTATATTTAAATAAGTTAAGTTGTGATTTTCTAAAATAAAAAAATAAAACAACTATGGCACGCTCATTGCTTAATATAACCTGGACTTAACTATTTATTAATTGGAATTTGGGGTAATTAAAGAAAGGGGTGTTAGTATGAATCGTAAGGGCTTTACATTGGTGGAAATCATGATCGTTGTAGCGATTATTGCCTTATTGGCAGCTATTGCTATTCCTAACCTTATGCGTGCAAGGTTAAACGCGAATGAATCAGCAGCACAGTCTACATTAAAGACAGTAGCAACCGCGTCTGAAAGTTTTAGGGCAGCGCAAACAAATCCTTTATATCCAGCAACTGCAGCTGCGATGACAGGGGCAACTCCGGCTTATTGTGATGCGGGAATTTTTGCTGCTGGGGGAAGACAAGGTTATGTATTTACCTATACACAGTTAGGAACAGTTGCTGGTCAGCAGTATGTTGCTTCAGCACAGCCAGTAACTTTTCAGGTAACTGGAATAAGAACATTTTCAATTAATGAAACCGGCGTGCTCAGAGCATCAGACGCAGCAGCTGCTGCTGTGACTGCAGGTCCGGCAACTACCGCTGCCTATGAGGCTTTAACACCTGTTCAATAAACAATGCGGTAAAAATTAAAAGAGGAATTGTATAGCAATATATGATTCCTCTTTTTTTATTTCAGGTTATTGTTGAGCTGAAATAAAAAATTTGCTATAATATATTAATAATTTTTATTTTACGCGCTGAAAAAAATGAAAGGTAATTTCTATGGATTTATTTGGATTATCCTTTAAACATGATTCAAATCAGCAGGGATTTAGTTTGGTGGAAATAATGATTGTTATCGCGATTATTGCTTTATTAGCCGCGATTTCCATTCCGAATATGCTAAGAACAAAATTAAATGCCAATGAGCAGGCAGCGCAAACCACTTTAAAAGAAATTTCCAAAGCATGTGAAAGTTATCGAATTACCCAGCCGGTAGTGACTTATCCCTCTGTAATCGCTGATCTGACTGATCTGAATGATCAATACATTGATGCTTCGGTTTTTGATTTAAACGGGCGTCGAGGCTATTTGTTTACTTTTACTGCCGGGCCGGCTGCTGCAGTAGAAGGGGTTATTCAGACTTTTGACTGCGCTGCGCGGCCAATTACGGCTAATGTTACGGGAAACCGCTGGTTTGTAATTGATGAAACCGGAGTATTAAGAGAAGATCTTGATGCTGATGGAATTGCTGATGCCTCAGACGCGGCAATTCAGGATTAGTTATTATAAATCAATATAAATCGTAAAATTTTAACAGAAAGTGTTTTCATGCAAATGAAAATAAAATATGGATTTACATTGGTGGAAATATTAATTGTTGTGGCGATAATTGCCATGCTCGCGGCATTGGCAATTCCCAATCTTTTATACGCGCGTTTAAATTCAAATGAAGCCAATGCTCAAGGCACATTAAAAGTTATTGGCAGTGCTTGTGAGAGTTTTCGGGTTGTCCAGGTAATTCCCCAATTTCCTACTAATTTGGCTGAATTAACTGATGCTAATCCGCCTTATTTGGCAGCGATTATTGATACCGCTGCCACTGGTGTGTCTAAAAATGGCTATAATTATACTTATACAAGAATTGGTTTTCAGCAGTTTGTTTGCTGCGCAACCCCGGCAAGTTATCGGGTTACTGGAATCAGGACTTTTTCTTTAAATGAGAGCGGTGTGATCAGAGCAATTGATAATAGTGCGGCAGTGATAAATACTGAAGCCGGATATACGGCGATGGAGCCGGCCAGTTAATGCTTTTATTAAGCTAAACCAATTTTTGGGCTTAGCCTTGCCGCGCGCTTATATTGCCTATTTTACGTAAGTCATTTAAAATAATGATTTTCATTGACAAAAATAAAAAAAAATGATAAATTAAAAATTAATAATTAATAATTAATAATTAATAATTAATAATAAATAGAGGAAATATGTTTACTTATTAAAATGGAGTTTGGGAAATGACAGGGAAATGTCTTTCTAGAAAAAGAAGTATACCCTCTAATTCTATGTATGCCTGCAATGATGTTTTTTCCGCATATTTTTCAAAATCTATATCCTTATCGTATAATAAAGCTTACAATTTTCAGGTTAATGTTAAAAAAGATACCAATAGTATAATTTATTGGAGATGAAGAATGAGTTCAAAAAAAAGGGTAGGCGGTAATGGATAAATTAATAACTTTATTGCCATTTATTAGTATTTTATTTTTAATTGTTTTTTGGTTTTTTAGTCCGAATATGGGGGCAGCTCTATTAACAATCACGGTTCCTTTTGTTATTTTTTCGGTTTATTCAAATTTAAAAAGAAAACAATTGCTCCAGGAATTAAATGAAACGGTTAAGTCTTTTCAAGCGGAAAAAGAAGAAATTATAAAAGAAATTCAGAAAAAAGAAAAAAAACAAAGAGCCCATGATGAAGAATTAAGAGATTTTGGTAAAAGCCTTTCCACGGCAATTAACAAAGATCAGCTTTTACGATTGATTGTAAAGAATTTTAGCAAGGTTACTGAATCTAAAGAAGGCGAAAGTCAATGTTTTCTTTTAAGCCGGCAGCAGGGTACGGAAGAGTTTATTTATGAAGCCGGACATAATTTTGACAGTAATACATTGAAATCAACGCGGTTTAACGAAAATGATGAAATTATTCAGTCAATAATAAAAACTAAAAAGATTAATACTTTTATCAGTGATATTTTTGGCGGTGATTCCAATATAAGATATTTTCTAAAAGAAGAACGGATAACTTATTTGTCGCAGCTTGGATCGCTGGCGCTAATTCCTTTGATTATGGAAGAAGAAGTTTGGGGAATTATCGTAATTTTTTGTCGGGAAAGCGCGGCGGCTAATATAAAAAATGACGAGGCTTTTTTCCTGCTTTTAGTGGCCCAGGCTTCAATTGCTTTAGGCAGCGCGATTCATCGGGGTCTTGCTTCGATTGATAAATTAACTCAGTTGTATAACCGCACATTCCTCCAAAAACGGATGAAAGAAGAAGTTGAGTTTTGTAACCGGCAGCTTTTGCCTTTAAGTTTGATGATGTTGGATATTGACCATTTCAAAACAATCAATGATACATACGGGCATCAAGAGGGGGATATGGTGCTTAAAAAAATAGCACAAATTATCAGCAAAAGCGTGAGATTAACTGATATTTGCGCCCGTTATGGTGGAGAAGAATTTGTTATTGTTTTGCCGGGAATTGAAGAAATTGCCAACGATAAATTTTCTATAGCTGAAAAATTACGTCAGGGAGTGGAAAATTCAGATTTTGTGGTGCTGGGGGATAAGCATATAAAAGTTACGATCAGTGTGGGAGTTACTGTGCGCCGATATCCTGTGGACAAGGAATTAGAGATGAATGAACTTATCCAGAGGGCGGATCAATTGATGTATAAGGCGAAAAAAGAGGGCAGAAACAGAGTTTGTTACGATTAAGTTCATTAAAAACCTATTGTTTAAACTAGGAGCATAATGTTTCAAAAAAGTGATGATTCTATCGGACTGGAAATTGGTGACGGTTTAGTTAAAGCAATGCATATGCGTTGCTCGGCTAAAGAAAATAAACTGCTGGGATACGAGATTGTGTCAGTGAATTTTCGCGAAGGCCGCCAGGGAATTGTCAATGCGATGAATGATGTTTTGACTCGGCTGTCACTGAATAAGAAAAAACATAAAGTTAATATTTCTGTTTCCGGCGAATCAGTTATGGTCAGGGATATTCATTGGCCGCAAATGGATGATGATGATATTCGCAAGGCCTTGAAATTTGAAGTTGAAAGACAGGTTCATTATAAAACTGATGAAATTGTGTTTGATTATTATTCTGTTTTGGATAAAACCATCGCGGAAACAAAAACCAGAGTTATTCTTGTTGCCGCTAAAAAAGATCTTATTGAAAATTATATCAGTCTGATTGATTCTACCGGATTTCAGCCGGGTTTTATTGAAGTAGACACATTTAGTTTGCTTAACTGTTTTTATGTTAATGGCCCTAAAGTTCCTGCTGAAAAAACAATAGCGATTATTAATATCGGTATGGAAGTTACGAATATTGATATTATCAGGGGAAAGATTGTTGGGTTAACAAAAGACGCTTTTGTTGCCTGGAGCAATCTGATTGATGCTTTGCCGGAAGATGTTGAATTGGATTTTGCGGATGTGACCGCGCTTAAAGGAGTAATGGGGTCTGATGATATTTATGAATTAAGTCTGTTTATCCTGAACGCGCTGTCTAATCAGATAAGACGGACAATAGAATTTTATGAAAGTCAGGGGCGGGATACTGTCGAAGAAATATATTTGAGCGGCAAAGTGGCAATGTATAAAAATCTCGGTAAATATCTTCAGAATATTCTTGGTTTACAGGTAACTATTTGGAATCCTTTGGCCAATGTGCAGTATGACCCTAAACAGTTTGAGGGTAAAAAACTAAAAGAACAATCTTTAATGCTGGCAGTCTGTACGGGCCTTGCTTGTTATAGAGCATTTAATATCAATCTAGCTAGCGCTAAAAAAGAAGTAAAAAAAAACAAACTGATGCTGTTTGTTAATAAAAACAAGACTTTATTTTATATTGCTTCAATTGTGATTATTTGTTTGATCGGATTATGGGTTATTTTGGTTAGTCAGCTTAAAATGAAAGAAGCTAATAAACAAAAACTGCTTGAGCAAAATCAAAAATTAGAAGGAATATTGCGGGACATTGATAATCTAAAACAAGGTCGAGTTACTTTGCAGCAGCATATGCAGATAGCTAAGGCTTTACTTTCCCGGAGAATTATCTGGAGTAAAAAATTCCATCAAATAAGCACCAGCCTGCCGGAAGAAATGTGGCTTACTGATTTATATATAAAAGAGGAGTCAAGCTCTAAATATAAATCTCAGTTTGAAGCAATAACTGATATCGGAACTTTTAATTCATTGGACATTAAGAATAAAGATAGGATCCAGATTTTAATTATAAAAGGCACCGCGTTTTCTAAAGCAAGTGATAATATGCTTAAAATAATAAATGATTTTATTAATGCTTTGAAATATAACCAGGAATTTTCCCGGGATTTTTCAACCATAGAATTAAAACGCTCGCAGCGTGTTGATATTGGTGATCGGGCGATTATGAAATTTAGTATGGAGTGTGTTTTAAAATAAGGGAAGATAATGAAAAAGGAACTTTCTAAAAAAGATCAGATATTAATCGCGGGGATTATCGGTATTTTTATTGTGGTTGTGCTGTTGTTTGTAACCCTATTTCAGCCTTTAATTACCAGAATATTAGATTATAATAAACAGGAAAAAGCAATTAGTGAACAATTGGCCAAAGTTGAAAGCATGTCGGATGATCGGGAAAAGCTGGCGCTTGAATTAGAAAATATTGCTAAGAAAATAGATTATTTCGAAAAAAAATTGCCGCAGCAGACGGATATTCCGGAAATACTTGAGGAATTAATTAAAATTGGTGAAAAAAGCAGCGTTACTTTTATTATGATTGAGCCGCAGAATACAAAGCAAATAGCTGTGGGTAATTCTCAGGAAAAAACTTATTTGGAGATTCCGATAGAAGTTAAACTTAAAGCGGGTTATCATCAATTTGCCGCTTTTATCAGCGGTGTTGAGAATTTTCAAAGATTTATGAAAGTAGATAATATAAAGATTAGTTCTAAGGATGACAGTACTGAAAAATTACACGAGGCAAGTCTAACAGTTAGCGCGTATGCTATAGAAAGAAAAATTACTGATGAAAAAACAAATTAAATTCAAAGCGATTTTTTTATTGCTGGTAATAATTATTATGAATTTAATGCCGTTGAGGGGTAATTTATTTATAGAAAATGCTTTTGCTCAACTGATAATAAAAAATGATGAATCATCCGAAGTATTTGTTTATACCAGCGATGAAAGACGTGATCCGTTTATTAGCTTAATAACTAAAAGCGGAGATTATAAAGATAATGTGCCTAGTACAAAAGAAGAAATGTTGGATTTGATTAAATTGATTAAAGTCGACGGAATTCTTTGGGATTCTGAAATGCCTTTGGTAATGATTAATAAAGAAATTCATAAAATTGGGGATATAATTAATAATCTGATAATTAAAAAAATAACTACGGAATCAGTTACTTTTGCTTATTCAGATTTAACGCATACAATTACTATTATAGAAAAGAAAGATTTTTGAATATCAAGGAGGAGTTAATGGAATCTGAAAAATTAATCTCAAGGAAGAGAGCTGTCGTGTGTTTATTTTTGATGAGCCTGAGCGGCTGGTTTTTTATTAATGCTGCTTTGCCGCTTGCTTTTGCGCAGCAAAGCTTTGCTGAACTAGCGTATCCGAAAACGGAAAAGGCAGAAAGTGATGATAAATTAATTTCCATTACACTGAAGGAGACTGATATTAGGGAAGTTCTCAACATTCTCGCGTTTAAAGGCGGAGTGAATATTGTTGCTGGAGATGATGTTGTGGCAAAAATATCAGTGCAGCTTAAAGAAGTTCCTTGGGAACAGGCACTGGATGTTATCCTGAAGACGTATAATTTTACTTATAAGCGGGAAGGAAACCTGATTCGGGTTATGAGCTTGGCTAGAGCTCAGGAAGAAGAGGGGAAGACTCCTCTGAAAACTAAAATATTAGCGCTTAATTTTGCTGATGTTGAAGAATTAAAAGAGTCCTTGAATAAAATGCTGAGCAAACGTGGAACAATGGAGGTTGATAAGCGGACGAATTCCTTGATTATTACTGATATCCCGGAAATGGTTGATGCCATTGAAGAATCAGCGATTCAGCTGGATACTTTGACTCCGCAGGTATTGATTGAAGCGATGATGGTTGATATTAAAATAACTGACAAAAATCAATGGGGCACATTGCTTAATGTGATAGATTTAAAAAATAGTCCGAATAGCTTAGATACAGCATTGAGTGACGGCGCGGGGACAGGTCTTTTAAACTTTGGCACAATAACTGATAATTTTGATATAACTGGTACAATCGTGTCGCTGGTTTCACAAGGTATGGCTTCAATTCTCGCGAATCCTAAGGTGCTTACTTTGGATAATCAAAAGGCAATGATCGAAATAATTACGGAAATTCCTTATACTGAGTCAGTTGATTCAGGAGGAGCTGTTACTACCACGATTAAGTTTAAAGACGCGGGAATTAAATTATCAGTAACTCCTCATATTACCAGCGGCCGATTTATTTCAATGAATGTTTTGCCGGAACAAAGTTTTCAGTCTGGTTTTGCTGAAGGCACATCTCAGCCGATTATTGATAAACGCTCAGCAGAAACAAATCTTCTGGTTAAAGATGGGCAAACAATTGTGATTGGCGGTTTAAGACAAAGCACTGATAATCTAGACCAAGGGAAAATCCCTTATTTGGGGGATATTCCCTTTTTCGGATTGTTTTTTAGAAATAAACTCAGAACAAAAGTTGAAACAGAACTGGTAATTTTTGTCACTCCGCATATTATTGAAACAGCGCTTTTAAATGATCGAGAAATTGAATTATTTGAAAAACTAGATAATACCGCTAGGTTAGCTGTTGACGAACGGTCTGAAATGGAAAAATTCAGAGCCTTTATGAACATTACAAAAGAAGTAAATAAAGCTGAAAAAATCGCTGAGCATGAAAGCAAACGCATGCGTCTGGATAAAGAAGTAAGCATAGAATCAGCGGATAAACAAGTACTGTATAATCGGCAAAAAGTTATGCCGAAAGATTCAGTAGTTGTCGCGCCAGATGTCTCATCAGCGGCTTATCAGCAAAATAAGGCTTTAGAGCTTGAGGCTGATAAATTCCGGGAATCAATGGATTCGCTAAAAAGAGAATACTAAGCAGCATAAATCTATCTAATTATTGGACTAAATTCTGTTTCCAGACAATTATGTAGGAGGGGGCTTGACAATCGGATATTTAAGAGTATAATAATAATAACAGCAGTCAAGAGTTTAAGTCAAAAAGTGGGAATTAGTTCCCGCTTTTTTTGTGGGGTAAAGCGTATGGATTTATTTACAAGAGTAAAAGAAGTAGTTCAACAAGTGCTGGAAATATATCCTGATATTGAACTTGTGGATCTCTGTATTAGACCGCAAAATAGTATTCAAATGATTACAGTGCTTATTGATACTCCTCAAGGTGTGCTTTTAGACCAATGTGTGAAATTTAATAAGATGATTGGATATAAATTGGAAGAAAACGCGGTTTTTAAATCAAAATACAATATTGAGGTTTGTTCTCCAGGAATAGACAGAATTCTGAAAACAGCAGGTGATTTTAAACGGGTTTGCGGAAAGACGATAAAATTAACAACTATAAACCCTGGATTGAATGAGCAGGTTCTAGTAGGGGTTTTAAGTCAAGCTGCTGAAGATAAAATATTTTTGGAAGTCAGCAAAGATAATGAAGTGCAAGTAAATTTGGATAATATTAAACAAGCGAGATTGGAAATCGGGTGGTAGATATGAGTAATGAGCTTATAACAGTATTGGACTATATAGAAAGAGAAAAGGGCATTGATCGGGAAGTTATTGTCAAAGCCATTGAATTAGCTTTACTTTCAGCTGCTAAAAAACGTTATGGAGAAGAAGCGGATTTGGAAGTTTCCATTGATTCAAAAACCGGTAATATTAATGTTATGCATGACGGAGTTGATGTGAAGTCTGGTGAGTTCGGGAGAATCGCTGCCCAAACTGCTCGGCAAATAATTACCCAGAAAATACGCGAAGCAGAACGGGAAGTTATTTTTCATGATTACCAAACTAAAATCGGTGATATTACTAATGGGATTGTGCATCGTTTTGAAAAAGGGAATATTATTGTTGATTTAGGTAAATCCGAGGGGGTTTTATCGTTTAAAGAAATTTTGCCCAAAGAAGAATTTAAACAAGGCAATAGAGTGCGCGCGCTTATTCTTGATGTTAAAAAGACGAACAAAGGGCCGCAAATAGTTCTTTCCCGAACCAATGCTGGCTTTGTCAGCAGGTTATTTGAATTAGAAGTTCCGGAAATATATGAAGGTATTGTGGAAATAAAAGCAATTTCCCGCCTAGCCGGAGAACGGACTAAAGTCGCGGTTGCTTCAAAGGATGATAAAATTGATTGTGTCGGTGCTTGTGTGGGGGTAAGAGGTTCGCGGATTAAAAACATTGTTCGGGAACTCCAAGGAGAAAAAGTAGACATTGTCCGCTGGAGTGATGATATTAAAGAATATGTTAAAGCCGCGATTAGTCCGGCAAAAGTTGCCAGTATTGATCTTTACTCTGACGAGAAAAAAATGGATATTGAAGTTGATGATGATCAGCTTTCTCTAGCGATTGGAAAACGCGGACAGAATGTACGTTTGGCTTCCAAGCTGATTAACTGGTCAATTAATATAAAGAGTCAATCTCAGGGAACTGTAATTACTCCTGATGCTGTAAAATCAGATAAACCGGAATCGGTTTTAGATAAAATTTCGGGTATAGGCAAAAAAACACTTGATGCTCTTGTGGAAGCGGGATTTGATGATATTGATGTTTTAAATAATTCTACAGCAGATGATCTGACTAAAGTAAAGGGCGTTGGTAAAAAACGCGCTGAACAGATAATTGAAGAATTAAAAGATCTTACTTAATAAATTCTAACAACTTAAGAAAAGGATGTTATGGGCGTAAGAGTATACGAATTAGCTAAAGAATTTGGGATTAGCAGCAAGGAACTGGTGCTTAAACTTAAACAACTGCATGTCACGGTTAAAGGGCACATGAGCGCTATTGATGATGATACTGCAGAGTTGGTTCGTCATGAATTTACTCCTAGCCATACTAAAAAAGTCAAGGTGCCTAAAGAAGAAGTAAAAAAGGTTGTAAAAAAGGAACTTGAAAAAGAAATAAAAGAAATAAAAAAAGAAGAAATTAAGCCTGAAATTAGGATAATCGTGGGAAAAGTTCCGATGAGCGTTAAAGAACTTTCCGCGAAAATGCAAATAAATCCCGCTGAGATAATAAAGAAATTAATCAATTTAAAAATAATGGCAACGGTTAATCAAAGTCTGGATAAAGATGTTTTAGAAATTATTTGTTTGGAATTTGGCTGTAATTTCGAAAAGGAACTTAATGCCGAAGAAAAGCTTTTAGTAAAACATATTCATTCTGATGATAAAGCAAGGCATCCCAGACCCGCGGTTGTGACTTTGATGGGACATGTGGATCATGGAAAGACATCACTGTTGGATGTTATTAGAAAATCTAATCTTACGAATAAAGAGTCGGGCGGAATTACCCAGCATATCGGCGCCTACGAAGTTATGCTGGAAAAAGGAAGCATAACTTTTCTCGATACTCCCGGGCATCAAGCTTTTACAGCAATGCGCGCGCGTGGAGCAAATATAACGGATATTGTAATAATCGTAGTGGCCGCGGATGATGGGATAATGCCGCAGACTATTGAAGCGATTAATCATGCTAAAGCCGCGCAGGTGCCGATAATAGTAGCGATTAATAAAATGGATGTCCGCGGTGCTGATATTGATAATGTGAAACGTCAATTAGCGGAAATTGGTTTAACTCCTGAGGAATGGGGCGGCAAAACAATGGCTATTCCTGTTTCAGCTAAGGAGGGAACAGGGATTGATCATTTGTTGGATATGATAATTCTTGAATCGGAAATGCTGGAATTAAAAGCAAATGAAGATGACTTGGCCCGCGGCGCGATAATTGAAAGTAAGCTTTCTAAAGGCAGCGGTCCGACAGCGACTATTCTGGTACAGAACGGAACGCTGAGAATCGGCGATATTTTTGTTTGCGGTAATACTTTTGGTAAAGTCCGCTCAATGGTTAATGATGCTGGGCAAAGGGTGGAACAAGCCGGACCTTCAGTTCCAGTTGAAATATCCGGCTTATCGCAAGTTCCGCAAGTTGGTGATGAATTTTTTGCTGTTGAAGATGAACGAAAAGCAAAAGAAATTTGCATTAATAAACATGAAGCTCTAAGGCGGGAGCGGCTGATGCCGGCACAAAGAGCTACATTAGAACAAATCTTTGAGCAATCTCAATCCGGTAAAATAAAAGAGCTATGCTTGATAATCAAGGCGGATGTTCAGGGTTCATTAGAAGCTTTAATTACTTCTTTGCAGGATTTATCTACAGATGACATCAGAGTGAGAATAATTCATTCACAAGTTGGCAATATCAATGAGTCTGACGTTATGCTGGCAATAGCAAGTAAAGCGATTATTCTTGGTTTTCATGTTGGCGTTGAGCTAAATGCCAACGAAACCGCTGAGAAAAAAGGCGTGGATATCCGTTTATACAGAATTATTTATGAAGCAATAAACGAAGTACGCTTGAGTATGGAAGGTTTGCTTGATCCAACAATCAGAGAAACTTTTCTTGGCCGGGCAAAGGTTTTGCAGATTTTTAAAGTTTCCAAGGTTGGCAAAATCGCTGGTTCAACAGTTGTTAAAGGAAAATTTGTGCGCAATGCCGAACTGGTCAGAGTGTTTAGAGGCGAACAATGTGTTTTTGAGGGAAAACTGGATTCTTTAAAACGTTATAAAGATGATGTTAAAGAAGTTGGAGAAGGTCTTGAATGCGGTATTGGTATTGATAAGTTCAGCTCAATCGAGTCGGATGATATGATTGAATGTTACCGTGTTGAAAAGATCGCTCGCAAACTCTAATTTAGCCAATGAAAAAAAAGATTCTAAGCGGAATGCGTCCCACCGGAAAACTCCATTTAGGCCACTTAGTTGGTGCGCTTAAAAACTGGAGTAAATTGCAGGATGAGTATGATTGCTTGTTCATGGTTGCTGATTGGCATGCTTTGATGAGCGAATATAAAAATCCGGCAAATCTTAAAGAATATTGTTTAGATAATGTAATTGATTGGATTAGCTGTGGAATTAATCCGGAAAAATCAACTTTATTTGTTCAATCTCATGTTCCGGAGCATCTGGAAATGTATATGAGTCTTTCCTGCATAACTCCTTTGGGCTTATTGGAAAGATGCCCCACTTACAAAGAACAACTGCGTGAACTTAAGACCCGGGAAGTTAATAATTATGCTTTTCTCGGCTATCCAGTGTTACAGGCAGCGGATATCCTGCTGTATAAGGCAGAAGTAGTCCCAGTGGGTGAGGATCAATTACCGCATTTGGAACTTACCCGTGAGATTTCCAATCGATTTAATACAATTTTTAAGCAGGATGTTTTTCCCGAACCGCAGGCGATGTTAACGCAATTTCCGCGGCTTTTAGGTCTTGATGGCCGAAAAATGTCAAAAAGTTATGATAATTATATTGGATTAAGCGATCAGCCGGACATTATTTACGCAAAAGTCAAAACCATGATCACTGATCCGCGGAGAATTAAAAAAACTGACCCCGGACATCCCGAAGTTTGTAATGTTTATAGCTATTATCAGGTTTTCACTGATCCGCGAATCTGTTCAATTGTGGAAACTCAGTGTGAAAAAGGCGAGATTGGCTGTATTGATTGTAAAAAAAGATTAGGGGATGTCTTGGTTGAATTTCTTGAGCCGATACAGGAAAAACGAAAAGCATTAGTAAGTGATCATAAAACAATATTAAAAATTCTAGAAATAGGCCGGGCAAAGGCCGCGACTATCGCGGGAGCGACTATGAAACAAGTGCGTCAGGCGGTTGGCTTATGAGTTATAAAATTAAGCTGGAGATTTTCGAAGGGCCATTGGATCTACTGCTTTATTTAATCAAAAGAAACCATCTGGATATTACAAATATTCCGATTGCTAAAGTTACTGAACAGTATATGCAGTATTTAGAGTTGATGCGTTTGCTTGATCTTGGGATTGCCGGAGAGTTTTTGGTAATGGCCGCGACTTTAATGCATATAAAATCTAAAATGCTTTTGCCTCCGGATCAGACGGAAGAAGAAATCTTGGAAGAAGATCCGCGGGCGGAGTTGATTAAAAAACTTTTAGAATATAAAAAATTCAAAGAAGCTGCCAGCTTTCTGGAAAATAAGGAATCAATTCAGCGCAAAGTATTTAAACGGGTAAATCCGGCGGCTAATATTGAAGGCGAAGAAGAAATATTTTTTGAAACAAGATTATTTGATTTAATCGGAGCTTTTTCCAAGGCATTACGCGATATCCCTAAAGATCTTTTTCGGGAAATTATAAAAGACGAATTTACCGTAGAAGGCAAAATCCATGATTTACTGCATACGCTAGTTGAAAAAAGAAAGATTCTATTGAACGACCTTTTTGTCGCCTCTAAAAATAAGTATGAAATGATCACTACTTTTCTCGCGGTTTTAGAACTTATCCGCCAGAAAGAAATTGTCGGAGCGCAAAAAGGATTATTTGGCGAAATCTTTATTTTTTTAAATGAAGAAAGAATTTTACCGTCAATGCATGTAAGTACAATATAGGAGTTTTTATTATGATTGAACTAGAATTAAATAAAATTATTGAGGCGCTTTTGTTTGTCAGCGAAAAACCTCTTACTATAAAACAAATTTCTGAGGTATGCCCAAAGGCTAACCCTAATGATATTAAGCGGGCACTTAAAGATCTGATGGAGCAGTATGCTCAGCCGGAAAGAGGCGTGCAGATTATTGAAGTTGCCGGAGGTTATCAGTTTTGTTCTCACCCGGACTGTGAGCCTTATTTGAGTAAGCTTTATAAAACAAGAAAAGTATTTAGACTTTCTGGGCCGGCGCTGGAGACCCTGGCGATAATTACCTATAAACAGCCTGTAACCAAAGCGGAAATGGAATTTATCCGCGGCGTTAATGTGGACGGAGTTATCAAAAGTCTGGAAGATCGTGAATTAATAAAAATTAAGGGACGCAAAGAAGTTGCCGGCAGACCAATCCTCTATGGCACAACTGATAAATTTT
>Ga0180007_10003028_pt1 | contig 19196 bp, 18 predicted proteins | sample MM_PC_MetaG_FD_121122 | JGI IMG/M metagenome (GOLD analysis project Ga0180007, IMG submission 121122) | Groundwater microbial communities from the Aspo Hard Rock Laboratory (HRL) deep subsurface site, Sweden - MM_PC_MetaG | ecosystem: Environmental > Aquatic > Deep subsurface > Groundwater... | reverse complement strand
GACGCCCCAAGAATCCTTCGGACGTCCTTTTTGTTTCGCAACTCTAAGGCTTGTGCGAGCGGAAAGATGCTCCGCTGCGCTCCGCAAGACATCTCCATAATTGTCGCCTGGCGACAGCTGCTTTAAGTTCTGGTGAACTAATTTCCGTAGATGCTGGTCTATTAACCATACGCACTGAAAGCGGCGGATCGAAATTGATTATCTTAACCGATGAAACTGTCATAACAAAATCCATGAATATTAAACTAAATAATCTTGAAATCGGAGATGTCCTCATGATAAATGGTGATTCGGGAACCGATGGTTCTATCATGACCAATAATATTCAAATTAGACCAAAAAATTTCTTTCCGAACACAGATAATTCTTCTGAAACAACAAATAATTGAGCCTTTCTGTTTGGTCTTGGTTTAGATTTAACATTGCTGTACTCATAAAAAATACCGCATAAATTATGCGGTATTTTTATTCCAGATTTAAATTAAATTCAGCTAAAAAGTTGCAGTAGCGATAAACGTCAACGTATCTGAGTAATCATCGTGCGCCTCAGTAAGAGCTGATATAGCCGCTGAACCAGAAATCACTGCACGACCACCAGAAATTGGTCCAGAAACAGTTAGTAGGCTAGCAGCTGTGGTGGAGAGTGCTTTGACTGCATTGCCATCAGCCTGATCGGCACAGGTGCCACTGGTGTAATTACCAGCCTTGGACAAGTTGGAACCAGATGATTGGCTGACTTGCTGAACACAAAAACCATAATTTTCAGTACCAGTAGACATGGAATCGGTCTGACTGATTACGGTATCAGATGATGAAGCTGAAACCAAACCAGAGGCACCATTGGCATTCTGTATGGTGATAACCACACCACTGGTGGCATTGGTCTCGATATCTAAAGCAATATAATTAATCGAATCTTCACCGGAAACATTTGTGGTTGCTACATCTAGCGTGCCAAAAGCAACCGAATATGGAGCAGAGGTGTCAGCCGAAGTCGTTGTTGAGGTATCGATATCAAACGTTAAGACTGGATCAACATCCGATGACACAGTTACCTGATCGCTATCAACAATATAAACAACAACTTTTCCTGGATCGTCATTGGTCCAATGAATTACATAGGCACCTGGAGTAACTGGATTGTGAACCAAGGCACCACTTAACCAAATAGGTTCTGTGGTAGGACAAGTCTGCGCATTACCCTTGCGGGCAGTAATAACTTTACTTGTATCATCTATATTGAATTGATCGAGGCAAGCGTGACCGGTTACTGAGCCCTCTGAAGATTCGTATAGTGTGAAAGCAGCCGGAAAAAAGATGGTTAAAGTTCCAGCGTCGAACTCATTCTGTAAAGTAAACTCCAAATAGAGTGAAGCATCCGTATCGGCTGCTAACCGTGATAGCAATACTTGATTATTGATGGTTGCGTCATCGGTTGGATCCATGGCCTCACCGTAAATAGCATAACTATTTAATGGCTCGCCAGCATTGGTCAAACGGAAACAATACACTCCATAAGGTCGAGAAAATTCAGTCGTTTGGACTGAAAACTCAACCTCAGTAAACTCTGATTCACCAAGTGATATTTCTGGCGTGCGAGAACTGGTAGTCATGACGTAACCACGATGAAATGACGCATTGCCATCGGTTAATCCACCAACTAAATTAGTGGTCGGTGTTGCATTGGCTAACGGAGCTCCTGAGTACATGGAAAAATGTTCTTCATTCTCAGTTACTTCAACTGGTACATTACCCCAGGTCGTTATATCAGCACATTGTTCCTCAGTCTTTTCACTAAATTGAAGCTGGAACTCATATTTTGGCGCAACTGAAATCTTGAAAATTGTACTTGGATTCGCATACGAGGCAAAGTAAGCGTAGCCACCCTGAGTGTCCATAACCGCCGTCCAAAGTCTATCCTCACCACTGGCTAAGGTTAATGTTTCAACTCGGGTCATGTCAGATAACCGAATCTTGATTACCTTTCCTGGAAACTCCCAGAAAGTACTCCAATAGGCAAAACCGTTGGCTGGATCGATAACACCATCGCCGGGATAATTTTCACCGCCGGCAAAAGTTAAAGCACTATCTCGACTAAAATTAGATAAGTTTATCTTCACTACCCGACCAGGAGTCGTAAAAGTACTAAAATAAGCTGTTCCATTGGTTGTATTTATAACCGCTGAATTCAAATTGTTCTCTCCGCTCTCAAGTGAGAGAAAACCTACCCGAGTAAAACTAGCCAAGTTAACTTTAATTATTTGCCCTGGTGTAGTGTAAGTACCGAAATAAGCAAAACCACTACTAGTATCGATTACAGCTGCGCCATAGTTTCTATCCTCACCTGACTGCATGGTTATCGAGCCAACCCGACTAAAAGAAGTGAGATTTATCTTTACCACCATCATCGGCGCTGTATAAGTCGCGAAATAAGCAAAGTGGGTCGAACCTGAAATATCAATCACTGCTCCGTTAAGTTTATCCTCACCGCTCGATAAGGTAAGAGCCGCCACCCTGGTTAAATTAGATAAACGAACTTTTATAATTTTTCCTGGAGAAGTGCTGGTGCCGAAATAAACAAAACCATTGGCCTCATCAAGCACTGCTGACTGAATATCATCCTCTCCAGCAGGCAGGGTCAACGAACCCATAACAGTCAGGTTGGCTAAATTAATTTTAACTACCTTAGCTGGTTTAGTATCAGTACCGAAATAGCCATAAGTTCCATTGGAATCAACAACTCCAGCCCCAAATCTATTTTGACCACCGCCGCCATTAGACAAGGCATCGATCCGAGTCAAATCCGACGCGCGCACCTTTACAATCTTCCCGGGTAAATTTTGATAAGTACCAAAATAAACAAATCCATTAGTGGTATCCATTACTGCAGCGAACAAATGAGGTTCATCACTGTTTAGTGTGATAGAACTCATCCGAGAAAAAGTTGATAAATTTACTTTAATTACTTGACCAGGTGAAGTACTAGTACCAAAGTAGGCGTAATGCGTAGCACTACTCGTATCAATAACTGCACTAACCAACGAATTCTCACCACTATTAAGTGCTAAGACTGAGTCTCGATAAAAACCGTTCAAACTTACCCGCACTATCTGTCCTGGAAAAGTGAAAGTTGTAAAATAGGCGTAGCCAGATGACTCATCCATCAGTGCTCGGTAAAGAAATGATTCGCCGGAATTTAAAGTAATCGCCGCATCGCGTTCAAATGTATCTAGAACGATTCTAATAACACGACCCGGTGAGGTGTTGGTACCAAAATAGGCGTAAGAGGAATCATGAACGGCCGACAACAAATTATCTTCTCCGGAGTTTAAAGTAATCGCACTGGTTCGTGTAAAGGTCGAAAGATTAATCTTTACAACCTTACCTGGACTGGTACGCGTGCCGAAATAAGCCTGACCGGCGCTAGTATCAATCGTTGCAGCTTCAGGAAAATCTTCACCGGCGGCTAAAGTTAAAGTGCCGCCATGCGTAAAAGAAGTTAAATTAACTCGAACCACTTTACCGGGGCTAGTTCCTAAACCGAAATAAGCATAATTATTGGCGCTATCAATCACTGCTGAAGAACACTCGTTCTCCCCAGCTGTCAACTGTAAGCTACCAACACGTGTAAAATTCGATAACTGAACTTTCACAATTTGACAGGGCTGGGTATACGTACCAAAGTACGCAAAACCATTCGCCTGATCAATGACAGCTGGCCAAAAATAATCTTCGCCCAAGCCAACTTTTTGAGCGGCCTGCTTGAGTAGCTCGGTATCGCTACCAGAGTTCGATACACCCATTCTAAGACGACGACTATCGCCGCGGGCAAAGTCTTCAATGGACACATTTTCCTCTGCGGCCCAACTAGCACTCACCTCATTGCCATTATTTAAACGCCAACGAAAATTATCCTGTGTTTCAGCCTGGATAACTGGCAAAATTTGTAAAATAAAACCGTTCATCAGTATGGTGACGGTTAATATACAGGCCAGTGACCTGTGATTCCAGCTCTTTTTCGCATGCCTATTTGACATGGTAAAAATTTTTTTGTATTTATTTCTACTTATATCTTATCAAAAAAATGGCCTTTTAACCAGGTGGGGCGTGTGTGGATAAATCAAATTCTTGGCTAATTTACTGCTTAATGAGCATGGATGAAAAATAGGTACGGTATTACAAAAAATCGTTTTTAAACAAACAAAAATGCCACAACATGAATTGAGGCACTTTTATTGGTTGCGGGGCCGGGATTCGAACCCGGGATCTCGAGGTTATGGGCCTCGCGAGATGCCACTTCTCCACCCCGCGATATATTTTTATCGCTTGGACTATAATAACCTTTGTTTAAGGGGCTGTCAAGGTATATTGCCTGTCAAAAATAGCTTTATCCGCAAACAACCCTAGATAAACAAAGCCCATAAATTGCTGAAATCTAAATACCCTTAAGACAATGGGGAGATAAACAAAAAATCTAAAAAAGACAATGCTCCCGTGGTAACCAACGAAACAATTACCGCCGCGATAATCGCCCCGAGAGCGATAAATGGTAGAGCGCGCTTTAATGACACACCAAAAAGAAAAGCTGCCACAGTTCCAGTCCAGACCCCAGTCATGGGTAGTGGTATAGCTACAAATAAGGATAGTGCCAATAAACCATATTTCTCATATTTTCCATCATTGAATACTTTTCTAGATCGACGAATTACTCCTTGCGTTAATCGGTGTAGAACACCCTGATGTCTTTCATTCCAGTCAATCCATAATTGACCAAGCCAATAAATTAAAAAAGCTGGAATTAAATTACCAATTACTGATAATATCGCGGCCCAGCAAATCGTCATATTAAAAACCCCGACTGCCAGTGGAATGGATCCGCGCAGCTCGACAATCGGTGCTGCTGCTACGGTTAAAATAAGTATTTCAGGTGGGATGTTCAACATGCTTAAATTTAAACTAAATTAAAAACTTATGCTGAATTTATTTAGACCAAGAATAAGCGTCAAAGGTCCAATACATCAAAGCACTTACTTCATCAAATCTGGCCTTCTTACTTGATGCACCAAGAACCACGGCCACTATTTGATCACCTTGACTGTTCTTGGCAGCAGCACCAAAACAATAACCCGCTTCTTCAAGAAAACCTGTCTTGCCGCCCAAAAATCCGTACGGAGGCTGAGCAATACTGCTACCCAAAAGTGCGTCAGTGCTGACCAAACTATGATGCAATCCGGTCAGCGCATCAAATTCGTAGCTATCTTTAAGAACAATTTCCCGGACGATTTTATTTTGTAAAGCGTACTTAATCAAGATAGCCACATCTTTGGCGCTGGCTACATTCCGTGCACTCAATCCGGTCGACTCCGCAAAACTTGCACTGTTCATTCCAATTCTGACAGCGAAACTATTCATGGCTGCCACAAACTCTTCATGACTAAGCCCGATAGATCTGGAGAGAGCTACCGCAGCACCATTAGCAGATGATATTAAACTAGCATGCAACAAATCTATAATTTTAATCTTCTCGCCGGGTACAACATATGGAATGCCTCCAGGTCGGGAATCGCTGGAAAGAATTTCAATCGGATCATCGAGTCCGACATTCGACTCTAGCACCACCAAAGCCGTAACTAACTTAGTAATGGAAGCGATCGGCAAGGCTTCATCACCATTTTTTCTAAATAAAAACTTATTAGTGTTCCAGTCCATGACAACTGCAGCCCTTGATTCGGTTTCTATCCCCAAACGAGTTGGATCTTTCTTAATCGGTGCTAACGGATCAATAATTGGTTGTTCGACTGTCTTGGCTGCAGGTAAAAAGGAACGCGAAGAAAAACCTAAATCAGCCAAGGCCAGTGCCGGAGTAGTTTGTCCGGCTAAAACATACAAAGTTAAGGCTAAAATCCAGGAAAACATCTGAAGAAAATAACACTTTTTAATTGCTGGTCATTTTTAATTCCGCGGATTAATTACGCCGCGGCATCATTCTTCTCACCTTCTAAAACTCGCTCTACGTTCTCATTTGATCGCAATTTTTCGTAATCAGGTAGCTCTTCTACTGAAGACACGCCGAGAAAACGCAAAAAATCCATACTGACCTGAAAAACAGTCAGCGGGTTTCCGACTTCACCTCGGGCTTCGACTAAACCGCGCATCATCAAATTGCGCAAGATTAAACTACAATTGACACCTCGAATTTGCTCTAGTTCGGTCTTAGTTATTGGTCCGCGATAACCAATTATCGTCAATGTTTCAAGTGATGGCTTGGTAAGCTCACCGGAAGTCTCATCTTTTAAGTATTCGCGTACCAACTCAGCTGTGTCACCAGCTGTGGCCAACTGAACATTATCACCGTGACGCAATAAACGAATTCCGGAATTACGATCGGCGTAATCTTTTGTCAGCTCATCCACAGCCTTGGTCACCGCATCTTTTTTCTTTTCATCACAAATCTCCGCCAGCTTTGATATAGATAACGGACGGTTCGTAACAAACAAAATACTTTCAATTTTGGCTTTTAGCATAAGATTATCTGACATTTGATCAAGATGACTTATTCAATTTTGGTGATTTAACGATAGTTATATCAGAAAATCGCCCGGATTGTGTAACATACACATTACGTTGCTTAACCAGTTCCAACAGAGCCAAAAAACTGATAATTATTTCCATGCGAGTCGTGGCCGAATTCATCAATGCACTAAATTTAATTTGTTTGGTGCGTGATATTAGATCTCTAATCTGAGTAATCTTATCGTGAATGGAAACCGTGCGCTCCAACGCTTCGCGTTTCGGTTGAACTAACGGCTCTAACCGTTTAATGATACCCAAAAACAGCTCTCGCATCTGATCGAGAGTCAGATTGTGCGGTGGTGAAAAACCAATTTCAGTTTTTGGCAGCTTGTCATGTACATATAAAAAACGACGCCGCCCCACCATCTTTTCAAGAATCTTTGAAGCCTCAAGATAACTTTTGTAAATGCGAAGCTGTGATTCCAAATCCAGACCGTCATCTTCTTCGGTATTGAGTTGAAGATAAGGTAATAATAATTTAGATTTGATGAGCAACAGTCGAGAGGCAATAACTAAAAAATCCGCCAGTTCTTCCGGTGGAATATCGGGGTTAGCCTCCAGTAAAGTAAGGTAATCATCCGTCACCTGAGACAAGGATACTTCCGAAATATCCAATTTTTCTGCCTCAATCAACTGAAGTAGTAAATTCAATGGACCTTCGAATTGTTCCAGCTTGACGGTGTACGACATAACAATCGCCCGGGATGATCTGATTATCTTTTTTTCATTCGACTGGCAACTTTCTTAGCCACTTTTTTCTTAAAAGATTTTCTCTTTTTGCCGGAAACTTTAGCCTTCTTGCTTTTAGTCGATCGTCGTTGGAGCTTCAAGGTATTCTTCTTGCCAACACTAGCGACAATCGCCTGCTCCAACTCCACCAAATCCTTAACTTTTAGCTTCAGTGACTCGATAAATGATTCTGCGCCAACAATAGCATGTTTAGCCTTTACGACTCCTTTATCGACTAATACGCCAAAATCATTCAAGCTACCAAACGGCGACACTGCCCCAGGCTCGAGACCAAACTTTTTAAAAATTTTTTCCGGAGCCAGCTCAACTTTCTTTGCTTTCAAAGCTTTCTTCACCTTCTGCAAATCAACATGGTAGGACGCTGGCACGACAACAATATAAAAAACACCTTTCTTTTTAACTTCTGGTAACTCCACCTTTACTAATAAGGTCTTGGCAATTTCATCCAACTTAGTACCGATAGTCTGCGCTAAATCATAGGCTGTATAAACCTTCTTGTGTGGTACGAGTTCGAATTTAACACCTTGTTTTTCAAGATATTTAGTAATTTTTTTAGCGGCTGTTTTTTCTTTGGCCATAAATAAAACTGATTAAAGGACTGGTAATTTAAACGTCTTTGGCTATATTCGCCTCTTTCAAGCGACTTGGCGGCAGATCAGATGGAGCACCCATCAACGGACAACGGGCGTCACCGGTTTTAGGGAATGGAATAATCTCGCGAATGTTAGGTTCGCCTGCCAAGAGCATTACCAAACGATCGATACCTGGCGCCATGCCGCCATGCGGTGGAGCACCATACTCAAACGCTTCAAGCAGATGACCAAAACGTGAATTGATGGTCTCCTCCTCTAAACCAAGCATTCGAAAAATTTTATCCTGTAACTCGCGCTGATGGATGCGGATGGAACCAGATGACAATTCGTAACCGTTCAACACCAAATCGTATGTCCAACCACGTACTTTTAGCGGATCAGTGTCGAGTAATTCCATATCCTCTGGGTTGGGTCGGCAAAACGGATGATGTGCAGCCTGTAGTGTTCCGTTATCACCTTTCTCAAACAAAGGAAAATCAACTATCCAACAAAAAGCCAGCTCATTTGGATCGTTCTTATCCTGACGCAAATCGGGCTTATCTGAGCCATATTTCTCGATAGCTTCAGCATATGGAATACGCGGAAACGGCAATGTGGTTATACGTTTATCTGGTGTAATTGTTTTAACCATGTCAATCATCATGCGCTCATTTAACTCCAATATGTCTTCCTGTTCGACAAACGACATTTCTAAGTCAAGTTGAGTGAACTCCGGCTGACGATCACCGCGCTGATCCTCATCACGATAGCAACGAGCGATTTGAAAATAACGTTCCACGCCAGCCACCATAAGCAACTGTTTGAATTGCTGAGGTGATTGCGGTAGGACGTAAAACTTCCCCGAATGAATACGGGACGGGACAATAAATTCACGTGCACCTTCTGGTGTACCCTTGGTTAGCGTCGGTGTCTCCACTTCAATAAAACCCTCACCGCGCAACCACTCCCGAAAAAATCCAACTACTCGATCACGCAATAACAAGTTACGATGCAGGCGCTCACTTCGTAAATCCAAATAGCGATACTTTAAACGTAATTCCTCACCCACCGACATGGTGTCCTTATCTAATTCAAACGGCGGAGTCTTAGACTCATTTAAAATCTCCAGCTCTTCAGCCAACATCTCTACGCCACCAGTGATCATATTCGGGTTGCGCATTTTCTCTGGTCGCTCGTTAATCTGACCCTTAATCTGTACACAAAACTCTGGTCGGAGGGCATTGGCTTGCGTCAATAAATCCTTGTTGTTCGGTGCGAAAACAACCTGCAACAATCCCGTGCTGTCGCGCAAGTCAATAAAAATAATTTTGCCCATATCCCGGCGGGCATGAACCCAACCAGCCGCTGTTACTTTTTCTCCGATTTTTTTACCGGTTTCCGCAATGTAAATCTTTTTCATAAAAATGATTTCTGGACTGTCAGCTGACAGCTATCTTTTACTAACTATGCCTATATAATCAATTCCCAGGAAGTCTGCATCTGGATACTGACCAGATCGACGGGCTACACTAACTATTTTACTGTCTTTAGCTGAAATTAGTTGTAATTCGTTATCACGATCAACTACCAAATTATTACTATCCGGTAACCAATCGAGCAGTCGACCAGAAATTATTCTCCGTTCATGACCAGCAACTTCCAAGTCACTGACCCAAACATCAGCCTGACCATTCGATAAAGTATAAGCTACCTGCTTGGCGTTGGGTGATAAACGTGGTTGGCCAAATGATAAATGTTCATCTGAATGTAGCTCCACACTATTACCACTAAGCAAGTCGACTAGATAAAGTGCCGAAGGGCCAGTGCCACAATCTTCCAATCCTCGACATTCGTAGGTCGCTCCGACCAAACGACTGGCGGATATATCCAGATCAATATCGTACAATTTTAGTTCTCTAACGGCCAAGATCTCTTCGGTTTCGCCAGTCGTGGTATTTAGTCGCCATAGACCAGCCGTGGGTAAATCGCCCTCAGAAACTTTTTTTAAATAGAGATTATTCGATTGCTCATCCCAAACGACTGGTATAAAAGCATCCGATCCTAAATCATATTCCATCGGCAAACTGTCGCCTGCCATTATGATCACTCGACCAGACACCCAATCATAATAAGCAATTTTTTGACCAGTGGATGAAGGTAGGCCGTTCCAGATGATATCTTCGGTCTCATCTTCAGTGGAGCGCAGCTTGTTACCAGAAACATCTATCCAAGCTGCTTCAACTGGATCATTATCACGTCGGGCAAAAAGTAATGTGTCATTAGATACTTGTCGCATCCACGGCGTTCCCACACCAGAATCAATGCGCTTCCGTTCGATGCTGATAATACTCTCGCTGCGCAAAGCCGAACCATCCAAGGGATAACGGAAAAAATCATAGGCCACCGTATCGTCATTGGGCCATTCCTGAATTCCACGCGATAAAACACGATAGGAACGATAAACCAAATACTGACGATTAGCTGTGGTTCCACTGATGCCAATATCTTTCCCGGTGATGGGCGGTTTGATGATGTTGGCTATATACCACCCTAAAAATAAAACGAAAAGCGTTAAGGCGGCAGCTAAAGCTACGCCAGGCAAAGTATAGTCTCGTTTTTTATCTTGTCTGATCATTGAAATTTCTACGGGTTAATTCTATTGAGCAATCGCGGGAAGGGTATGGTTTCACGAACGTGTTCCAAGCCACAGATCCACGCCACCGTGCGCTCTAACCCGATACCAAAACCGGCGTGCGGAACCGAACCATAACGACGCAAATCCATATACCAGCCAAAGGCCTCTTCTGGGAGTTTATGTTCGGAAATACGTTGTTTAAGTAGGCTCAGGTCGGAAACACGCTGAGACCCACCAATAATTTCGCCGTAGCCTTCTGGCGCCAACAAATCATTACATAGCGCATAAGTTGAGTCAGTTGGGTCTGGTTCCATATAAAACGCTTTGATGGCCGACGGATAATGATGAATGAAAACCGGTCGATCAAACTCTTTAGTTAAAATAGTTTCATCATCACCACCTAAATCTTCACCGGCCTTAACATCAGATCCCAACTTCTGTAAACGTTCGATGGCTTCAGTATATGAAACCCGTGGGAAATTACCGGCGATGGTATTTTTCAAATGGGTTAAATCACGCCCCAGTTCAGTTAACTCGCACTCGTGTTGAGCCAGCACCTGTTGCACAGTAAATACAACCAAATCTTCCTGCAGCTGGATGTTCTCCTCCCAATTCATATACGACGCCTCGGCTTCAAGCATCCAAAACTCAGTTAAATGACGACGTGTCTTTGATTTTTCGGAACGGAATGTCGGCCCAAAACAATAAGTTTTACCAAGCGCGGCACTGGTCGCCTCCTGATATAACTGACCGGATTGTGATAGATAGGCTTTGTCATCAAAATATTTCACCTCAAAAAGATCGGTTGTTCCTTCACAGGCACTTGGCGTAAAAATCGGCGAGTCGGCCAAGACAAAGCCACGCTGTCGCATAAAATCACGGAAAGCGAACTCAATGGTGTCACGAACACGCATAATGGAAGCTTGTCGCTCAGAACGAAGCCAAAGATGACGGTTGTTCAATAAAAAATCTGGACCATGCTCTTTCTTCCCGATTGGATATTCCTCAGCAATTTGCACCGGCTCGACTTCTTCAATTGTAAGTTCGAAGCCACTTGGTGCACGCTCGTCAGTCCGCACTAATCCACGCACGATAACCGATGACTCAATCGTCAACTTTTGAATTAACGCCCAAACCTGTTCCCCAACTTCATTTTTAACTGCCACACCCTGAATTCGACCGGTTCCATCACGCAATTGTAAAAAGGCAATCTTTCCGGAAGATCGTAAATTATGACACCAGCCGCGAATCTCGACTTTTTGGCCTGACTTAGCGGAAATTTCAGCTATGTTTGTAGACATATTTTTAGTTCAATTTACCGCCTTATTTTGCCTAATTTGGCTTAAATATGCAATACGAAAAGCTGGAATTATCTAATTTAGCTCAAACCAAAAACGACCCGTTTGGTCGTTTTTTAAATTCGAACGGAGTTCATGTACCGCAACGGATCGAATTTAGCTTCAAGATGAGAAGTAAGAAGTATGTCAGTCAAAAAGGCGACTTGCTGACGAACGGGTAATTCAAGCCGAAGAGCTGGTATAACTTTCAATGACGTAGTGCGGATAAAACGCAAAACCTTAATAGTGTCACCAGATATTGTTATAGAGCTGCCACTACGACAATTCAGACACTCAATTCCGCCGCGCAATATATTCAAGGCATTGCCATCAAACTCAAAACACTGCCGACAGGAAACACAAACATCCAGTTCTAAACCATGTCCCAGAATATCAAGCAGCTTTAATACCGCTGCATCAAAAATAATGGTTCTGGCCGACAAAACATCTTCAGATAAAGAAGCGACCACTTGCATAAAATCCTGTAGAAGCAAAAAAATTCGGGGTTCAGGATATTCTTGGCGTGTCAAACTATCTACAGCCAATAAAAATGATTGTGTTATAGCGGAGCGTGGCAAAGATTCTAAAAGTTCACGATGTGGTTCCAATAGATTGGCGCCAGCCAATCGATCAAACACCTTGCCACGGGCCACCATAATTTCAACTACACCCAAAGCTGCCATGTGTGGTGACATTTTACTTCGGGTTCGGCGCAGACCTTTGGCCAGAAGTGTCACCTTGCCATGATCAGCCGTAAATACCGTGTAATAACGGTCATGATCGTGCAAGCCGCGCATCCGTAACACAATTGCCTGATCTCGATAGGTAGCCATTCTAAAAAATAGTGATAATAAAATTTATTCCTGCCTATCTGACTAAAAAATGTTGGGTAGGGGGCAAGCTTTGGCAGCTACATGGTTGAGATTCAAATTGAGAGTAGTTTTTACTGCAACCTTTCTATATATGTCTCTAACATCACTGCTGCTGCCACCGCATCTCGGTCAAATTTCTTCCGGGAGCTGGTTCCAAATTCGCGATGCATTCGATCAGCTATAACCGTAGTCAAACGCTCATCTTCAGCGCAGACTTCAAGTGGTGTTATTTGCTCTAATTCTTCGATAAAAACGCGAACCTTCTCAGCTGTTTCACCACCTTCGTGCCCGGCGAGCGACACAGGCAAACCAACTACAATCATTTCTGCGCCTTCTTCAATTGCCGCCTCGGCTACTCGTTGAGCTGCACCCTCGCCACCTTCAATTGTCTTTAGTGGTTCAACAAAAAATGGCGCCGTATCGCCGATAGCTAGACCAACTCTTTTGGTTCCGTAATCTACTCCAAGTAAACGCATAATCTTCAAACATTGTCGGGTAAAGGAGTTACTCGCAGCGTACCGTCTTCGGTAATGGCTAATGTCTCTTCAAAATGAGCTGAACGACGACCATCGGCTGTGATGATTGTCCAGCCGTCAGACATCAGGCGCACCGCATCCACACCTGCATTAATCATGGGCTCAATAGCAAAAGTCATACCCGGTATAAACTTAACTGGAGACAATGATGGATCAAAATAATTTGGGATGCGCGGATCTTCGTGTACTTCTCGACCAACACCATGCCCAACCAAATCCTTCACGGTTGAAAAACCATGTCGCTGCACGTGCTTATCGATGGCCCGACCAACGTCGCTTACCCAACCGCCGGCCACTGATTTGCGAATACCAATCGCTAAAGCTTCTTTGGTAACCTGGATTAACTTTTTTGTCTCAGTATCTACCTCCCCCACTATAATAGTGGCGGCCATGTCAGTGCACATACCAGCCAACCACATACCCATATCAATTTTTAAAATATCACCCGACTTCAATTTGCGTCCAGGTGTGGCGGGTGCGTGTACTACCTCTTGATTGATACAAGTACAAAGCGCGGAAGAGAATGGCGGATCACCCGGATCAGATTGATAATCCTTGAAAGAGGGTCCATCGCCCTCAGCTCGCATTCGCCGTTCAGCCAATGCGTCTAGCTCGTCAGTGGTGATGCCTGGCTCAACCATATCAGCCAGCTCATGCATAATATCTGCCAAAATTGCCCCACCTTCGCGCAGTGCTTCAATCTCAATTTTTGTCTTAAGTAAAATCATGCGGTCAGTTTAGGGAAAAGATTGGTTGGGGGCAAGCGACAAAAAATCTGGCGGCATTGTTTAAATAAATCTCCAATTATTCTGATGAAAAAATTAATAAAAAAAACCGCTTAAGTTAGCGGTTATTTTGCGTAGTTGAATCAAGCTTACTAACCAGAAAATTTGGAACTGTGCCGAAGAATGAATGACTTGATCCACTGCTCGAACTCAGCCAATGTACCATCGTTGCAATAAAGATTTTCCGGATCAACTAAGGCCAGACAGCGATCAACCTGTTGGCCAGCAATAGGCTGACCAATACCGCGATCACGATCATCCATCTTCAAAAAACCCTCAAGTTCAGCCGGGTCGCCACCTTGCTGACGCTTCATAGCACGTTGATAACGCAACCAGGTTGGTGCAGTGATACCAACTAAAACGAAACGCGAACTAACCAGTCGTTGCAACGTTTCAATTTCACCCGGATTGCGCAAGCCATTAATGGCTGTCTGCCGATTATTTTCCTGGGCTTGCATCTCAAGCAGGCGTCCGGCCCAATAACCATTGTCACCGGAATGCTTCCGTCCCCAATCACCCACATCCATGAGTTGTTCCACGGACGGATCGGTGATGCCTCGACTGGCACACTCCTCACGAACCGCATCTGAAACACGACGCACGTTAAAACCATGCGTTTTTAAAACCCGCGATAATTCATCCTTGCCGCCGGCTTTCAAACCGGTGATACCGACCACTAGATCAAAATTGTCTATCAGACTCATGTTGCCTCCAGGATAATTAAAAGATCCTATCAATAATTAACCCGATTTGGGACCTAATTTCAAATGCTTGAAATTAGACTGATTTAGATACCAATGGCCGCGACTATCGCTGTCTCGACATTGATAATTGATTGCTCTCCTTCAACCTCGCGCAATACTCCAGCCCGGCGATAAAACTCAATCAGTGGAGCTGTTTCAGAATGATACACCTCAAGACGATGCTTAATTGTATCAACTGTATCATCATCACGTTGCATCAAATCATTTCCACAACGATCACATTTATTCGGATCTTTCTGCGGTGGATTGAACTCAACATGATAACTAGCTTCACATTTTTTATTCGAACAGACTCGACGACCAGATAAACGCCGCATCGCTTCTTCGTCAGAAATACGAATAAATACCACATCAGTTAATACTCGACCAGCATCTTCTAAAATCTTGGTTAACGATTCGGCTTGCCCGATATTTCGCGGATAACCATCGAGAATGAAACCACGCAAAGCATCATCTTCAGCGATGCGCTCACTAATGGCTTGGTCGACAATGGCCGGTGGAATCAATTCCCCAGCTTCAACATATTTAGCGATTTCGAGACCTAAACCAGTTCGACGTTCGATTTCCGCTCGAAAAAGATTTCCGGTGGAAACCGCAGGAATACCTAAACGAGATGATAATAATTCAGCTTGAGTACCTTTACCCGAACCCTGAATGCCGAGCATGATGATATTGTACATAGACTCTCGATAAGTTAACGAATGAATAATGCAAAGGCGTAACCAACGATTAAACCAGCTACAATGGGTGGCAGTGCCGGCATGGGTCGACGCAGCTTCTGCTTCAGAAATAAAACGTTCATGAACAAAAATCCGACCACTGCCCCAATAACCACCGGCATAGCTGACCTGATTCCTTGAGTTGAAACAACGGAAACTAAAAACAAGACAGGGAGAACTAGATCACCAGTGCCCAAAAAAGCATAATCCGGCCGAATACTAACCTTAGAAATTCGGCTCATTAAATTTGCCGGATTAACCGGAAGAATCATGGCAAAAAAAACTTTTCGCCGCAATAAAGATCGGGCTAATTTTATCATGTGCTTGGTAAAATAAACGGCGATCACATCATAAATGCTTAACAAAACCAAAATAACCAATAAAACGACCGGATTAAAACCTGATCCGATAGCGGCTGCCACCCCCGATAAACCAAAAGACACAATTAAATTAAAAACTATAACCGGAGGATTGGTGTAATAAATAAATGCACCAACACAAAATATCAACACACCAACCGAAGGGCCAAAGAAGGCATCAGCGATCGAACTGGCACCAACCAAAATAGCCACAGCAAAAAGCGCTCCCAATAATTTACTTCCGCGAGTTGATCTAACCAAAAACAAAACGAATAAAGTCATCGCGAAAAAGACTACTAAAAAATTTAAAGATGAAAATGACCCCCGGCTGATTCCGTTGATTCCATTAATCATTGGATCAATTCGGCTAGCAGTGGCGATAGACAAAAAACTTATTAGAAGTAAATAAAACACTCCTTGAATAACTATAAAAACCGAGTTTTTATTTTTAATCTTTTGACTTATGGTGGATGGTTCTTGGTTGGCAGACATGATAAAGATGAAAAAATATAGAAAAATGTGAGGGCTCTCCCATCAGGTGAATCCGAATATCGGAATATTCAGAATATAAAGAGTTACTATAGTGACCGGAATTAGATATTCGACCAAATCCTACCTGCCTCGCATTATCCGACCTTTAGCTTTCCTCAGTATACCAAAAAAGACGGCTTTTCAGCCGACCTTTTTATTTACTAGCTAATTGATGTTTGCAGGAAGCGACATGCAGATCGCTCAGCCTAAGAAGATCTGGCCAATTTCAGGCTGAGATGAGCTGTGTGTCGCTGGACTAAGTGAGAGCGTGAAGCGCACTGGTGTGGTGCGCTGAGCGATCGAACGCAGGAAGCGACATGCAGATCGCTCAGCCTGGAATTGGCTCCTTATAGTTGTTCGTATTCACGCATGGTCAACTGCGAATTTACCTGATTGACTATCTCAATTGCCACTGATACCACGATCAACAAGCTGGAACCGCCAATCGCCATCGTTGCTGTACCAAGAGATTCTTGCATAATAATCGGCAATACCGCGATCGTTGCCAAGAAAAACGCGCCAGCCGGCATAATACGGTTGATGGTCCGCTGAATAAACTCAGCTGTTGGTCGGCCTGGACGAATACCCGGAACATAACCTCCTTGCTTCTGAATATTATCTGCTACCCGATCCGGATGAAAAATAACGGCCGTGTAAAAATAGGTAAAACCAAATACTAAAACAAAATACAAAATACCGTAAAATAGCTGATTTTGAAACAATCCAATGGTTTTTAGAGACAAATCAGCCAACCATTCAGTCTTAGCCCGCGTAAATAATTGAGCCACCATGGTTGGAATCAACACAATGGAAATGGCGAAGATAATCGGTATTACACCAGCCATGTTCACCCGCAAAGGCAAGAAAGTCTGAGATCCACCAACTGACCTAGCTCCACGCATGCGCTTAGCATAAACGATGGGTACATTTCTCTGACCTTCGGTGATAAACACTACACCGGCAACAGTCAAAATCGCCAGCACGGCAAAAGCAGCCCAGTACACCACCTGTGATGAATCAAAGGTAACCAATGCCTGCTGTAGTGTAGTTGGTAGGTTGGCAATAATGCCCGCGAAGATAAGAATGGAAATACCATTACCGATTTTCCGCTCTGAAATAAGCTCACCTAACCACATCAAGAAAATCGTTCCACAAGACATGGTAATCATCATCAACACCAGCTCAAACATGCCTAAATTTGAAGAAATTATTCCGCTACCAGCCTGTCGAAGCAGAGTGATAATACCGTAAGACTGTAGTAACGCCAGCGGCACTGTGGCCAGTCTAGTATATTGGTTTATTTTCTCCTGACCGGACTGGCCTTCTTTCTGCATCTCCTCCAGACGCGGAACTATCATCGCGAGAAGCTGAAAGATAATCGAAGCTGTAATATAAGGACCGACACCCAATGCCACCACGGAGAATGTTTCCATTGCTCCGCCGGAAAACATGTTATAAAGTCCGAGAATTTGATTTGAAGCAAAGTAATCCTTCAGGGCAACTGTGTCCACCCCAGGAATCGGTATATGCGCTGCTGCCCGAAAAAGAACGAGCATTAACAATATAAAACCAATGCTGTTCCGAAGGTCTTTGGTCTTCCAGATTTGCTGGAGAGTCTTCATCATAAAGAGACTTTCAATAATTGCCAGATAGCATTTGTAGTCAGACTAGCGCATAATCGCGGCGCTGACTACAGCCGTAAGGAATGATAGCACGAGAAAACAGGTGATGCTATTTCACTTGCCCACCCGCTTCTTCCACCGACCGACGCGCGCCGGCCGTAATGGAACACTCATCAGAAATAATCAATTTTTTCTTTAATTTAGCTGATCCAATAATCTTCACACCGTAGCGCACCTCATCAATCAACCCAGCCTTAAGCAAGGAGGTCGGGCTGACCTCTGTTCCACTAGGAAAAATCGTAGCGACTACAGCCACGCTAACCGCTGTTGGTTTGGGTCTAAAACTCTTAAAACCACGCAACTTTGGAGTAGCCAACATGATCGATCGAAGTCCACGCAATTTCCGGCGATTTCTGCCACCGGTACGAGCAGCTTGTCCTTTGGTGCCTCGACCGGCAGTAGTACCTTTTCCAGAAGCATTGCCACGACCAACACGTTTGGACTTTCCTCTCGAGCCCGTGGATGATTTTAGGTTGTGCATTTTTAACGCTGCCATAAATCCACTAAGTTAGGCTTTCTTCATATCTGAAGCCCCCTTGGCCACCACTATTGGCCTGATCTTTGATCGACCCTCTTCTCGAAGACGAGGAACTGGCTTACTCGGAACCGATTTACTTGCACCACGCAACCCCAGTAGAGCTCGAATAGTTGCCTTGGCATTATTAATCTTGCTGTTTGAACCCATGATCTTGGCTACAATATTTGGGATACCGGCCATTTCTAAAACCACACGTGCCGCACCACCGGCTTTGATACCAGTACCTTCAGGGGCAGGTTTGATTAAAACTTGAGCCGCAGAAAACTTCATTAACATTTCGTGTGGAATGGTGCCGTTAACTACCAAAACTTTAACCATATTCTTTCTAGCTTGATTGGAAGCCTTGGCTACACTTTGCTGAACATCAGCCCCTTTGGCTATACCATAACCAACACGCCCCTTACGATCACCGATAATGACGCAGGCACGAAATCTCATGCGCTTACCACCCTTGGTAACACGTGTCACGCGAGCCAAATCCAGAATGACGGAGTCAAACTCCTTCTTCTCTTCCGGCCTTCTTGGTCGCGGACCTCTAGTTAT
>Ga0180007_10003027_pt1 | contig 19206 bp, 21 predicted proteins | sample MM_PC_MetaG_FD_121122 | JGI IMG/M metagenome (GOLD analysis project Ga0180007, IMG submission 121122) | Groundwater microbial communities from the Aspo Hard Rock Laboratory (HRL) deep subsurface site, Sweden - MM_PC_MetaG | ecosystem: Environmental > Aquatic > Deep subsurface > Groundwater... | reverse complement strand
GGATTTTTTTTATTGATTAGCGCCCCTATTTTTTTGATAGGTTGAATGGTGCCAATTTCATTGTTGACATACATGACTGAAACCAGAATGGTGTTGAGTTTCAAAGCCTTCTCTATTTTTTTTGGATCAATGATTCCATTTTTTTCAGGGCGAACAAAAGTGACTTCAACCAGGCTTTCTTTTTTCAGCTCTTGACAAGTGTTCAAAACGCAATGATGTTCAAACGAAGTGGTAATGATGTGAGGCTTTTTCTTATTATTCTTTAAATAAGCTTTGACTACTCCCCTAACGGCCAAATTGTTTGATTCAGTGGCGCCACTAGTAAAAATTATTTCTTCAGCGGAAGCATTCAGAAATTTAGCCACTTGTCCTCTGGCTTTTTCAACAGCTTCAAAAGCTACTTGACCAAAAGAATGAAGCGACATGGGATTGCCAAAATTCTCAAAGTAGAAAGGTCGCATCACTTTTTCCACTTGAGGATCAAGTGGAGTGGTGGCAGCATAGTCCAAGTAAATTTTTTTATCTAAATTTTTCATAATGTATAGGAATGTCATGGCGAGGATTTGCCGGCTGGCGGAGACGTGGCAATCTTGTTTTTTTTAGTATAAATTACGAGATTGCTTCGCCTTGCTCGCAATGACAAATTATATAATATCTTCTAACTTTATTCCGGCTAGAGATTTATTAATTTCTTGAGTTAGATTGACCCAAACACTTTTCAGATGACATCCGGGGTCAGGACATTTGGAACTGAGACACTTGGAAAAAGAAACTGGACCTTCAAGAGCGGTAATTATTTTTTCCAAATTAATGTCTTTTAGTTTTCCTTTAATTTTGTATCCCCCACTCTTGCCTTTAGTACTTTCCAAAAGATCATTCTTTTTTAGTCGACCTAAAATTCTCTCCAAATATTTTGGAGAGATATGTTCTTCTTTGGCAATCTGAGCGGTTGATTTAGAAGTTTTAGGATCAAGAGCCAAGTTTAGCATAGCCTTTAAGCCATATTCAGTTTTAGAGGAAAATTTCATTGTCTTGTGTCATTCTGAACTTGTTTCAGAATCTATTGATGAGATCCTGAACTAAATTCAGGATGACAAATTTTAATGCCTACTAATTTAGTATGCTTATAGTATAAATAAAAGCTTGACTTAAGTCAAGCTTTTATTTTTTGACAATATAATAAGTCGATGTTAGTTTTAAACCAATGATAGTAACAGTTCTTTTAAAGGGAGGACTAAAGTGGCCAAGATTAAGATAATAAAGACTCCGGCTGGGCAAGCTCCTGATTGGGTTCGGGATGCCTGGGTGGGCCTAGAAATGCCCATAAGGGAAGATGGGCAAGTTGTGATGGGAAGGCTACGCGGGGTTTTAGGAGGTCCACCTGACAAAGAAAATGTGGGAGGCTTTCATGTGGACACCGGAATGGCCGTCAAAATTCTGGAAGAAAAAAATCCAAAAGCTGCTGATTGGTGGAGAAAAAATCTCAGTCCTTTTTCCATAAGCCTAGTTTTCGGAAAGAGATACTGCGTCCTGCTGAAGTGAAAATCGAAGCTTTTAAAAACGGCCCAGCAAGGTAATCTATACCTTGCTCGGGCCGTTTAAATTTGTAAAAAGATTAATTATTTTATAATTTCTAAAATTTCTGAAGGCGTGTTTATTATAAACTCTGGCGAAGAATCTTTTAGCATTTGAGAGTCTTGGTTTCCCCAAGCGACAGCGATACTGTGGACAGCAGCTTCTTTGGCCGCTTCGACATCACTGACAGCGTCTCCAACAAAATATACATTTTCTTTGGCTATATCAAAATGTTTTTGAGTCGATAATATTTTTTCCGTCCTTGAACCGGGAATATCGTTGTCTACTATCAGCTCAAACGTGTCTTTTAGAGAATTTTGAAGCAGAAATTGATTAACTGCTTTTCTTGAGTTGTTGGTTATGATGGAGAGAAAATTATTTTTAGCTAATTCTTTCAAGGCTTCTTTCATTTCAGAAAATATACTAGGATTAGAATTTTTAGAACTAAAAAAAGACAAGATATTCTTTACAAATTCTTCAATCATATTCTCTGTAATCCCCATGGCCCTTCCCAACTCTTCAAAGCTCATTTCCTTCAAATTGCGAACCATTTCTTGAGTTGAGGTGCCAGAAAAACCCATTTTTTCTGCAGCCAGATTTGAATTTCTCAAAATATCTGGCATAGTATCAGCGATTACACCATCAAAGTCAAAAATAATTAACTTTTTCATTTTTATTAATATTCGTCCCTAATTAAATTTTATGATATCCTATCATTAGTTATATTTTACACTAAACAGGCTAAAAACTAAACTTATGCGGATATCTTATTCTTCTTTTGATACCTATCGGAATTGTCCCCTGAAATATAAATTTCAGGAAATTGATAAGATTAAAACTCCTAAATCTAAGGAGGCCGTTTTTGGCTCGGTTCTTCATGACACTATGAAATTTATTCATAAGCCTGGAATCCTGTCCCCCACTTCGGAGCAAGCGTTGGAACATTTTTCGAACAATTGGAACCCGGCTGTTTTTGAAAATGAAGACGAGGAGCGGGCCGCTTTTTCTCAGGGAGTTAAAATCATTCAGCAATACTATCAATTCAACAATCCGGCTGATGCTAATATTGTGGCTTTGGAATCAAGATTCCAAATTGAACTTAAGTCTGACGAAGATGAGAATGAAAGCCACATTATTTCGGGAATTATTGACCGAATTGACAAGACAGAAGGAGGATACGAGATCATTGATTATAAAACAACCAAGAGTATGCCTACTCAAGAAAAGGTGGAAAATGATGCTCAGTTGTCGGTTTATATGGGAGCATTTCTGGCGCGCTATCCGAAAGAAATTGAAAATCTGGATAAAATTCAAGTTAGTCTCTATTATCTCAAACACGGCGTGAAATTGAGTGCCACTCGAACTTTGGAACAACTCAAGGAAAACAAAAAGTTGTTTTTAGAAGTGATAAAACTTATTGAAAGTCAGAAGTTCGAGCCCAATGTCTCCCCTCTTTGTGATTGGTGTGGCTATCAGAAATTTTGTCCGATGTGGAAACACAAGTTCAAGGAACTGCGAAAAATTGATACCGAAGAAATTAATGCTTCAATTTCCGAGTTTATCGATTTGAAATCGGCCGTTTCTTTGACCCGAAATCGTCTGGGGGAACTGCAAAATAAAATTGTTGACTATATGGATCAAGAAGGAGTGGATAGAGTTTTTGGAGAAAAAGGAATTATTGCTCAATCTCTTCGAAAAACTTATAAATATGATGAAAAGAAACTGCGTGAAATTTTGGAGCCACTCGACAAATGGGAAGATATTCTCAAAGTTGACGGCATCGCTCTTCGCAATATTCTAGGAATCTTGCCTAGTCCAGCTAAGAAAGAAGTGGAAGCGGCCAAAATAGTGGATAAAGAAACAAAAAGTTTACTTATTAAAAAAAAGTAATTGAGTTGAGACTATGAAAAATAAGCTAAGGATTTTTCTAAAAAAATTTTTTGTTATCAAAGATACTCCCCAAAAAATTGCTGGAGGGGCGGCACTGGGAGTATTTTTGGGCATGCTTCCAGGAGCGGGATTAATTTCGGCCTTGTTTCTAGCTTCTTTATTTAAACTTAATCGTCTAGCAGCTGTAGCTGGTGCTCTAGCCACGAGCGTCTGGACGTCTTTTGTTATTTTGGTTCCTTCGGCTTTCCTGGGAGCGCTTTTCTCTGAAAAAACCTATTTTGAATTAGTCGATATATTTAAAAATAACTATAAATTAGGGCGAGAATTTTTCTTAAGTGAAGTGATGTTTTTTGATTTCACTCTACCTTTAATTCTGGGATTTTTTGTTATAGCTGGAATAATATCTTGGGGGTTTTATTTTGTACTTCTCTACTTTCTAAAAAAGTATAAGCTTAAATTCATCAAAAAAACCGCCGAAGCGGTCTTAATAGCTAAAAAATAATAGTAATTAACTAGAAATTAGTTAATTGTTGTTCCTTGGTATTCTTTTCCTTCCAAGTAATTTTCCAAGTTGGCTAAATTTTTTCCGTTAAGAATAGCCACTTCTATTTTTGATTCAGCAGCGAGTTTGGAAGCAATTGGATCAAAAGGCACATTCATTCCTGGATCCCATTTATCTCCCACCATTTTTCTGAATTCCTCCCAAGAAATATTTTCTATTTTTTTAGCCTCAGGAAATTCTCGGGGATCTTTTTCATAGACATAATCAATGTTAGAAAGATTGGCCACTTTGGTGACATTTAGATATCTGGCTAAAACTACCGCGTCATAGTCAGTGGAAAAACCTGGTCTCCAGCCAGCGGCCACTAAGATATCTTCTTTAAAACTATAGAAATCTTCCAAGTCGTGAGGATTGGTGTTGACTCGAGGATGAGCATGTTCACGAAAAATCGTTCGAATGAATTGAGCGTTCATTCTGGTGGCATGAATGCCCAACCAGTCGCGGTCTTCTGGCGTGAGGTCAGTAATTTTAACAGAAGAATCTTGATATTTTCGAGCCGTTTTTCCTCCTCCGGTTATGAGGATAAATTTATAATTATTTTTTTTAATTTGTCTTTCTATAACTTCTTTAAAATTTTTAATAAATTCCCAGTCAATTTCTTCGGGAACAATTAATGATCCCCCAAGGGACACAACCATCAACTTTCTTTCTTGACTCATAAAAAATTAAAAATTAAAAATTATTTTTCCCATAATAAACCTGCCGATTTATTGGCAGGTATTTTTTATATAATAAAGCAAAATATTATTTCACACAAGTCTTGTCTGGGAGATATCCTTTGGAAGAAGCATCCTCGGCGGAAGAAAAACAGACTAAATTTTCTGGCTTGATATTTTTGGCAAAGCGACAATCGGGCAAATGATATTTATTGGAGTTTTTACTGCCAACAAACATACAGTCTTGTTTCTGAGACAGCTTATTTTTTGTTGTAGAGACGTTCTCAAGAGCTTGATTTTGAGCTCCTAGAACTTGATTTTCAATTTTAGGGCAATTGTTGCTAGTTTCAATAATAAGAGGATTTTGGGGCATTTTTTGGCCCTTGAGAAATCCAACCTGAAAAGAAAGCCCGGCAATCAAAACAAGGCCCAAAACAAGGACAATTTTATGTTCGTATTTTTTGAAAAAATCTTTGAGACTTGGCATATTTATTGACATTATAACACAATTTGTTATACTAAATATCGTTATCAAAAGTTGCTTTGGCGTCCCAGCACCAATTTCGGTAAAGATTTAATTTAGTTTAAGGATTAGCGCTTGGATTCGCCTAACGGCTCAAATAGAGATATAATATATTTATTAATGAAAAAATTGGTGCGGGACGCTCATATTTGTAGCTGCTCGTACCTCGCAGACAAATATGGCGCATCGTAAAGCAGGTGGATCCACTCAATTAGGACGAGATTCAATTTCCAAGAGACTGGGAGTTAAGATTTTTGGTGACCAAGCTGTCAAAACAGGACAAATTATTGTTCGTCAACGTGGAACTAAATTTCGACCAGGAAAAAATGTTGGTCGAGGAGAAGACGACACACTTTTTGCTAAAGCTGACGGAGTGGTTAAATTTTTGACCAAGAAAGTTAAAAGATTTACTGGAAAGCTTATTACCAAAAAAATTGTTAGCGTGGTTCCAGCGGAAGAAAAGAAAGAAAAAAAGATCAAGAAATAAATCTTTCTAATAAGAAAACACCCTTCTTGCGAGGGGTGTTTTTTGTTTGGTAGCAGTCCGCTAATAGAATTATTTTTCAGAAGCGGCTTTAATAAATTGAAAGAAAAGTGGATGAGAATTTAGTGGATTGGATTTGAATTCTGGATGAAATTGGGAACCAAGCATAAAAGGATGCTCTTTTTTAGGCAGCTCGGCGATTTCCATTAATTTTCGGTCAGGTGAAGCTCCAGAAAAAATCAATCCAGCTTTTTCTAGTTTGGCAATATATTTTGGATTAACTTCCCAGCGATGACGATGTCTTTCGGAAATTCTCGTTTCTCCATAGGCTTTTTCAGCAATAGTTCCTTTCTTGAGAGTGGCGGGATAGGCGCCAAGGCGCATAGTGGCTCCATAATTGCTGTCTTCCAAATTCTTTTTTTGCTCCGGCATGATATCAATAACAGGATTTTTGGTTTTTCGATTAATTTCTGTTGTGTGAGCATCCTTTAGTCCTAAGACATTTCTGGCAAATTCAATCACCATGAGTTGCATTCCATAACAAAGTCCGAAGTAGGGAATTTTATTTGTTCTAGCAAATTCAATAGCTTTAATTTTTCCTTCTACTCCCCTTTCGCCAAATCCTCCTGGAACCAAAATCCCATCATATTGAGAAAGATCACTAATCCTTTCGGGGTTTTTTTCAAAAATTTCCGAGTTGATCCAAGAAATTTTAGGTTTTTTCTCATTAGCATAGCAAGCGTGTTTGACGGCTTCAATGACTGAGATGTAGGCATCTGACAGAACACATTCTCCAGTTCCAAAATATTTTCCCACTATTCCAACGTTAACTTCTTTTTGAGAGTTTTGAATTTTTTTCAACATAGCTCTCCATTCTTTGAGGTCTTTTTGTCTTGGCTTGAGACCAAGTTTATCAAAAATGCGACTGCTCAAGTTGTCATTTTCAAAATTAATTGGAACTTCATAGATACTGTCGGCGTCAGGAGCAGAAATGACATCTTCTTCAGAAATATTACAAAAATGAGCAATTTTTTCTTTACGCTTATCATCAATAGGAACTTCACTTCTGGCAATTATTATGTCAGGTTGAACCCCAGCCGCATTGAGTGACCGAACGGCTTGCTGAGTTGGCTTAGTCTTCATTTCACCAATTTTATTGGGATATGGGACATAGCTAATCATTACAAACAAAACATCGCCAGGATGTTTAAGTCTCATTTGGCGAGCCGCTTCAGTGTAAAGGTCATTTTCATAATCTCCCGTTGTTCCACCCACTTCTGTTATCACAAAGTCAGCTTTATTAATGACAGCAGCCTTTTCAACCGTTCTTATCACTTCTCCTGTAACATGAGGAATGATCTGGACGCATCTTCCTTTGTATTCAAGGTTCCTTTCTCGTTGGATAACTTTTTGATAGATGCTTCCGGTCGTCATATAATTTGTAGGAGGAAGAGTTCTCCCAAGAAATCTTTCATAGTTACCCATGTCTTGGTCGGTCTCCAGTCCTGAGTCGAGAACAAAAACTTCACCATGTTCAGTGGGATTCATGGTTCCAGCGTCGACATTGACATAAGGATCAATCTTAATGGCTGTTACTTCAAATCCTTTTGATTGAATAATTTTGGCGATTGACGATGTGGCTACTCCCTTTCCGATTCCTGACATTACTCCCCCAAAGACGAAGATATATTTTTTGTTTTCTTCCATAAAACTAGACAAAAAGCCGCTTCCCCTGCGACTTCGAAATATTTATTAATTAAGTAAAAAACTTTAACTTTCTTCTTTAATTTCCAATTTAATTTCTCCCTTGATTCCAAAAGGAAGTTTTAAGAGAATTTTTTTATCTCCCACTTCCTTAATGGGTTTATCAATAACAATCCATTCTTCTTCTATATCAAATCCTTTGTTTTTAGCTAAGTTGGCAATAGCTTTCTTGCTAATAGAGCCGAAGAGCTTTCCTCGAGTTACTTTTGTTTCCAGGACTAGAACGACTTCCTTTATTTTTTCAGCTAGTTCTTCTAGTTTCTTTTTTTCTGAATCAATTTTTATTTTTTCTTGAATCCGAGATTCTTTTACTGCTTCCTCGGTTTGAGCAGTGGCAACTTCAGCCAAATTTTTTGGAAACAAAAAATTTCTAGCATAACCGTCAGCAACTTCTTTAATCTCTCCTTTCTTCCCGAGGTCCTTAATATTATCTTTCAAGATTACTTTCATAATATGTTTATTATAATCAAGAGAAAATTAATTGGCAAATGGAAGATTAATTTTGAATTAATTTTTCTTTGATTGTACTAAGGGCTTTCTCTAGTTGGGGGTCATAGTTATTCTTAAAATTTTCGAGAGAATAGTCAATTTCTATTTCGGGAGTGATGCCTTTTTCCATAATATATTCTCCATTGGGCGTGAGCCATTTGGCGATAGTTATTTTAGTGCTGGTATTTTCTGGTAAAGTAAGATATTCCTGAACAGAACCTTTACCGAAAGATTTTTTTCCGATAAGGGTGATTCTTCGATTGTCTCGCAAGGCGCCTGCTAGTATTTCCGAAGCGCTGGCGCTTCCTTCATTAATTAAAACAACGATTGGCAAATGACTTAAACTGCCTCCGCCAGTCGTTCTGAGTTCTTGACGAGTGCCTTTATAGTTTTCTTCAATCACCACTGGGCTGTTTCTTTCTAGTAAAAATCCGGCAATTTCAACGCACTTATCAACTAGTCCTCCGGGGTTATTTCGAAGGTCAAGGATGATTCCGGGAGAATTTTTACTTAAAACTTCGCTGGAAAATTTTCTAAATTCTCGGGTAGTGTCTTCAGAAAAGGTATTAATTTTTACATAAACTATATTATTTTCTTTAAATTGAAAAGATAAGCTATCTAGATGGATCACATCGCGAGTAATAGAAATTTCTCTGGTTTGTTCTTCGCCTTCTCTGAAAATTGTTAGTGTCACTTGAGTGTCTTTTTTGCCTCGGATTAATTCGACTGCCTTATCAGTACTCATATCATTAGTTGACTGACCATCAATTTTTATTATGCGATCTCCTGCTCGAAGACCGGCTTTTTCTGAAGGTGAGTCGGGAAGAGGAGCAATAATGGTGAGGAGATTGTCTTTGATGCCTAGTTCTGAGCCGATTCCTTCAAAACTTCCATTTAATTCTTCGTTAAAGGATTTAGTCTCCTTCGGATCAAAAAAATTAGTATAAGGATCTTCAGTGGCTTGAAGCATGCCTTTAATGGCTCCATACATCAAAGTCTTGGCATCAAAAGTGTTTCTGTCGATATGTTTTTCTTTAAGAAGGTCCCAAACTTTCCAAAAAAGAGAAAAATCTAGAGTTTGATTTTCTCCATAGAGCTTATTAGTGACGAAGGATTCTACCAAGGGAATTTCCTGGTTGCTTTCCATATTTCCCTCTTCTTTTCCTTTTTCAAAACCAAGAAAAAAGCTTCCTACTAAAAAAAAGAGGAGCAAAAAAAATAGTATAATTTTTCTTGACCTCTTTTGCTTGTGAGGAAAAGTAACTAGTTTTGATTGGTTTTTTAAATCCATCTTAAAAAATTTTCAATTAAAAAGCTTATTTAGGTTTGATATCCGATTGAGCTGGTAAGTTGAAAATATTTTGGGCCATTTCATGAATTTTATCATAGTTATCTCCAGCAGGCAGTAGAATATAGCCGGTTTCTTTGGTCATAGGCGGATTATAGAGCAATCCTTCAGTTGAATTCTCCAGCACTCTTTGGGAAATATTCAGTTCGCCCATTGCTTGGTATATTTCATAGAATCTTTTCATTTCCCAAAGCTCTACATTAGTTCTGACATTGTCTCCCAGACTATTTAGGATGTTGTTTATTTTTTCAAAATCAGTTAGAGTCCCAGCGCTTATTAGTTTAGTGCGAACATTTTTAATGACCATTTGTTGTCTTTTAGCTCTTTCAAAATCGCTAGAAGTTTTTCTGGCTCTTACAAAGCAGAGAGCATTTTCTCCATCAAGAGTTTGTTTGCCGGCCGGTAGATGGAAGGCTCCTCCACATTCTACGTCAGGATTTTTACAAAGCGGATAGCTGGCCACTATCTTACCTTTTTCATTTTTCTTATATTCGTAATTGCCGGTAGGGATAGTGAAAACATTATCATCACAAACATGTTCCTCTTGAAATTGTAGTGGTTCTGAGAAGGGTTCGTCTAAATTAATATCTACTCCGCCAATAGCATCAATGAATTGAGTGAAACCAGCAAAATTAATACTAGTAGCATAGTGAATAGGAATGCCCAATACTTCTCCCAGAATCGTTTGCATGGCTTCCAATCCTTTGCCTTTGCCTTGTTGTTCCCCGTAAAAATTAACGGTATTTATTTTTTGCTTGTCAGTTGTTCCTGGCACGGTGACATAGAGATCACGAGGAATAGAAATCATAGCCACATTATTTTCTTGAGGTTTAATACTAGCAACAATGATGGTGTCAGCTAAAAGTCCTCCACCTTCAACATTTTCTCCTCGCATACCCAAAAGAACAACATTAATACGTCCATCAGACTCTCCTTTAAGTTCGTTAGTCACACCAGGCAAGGAACGAACCAGGCTAACTAGAATGTTTCCTTTGGAAATTTTTTGAAGAATAGAGCCAGTTTTCCAAGCAAAAAAACCTCCAGCTAGAATTATGATAGCTACTATTATGAGAGTAATTTTTAGCCACTTTTTTTTCTTGGGCTTTGGCGCTATTGAAGATTGAATCATTGATTTAAATTAATTTAATCACTAAATAAAAAGCACTCTAAAAAGATGCTCCCAGCATACTCTTTATTCTACCGGTCTTTTAAGAGTTGTCAATTCAAATTTTTGTATATTTCTAAATAATCTTGGGCGGCTTTTTGCCAAGAAAAAGTTGCTGCTTGTTCAAAGCCCTTTTTAATGTAGCTTTCTTTTTCTTCTTGGTCAGCGAGTAGTGTTTTGATCTGCTTAGCTAAAACTTCTTCTTTGCCGGGTTCAAAAAGCAAGGCTGCGTTTCCAGCAATTTCCATGTGGGGCGGAATGCGAGAAGCAATGACCGGGGTACCGAGAATAAAAGCTTCCAGAATTGGAATGCCAAAACCTTCATAAAGAGAAGGAAAACAAAAAATTTCAGCTAATTTATAAAATTTCGGCTTGTCTTCGTTGAGAATAAATCCAGGAAAAAGGACTCTATCCTTGAGGCCATTTTTTCTAATTTCTGCGTCGATTCTTTGATCGAAATTATATCCCCTGCCTCCGGCTAGAACCAAATGAAGTTCTGGAAATTCAGAACTAATTTTAGCAAAAGCTTTGATGAGAATAGGCAAATTTTTTCTCGGTTGAAGAGTGCCAAGATAGAGGATGAATTTTTTAGGCAACTTATAGTTATTTTCTATTTCTTCCAGCTCTTCTGAACTAAATTCAAGATCTTTAAATTCGTCGCCTATGGCATTATACGTCCAGGCAATTTTTTCTTTGCAAAAAGGATAATACTTAGCTATTTCTTCTGCACTAAAGCGAGAGATGGTCATTATTTTGTCAGCCCGTTTGAGGCTAAGCGGTATAAAGATACTGAGCAAAATTCGGTCAGTTAATTTGATAAGCTCGGGAAAGACTTTAAAAGAAACGTCGTGAATAATGGTGATAATTTTTGTTTTTTGATCGACAAAAAAAGGAACAATATATTGAGTTTGATAGATGTCTACCGGATTTTTTTTGAGATATTGCGGCAGAGTCCAAAAATTCCAAATAAATTTATTGACTCCTTGGTTTCCCAGAGAAACAATTTTGAAATTTTCTTTCAGTTCCAATTTTTCGATTTCTGCTCCTAGGGACGAATCATTTTCTAATTGTCGATCGGTGAAAAGCAGATATTCATTTTGAGAATCAATTTGGGATAAATTTTTGACCAAATTAAAAAATACGACTTCATCACCCGTTCGACCCTTGCCAATATTTCGAATGTCAATTCCTATTTTCATTATTGTATTTCTAGTCCCATATCTTGTAATTCTCCGATCTCTCTATCATGTAGCTTTCTTTTTAGATCATTAATTATATTTGGTTGAATAATTTTACTTTCGTTTATTCTCTTTATTGTCTCATTATCTTTAAATTCTAAACAAGCCAATAATGCTTCGGCTATAATTTGAGCATCTTCGTCTCTACTAAAATTAAAATCAGCTTTAAGTTTTTTATATTGTTCTATCTCTCCATCGCCTAAGAGTATTTTTAATTTTTCCGTAGCTCTATCCTTGGCTTCATCGTATTCTTTATAAGAAAGTCGATTTATATCGGGAAATTCCTTCATAATTTATTTTTTAATTAAAGCTAAGCTCAAAAATATCCACATAAAGCCTAGCATAATTCCGCTATTGAATAAATTGGCCACCGTTAATCCCAAAAGAGCAACAAGCATAAAAAGGGCCAGGGTCTTGTGGGAAACGTCGCGAGCGAAGAAAAATTTCCAAATATTTTTCAAGAAAATGTAAACCCAAATAATGAGAAAAGACAAAAATCCAATGAGGCCACTGCCCAGATAGATTTCCAGGAAAATGTTGCTAGCGTTCAAGCTTGCTCCCCTGTCGTCAGCACCTAAAATCCTTCCTATGTTTCCCCAACCAATTCCCAAAAACCAATGATTTTTAATTTCCTGCCAAGATTTTTGATAGATTTGGGAACGAATGTTGAAATTAGGGTCAGGTCGGTTAATTTTTTTTATATAATTACCCTGAGTTTTTTCTGTCTCAATTTCTTCAAGATTGATGTGGCGGCAACCATATTGTTCCAATTCAGACACATTTTCAATTTGAGAAGGCAAAGATGAATCTTGAGAACAACTTATGGTTATTGTTTGTTCTCCTGAACTTGAACTTTGGAGACGATTGCTCAATTCAAAATTAGTGAGCTGAAGAAAATAAATGAAAGTCAGAGAAATTAAAACAGAGAAGAAAAGAAAAATAGCTAATTTTCCTAGAAGTTTTAAGTCCCATTCCTTGGTATTGAATCTCAAATTGGTTAGAGCGAGAAACAGGAAAAAAAGGCCGCCGCTGATTACGCCTAGCCAGGCACTTCTAGAAACAGTTAAAATTAAAAGAGAAAAAAAGACAACGGAGCTTGTCCATAAGAAAAAAATTTTTGAAATTTGAAATTTTAAATTTGAAATTTCTTTTTTTGTTTCCTCAGTTTTCTTATAAAGGAAAAAATATACAAGTGAAGCAATTAAACTAATCAATAGTACCAAGTATATTCCCAGCCAATCAGCTTCAGAAAAAGTAGCATTGGGTCGACCAGGCATCACTTCAAAGCTATTGAAGCCATGCATGAATTGCCAATTTTGCCAAAGGCCATAGAAAGAAACGATCAAGGAAGAGCTCAGGAAAAAAGGCACAACTCTTTTGAGGTCGTTCAATTCTTGAAGATAGATTCGGGCCAGAAAATAAATCAAAACAAAAGAAGCAATAATCAAAGACATTTTGAAAGCCAAGGCTTTGTCAGCTGAGAAAAAGGCGCTTAGAAAGGAAGAGGCTGTGAGAAAAATTATTAAAAAATCAATCCAATGCCATTTAGGCAAAGAGAAATTCAGTTTTTTGAAAAAAAATCTTAAGAAAAGAGAAAGACTAACAGCGAAGGCTAGCAGTTGATAGGGACGAAGATTGATTGGCAAAAAATCAGGAGAAAGATTAATAACTTCAAGTGGCAACACTCCGATTAAGATGAGAAAAGCCCAGCCGGGTCGATAAAGAGCCAGAGCCAGAACGAGAAGAATAATAAAAACAAAATCCCCTCCCTGAAAAGGCAAAGAGCCTAGATTAGAAAAAATAATCAAGAATAAAACTATAAGGATATTAATTGATAATAAATAGTGTTTTATTTTCATACAATTTTTTGGTAGGGGTCCAACCCCTACCAGTTCCCCTACCAGTTATATTTGGTCGATTAAATGGAGAAATTTTTTGACAAAATTTTCCCAAGAAAATTGTTGGGCTCTTTCTATTCCCCTAACGGATAGAACGTCTCTTAGCTTTTTGTCTTTCAAAACTTTTTTAATAATACGAGCAATTTCTTCAGTATCTTCCGGATTGCAATAGAGAATAGCGTCTCTTCCTACTTCTGGCAGAGAAGAAGTTTTGGCAGTCAGAACGGGCGTTTTTTGATTTATGGCCTCAAGGACTGGCAATCCAAAACCTTCATAAAGTGAGGGATAAACAAAAAGAGCCGCTTGGTTATATAGTGCTGGCATGTTTTCTTGTGGCACAAACCCAAGAAGTTTAACCTGTTTCTTGAGGTTTAATTTGGTGACTAGTTTCTCAACATCAATAATGAGAGGAGCCATTTCTGGTCTCAACTTTCCAACGACAACTAGTTTCGGTGGTTTGAATTCGGAGGAATTATTTTTCCAAAGTTGATGATAGGCTTTAATCAGAGTATCGACATTTTTTCTTTTATCCAATCCCACTCCTCCCAAAATATAGCCTGGCTTCAAGTGATATTTTTTAAGAACTTTGTTTATTTTTTCTGTGGAAGGAATTTTTTTATAAAGTGGGTCGACGTCGATATAGCTGGTGGTGATTTTGTCTCCCGGAATAGCGAAATGCTGAACGAGATCCTTCTCTGTTTTTTTGGAGATAGTGATGATACGGTCAGCTTGAGGAGTGGATTTTTCAATCAAATTTTGATAGATTTTCTTTCGAAAATTATTGAGATATTCTGGAAAAAGTTTGGGAATGATGTCATGAATCAGCATGATATGCTTGATGCTTTTGGGCAGGACAGTCGGACATTGATAGAGAGAAAAAAATAGGTCGCATTTGTCTTGCCTGATTTTTTGAGGGAGAAGATATTTTTCCCACCAAATTTTGCGAATTAAATCATCTCTTTTCCAAAAAGGCAAAAAGATTCGGGTTTCAAAATTTTGAGGTAATTTGAAATTTCGAGGGAGAGGCTCTTCTAAATACAACACAAATTCGTGTTGACTTTTGGTTTCGCTTAATTTTTTGAGAAAATTAATTGAAACTTGTCCAATACCTGTCCCCGGTTTTCTGACGAAAGACGCATTGATTCCTATTTTCATATCTCTATTCTAAATCATTTCGGGAAAAATTAAAATCCCATTCGCGAAACGGAATGAGATTTCAACAAACAGGTTTTCTTAATTTAGAACTCCTAGAACAGAAAAAGAAAACTTAATCATAAATAGAGCCAAGCCTCCTACTAGTCCAGCGGTCACCAGAGAGACTAACAAATAGAATCCTGCTTCTCCAAAATCCATTTTTTCCATAATCTTCACTTAATTTTTTAACTGGAAAGTATAGCTTATTTTTATTATTTTGTCAAGAGCACGGAAACTTTTCTTTTTATTTGAACTGGGCTACAATTATTTTTGTAACAATTGAGTATATTTTATGCAAAAACAAAACAAGACAGTTTGTGTAGTTGGTTTGGGCTATGTTGGCTTACCTTTGGCTATGCGATCTTTGGAAAGAGGCTATCAAGTGATTGGTTTCGATTTGGATCAGAAAAAAAATGCCAGCATCAATCAGGGAAAATCTCCAATCGAAGAAAAATTTCTGGATGAATATTTTGAAAAATTTAAATTGAAAGCGACGGACAATCCCAAGGAAATTAAAAAAGCTGACATCATCTTGGTCTGCGTTCCTACTCCAGTGGACGAAAAATTTTATCCCAACCTCGGGCCAGTCAAAGGAGCGATGGAAACAATTGCCAAGAATTTGAAAAAAGGAGCTTTGGTGGTTTTGGAATCAACTGTGAATCCAGGAGTTTCTGAAGAAGTGGTGCGTCCGATTTTTGAAGCGGGTGGATTAAAGGTTGGTCGAGATGTTTTTATTGCTCATTGTCCTGAAAGAATCAATCCGGGAGATCCAAAATGGAATGTGACAAACATTCCAAGAGTGGTGGGATCTTTTGATAAAAAAGGTTTGAAAATTGCTCTTGATTTCTATCGTTCTATTGTGGATGCTGATATTCGTCCTATGAAATCAATTCGAGAAGCAGAAGCGGTCAAAATTGTGGAAAATTCTTTTCGAGATATTAATATTGCCTTTGTTAATGAATTAGCCAAATCTTTTGAAATGCTTGACATTGATGTTAAAGATGTAATTGAGGGAGCTTCCACTAAGCCATTTGCTTTTATGGCTCATTTTCCTTCTTGCGGAGTGGGTGGACATTGTATTCCAGTTGATCCTTATTATCTGATTGAAAGAGCCAAGCAATCCGGTTTTGATCACAAGTTTTTGAAAATTGCTAGAGAAATTAACAATTCTATGCCGGACTATACCGTTGAACTTCTCCAAGACGCGCTTAACGAAGTGGAAAAGCCTCTCAAAGGAACTAAAGTTGGGGTTTTGGGACTTTCCTATAAAGCTAATGTGGATGATCTTCGTGAATCCCCTTCTCTTAAGATTATAAAATTACTGGAAAAAAGTGGGGCCAAAGTTTTGATTTTTGATCCGCATATAAAAAGCAAGTCAAATGTAAAAACGCTCAACGAACTTCTTAAAAAATCAGAAGCTCTGATTCTGGCCACTAATCATAATGAATTTGAATATTTAGATGGAGAACTTCTCAAGAAAAACAACGTCCAAGTTTTGATTGATGGCAAAAATATGTTTGATAAGAAAAAATTCAAAAAACATGGTATAATTTACAAAGGAATAGGAAGGTAAATTTTAAATTTCCAATTTTAAATTTTAAATCAAGACTAAATTTTTAATGAATTAATAATAGAGAAAATTTTGAAATTTTATCATTTAAAATTCATTTGAAAATTAAAATTTATAATTTAAAATTCTAAAATCATGATAAGTTTAATAAAAGGAATAATTTGGTTAGTGGGCTTCGTGGTGGTGGCACTTTTTGTGCTCAACTATTTCGGCTATGAAGTTAACAAAGAATATTTCTCTCAAAGTAAAAAGAATTGCCAGGAGAAATTAGAAGCTTGTGCCAAGGAATATATGGCTCAAGGAACTCAAAATGCTAAATGTGATTTTGATTGTGTAGATCCTAAATTAATTATCAAAAAGAAATAAAGTTATGAACCCCGTTAGAAATTATACTAACGTGGTTTATAAAATATATGTCTATGTCTATAGAAATTTCTAATGGGGTGAAACTAATAGTCAATATTCCTGCTTATAACGAAGAAAAGAAAATTGCTGAAACCGTAGGAAGAATCAAGAAAAGTTTTTTGGAAAGTTTTTATTCTGAAGGAAAAGGAAGGGTTTTCTCGGAAAAGTTGATTCAAATGGTGGACGATGGGTCAACTGATGACACCGTTGCCGAAGCCAAGAGGGCTGGTGTCGATATTATTGTTGCTTATAAGCCTAATCGTCGACTAGCCTACTCTTTCAAGCAAGCAGTTGCTAGCGCTCTGGAAAATGGAGCTGATATTATGGTTAATATTGATGCCGATGGTCAATTTGATCCACTAGATATTCCTAAATTGTTAGAACCTATTTTGAACGGAACTCACGATATGATAATTGCCAATCGGTTCGGAGAAATTAAAGCTAAAAATATTCCCTGGACAAGAAATTTTTTAAATAGATTGGCAGCTAAGATGGTGGGATTTTTTCTTGGATATAAAACAGAAGATTTAACTTGTGGCTTCAGGGCTCATAATCGAGAGACTCTTATGAGACTTAGTTTAGCTAATGTAAATTTTACTTATACTCAAGAAACTATAATTGATGCTATTGGAAAAAATTTAAAATTAAAATGGATTCCTATAGAAGTGACTTATTTTGCTGACAGAGAACCCAAAATTACCAAATCAATAATAAAATTTGTTGGCAATGGATTTAAAATTATTCTTAAGGCGGTTAGAGATGTTCGTCCGATGAGATTTTTTGGCGTTCCCGGAATAGTGCTCATCCTACTTTCTTTTATCCCGTTTGTATTATTTCTAGTAGCTTATTTTTCCACTCTAGCCATTACGCCTTATCGAAATTACCTCTTTCTTTTTGCTATTCTATTCTTTGTTGGATTGCAGTTTATCATCTTTGCTTTAATTGCTGATATGATCAGAACTAGTAAAAATATTTCAGAGGAACAGCTATATCTTCTAAAAAAAGATCGATATAAAAAATAATTTTTTATGAAAATTCTTTTTATCTCTCACTCCTATCCTCCCATTACTGGTGGAGTAGAAAATCAAAACTTTGAGCTTTATACTCATTTGTCAAAAGTTGCCGAAGTTAAACTTCTGGCCAACAAAAAAAGATGGCTGATACCATTTTTTTTGAAATATGCGGCTTTCCGAGCTCTTTTTTCGGCTAGAAAATATGACGTTATACTTCTCGGAAGCTGTATCTTGGGTCCAATCGGTTGGTTGGTCAAGAAGTTTTCCCCAACGCCCGTTATAGCAGTGGCTCATGGATTGGATTTGACTTGGAAAAATCCAATTTATCAAAAAATTTGGGTTGGAATTTTTGTTCCAAACCTGGACAGATTAATCGCGGTGGGAAATGAAACAATCAAAGTTGGGACAGAACGTGGAATCCCCAAAGAAAAATTCGTTTTTATTCCTAACGGAATTGATCCAGGAAAATTTTTTGAACCTCACACCAGAGAAGAGTTGGAAAAAGTGGTGGGAGAAAGTTTGGGAAATAAAAAAATAATTCTAACCACTGGAAGATTGGCGGTGCACAAGGGGGTGGATTGGTTTTGCCAAAAAGTGGTTCCCCTGCTTTCAGCAGACACACTCTACATCATTGCCGGGGATGGAGAAAAAAGAGGAGAAGTCGAAAAAATTATTAAAGAAAACAAATTAGACAATAAAGTAAAAATGTTGGGACGAGTGAGCGACGAAGCTTTGAAAATTCTCTATAACACAGCGGATGTGTATGTGAAACCCAATGTCAAAGTGGAAGGAACGATGGAGGGTTTCGGTATGGTGGTTTTAGAAGCAGCTAGTTGTCATCTCCCAGTGGTGGCCTCACGTCTTGAAGGCCTCAAAGATGCAATTTCTGATGGAAAGAATGGATTTCTGGTTGATCCCTATGATGCTGAAGGCTTTGCCAAGAAAATTAACTATCTTTTGTCTGAAGATGCATTTCGTGAGGCTTTTGGCGAAAAAGCCCGAGAATATTCCAAAGAAAATTTCGCTTGGGATAAAATCGTTGAGCGTTATATAGAAGAAATAGAAAAAGTAATTAAAAATTAGTTTCAGTAGATAAAATGACTAAGAAAGAGAAAGAAATAATTGAGAGGATTGAAAAATTTGCTCAAGACAAATTATCACAGGACAAGTCTGGGCATGATTGGTTCCATACTTGGCGAGTAGTTAGACTAGCCAAAAGAATACAACGAAAAGAAGGCGGAAATGATTTTGTTGTAGAAGCAGCTTCTCTTTTGCATGATGTTTTCGATTGGAAATTTATAGAGGAAAAAAAGATAATAGAAGAAGCCAATAAATTTCTAAATAAATTTGATATAAGTAAAAAAGATAAGGATGCCATCGCACATATAATAGAAAATATTTCTTTTAAGGGAGCTAAAGTTGAAAATACAAT
>Ga0180007_10003026_pt1 | contig 19223 bp, 10 predicted proteins | sample MM_PC_MetaG_FD_121122 | JGI IMG/M metagenome (GOLD analysis project Ga0180007, IMG submission 121122) | Groundwater microbial communities from the Aspo Hard Rock Laboratory (HRL) deep subsurface site, Sweden - MM_PC_MetaG | ecosystem: Environmental > Aquatic > Deep subsurface > Groundwater... | reverse complement strand
GGTAATACTATCATTGGTAGTACACCTGGCGGTTCGGGTGGAATAACATTACGTGATCTCCATGCAGAGTGGATTACAGATGCAGCTGCTGGTGGAGGGGGCATTTGGGATTTCCTTGTAGACGGCACTCCTGCTCCATCTGGCTTGGCATTCTTTTCTGGTGGTGCTGGACTTACTGTAAACGTAGCAAGGATTCTAGCCAATGGAGATATCTCATTAGATATTAGTACAGTTGCTCCTGGTTGTTGGGCAGGATTCATTGCCTATTCCACTGGACTTATTCCCCCATGTCTTCACCCAATGATTTCTTGTAAGTGGACAGAAAATCTCACATTAGTATCCGGTGTCTTCACCAACGCTACTAATCGGTTTTATATAAGAGATGCGGATAGTCCTGATGTTAATAAAGATATGATTGGTATGGATATTAACAATACAGGACTTTTTAGAGTTGTGCGAAACACAAATGAACTGGCAGCGGATACATATACTACTGGAGATACCACAAGCCCATGGAGAGGTAGTACAAATCGAATGTATTTAAGGTTGATTCCTGACAGACTTATGACAGGATGTGATGTGAATGTGGCCAGCGGTCGTCCATTCGGACGTGCTAAGTTCGTTCCATCTGGAAATGGTAGTGTCTTCTTTGAAAGAGAAAGTTTTTCTATTACTGATAGACTTTCTTACACATGGCAAATTGCACAGAACGGAACATCAAATATTACTAAGCTAATTTCTGCAGCTGAAATTGTTGAGTATAAGGCATAGGAGTAGACAATGAGCACATATACTGGAACTCCCGTAAGGTATAACAGAGAAACCTCAATGGACCTTATTGGCCAACTTATCAATCTACATCGTTTACCTGGTGAGAGTCTAGCATCAGTTAAAGCTCGTATCCTAGATACCTATATTCATCGTTCAAACGCCACATATGAAGGACTTGTTAACGGAATCAATAGAAGACTAGGACTAGAAGAACAGACAGGTATTTTGATTGACATCACAAGAGACTCAGATGATCTGCCTATTAGTCGTGGATTAGGACTAGAGGTTACGAGTAGATATTTAACTTTATATAGTGACCATGTTGCAGGTACAGTATTACAACGTTTTGATCTGCATGATCGTCGTGGACCTTACTTTCTGCATGAACTTATTACTGCAATCAATAATGTATCTGGCTTTGAAGCTGTAAACTGGCAAGCAGAGAATTACGATAAGTCTATGCATTTAGCTAGTATTACCTCAAAGAAACTTCGTCTCCAACAATCTTTGGTATCTGGAGGCTTACTGCAAAGACTCACAGCCCTTGATTCATATAACTATGTTGTAGACAATCTAGTCTTTCCTGAAGCTATGAAGCTCTATACCGAAGTGTCTTCAACACCAGTCAATGAAGGAGAGTTTATGGTAGACTACGATTACGGAGTCTTCTGGACCAATCGCCCTATGACTGGTAATGTAACTTACTGGTATCAGAAGTTTCCCTTATTCATACGACATTCACCAGTCGCTATCTTTCGCTTCAAAGATGATGAGTATTTAGATTTGATTACTGCTCAACTACTAAATGAAGATGGAGCGCTTCAAGATGATGTTCCGACATATGAGGGAGCGGATCTTTTCAATAAAATTCTTGCGGTTGCGCCTATGATGTGGGGAGAATAAACAATGCCAAGTGGTCAGCTATCTGTGCGTGTGTGGGTTCATGATCAGGTTCCTCCTGTTGTGGGCACTCGCGCCAAGAGACTATTTGAAATCCCACATGATATCAAGGGCTGGTTCTTTGACCGTAGACGTTGGGTAGATGATGATAATATCAAGACACGCAACCCTGGTTATGTTGGAGATTTGGTTCCTAAAACACTTGACCAACTAATTGATACTCAGTGGAGATCTGGTGTTGGTCCTGGTAATGATTGTAAACTCCTCTATCTTATCCGCAATGCTAATGATGGTTTATGGAAGTGGTCTCCTGTTGTTAATCATGGATGGTATTATTCTCATCATGAAGAGTATTATCTCTGGGCTGAACACACTGTGACACATCCTCTTATCAGCAACTTTATCGAAGGCTTTGACTTTACTGAAGACTTTATTGTCTTGAATGATACTCCTAAGATGGGACCTCCAATTCGAGCTACTATCTTTCGTAGAGAAGCAGATTATTCTGCCTTGCCCTATCGCTATGCTTATGATACTCCAGCCTTCCGAGGTAGTATTATTTCAGCAGGTGAGCGAGCAGATACATTAGATGCAAATGGATATCCTATTTATGCCAATGTAGATAACTTCCATCATGATGAAATTTACTACCATAGTGATACTGGTAGATTGTACTTTAATAGTAACTTCGCATTTGAAGTCTGTCCTTTTACTAAGGAGGATGTTAAAGCTCGTGGAGTAGCGTTTGCGGCAGAATGGATGGATACTGTTTTAGCTACAGGGTCTCCATTACAACAACACTACTTACAATACTTCCCCGTGTCTCCTCCTCTAGTCTCACCAGGTTCAGACCAATTCCTATATGTTTTAACATGGGATACAAATAGTTTTACTGACTGGACTTTGGCAGATAATAATGAACCCTTTTTTCATGGACCAACCGATAGAATCTATTGGGTGGATTATGATTTGGGTATCATTAAATTTGGTGGATACAAAGCACCAGATACATATCTTAAGGAATCCATCGACGCTGATGATGTTGAGATAACCGTCTATGATGCTGTCTCTCTTCCTCGAATGGGCGTGGTGGTTTTACCTAGTGGAGAACAAGCACTATATCGAGGTATCTTTTATGGTGGTCCACTTGGAGATACTCTAGTTCAAGTTACTAGAGGTTATGGTGGAACAATGAGAGCTGCTCAGGTACAAAATGGTCTTGTACAACATGTACAACAAGGCATGGCTCCAAGTGATACTCATACCATAGGTGTATCGTATGAGACTACCCCACGTATTGAATATGAGCCCGTTGATATCGACACATATCTAGTCGCTGATAATGTTGATGTTCGTCCGGTTATGAATGAAAAAGGAAATGGTATTGTCTATATCTCTCGTCGTCCATTACAACTATCAGAAATTGTACTAGAGATTGATAAGAACAAGATTGGCAATGGGTTATACGGTCCTGTATATGCAGGCACTGATTTTGCTGTGCTTACAGCTACAGGATATTCAGAAGAAGAAGAGCCTGTTCCGGGTGTCCCTTTAACGATCACTGAGACAACATCTCCTTGGGCTGGTTGTTTGAGTGGAGAAGCAGGGCCGTATACTGCCAAAAGCAATGCCAATGGTCAGGTGATGACCAGTTTTACACCTGGTGCCGACGATACTGCTCTTGGCAAATATGTAGATAATGTTGTAGCTGAAGTAGGTGGCACTGGAATTTATGTCACTGGGGATTATACCAGCACAGATCTAGATGAGATTTTCTTATTTGGCATTACTAAGGATGACCCGTTTAGAGGTACTGTTGGTGTACAAATGGATGTCACAACATACACTCCTACATCAACTTATCCTGAAGCTAAAGCTAGTATCGATCTAGATGTTATTGTTGGATACACTATCAACGTTGGAACTGTATATGGCCAGGAAGATTTCTTTACTGGTGGCACAGTTTCAGTTGTCATGCTAGATGGTACAACATATGAAAGAAACATCGTTGCCCATAAGTTTGGTAAACTATATATTGATGAGAAGCTTCCTCCTGCTCCTACTCCAGACTATGCCTGGGTGATGGCTGCTGGCTGGTTACCCTGGATATCGTCGGAACTTAATGGTCGGAAGAAGGTTGTTTACCAGTGGGACACAAGTGCCATTCATCCTACTACTGGAAACTTTGGTGCTTACTCACCAGTGAATCCTACATCTGTGACTCTGGTAGGAACGCAAACGAAGTTCTTCTTCCCCTATACCTTGCCAATTCCAGATGCCATAGATCCTACAGAGAATCTTGGTGGGTATTGGATTACATCTGCGCTTGTGGTAACATTCCAAGCATCTGGTAACGATCCTTTGACTGGGAATCCAGTAGCTTCTAATCTGGTTTCTGTTCGTGTTGAACTGCCAGATTATCTTAAGGGCGTATATAATGGAACTACTGGACAGATCCCTTATGGGCTGCGAGCATCTGATGGTCAACCTGGATGGTTTAGCACAGGCCTTGGCGGATCAACTTTCTTAAGTCTTAACCCAAATGCAGGTACTCCAAATCCATGGGGTTCCCTGATACATTTGATAACTATTTAGGTGGCAAAACATGGCTGATAAACAACGAGACGGATTTCCTGTAGTACCTGTCTTCACTGCTGGAGAACAAATCACAGCCTCCAAGTTGTCTGCATGGGCAGCACAAACTGATCGTGGGATGGGCTTACTAGAGTATTCTGTAGGAGACATTCATGGACATTCCTGGCCATACTTCAGTGGGGCTGCTATTAGCTATACCCCCACAGGCTTGTGGGCGTTTAATAGAACCGGTACTGCTCTAGGCACAGTACAGCGTCACTTGCAGATCCCAAATCTGGGTCGAGCTATTGGACCGATGTCTGCTCTTAATCCACGTATCCTTCCAGGTACAGAACAAGTTTTAAAATGGGAGCTACCATCTGGGCGCAGTGATTTCCATCTTCCATTCATTCCGAAGTCTGGTGCCGCAATTACATTCACTGATGCTGTCGTATTTCAAACTTTAGTGGGTAGTGCAGAAGAGGTTATTGCTGAGGGAGATTACTTTGTTTCTAGTACTGGAAGAGTAAACTGTTTCTATCCAACTGGATATAGCGGTGGCTCTCTGCTCGTTACGTTTACTGTCAATGTAGATGAAGCCAATGCTAGTGATAGCTATCCTGGTAGTACCTATAACGTTATTCCAGATCCCAACCAAACTACAGTACGATGTACGGTTGCTGCACTTGCTGCTAACAAACAGCTTATTACTTTTCCAGTCATTGATTACCAGCAAGCTAATTTCGAAGAACTAACATCTCAACTAAGCGATCCTAATCCTGGAATAGGTTTTGGCGCAGAGGATCTCAACTATCAAGAAACTCCAACTCTTCCATCGTATATGGATACTGTCTATAGTGTAGGAGATCCTATTGCTGAAGGACTGATCTATGTTTGGGATAATATAGCAGGCTCTAGAGTCCTCGGGCTAACTGTCTACTATGAGAGTTTAACTTCAGTTCGTGTAGCTAATGGTGCTGGTACAGCTGCACTAGAAGTTGGTTCTGATCGCTACTCTATCTTCGTAGCAGGTACAGATGTCGCACGAACCTTAGACTTCCTGCGATGGAGACACTATGCTCATACTCATAGTCAAGGTGATGGTAGCCGTCCTGTTAGCCATGATGACCTAGATAATCTGTTTGATACCTGGGTTACTAATCTAGCAGTTCCTTCTACTACTAGAAGACCTTTCCGTAAGAGTAGTGAGCCTGGACACCCTCATCCTCAGTATCTACATCGTGGTGGCTATGATTCTCTTAATGATGGTGGAGAACTAGATGGCGCAGGAGAAGGTGCTAACTGGGGCGGGGCATTACTTGGGAATCTACGTATTGGTAACCTTAATATCTATGATGGACAAGATAACACAAGTGTAGTAGGAATCGCTGGAGATGTTGTAGCTCTTCGTAAGAACTCATTCCGTTTAGAATTTACTACATCTGCTAACTCTGTTGGTTGGAGACAGATCGATTGGGATGGCGTAAACGACTATTACGCTATGCATTACACTGGAGATATAGAACCAGATCAAGGTATTGCTGTACGATATGCTGCATGGGGCACTCGTAATGATAGTGGAGCCAATTGGTTTAAATTCTTTGGAACTGTACAAATAGCAGCTAAGTCTAATGTGCCCGCTCAGGGTTATCTTGAAGTAGAAAACGGCATTAAATCAGGTGATACAACAGGAGAACATCTTAAGTGGTGGAGTGGTACCGGTTCTATGCTTTCGAGCTTCCTGAGATTAGATGGAGCTACGCCCCCACTACCTAACTTAAGTACTGATACTGTTTTAGGGTTTTCGCTTCTATTACAAAGCAGTGCAGATCCAGATCTGTGGTTCCCGCCACACCATAATAATGATGTGCCCGTAGTAGACGCCCATTATTATGATGCCTATCTCGATCAAGACAATGGTGTAACTTTGGGCATGACACTTGTTATTATAAATCGTGGCGCAAGCATTCCAAATGATGCCGCCTATCGCCTGGTAGTGTGGTATATCTAAATCATGGGAGTCAAATGTAACATAGCTATTACTTCTGTACAGACTGGGGGAGACATAGCTCTCAGGCAGATTGTACAGAAGCGCCTGGAGTATATCCGGTATGGGCAACGTGTTCCTAAGGAAGATATTGGATTGGAGTATGTTGCATACGATCCTATTACTGTAGCGAATACTCTCTTTATTGCAGATCTGTCTGGTGAAATACCTGAGAATAGTCAGGCAGTTACATATTCCTTTGATGAAGTAACTGTTTATACGACTCAGGGTTTTCTTCTGCCAACACAGAATGCTCTTGTTACAAACAGATATGTTACATTTGAAAGTGGCACCAAGCAGCCGTTGTTCTATGCTCATGAGCTACCTGCCGATACTGTGAATGTATCTATTCAGAAAGTAACTAATCATGGCGGCGAACTCGTCAGCCCAAGCACCTATGAGTTTGATTCTGACTATGGTTATATATTTGGTAGCTTTGAGAATACGTTTGATGAAGTAAGTGGGCGCTATACTATCTATTATGTAGAGAGTCTAGACATCATGAACAATAGTGTTGTGTCTTTGTGGAATGGTCATCCTGCTTTTCATGCAGCAACATTTGATGACATTGACCCTGACACTGGCTGGTTGTATTCTGATGGGAATGCTTATGTAACTAGTGCAACAGCCAACGGCTGGTATTTCTCAATGCCCAAGGCAAACACTTACTTTGTCAAGGCAGTAGATGATTCCCGTATTATCGTACTAGCTCCCACTTTGCAGACAGCAGCTGATCCATGGTTTATTGAAGTAACACCTGGAGCATTTACCGCTACGATCAATGGTAGAAACTATAACTATACCGTACCTGAGTATGAGTTTCAGAACTTCGCCCCGATTAAGCCCCTGATGTTTGCTGCGTGGGAAAAGGCACTGAAGATTAGTAAAGAAGCAATCAAGCTGCAACGGGAATATATCTATGTCTCTATAGCTGACTTCTTACATATGGATCTTATCATTCTCGATAAGGATGGAGAGTATATCTACGCACTGACAACTGACTCTGATAAGCATGGCCAGAAGTATGCCAATACAGACATCTATTATGACTCTACAGTTATTGATAGTTGGGATAATGTGGGTGGGATTCTGTCTCTCAATAATTTCAATGTGAGAGATTCCTATACACTAAGAGCTTCCTATTACTATCAGGCCAAGAATCTTACGTTCACATATTACAATTTGAATCCTCTGTTTAATGAAGAGATCCTAGACTATATGTTTGTGGTCTATATTGTTCCAGATGTCCCTGCTGGGGACGAAGCTATCTACTATTTATTAGTCAAAAATAACATCATCTACTACTGTTCGCAAACAGGGAACCCAGTACCTAATCTTAGCCAGTACAATAGTGACGGTACTCCTAATCCAGATAGTGTTATCGGATGGGATTATGAAGGTTCCGGCGCTGGCGGGAATCCTTCATTCCATGGAACATACGGCGTATATCCTCAGTACCTGGTTCTAGCAGAAATTACAGGCTTAGTCCCAGAGAGACCCAATGGAGGAGAGAAGAGAGTTGCCAGCTCCAGTTAGAATTGATATCCGCCAGCTTGGTGGTGTCGTTGATCCAGAACACGAGGATGAAGCTATCCTAGCTAATCCAAGAGCTGCTTATTTTCCCAGTGTAGGTCCTGATCAAGGTTACGAGTATGGACGTTATGGTGCGGTAGTGTGTCATGTACCATATACTCTCCATCGTGATTATGGTGGAGAGTTATTGGATGATCAAATCCGAGAACGTCTTATAGTCCATGTTGCAAACGGAGAGTATCCTATTATTCGTTGGGCAGGAGTAATACCTGAATGGGTTAGTATCATCAGCTATGCGGGCTATGCTACACTAACTTGGTATCCTGAAAACCCTGATTACACTTTTAATATCTACTGGTCACTTTATCTAGAACATGATTTCTCCCTGTTAACAAACGTTAACCCTGCAACATATGGAGATAACAGCTATAACGTAACCGGATTAACTCCGGGAATTACATATTATTTCTATATCACAGCAGTCAGTTCTGCTGGTATTGAAAGTCCTAAAAGTGTTACGCGAGGAGTCAAGGTAAAATGAGTGTAGAATTACAATGGTTTGATAGCTTAGGAGAAGAGATTGATGAAGATCGCCATCCTCTAGCCATGACAGCTGGTACCAGCTATACCATTACGTTAAAGAATATTGGAACTTCAATAGCTCATGATGTTGGTTTATATCTGAAGCTATCTACGATGGATCCCATTGCAGAGATTGGTACAGTATATCCGTCTACACATGGTGTACTAATTGATCTTCATGAGATACTGACATGGGGAAGTTTGGGGTCGGGCTTTGGTTATAGTATTATCCAACATAGTGTGCCTTCTATTGCTGTGCTCGGATATGGAGATAGCGCTGAAAACCCTATTCCACTGAGTAAAAGCGATCCACTAATTAGTGGAGATGACACACTATCTCCTGATGAAGAAGTAACTATCACCGTAATGCTAGTAGTGAATCCTATTACTCCAGCACAACGCAAGTATGTCACGTTGGAAGTTATTTACACTGAAGATTAAGCAGGGGTATAATGCCTAGATATATCAAACAGTTTGCGTCAACTATGCCTGCTTCACAGAGAGGTCAGGTAGCTGTCTTATTACAAGAGGGTGGAGAGGACGGAACTATCAAAAACTTTGCTCAATACAAGACGGCTTTGGAAGAGTATGCTAAGAAACTAGAAACTGTAGCAAAGCCTCTACATAGTGTTGTGTTGGCAAAGGCATATGCCATGATTAGTTCCTGGGCAATCAACGACATGATGAGAATGGCTCAGCTTGATGTTGAGACTGTCTTTACCGAAGTAGATAACATCAATAAGAAGATAGATATTTATCGCAAGTTATCTCATAAGATGGTTAAAGATGTTAGAGACTCGGTAGCTTCTTTAGATATGGCAATCAGTAAGCAAGAGATTCTTAATAGCGCTACTGATTATACTGTAGTACAACATAACACATTCAATACACTTGGTGATGGTCGTTTATATCGGGATGCTCCAGAAGCTGGCACTCTCTTTCATGACTATCGTAAAGGTGTGAGTATGAATTCTTCTTATGATTCTGTCATAGATGCAGAGCGGGAAGGGTTGGTTCTTCCAATTACTAACCAGAGAGATGCCGAAATTACATCGGTACTTGTTGATTCAGCTTATAGCACCACATCTGATCTAGATGTAGACCCTGCAGATAATGATTTAACCAACCTCTTAATCTCTGATGATGGGTTGTATTGGGTCCATAGTATTTTGAAACTAGCTACTGACTCTTTTGGTAATACATTTTTGCCTCCAGAGCAAGGTGTCAAGATTAGATTAGTCTTCTATCTGTCGGGCTATCAAGACATCAATACACTTCGACTGGTTCCCTTTACAGACAGTTCAATTGTTATTTCATAAATTGCCTACGAAGATGTAAACGGTAATGTCTATGCAATTACTACTGACGATACCACTATCACAGAAGATGTGGTAATTACTTTTAACCGAGTTCGCGCGAATGCTATTATCCTTGACATTGTACAAAAGAACTATACGGAATTAGTAGACTTCACCTATACCAGTCAACCTGATGATGTCACTGAAATTCAAGCTTTGATGACATCTGCAGGTGTGCCAGGAATTGATATTGGAGACCCAGATGCTCCGGGTCCTGAATATGCTAGAGGATATTTTTATACTACCGGCTTCGATTACGTTGGAGCATCATTGTGTGACTATGCAGATAGAGGCATCTATGTAACAGCCCCTCTAATTAGTACCGGTAGAATTAGTCAGGTACTACTTGAGGCTCTCTATGAGAAGTCTATCGATCAACTAGGCGAACCACAAGATTCTCTAGAGTTTGCTATCTTCAAGTATGATTACGACAGTACAGATGGTTTGCTAGGTACAGCCCGTTTTGCAATTCCTGGAGCTAGTCAAGACCACGTACACGAAGAGTTAGTTATCAACGGTGATGTTAGTAACCTCCGGTTCTTCCCCCTCTATTCTTCTGTGTCCGTGTATCGAGATAAGACAGAGTTAGTACTTGGAACAGACTATCAATTATCCAACGATGGTCTTAATTTCTTCAGTACACTAGCCACTCTACAAAGTAATGCAGCTGCAGGCCCCCCGTTTGCGCTCTATGTTAAGATCTTATATCCTGTAGCAAGTTCTGTATACACTGTGTCTTATACTCCGTTGAATTATAATCCCAATGATGCCACTGATTCTATGTGGTTAAATCAAGGAAGAACAGCAGAGCTAGATGGTGATGTGATAAAATTTACTTATCCTCCAGGATATGATGTTGCCTATTCTAAAATCTTTCTGGTTGCCTTAATGCGAACACTGAACTACGCTCACAGAGAGACACCTATTGTCATGGAATATAGTCTGTTTGCAGCTGAAAACTAATTATGTATAACGATCTACTTACGCCCAAACTATCTAAAGAATTACGCCTGAAAGTCTTTAACACACTCATGGATGTTGTTGTAGGCTATCAGAATGGTGCTATTACAACTAGAGAGGAATTGCTGCAAGAGTATACGGTCGCTATCAATACATTATTCGCATCCGAAGCTGCTACTTTGCTCAATCATGAGCCAGTAGTTCCGGATACAGCTCCTACTATGCAACACTATAATAGTGATGTACAAGAGACTGATCAAGATCTCAAAATCTTGTTTGCCGAGATGAATCAGTTAGGAACATTGATGGTAGGCTTATTGAATCAGATTTTATCTGAGAAAGATGATCTACAAGGAAGGATTAAGAGAACCTTCTCCAAACTTGCGGATTATAAGCTCTACTCTGGTAAGACAGGCGTTGTGATATCAGAAGGGTTTGTAGATTCTCCAGGCTTAGATATTGGTAGTAGTTTGTTAGAAGATGCTCAATGTAATATTGTTTATGATGAGGGGGCAGCTACGCTTGCTATCTCTAAGCAAAAACTCTTGTCTGTGTCTAGTATCCAGATAGATCCACAAACATTTACTGGTATAGTTGGTTCTAATGAAGATCTGAATTCAGAAGGCATTCACGATATCATGTTTGATATTACAGATGGCAATCCTGATAGTTGGACCGAGTTCGAACTGACGTATTTTACAGATGAACCTAAGCCTTCTAATCTTGAGATGACTTTGATACTAGAGTTAGCAGATACCTCTATTGTCAACCATATTACTATTGACCCGATTAACTTTGGTTTACTAAACGGGGTCATTGTACAAGACATTCAGGTATCTGCCAATGGTACCGAGTGGACTTCTATTCGTGGAGACTTACCTCTGGCTGCCTATAATGGAGAGACAGCCGAAGATGTTTTTCTTCTGTCTCCTGCTAGCAGTAAATTCAGCGGGCTATTCTCTTACACTTTTCTTCCGCGCAAGGCTAAGTATGTAAGCTTAACCTTAACTCAAGACACTCCATACATCATCGACACACAGAAAGGAAACAAATACCGGCTAGCTATTGGTATTCGCGGTATAGATGTTTATTCAAATAAATATTCACCTACTGCAGAACTAGTTTCGACAATACGCAACACAGCTGGTACTATTAGAAAATTAGCATTGCTATCTGCTTATCTCCCTGATGAGACATCTAGCCTAGCTGATGTTCATTTCTATCTATCATTTGATGATGGACAGAATTGGATGCCAATCCAATCATTGACCGAGGATGACTGGGAGCAAGTTGAAATACTTGATGTTGAAGAAGACTATACTTCTCTACGATTCAAAATTGCTATGCAAAGGAATGAAGAAGCATTTTCTAAAGCATCATCTGTCACTGGAGAGGAAGAGGTTGTTCATCGACTTGACGTCGTAACTATTAACCCGAACTCATCTCCTCAACAGATCACACCTTCTAAACCTCTTGCTAATCCAAACGTGACTGCTATCAACGCACCTTTTGGTAGCCGAGGCAATGATTGGATTGGACGTCCAAAAATTAAGATTGGAACTGGTATTGGAGATCAACAAGAATTGCTCCTACCATATAATCTTGATCCCGAATCAAATATTAGGCCACAAGATTTAAGAATCTTTGTGGCTGGTGTTGAGTGGACTTTATCACAAGACATTACTTCAGAAGTTGCGACAGCTAGAATGTATCAAGTCAAACTTCCTCGCACTGTTGTATTTGGTGATATGACTAATGGTCTCTCTCCAGCTGTTGGAGCAGAAATTGAAGTCATGCTTAGTGCTGAGAATATAGTACTGAGTCGTTCCGGTGATTTTTATGTTGCAGTACTAGATATGCCTACAGATGGGAATAAATATAATGTCATTCTGGAACATTGCTTGCCTCCATCTGCATACGCTACAAGTCGTTTAAAGGCAGCTGGTGATGCTGTAGTAAGTGGGGGCGTAGTTGAACACAGATTGCCTAAGAAGTTCTTGACCAATATTACACTAAATGAAAGAGACTCTTCTGGTACAGTACCGGTTATAGGAACCTTCACTGATTTAAAAACCAGTGTCAAAGAGGTTATAGATGCTGGTGTTGGTGTAGGTGCTTACTATGTAGATATGCAGGCTGGGAAGATCTACTCTTATACTTTCAGTGATGTCTATATGGTAACAGCTCGCTATCAATACATGGAACATGTACAACAAGACACCTATAGTATAGAGAAGGTCAGTGGCCAGATGCAGGGTATAGCAGTCTCGATAGATAATCTGGTTTCACATTCTCAAGTAGACCAAACAGGAGGGTCACGTCAGAACTGGGACTTCTTTAGTGCTTCTCAGCCCGCGTATATTCCCACTCCTATTGTAATAGGTAATAGGATGTCTCTGTCACATCGTTCTATCCTCCGAGGCTCTTTAGCTCTAGAGACTGGCATCTTTGGTACAGGTATTACACCAAAGGAAGTTGCGTACCTAGATGGGAACACAGAACTAACGAACATATTAGATACTAATGAAGAAGAAATTGCTGCAACAACTGCTACAGGGCTATATACCTTTGTCTTACAGAACGGTACTAAGCTTGAACCTGCTGCGGGTATTATCTTTTCAAATACTAGTATCTTCGTTGTACAAGATCCATTTTTAGGTACAATAGGGGATTGGGATATCAACTGGACTACAGGTCTGGTATCCGTTGTTCTTCCTGCTGGTGGTTTGCCGTCTGGTATTACAGCTGCTTACTCTTATAATGAGGGTACAGCTACAGATCCTGGACGTTTTTCAGTAGACTATGAAAATGGAAATATCTATTGTGCTACAACTCCTGTAACTGGCTATCAGATATCTTATGAGTTTGCCAAGTATCGTATCCATTATAATATTGGATATGCTGTTGATGACAGCCTAGTTGAAGCTGATGCAGGGACCAATATTGTTTCTATTGATACGAGTGGGCTTAAGGGAAGCCTTGTACATCTCATCTTTGAACATCTCAAAGCACAGAATGCTTCTCTTCAGGAACTCGTAGAATATTTTACTCCGGTTGTACGAGATGTAAACTTCCGTGTCTTACTGAAAGGAATGGTGATTTAAATGGGTTTAGCAGGAGAATACAACGACCTATTGCTCACTGAATTCCTAATCGAGTATCTACAGGATGGAGAAATACCTACAATACAACAAGTGTCTGAACTATTGGATGCCTTGAAACTAGAGTATCCACTCATTGGGCGGAAACCTTTGTTCTCTATCAAGGACAATGCAGTTGATTATTACTCTAATGCTTCCGCATCTGCTCATAATGATAAGTATGATCGACTTCAAAAAGACATTCATTTACTCTACGAGGTAATGCATGAGCTTCAAACTAAATTGATTAAAGAAGGTCAACGCTGGAGTGCCTTCTATCAAGCTACCAAGATCTTCTGTGATGATCTAGAGGATCGAATTGATACTTTACTTATGATGGAAGCAGAGACCCTGGGGTATTATAAGTATGTTGTAGATGACTTCACTACAGTAGAATATGTTGATCTGGAACAAACTGATGCCGAAGTAGAAACTGGTACAGGTGTTGTTCAAATTGGTCATAGTACCATCAAAGGATCAGGATCGAGCAGAGTCGATCTGTCAGATGTTTCAACAAGTAATATTGGATTCTCCGCTGTAGATGGCCCAGGTGTTGTAAGCTTTAGTAATGCTCCTGGTTCTAATGCTGCCAATATTATTTCTGATGAAGATACAGTCTGGTTGGCTTTGTTGAAAACAAAAAGTCAAGGCCAGCCTGCTACTGTTAGTGTCGGTATCAAACTAACTGATACTGAAGACAATGTTGAAATCAATAAGGTAGTTGCCAAAATGAATGGCTCTACTTCTACTAGTGCATTTGTTATCACACTATGGTATTCAACTAACAATGTTGATTGGCTGTTAGTTCCTACTGATGCTCATACACAATCTACTCTTGATGCTGCTACTTGGACCTTTGAAACACTCAATGCAAAGTACATCAAGTTTACTATTACAAAGAATGCTCCCAATGACATTGATGCAAATGGTTATTACTCATGGGATTTTGGTTTTAAATCTGTAAAGCTTTACAAGGCCGCATACGAAACCAGGGTGGGTTTTACACTGATCTCTACCGATAGAGAACCAGATACAGAGTCTAATGTCTTTACCAAGGCTGCTCTAAGTGTTTGCGCTACTACACATGAAGAAACCAATATCTCGTATTACCTTTCTATTGATCAGGGAGCCACATATCATGCTGTTGATCCACTAGAGAATGAGAGTCCTACTAAACCTCAAGTACTCGATTTCTCTGAGTTACAACTCTATAGTAATACAGGATCAGCGAGTGTGTTTGATTCCACACGTAGTGCTATCAATCTAGATATAAATAATGATGCCGGGGTGGCATTAGAGGCCGGGGAACTGCCATTAAATTTCTTCATTCAAGCTGCTAGTGTGAAGAATTTGCTTGAACAAGAAATAACTGTTTGGAGAAATACAGGAGTCAAAGGTTCAACTGATACTGTTAGAGGTGAAGCTCAGGGGTGGGCTTATAACAGCCAGACATCCGTTTACTCCTGCTATTTCTCTGTTTCTGATCCAGATGGCATCTCAATTGATTTTGGCCAAGAGCCAGCAAAGATTGATGGTGTTATTGTTTCAGGCAGTGTGGTAGTCTCCCCCGGTTCTCACTATTTCGAAACGAACTCTAGCAATTGGTCTGCTATTACACCATCAGTGGATTCAATAGATGAATTGCGAAGTTTAGATGGACTCTATCCTTACAACCATAGATATCTGATTGAAGGATATCTCTATGGTAGTAATTATGTTGATGAAGAGGTTTACATAGGGGTAACACTATTTGCTCAACTACAATCACAATATACATCACAACATGGTTTTCAAGTAGATACTGACGAAGAAGATACCACGGTGTATACTAGGGTTGTTGACGACAACGGAAATCTACTCTTCCTCTTTAAAACTAAACGCTCCTTCGGGGATTATACGAACGAAAATATTGTCGTTACGTATCCACTCACGAATAGGACATTTGATTCGATTATGTTCAAGGCTGTCTTGACTACCACTGATGATTCGATCTCTCCTATCCTCGATAGCTATCTAATCAAGTTGGGGTAATGTGAACTATGACAACGATTACGAAAAGAATTTCTCCGCGCTCTAGGTATCGAAGAACTCTAGGTCGCGATACTACAGTCAATTTGACTTTACAAGAGGTCATTGCGGATTTAACTGAGTTACAATCTATCTGGAATAACCAGATGTTTCCATTGACTGATGTACTCCCACACACAGCGAATGATCCCACAGATGCATTTGCTGGGCTTAGTGGGAGTACTATATGGTCAGATCATTTAGCTACATCAATCTCTGGTGATCTCTTCTGGTTACCTGCGACCGGTATATCATCTGGACGTAAGAACACTATCAAAGAAAGTCTTCTCTATTTAGATAATAGACTTAAAGAGATGTGGGAAGAACTCTATGCGCTTATCCGTGGTGTCGAAGCTGGTACAGTAGATCTAACTGCTATAACAGCTGCTATCGCGAGCAATACAACTCGTATTAAACAGGTAGCACAAGATATGATGGGAACTAACTACTGGCCTTTACGTAATGGCAACACAGGAGATCCTACTCTCAATGAACCTTTGGGCAAGTTACTTAAGGCGCTTCTAGATTTGCATGGTGGTAGTTCATTACTGTCTGAGTATGTTTTCCCAGGTAGTGCAGTATCCCTATCTCATAGCATCACTCTTCCTGCAATTGAACAGGTAGATGTTGGGGAATCATCTTCTTATGTTGGATTAAATCGTGCTGTTGTTGCGACTAATCTAGAAGAAGATTTAAATCGACTTCGGTGGGAATTAGCAAATGCAAAAGGTGTGGCGTGGAATGCTAGTGTAACTGCTCCCTATGTGGGAGGTCCTACTAATCTGGAAGGCTTTATGGCCTTAGCAGGTTCTGGTACCAGGGGAGCTACTAACCCCTTTGGTCTGCGCTGGGATAACATTACAGATCTCTCTACGATTCTGAGTGCTACTAGAGATTTCACTGGAAAGACAACCCACTTTGATGGCTCTCCTACTTATACAAGTACTACATATATTACTAATGGTGATAGTTTAGAGACTGCTGATGGTAAACTTGATGCTGCTATTACAGCTTTGCTTGATACCATCTTCCAAACACAAACTATCGATCCTAAGAATATGTTAACTACAGATGGTACTCCCCCGTTTAATATTGGTACTCTGGGATATTATACAAGTCCAGGAACACTGACTTATGACTGGTCTCAAGAGACATTGTTATTAAGCCAGCAAGCAGCAGAACCTGAACATGCTATCTGTCGAGTTGCTACACCTATTGGACCGACTGGAAAGTTCCCGGCAAAAGTTCATATCTTTGCTAATGTTCTTGATCCTACAGGAGATGCAGGAACTATCAATATCAGTTTAGTTGGTCAAGACTTTAATGGTGTTGGAAAGTTCTCTCCTGCAGAAGATGGAGACCTCCTTGAAACAAACAATGCACCTAAGGTTGTTACGAAAGCATGGGTCGCGCCAACAGTTGATAGACTAAAGGTCATTGACTTTGGTACAATTGATGTAGATCCTTCTACTGCGTTAGGGCAATTCTGTTTCTTTATCCGACGAGACGCTGGCGATGCAGTTGCTCATGATATCCATGTCCTTAGTGTTGGTGTGAACTGGTACTTCTAAAGAAGGGAAGCTATAAAATATGCCCCAGTTACGTCCTAGAAAAGGCCATCAAGGTATTCTGAGGCCTACACGTCGTCAAGTCCCTGTGATGACTCGTCAGGGAAGAATGCGGGCACAAAAACCCAAGCAAACATTAGGTGGTCGTGGTAGAGACAGAGTGACTAGTCAGCTAGTGGGTAAAACCAACTTGCGTCTGTGTATTCAAAGACGTCTGGGAGGTATTGGGGATGTCTTGATGACCACTCCTGTAGTCAAAGCTCTTAAGTCTAGATACCCTGAGGCTGAACTTACATATGCTACGGATCCCCAGTACTATCATGGAGATCTCTTTCGTATCCTCGAAGGCAATCCATATATTGATAAACTAGTAGATTTCCGGACAGTCAATCAGGCTAGCTATCATTTGTTTGTAGACTTAACTGGAATCTGCCCTCCATATGAGAGACCAGGCAATCCTCCTATCAATCGTATAGATCTATTTGCCCGTCATGTTGGTATCAGATTAGATGATCCTCTTCCCGATTATGTTCTTACTGGTGAAGAGAAGGCATGGGCTCAGACAATACTGGAAAAATGGTTTGGTAACGGGAACCATAAAGTTGTCGTGATTCATACTGCATCTGTAGACCAACGTCGTACCTGGCCTATCAAAAACTATGTCCAGATGCTCCATGAACTTACAGAGCAGAGAGCTGAATTACGTTTTGTTATCCTAGATCAGAACAGACAGAAAGAGAACTGGGCTATCAAGAACTGTGTTAACGCAAGTAGCTATGGTATCCGCCAGGTTGCTGCATTGATCTGGGCTGCTGATCTATTCGTAGGTCCTGACTCTGGTCCTCTGCATATCGCTGGCGCTCTTGAAAAGGAAATTGTATCTATCTTTGGCTCAACTGATCCTGCTGCTCGCATCAACTACTACGATGGTGCAGTTGCTGTTGAGTCAGGAATGCCTTGCGCCCCGTGCTTTCTCCCAGGCGAGTTAATTTCAACAACCAACAAGATACAGATTGTGGAAGATATTGCTGTCGGAGACCAACTCTTTGGTCGCCATGGAGAGCTTGTACAAACAGGGCAACTACATGAGAGATTTTTTGATGGGACATGTGTAGAACTTGGTGTCTGTGGAACCAATATTCCAATTAGGGTAACGGACAATCACGAATTTGATATCTGTTTGCGTGGACATAAAAGAAAGGTTCACCGCAAACAGTTAGTTGATGTTAATCAACTCGTTAGTAAAAGAGCTGATGAGATTCGTAAAGATGATTATTTGGTTATGCCTCGCCCACAATATTCTAGTCACAGTCATTTTGCACCAGTATGTGCAGGAACACTTGATGGTCCTGTGCAGTTTACCTGTGATTTCTATGAATTTTTAGGGTTGTATCTTGCTGAGGGGCATTTAACAACCAACAGCACAGGAAGAGGTTATCCATATGGGGGCAGTCGGTTTATACTCGGGGCACACGAATCTCTTATAGCTAATAGATTACAGGATCTTTCTAGTGAGTTATTTCAGTATCAGCCTATTAAAACAGATCGTACTAATATTGATAATACTCATTGGTGGTCTATCCATTCCGCAGGTTTGGCAGAATTGCTTAACACCATCTGTCATGAGAACGGGACAACTTGTCGTGAGAAGAGAATAGCATATTGGTATATGCCAGATACAGTAGATAAACAAGTAGCATGTCTGAAGGGGTTTGCATTAGGG
>Ga0180007_10003025_pt1 | contig 19226 bp, 18 predicted proteins | sample MM_PC_MetaG_FD_121122 | JGI IMG/M metagenome (GOLD analysis project Ga0180007, IMG submission 121122) | Groundwater microbial communities from the Aspo Hard Rock Laboratory (HRL) deep subsurface site, Sweden - MM_PC_MetaG | ecosystem: Environmental > Aquatic > Deep subsurface > Groundwater... | reverse complement strand
GTGGAACAAATCCGTGTTGTACTCCGCAGGACCGTGGATTATCGGAAAAGTCAACGGAGACATTAGATACTCGCTCGCAGAGTTCTTCAGCACGTACACACCGGGTCCGATGTGCGGAACCGAATCGTGCCCTTACGATACATCCTCTCGCGTGTTCAAACTCTACCGCGACAGCCTGGAGACAAATCCAAACTACGACTACGCCAACTGGCCAGTCGCGTTGGGTGCGCCGGTCGACGGACTGGGGCGGCCTCTGATGATCGGCGACCAGACGCTCTGGTGCGTCTACAACGATGCGGATACCGCCAATCGAGACGTGTACAAGGCCAGCGAGGAACCTCTCGGACTGGAGATCCAGCAGACGGTGTGGGCAACTGACGAGCCCGGCGATTACGTCCTGCCCGGACCGACCGTCATTGCGGTAGAGCAGAGCGGCAGTTCCAGGATCGACATAACTATTGATATTGTGGACACGGCGGTGTTGACGGGTCACGACTACCTGATGGTCACGGACAGTGTTGTGGGCGATGGGGTTCGATGGAGTTTGTTTGACCAGACGTCGGGGACGTATCCAGTGGCTGATCGTCCGTTCACGTTTCCCGCTGTGGACACAATCAGCGTGGATGGCTTCAGAATCAGTATCACGCTCGCGCTTGTGGGCCGATCCTGGTCCTATACAAGCGCCGATCCACCCAATGTCGCACCGGGGCCGCTGCCTGGACCCGGCAATGAGCGGTGGTTTACCGGCGAGGGTGATCTGGAGTTGTTGGAAGGAGGTGTCGGACTGGCTCACAACTTCTATGGCTCAGATCTACCCATGGAAGAAATCACACCGGTCGAAATCCGGTGGCGACCGTGGGCGAGTTACACCGATCTCAACGAGGACGGTTTCCTGACGCCGGGCGAGCCTTATGTGGTTGATGATACGGGCCTGACTCAACTCGCATATGCCTACACTCGTTATTGGGACGCCACGTCGTTCACGGGACTCCGTCGCGTACCGTTCACGGCCTGGGATGTCAGCGATAGTCTGAATCCGAGACAGCTCAATGTGGTCCTAAGAGACCGGGACGAAAACGGACAATGGGACCTGCACTACCCATCGGATGGCACTCCTCCGGGAGATACGGTTCTGCCCAACAATGGCGACATGAGATTCAACTACCTGTGGATCGCTGCTTCCGACTACGATTCGACCGGCAATGCCTACGGCGATGGCCTGGGCGATCCGCCCGGTTTCTTTGAGGGAGATGGCCGTAGTCTTGACGGTATGTGGGCGTTATGGCTGGGCGACAATGGCACGGGAGGTCAGCTTGCGGAGGAAGGTACTCTGAGCCTCGGTACTGATCTGAGCATGCCTCCGGACACTATCAGGTTCACCGCCATGAAACCCGAGGTACGGACTACAGGTCCGGACGGCGTGTCAGTGTATCTGAAGTACAGATTGTACAACAGAGGTGGCAACACTATCGATAGCTGCTACTTTGCTCTGTGGGCAGATCCAGACCTGGGCAATAGCGCTGACGATCTCTGCGGTTGTGACTCGCTGGGGAGTTCCTTCTACTGCTACAACGAAACCAACTCCGACCTGGTGTACAGCACAGCTCCTCCGGCCCTGGGATTCAGGTTCTTACACGGTCCCGTAGTACCTTCGACGGGTGACACCGCCGTTTTCGACGGTCACACCCTGGCAGACTTCCGCAATCTCCCTATGACGTCGTACATAACGTTATTCCACGGGGCGGACCCGGAGAGTCCGGCTCAGGCCTGGAATCTCGTAACCCGGGGGATAAAGGCTTACGGGCCCGATCCAATCATCTACGACGGCGATACGCTCATGTTCGATCATAGCGGCGACCCCGTCTCCGGTACGGGACATCTCGACCAATACTCAGATGATCGCCGTCAAATCGGTGCGTGCGGCCCGTTCCACATGAATCCGGGCGACAGCCAGTATGTCCTGATCAAGATGTCGGTGGGCAAGGGGACGGACAACCTGAGCTCAATTACGGTTCTGAAAGAGATTCTCAACGATACGCTGGAGATTCCCACGGGTGTCGACGACGAGGTGCCGTCGACACTGCCTGACGAATTCCGGGTGGGCCAGAACTATCCGAACCCGTTTAACCCCTCGACCGTGATAGAATTTGATCTGCCGTCGAAGTCAAAAGTCACGGTGAGCGTATTCAACGTACTTGGCCGGCGAGTAGCGACGTTGCTAAACGAAGAGCGTCCGGCGGGAAGCGGCAGCATAGTTTGGGACGGCACCAACGACGGGGGCGAGGCCGTCGCCTCGGGCGTGTATTTCTACCGGGTTCGGGCCGGCGAGCAGACGATTGCCAAAAAGATGATGCTGCTGAAGTAAGCCGATGGGCGGCTTGAGCATAAATAGCGCGAAAAGCTATTGCCTTTTTAGAACTATGGGCTATATTGGGCCTCGACGATCTTTCGGGGTGAGGTGAAAATCCTCGACCGGCGGTGAAAGCCCGCGAGCTGGCAGTTTTGCCGGCAGAACCTGTGTAATTCAGGTGCCGACGGTTACAGTCCGGATGAGAGAAGGATGGTCAGGTATACGTATATACGTACGGCCTAGTGCTGCCTTCATACCCCGATATCAGTCAGGGGTATTTTTTTATGGCCGAAGCGGCTGACAGGACTTTTATGCAGCGGGCCCTCGCGCTCGCCGAACGTGCCCGGGGTAACACCAAGCCCAACCCTATGGTGGGGGCTGTGGTGGTGCGGAACGGCAACGTTGTCGGTGAAGGATATCACCATCGAGCCGGCACCGATCACGCGGAAGTTCTGGCCCTGAAGCAGGCGGGCAAAAAGGCCGCCGGGGCCACTATCTACGTCACCCTGGAGCCCTGCTGCCATGTTGGCAACACCCCGCCCTGCACCAACGCCCTTATCGCGGCCGGCATCAAACGGGTGGTCATTCCCAATTCCGATCCCGATCCCAGAGTCAAGGGCCGTGGTATCCGTGTCCTTCGAAAGGCGGGTATCCAGGTCGACTCGGGAGTTCTAAGGCGCGAAGCCGAACGTCTCAACGATATCTACTTCGGGTTCAAGCGAAACAACCGCCCCTATGTTATTCTCAAGTCTGCTCAATCGCTTGACGGCCGCATTGCAACCGCCGGGGGTGATTCGAAATGGATCACCGGTCCGGAAGCCCGCAAGATCGGGCATGAGTACCGTCGCGATGTCGACGGTATCGTCGTAGGCATGGGGACAGTCCGGGCCGACAATCCATCACTGACCGTTCGCCACGTCAGGGGCGCCAACCCCTACCGCATTATTGCGACTACATCGGGGCGATTTCCCCGCCGATGCAATCTCCTGCAGCAGAACCAGGACTTCAGGACCATAGTGGCAACAACCGGCCCGGTCATCGAAAAGCTGTCGCGGCGCAAAAACGCCGGGGGGCTGATATTCTGGGAAGTGGGGGTGGAGCGGGACGGCCTTCTTAGCGTGGCCGACATTGTCGCGCGCGCCGGCGAATTTGGACTGCAATCGCTGCTCGTTGAAGGTGGAGCGGCTCTGGCCACCTCGTTCTGGAAAGCCCAACTGGTTGACAAGTACCTGGCGTTCATAGCGCCCCGGATTATCGGCGACGGTCGGGCGGCTGTTGGTGAGCTGGAAATCAGAAAAGTAGCCGGCGCGATCAAACTCGCCCGCCCTGAAATAGAACCCTGCGGCGCAGACTTTCTGTACACCGCCTATCCCGAATTTGAGAGGCAGTAATGTTTACGGGTTTGATTGAAACCACCGGACGCATCAGCGCTCTCGCATCGCGCGGCAACTACCGAGTTCTCACCGTTTCCAGCACGCTGCCGTCGAGCGAGATTGCTATCGGTGAGTCCATCGCCTGCGACGGCGCCTGCCTGACCGTAGTGGCTGTCAAAGATGCCAGTTTCGTGGTGGAGGCTTCTCAGGAAACGCTGGAACGAACCATCGTAGGCACCTATCGCACCGGCGCCGTGCTCAATCTGGAACGGGCCTTGCAGGTAGGCAGCCGGCTGGGCGGGCATTTTGTGTCCGGACACGTTGATACAATCGGCAAGGTAGAATCGCTCAAGCGAATCGGGGAGTCGCTCGAACTGGTAGTCGGTTTTGCAACCCGCTTTGACTATCTGGTTATCGAAAAAGGCTCCATCGCGATCAACGGTGTCTCACTGACCATCAACACCTGTCAGCCGGGCCGACTGGCCGTGAATCTGATTCCCCACACGGCAGGGGAGACCACGCTGGACAGTTTGGCGGGCGGTGCAGGAGTTAATCTGGAATTCGACCTGATCGGCAAATATGTAGCGAAAATGACTAAGGCTGGCGCTGTCTCAGGCGTCACCGTTGACCTGTTAAAAGAAAGTGGATGGTAATATGGATCCCGACATTAAATTCAATACCATACCGGAAGCAATTGAGGATATACGCCAGGGCAAATGGATTATCGTTGCCGATGATGAGGATCGCGAAAACGAAGGTGATCTCATCATGGCCGCAGAAGCCGTCACGCCCGAGGCAATCAACTTTTTCGCCAGATACGGGCGCGGCCTGATCTGTGCTCCGATGACCGACGAGTACCTCGAACGGTTGCAACTGGAACAGATGGTCAGCAAAAACACCGCTCCTCTGGGCACGCGGTTCACCGTATCGGTGGATTCCATTCGCGGAACGACCACCGGTATCTCCGCCCATGACCGGGCTATTACCATCAAAAGCCTGACCGATGACAAAACGTTGCCCGAGGATCTGGGCCGCCCCGGTCACGTGTTCCCTCTCAAATCGGTGAAGGGCGGTGTGTTGAGCCGGGCCGGACATACGGAAGCATCAACCGACCTGGCCCGCCTGGCGGGTTTCAAGCCGATCGGTGTACTGTGCGAGATCATGGACGATGACGGTTCCATGGCGCGGGTTCCGCGCCTGGCGAAATTCGCAAAGGACTTTGGTCTGAAGATGATCACGGTGCGGGATCTGATTGCTTATCGTCACCGCACCGAAAAGCTGATCGAGCGCATAACCACGGCCGAGTTGCCGACCGAATCGGGACACTGGGTCTGTCATATGTATACTTCAGAAATCGATCATCAGAACCACATGGCTTTGGTGAAAGGGCAGGTGGACGGACAGAAGGACGTTCTGGTGCGGGTGCACTCGCAGTGTCTCACCGGCGATGTTTTCGGGTCCTGTCGTTGCGACTGCGGTGGCCAGCTCCATGAGGCCATGCGCCAGATCCAGGCGGAAGGCCGGGGCGTGATCCTGTATATGCGTCAGGAAGGACGCGGTATCGGCCTGGCCAACAAAATCAAGGCCTACCACCTGCAGGACAACGGTCGCGACACGGTTGAAGCCAACGAGGATCTGGGATTCAAGGCCGACCTGCGCGATTACGGCGTGGGAGCGCAGATTCTGGCGGACCTGGGCCTGTCGTCGATCCGTATTCTGACCAACAACCCCAAGAAAGTTGTAGGTCTGAAAGGGTATGGGTTGGAGATTACCGAGCGCGTGCAACTCCAGGCCGGGGAATCCGAGTTCAACCACAAGTACCTGGAGACCAAGCGGGACAAGATGGGTCATATACTGAAACTGAAGCAAGGGTGAGGATACAATGGGCGTAAAACGACTAGAAGGTAAGCTGGATGCCTCCGGCCTGAAATGCGGCATGGTGGTTAGCAGGTTCAACGAATTCCTGACCGAGAAACTGTTCGGCGGAGCACTCGACTGTTTGATTCGTCACGGGGCAGCGGAAGACGATCAGACGGTAGCGTATGTCCCCGGCGCCTTTGAGATTCCGTATGCGGCTGCCCGCATGGTAAAATCGGGCAAGTATGATGCCGTGATTTGTCTGGGCGTGGCTATTCGCGGTCACACACCGCATTTTGACTACATTGCCTCGGAGGCTTCCAAGGGTATAGCTAAGCTCGGTATGGAAGGCGAAACACCAGTCATTTACGGTTTGATTACCGCCGATACGCTGGAACAGGCCATCGAACGCGCGGGCACCAAGGCCGGTAACAAGGGTTGGGATGCTGCCCAGGCAGCCATTGAGATGGTTTCCCTGTACAAGGTGATTAGTTGACCATGAGTGAATCCCCCCGCAGCAGGGCTCGCGAGCTGGTGTTAAAGGGGCTGTACGCCGAGGAAGTGGGGGACATCCCGCACGACGAAGTCCTGGCTCGCATTATTGTGGCCGATGATTTGAGCCAGCTGGCCCTGGAATTTGCCCGTACGCTGTACGCTCAGGTTCGAGAGAATCGGGCCTGGGCCGATGAGCATATTTCTCAGTTGGCCCGCAATTGGGATCTTGATCGGATTGCCGCAATCGATCGCAACATACTGCGCATGGCCATGGTCGAGCTGAAAGTGATGGTTGATGTACCGGTCAAGGTCGTGTTGAACGAGGCTATTGAACTGGCAAAACGCTACTCCACGGCCGAATCATCCGCTTTTGTCAACGGCATCCTCGATTCCTTCGTCAAAAGCTCCGAAGAATGCCCGGGTTCCTGAATACCCGTTACTGCTTAGTGCAAAACGGGTTGGAGTTGACGTCCAAACGTTGTATATTGCCAGCTTTTGGAGCAGTGCCGGTCGGCCGACGGTCGACCGGGAAGGGTCAGCGGAGGACGTCAGCGCGTGAAATTCCTGCCTGAGGACATATCGCAACAGATCGACCGGACCAACGCTATCATGGCGTTTGGCGTCTGGCTGGTCGCGATTGTCGTATACTCCCTCACCAAAGCCCCCACGCTTTCCTTCTGGGATTGCGGCGAGTTCATCGCCACCGGGTATATCCTGGGGATACCCCACCCGCCGGGGACGCCGCTGTATGTCATGGTCGCGCGGATATTCTCGATCATTCCGTTCGTCGGCGACATCGCGGCCCGCATTAATTTTCTCTCCGCCGTGTGTTCGTCGATGTCGGCGCTTTTCGCCTATCTGGCGGCCGTTCGCATCCTCCGTCATGTGTTCCCGATCGACGGCACCCGGTATCGCAGTATTCTCATCTATGCCGGGGGCGCATCCGGCGCCCTGATCATGGCGCTCAGTAGAACCAACTGGAATAATTCGGTGGAGGCGGAAGTCTACGGGATGGCCATGATGCTCACCATGGGCATCCTCTGGCTGACCATGATCTACTTCGACAACCGGGGGAAGGCTCTGGCGGATCGAGTCCTGCTGTTGGCCGTGTATCTGGCCTTTCTGGGGATCGGCGTGCACATGACGGTGTTCATGATTCTGCCGGTGGCCATGATCGTGTTCATCCTTAAGAAGGACACTCCTGCCAGTTACTGGTTTCTGCTTGGAGTATTCTTTTTGTTCGAGTTGTACTTGATATTCGCCTTGTCGTCGCGCCCCGACGAAATCCCGTTTTACGTTCCGCTCGTTATCGTGACGATCATGTACGCTTTTTATGTCCTGTCGCAGGAAAAAGTCAGACCGATCTCACTTCTCATAGGCGGCGGTTTCCTGGTGTCGTCTGCGGCCGCACTCGGACCCTGGCTGGAAGCCGCCGGAACGATTCTGCACTACGTTGGTATGGCGGCCTTTGCCGGGTTGGTTCTGATCGCGATCTGGATTGTTCTCGCGGGACGTTTCGCCTTTGAATTGAAACCGTGGATGGACGCGCAGGCCCGGACGGCGGCGTATTTCGTTCTGACAGCCCTCGTGATGGTGATTCTGCTGGTCGGCAATGTGCGCGGGTATGCCGCTTTTCTGGGCATAAGCGCCCTCGTGTTTGTGGCGGTAGCCGCGCTGGTATGGCGACAGGTTCGTCTGCCCGTGTTGTTACCCCTGGCCGCGATCTCCGTGATAGTCCTCGGCGTGAGAGAGTACGCCTACGGAACGCTGGCGGCTGTCATCGTGGGGGTGCTGGGGTATACGATCACCCGTCGCAAAGAATGGCTGATGGCGGTCATGATTGCCGTTGTCGCCGCCCTGGGATTTTCGGTGCACACGTTTGTGCCGATTCGCTCCGCACAACAACCGTATATCAATGAAAACAACCCGTCGCAGTCCCTTGATGCGACCATCAACTTCCTCGAACGCAAACAATACGGTTCCATGGGGATGGTGGAGCGCATGTTTACGCGACGGGCGGAATGGGTCAATCAGTTCGGTACTCACTCGCGCATGGGATTCTGGGGCTTTTTCCAGGAGCAGTATGGTGTCTCCGGTCCCGCCTTCCTGCTCGTGTTTATCCTCGGGGTGTTTGGCCTATGGGAGATATGCCGACGAAGACCAGAGGTAGGCCTGCCGCTTGTGATCCTCCTGTTGCTGTGTTCGGTGGGATTGATTTTGTATATGAACTTTGCCGACGGAACCCGACGACTGGCCAGCGGCGGCGACTACCTGGAAGTACGCGATCGTGATTACTTTTTTACGCCCGCCTACATGATTTTCGGTCTGGCTATCGGCTTTGGTGTGGCGGGATTTATCCAGTATGTACGGGAGTCTATTGCGAATTTCTCGGCCGGACCCCGAAGGATTGTGTTAGGCGGTCTGCTGGTGCTGTTCCTGCTGCCGGTGTACAGCCTGGCCAACAACTACTACTACTGTGATCGATCCCGCAACTATATGCCCTATGACTATGCCTGGAATCTGTTGATATCCGCCGACGAAAACGCGGTGCTGTTCACTAACGGTGATAACGACACGTTCCCGCTGTGGTGTCTGCAGGAAGTGTACGGGGTGCGCAAGGATGTTCGGGTGGTCAACCTGTCGCTGGCCAATACCGATTGGTACATCAAGCAGATACGCGACAACATGGGCTTGCATCTGCCGCTGAACGATTCTCAAATCGATGAAATGCGACCCTATCGAGTGCCGGACGGTCGTCGCTTCCGGGTGCAGGATCAGGTCGTGGATGCCGTGGTGAAGTTCAACTTCGGCCGGGTCCCGATCAACTTTGCGCTGACCTGCAGCGGCTCGGTCCGTCAGATCGCCGGCCACAATATCGATTCACTTCTGGAAATGAGCGCCATGATGTTCCGGTTGACTACGAAGGCCTCTCCCGGCATGCGTATCGATGTTGACAGGACCCTGGAGTATTTCACCTCGCCGGAGTACTTCAAATTCCGAGGCCTCGACGATGCCTCGATCTACAAGAGTGAAACTGCCACACGACTCTCAGCCAACGTGGCCAATTCTTTCCTCGTCCTGGCTGACGCCCTGCAGCGCGAGGGCAAAGTGGAGCAGGCTACCGGCCTCCTGCGCCATGTGGCCAGCAAAGTTCCTTTTGCCACGAGTCCGGTGCAGACCGTGCTGCAGCTGCTCGCCGATCAGGGCAGACCGGAGGAAGTACAGACCATTCTCGAAAGCAACCAGTTCGTGGACAGGCGCTTCATGCGTGTCATGCTCGCCCGGGCGTACCGGGCCCGAGGAGACCGTGATACCGCCCGGTCGTTGTTGACTCAGCTACTTGACGACGAGCCGGACTATCGTGCTGCACTGGACGAGTTGATGACGCTCAACGTCCAGGCGCGCGACGTCAACGGCATGCTGGATGCCCTGAACTCGTGGTTGGCCGACAACCCGTACGACCGCGAGATACGGAAGGTGCTCGACGATTTGCAGGCACAGATCGACAAGCTGGGGGATTCGGCCGACCAATCGGGGGACACCCCGTGAACATCCTGGCGCTCAACTGGAACGACCTCAAAAACCCGTTTGCCGGCGGGGCCGAAGTCCATCTCGAAGAATTGCTCCGTCGGCTGGTATCCTACGGCCATTCAGTCACCCTGCTCTGTTCGGGGTGGGCGGACTGTGCACCAGAGGAGACGATTGAAGGTGTCCGTATCGTGCGCTGCGGCAACCGGTACAATTTCAATCTGGTTGCGCCCTTCCGGCTGAAAAAACTTGTGACCGACGAGTCCCATGACATTCTGGTTGAAGACATAAATAAGATACCGTTTTATACGCCGCTCTTTGTCAAAATGAAGCGGTTGGTGGTGATACCTCACCTGTTTGCGACCACCGTCTTTCAGGAAGTCAACGTGGTGCTGGGTACCTATGTGTACCTGGCCGAAAAGCCTCTTGTCCCCATGTATCGCGGTGATCGGTTCAATGTCATATCCGAATCGACGGCCGATGATATCGTGGCCCGGGGGGTACCGCGCGAAGATGTTTCGGTCATCCACTGCGGTATTGATCGAGGAGTATATTCGCACGATCCGTCGGTACCCAAGTACGAGCAACCAACCATCCTGTATCTTGGTAGAATAAAGAAGTATAAATCCGTGCAGCACGTGATTCAGGCGCTGCCGAAAGTCCGTCGGGCTGTGCCCGATGTCCGTATGATGGTGGTGGGAGCGGGTGACTATCTCGAACCGCTTCGTACACTCGCCGGTGAACTGGGGTTGCGGGACGTGGTTGAGTTCCCCGGTTTTGTCTCGCAGGAGAACAAGGTCGAACGGATGCGTCGGTCCCACGTCTCGGTGCTGCCATCGCCCAAAGAAGGCTGGGGCCTGACCAATATCGAGGCCAATTCGACGGGGACGCCGGTTGTGGCGGCGGATTCCCCGGGACTGCGCGATTCGGTCAGGGACGGCGTGTCCGGATACCTGTACCCCTATGGCGACATTGACGCGCTTGCGGAGAAGTTGACTGCCGTGCTTGGCGATGAGACCGTACGGCGGCGCCTGGAGCAGGGGGGACTGGAATGGGCAGAGACGTTTAACTGGGATACGGCCGCCCGTGAGTTTGAGGCATTGTTGACGGACATCATGGAAAAGGGTCGATGACTACCAACCGGAAAAAACAGCTGTCGGTCGTTCTGGGGATCGTAATCTCGATTGTCATCATGGGATTGCTTTTCCGGGACATAGACTTTGTTCGGTTGGGTGATGCGCTCAAGGGGGCCAACTACTGGTGGCTCCTGCCCAACGTGGCCCTGATAATCGTGTCGATGTACCAGCGGGCGCATCGATGGAGCTTCATGATGCGGCCGATCAAGAAGGTGGCTTTCAGCCGTTTGGTGTCGGCGACCTTCATCGGCTTTATGGCCAATAATGTGCTGCCGCTCCGACTGGGGGAGTTTGTCCGGGCGTACTCGCTGGCTTATCAGGACAAGGAGATAACCAAATCGGCCTCCCTGGCGACCATCTTCGTTGAGCGCATGATTTTCGATCTGGTGGCCCTGCTGGGAATTCTGGGTGGGGTCGTATGGTGGGCCTCGATCAACTTCTCGGATGAGCTGCGGGGGGGAGTTGTGATTGCCGTCGTGTTTGCCCTGGCGGGGCTGGCCTTTGTTCTCGTCCTGGCCAAAAAACCCAACCAAACCGGCGACTTTCTGGCCCGGTATCTGTTTTTCCTTCCCGGCTCGGTGAGGGAAACCGTTCGTACCGTTGTGATTAAGTTCTCCCGCGGACTGGAGTTTGTCACCCAGGCCCGCACCGCCTCGTACGTGGCCGGGCATACTCTGCTGATCTGGCTGGTGCTGGGTGTCTCAAACTATTTTGTGTTCCTGGCATTCGGGTTTGACCTGCCGATTGACGCTTCCTATTTTCTGCTGGTGGTGGTTTCCGTATCGATTCTGGTGCCGTCGTCGCCGGGCTTTGTGGGTGTGTATCACGCCGGGACGGTGTTTGCCCTGAGCCAGTACGGCATCGGTCAGGAAGAAGCCGTCTCCATGGCCCTGGTGATGCATGCCGCTCAGTATATTCCAATTACTGTGATTGGCTTCTACCACCTGCGAAAGCAGCATCTGTCTCTGAAGCAGCTGCAGGATGATGCGGTCGAGGACATCGACTGATATCTCGCTGCCGGCTCTCCATGCTCATCCCAAATGTTCAAACTTGACTTGATTCAGACCCCCGAATACCATGTAGGAAGAGGTTATTCATGTTCAAGAAGATACTACTTGCCGTATTACTACTGGTCTTGTTGGCCGGCGTCAGCTATGTGAAGATCATGCGCGACGAGGCTCGCACCGACAATCTGTACCGTCAGGGGTATCAGAAGGGTCAGGAAACCGCGCAGGCCGGTCAGGCCGACAGCGATTCTGCGGCCGAGGTTCTGGCCGTACAAATGCAGGGCGCCCTGGAAGACTCGCTGTGGGCCCTGCGGGCTCAATATCAGGCCGAACTGGATTCGTTGACCTCAGTGGTGGGGGCGAAAAACGGTCGTATTGCCTGGTTGCAGAAGGAGCTTTCGGCGGCCCGAAATCAGCCAGCAGCATCGCAGGTAACTGCTACCAGGGCGGATAACTCCGACCGCCACAAGGAAATAGTCCAGTATTATAAAGCATCAATTAAAGATCTGCCCAGCGACCTGACCGAGTATGAACGACGAATTGCTTTGTCTGAGATACGAACGGAAACAGCCCAGAAATACGCGATAACGGTGGCCCAGCTAAATGACATTCGTAAGGACTACAACCTGGAAGACTAGCACGCAGTTGGCGATGGGAAAACGCAGAGAATTCGAGTTTGCCGAGGTACCGGTCGACCGGCTGATTCTTGAGTCTTTTGCCAACGAACGGTCTGCCTATCACTTAACTGAATCTGAAGCGACGTCAACATCGGCCCTCGACAAGTTCCGCAATCGCGTGAATTGGCATATCAACAACTCCCTGTCGGTGCGTCAGAAGCAGGTAATTCGAGCCTATTTGGCGGGCAAAAAAGAGCGCGAGATTGCCGATTTGCTGGGCGTCACCCAGCAGGTGGTGAATATTTATAAACATCGCGCTATCAAAAAGTTACACAAGATTCTTCACGCATAGGTGTATGTCAAAAAACTAGCTATTGGAGGTCCTGTGATTGCGCCTTGGAGGGGGGCAATCGCCCAAATGTTGTAAACTGGACCATCAGTTGAAGGAGGTGGTACGTACAAAGAGTAGGCAACCCTATTTTGCCGTCATTCTTTGCTTATGCATTGGTAACTAACTTTCGCGGACGATTCTGGCCTAAGCAAATAGGGAGTGTACCATGCCGAAGAGAAAAGAGACCGAAAAGTATGCGGTCCTGGGCGAGAAAGACTGCTGGCATCTTTATGGATTACAGGTGCTCACACCTGGCAAGTTTGCAACCGTTGTCGGCAGAGTTCTAAGAGGACAGTATACACTGGTTCGGCCCAAGATGCGCAATGATCGCCTCTCGACGTGACGCGATCATGTTTCAGCCTCCCTCGGCATTCTGACCCATAGTCGGTAGTATGAATGCCGCAGCAAAATTATCGGGGTCCCGAGGTAACTCGGGACCCCATTTCATTGTCTCCCAAAAAAACCTTTACAGTTGGACCTAAAAGGTCTTGATTGACGCCCGACGGGCCCCGATACCGGTGACCGATTGCCTTCCAGCCGCGTCTTTGATATGGAGTCGGCAACGGAAGACGTTTTTTGCCGAAACCGAGGGCCGGGGTCGGAGTATAAGGCCTTAACGCAGACAGAAGGTGATTTCTCGATCAGCTATGGGTATAAAACAAGCACTACTTCTCGCACTGATGGCTCTCGGGGTTGGGCTTCTGGCTAACACCGTATCCCCTGATGGTATTCCCGTCATAGGCAAGTATCGATCGCTTTCGGGCGGCAACGGTCCGGTGGTTCCGCCGACCGCCGAACCCGGTGACCCGCCGTTCATTGATATTGCCCGGGCACAGCTCGAATTCGACCTTGGCGACGTTCTGTTTATCGACGCTCGCGATGAATCGGAGTTTGCCTGCGGTACGATTCCGGGGTCGGTCAACATTCCCTTTGAGTATCTCCCCGATGACGATCTCGAGGGGTATTTTGAGTCGGTGCTGGGGAAGGACCGCAAGGATCGCCTGCTCATCACGTATTGTTCTGGTGAGGAATGTGATCTTTCGCTGCACCTGGCCCGAAATCTGCAGGATCTCGGTTATACCAACGTGGTGATATTTTTCGGCGGCTCACGCGAATGGGAGAAATACGATCTTGGGCTGGAGAGGGGACCGGAATGCGAAAACTGATCGACAGTGATGTGCTGACGATGATTTCGCGCCTCTTGATCGGAGCGATATTTGTCTATGCATCATTCTACAAGATCATCAGCCCGGGAGATTTCGCCAAATCGATATGGTATTATCACCTGTTCCCGGGTGTGACCATCAACCTTATGGCCATCGTCATCCCCTGGCTGGAGCTACTCTGCGGCCTGGCACTGATTTTCGGCGTTTGGTATCGGGGGGCGGTGATCTGGGTGAATGTGCTGCTGGTGGCGTTTGTTATCGCGCTGGCATCGACCATAGCGCGCAATCTCAGCATTGATTGCGGTTGTTTCAAGGCCGCCGAATCGGCCACCGGTTCGGCCTGGAACGCCATGACGTGGGATTTCGTATACTTGCTGTTTTCGCTCCAGATGCTGTTCAGCCGTTCCCGACGCTGGCAGCTTCAGAAGCGTTGACCTTGCCCTTGCCCTGGAGCCCCCGGCTACGGTACGATAATATGGGGCGTGATCAGGATCAACAGGTCCGTGGTCGACTTATCAACCGATTTTGACGTAAACAGCCATCTCCCGAGTAGCGGTATGTGACCGAGGATCGGGACCCGGTTGATCGTTTCTTTTTCGTCTTCCTTCAACAGCCCGCCCAGGGCAACCGTTTCATTGTCCGCAACCGTGACACTGGTCTGTAGCGACCGAGAGGCCGTAATCGGCTTCTGCTGGTCGGCGGGACCGGTGAAGCCGATGATGTCCTCGACCTGCTGGTCTATTTCCAGGGTGACATGCCCGTCTTCATTGATGCGCGGCGTGACTTTCAGCGCAATGCCAACTTCTTCGTCTTCGAAAGTCACGATGTCACTGGTCGCCGAACCTTCGGTAAAGCGGTTGATCGTCTGGATAGGGATGATCGTCTGGAATTTGAATTCGGCCGTGTGATTCTCCAGCGCGGTGATGCGCGGATCGGATACCAGGCGAGAGTTTCCTTCCTGTTCCAGCATGTTCAGGATCAGGCTCACCTGCTGCACCGACAGCTTGCCCCAGGTCCAGTTACCGTTGTTGGGGTTGTACTCGCCGATTCCCTCTGTCGAGCCATCGGTGGTCGTGGCGCCGTCCGTGCCGGTTGCATCGGTCGAGCCGGTTCCACCGAATGCCGCTGACCCACTGGTCGGCCAGGAAAACCCCAGATTCGAGCTGTTGTCGATTTTGGTTTCGATAATGCGCGTTTCTATGAGAATCGATCGTTCCCGCACATCGATGCTGTTGACCAACGCCACGAGTTCGTCGGCGATGGTGGGATAGTCCGTAATCATGATGCGGTTGGCCTGATAGCGCTCCCCTTTACCGGCGCTATTGTCCGATGATGCCCGGTCGAGGATGACGATCGAACCCTTGTCAGATACCCGCGAGTCGAGAGCCTTTTTCGCCGTCGCAGGATCCAGGTAGTTGAGGCGCACCGTCCGTGATTCCAGTTCTCGGGAGGCGTTGACATCCGATGGTTTGACAATAATCACGTTGTCGCGCAGGAAGTAGTTGTAGCCGTTCGCCGTCAGGAGCGCGTCGAGTGCCGATGCAATATCCACGTCCTCAAGACGCATGGTGACCGTTCCCTCGACCTCGCCGGAAATCACCAAATTCAGGCGGTTCTGGGTGGCGATCGTGTTCAGAACCGACACCAGCGGAACGTCCACAAGCTCGAGGCTGAGTTTTCGGTCTCCCTTGAGTTCATTCCCGTTCGCGGTGAAACTCAGAAGAACCAATCCGATAAGCAATGCGCGCGATTTCATATCTTAACCTTTGTATACCGACAGCGTAAACTGCCGCCCCTTGTGCTCCAACGTGACGGTTTGCCTGCCAATCTCCACGACCCGGGCATCGGCTACCGTGTCGCCTACGCCGACCGACATGCTGTTAATGAAAGCCATCGGATTGATCTCGCTGTACACGATGCCTCCCAGGACCCAGGTCGCATCCGAGGCGTTCGACGTTTGTCTGCCGGGCGACCGTCGGACATCGGTCCGGAACGGATCTGCCCCCCAGGAAGCTTTCTGCTTTTCCTCTATATTGATGGTGCGAGTGCTGGGGGAGACCGCTACCATTCGAGGAACCGCCGGGGCCAGTTGCGCCGCGGCCGGTGCCGGCTGTTCCATTGGAAGCTGCGGCTTTTTGGTCGGATAGGCGTAGATGGCCCAGATTATTGCCAGCGGCAGGGTCACATAGACGAGCTTTTTCCGTGTTGCTTCACTCACGCCGGGGCCTCCTGGACATTCCCGATAAGGGCCTTGAAGCCCACGGAGGCTGTTAGCTTGGTGGATCGTTCCCGCGTACCGTCGATACGGCAGGTGTTGATACCCCGGAAATACGGGGTAGCTTCGATCTGGCTGACATACTTGCCGAACTGCGTGTAGTGTCCTGTGACACTCACGGTGATATTCAGAAATCTCGGCTCGCCGGATTCAACCGGCGCCTCGCTGAGTTGCAGCAGTTCCATGACGGGCGGCGTTATTTCGGTCACGGTAAGTCCGTTGTCAACGGCATCGCGACTGATGCGCGATATCAGGGCCAGGATATCCCGTCGCGTGAACAGGGCGGCGTTCAGCTCGCGTTTGAAGGCGTCGAGATTCTGACTGGTGGCCAGAAACTCCGGCAGCTCTTCCATCGTTTTCGCGAAGTCAGCCAGTTGTGCTTCGGCAGCCATCGTGTCTGCCCGTACCTGCTCGTGCTTCTTGACCAGTGGGGCATACAAAAGCAAAAACCACAGGCCGATTATGACCACGGCTCCGACGGCGTAGATCCCCATGCGCCTGCTCATATGACCGCCCTCATGCTGAGGTGGAAATCCATCTCAAAGCCGGCGTCGGTCACACGTTTGATGTGCTTCTGGATGGTGACATCGGTGTAAAACGGCGAGGCTTTCATATTCTCCACGAATTCCGCGAGAACGATTTCCGGGGGAGACTTACGAGTGGTGACCACGCCGGAAACCTGCAGGTCCTGTTCGCCGTGAGCCAGGCCGTAGGCGATGCTGATTAAACGTACATCGGCCGGGGTGATGCGGCTCAGTTCCTTCAGATTGAGTCCCAGGTAGCTGGGGTTCTCCTGTGCTTTGGCCACAAAAGCCTGGTCGCGAGCGATTTTTGTTTTGAGCAATGTATAGGTGGCGAATACCTCGCGTGACTTGAACTCCTCCACCTGCCGTTGCAGATCATGCAGGCCGGCCTGAGCCGTTCGAAGCTCCGTCAGCGATCCCAGCCAGTATCCCAGACCCGCCAGGGCGAGAACGATCAAGGCTGCCGTGCCGTACCGATTTATGCGTTGCTGCCGGCGGGCATGTTTCTGAGGTTCGGGCAGAAGATTGGCGAGCGCTGTCTGGTTGCTGGAGGCAGCGACCACCGGCAGGCACACAGACAGACTACCCTCATCGGCATCGTGTTTCATCCGGAGCGTGGTCAGCGTTTCTGCAGGAAAACGGCAGAACGTAAAACCGAAACGATCGGACAGCAGATTGATAAGGTCATCGGAGTAGGCCAGATCCCCGTACACGAATACGCGATTGGAAAAATGGGCCGAGTATTGACCACTATAATAGTCAAGAGAGTTCTGTATCTCGGTGGCCAGCGATTCGGCGAAATACTCATACACGGTCGGGTCGGTCCGGTTGGCCAGAAACGACGAGCCAATCGACGTGACGTGCAGAAACACCAGGTCGGTGCCGTGGTAGTATGCGATTTCCGTCCGATGACCCTGGACGTTAATGAGCGCGTAACTGGATCCCTGGTCGAACCCGGGGAGACCGCGCAGCAACTGACCCAGGACATCCTGAGCGTGATACACGTTGGTTACCGAAAGGCCAAGCTCGTGGAACGGCGCCAGCTTCTCGTTTATCAGGCGCCGGGTTGCCGCCAGTATGGCGACCTTCTTCTGTTTGCCCTCACTGGTAGTGATGCGGCCGACCGGTCGGAAATCCAGCCAGCAATCGGTAATTGGGAAGGGCAGTTGTTTTTTGGCTTCGTAGACGGAGGCCGCTCTGAGAAGACGCGACCGCGTATCGGGAACCCGGGCTGTCCGGAACACTGTATCGGGACCGGCCACTGTAACGGATATTTCACGCTTGTGTCCGCCGTACGTCGCAACGTACTCGGCGATCGTCTGCTGGATAAACTGGCTGCGTTCCGCATCGGTCTGAAGAGTGCGGGAAATGTATGTCTTGTTGACGTTCAACAGGGTGGCGCGGGAGCCCCGATGGAGCGAGGCTGCCATCTGGACGGAGTCATCATCAATCGAAAACGCGAGATGACGTCCAAACACAAGGGATTTCGGCGGTCGAATTCGTTCCACCTGCATGACGGAACCGGTCTCCTCAGACGGAGAGTCGGCGTCCGCATGTTGATGTCTTTCTCCGGTCCGATTCCAGAGTTTCATCCCGGCCATAGTAGAACCTGTTTAATCAGAATGTTATGCGTATCGTATCACTGCCGCCGCCGGTCGAAAATATCGTGCGCAAGGCGGGTTGGTAGATGTAAGCATTGCCCCACGCGTCGGTCAGATATTCACCTTCGGATTCTGCGATATACGGTCCGTTCCATCCCAGACGGCTGATCTGGTCGTAGGACGTTACCGAGTCCGGCTTACGCGCCAGATCCGGCAGCTGACTCGGCACAAACCCGACATCACCTTCAAAACCGCGGTCTATGTACTCACCTCCGGCGACGGCCGAGGGGTTTCCCACAATGGCGGTTTTCAGCGATACCAGTTCCTGTTTCGTCGCGGTCACCCGGGAACTTGCGGCGATATCCGCAAAGCGCGGAATTGCCACGGCCGCCAGGATACCCAGGGTGACTATTATAATTACAATCTCGATGAGCGTGAATCCACGCTCATCGAGACGAAACTGCGCTGTTCGTGATGCCTCACGCATCGTGTGTCCTGCTACCAGGTGCACGAAGAGTCCGTGGCTGTATTCGCCCAGATCTCACCGGTAGCCGGGAGGTAGGCCCAGCCCGCGGCACTGGCAACCGGTACGCCCTTGGTGGCTCCGGCCACAACGATGGCAGCGGAGTCGGCGGAAGTTGCGTACGGGTTCGGCGGCAGCCCCTGAGCCATAACCACACCCGGAGTCTGCAATTCGGCAAGCAGCGGCCAGGTGGCGGTGCCGGTAGTGACAGCCTGGTTAGCGTAAAAAATGGTTATGCCGGATCGTAGTCCCCCTAACGACGCCCGGCAGGATGCCTCACGAGCCTCACCGGTGATATCCTGATACTTTGGGATGGCGACTGCGGCGAGAATGCCCAGTACCACAATAATGATCACAATCTCGATGAGCGTGAAGCCGGCGTT
>Ga0180007_10003024_pt1 | contig 19232 bp, 13 predicted proteins | sample MM_PC_MetaG_FD_121122 | JGI IMG/M metagenome (GOLD analysis project Ga0180007, IMG submission 121122) | Groundwater microbial communities from the Aspo Hard Rock Laboratory (HRL) deep subsurface site, Sweden - MM_PC_MetaG | ecosystem: Environmental > Aquatic > Deep subsurface > Groundwater... | reverse complement strand
GCAGAACAGGCAGATGTACTGGTTTTCATATTGGATGGCCGGGCAGGACTGTCACCCTACGACCGCGAGCTGGCAGATTTCTTGCGAAGGATGTCAAAACCAGTATTTTGCCTGATCAATAAAATAGAAAGCTACAACCAGACTGATGCGCGTTCTGAATTCTATTCATTGGGTATTGGCCATTTTTATGAAGTTTCAGCAGAGCACGGTATTGGTGTGGGGGATTTTTTAGATGACCTTGTAAATGCCCTGCCTGAATATGAAAAGGAAAATGAAAGCGATGAGGGTCCGGTAAAAATTGCCATTGTCGGCCGGCCCAATGTGGGCAAATCTTCTCTTGCCAATCGGCTGTTTGGAGAACAACGTCTTGTGGTTAATGAAAAGGCCGGAACAACAAGGGATTCCATAGAGCTCAAGTGTGAGTATAAAGGCAGGCAGTTTATCCTTGTGGATACTGCAGGGATTCGGCGTAAAGGCAAAGTGACCCAGAAAATAGAAAAATTTTCCATCCTGAAATCATTAAAGAGCCTTGATGAGTGTGATGTTGCATTGATTTTGATTGATTCGGATGAAGGCATTACAGATCAGGATATTACCATTGCAGGGTATGCTGAAGATAGGGGATGTGGTGCCTTGTTCCTGTTAAACAAATGGGATCTGTTAGATGGGGATCGGAAAAGTGTTAAAAAATATATGGAGGAGTTACGGCTTAAGGCAAAATTTTTAGCCTATGCACCTGCCATTACTATTTCAGCCCTTACCGGACAAAGATGCCATAAGATTCTGGATGAAGTGGTCAAAATCCATGAAGAATATTGCCACAGGATAAATACCGGTGTTCTGAACCGGATTATTGAAGATGCCGTTTCCAGGACAGAACCGTCCCTGCATAAAGGGAGAAGATTAAAATTTTTTTATGCCACACAGGTGGCGGTAAAACCACCGTCTTTTGTCTGTTTTGTCAATTTCCCCGATGCAGTTCATTTCTCCTATAAGCGATACCTGATAAATCAGTTGCGGCAGATGATTCCCTTGGAAAAAACACCCATCAACCTTTTTTTCAGGGAAAAAACAGGGAAGATTAAATTTTCCGGAGGATCAAAGGAAGAGGAAAGAATTTTTCAGAAAAAGAGAAAACATAATACCCAGAAAGAGAAACAGCGAAAAGAACAGAGCAAAAGAAAAAGACAAAGAGATAAGGGCAGTGCTTAACGAGAATGGATCTTTTTGAATCTAATTATTGTCAGGACAAATTATTTGCCCGTCCCTTAGCTGATAAAATGCGACCCAGAACGCTTGAAGCGATTGTAGGGCAGGAACACCTGACTGCAAAAGGAAGTCTGCTTCAAAAAGCCATTGAAGATGACAGGGTATTTTCCATTCTTCTCTGGGGTCCGCCCGGATGTGGTAAGACCACATTGGCAGGCATTATTGCCCGGGAAACAAGATCAGCGTTTATAGAAATATCCGCTGTCCTGTCCGGAGTTAAGGAGATCCGCCAGATTATAGATCAGGCAAAAAAAAATCGGGCGGTGAATAAACGGCAAACCATTCTTTTTGTGGATGAAATCCATAGGTTTAATAAGGCCCAGCAAGACGCTTTTCTACACCATGTGGAAAAAGGTCTGATCGTTCTAGTGGGGGCCACCACCCAAAATCCTTCCTTTGAAGTCATCCCTGCGCTGGTATCCAGATGCCGGGTATTTACCCTGAAAAGTCTTGAAAATAAAAATATATTAACCATTTTAAAACGGGCGCTGGTTGATCCTGAAAACGGATTGGGTCTTGAGAAAGAAAGGCTGTCTGATGAAGCACTTGAACATATTGCAAGGGTATCTGATGGTGATGCCCGGATTGCTTTGACCAATCTTGAGACAGCAGTGCTTCATTTTGCACAGAAAAAACAGATTAATATTCAGGATGTTGAGATAGCCATAGAAAAAAAATCGCTTTTATACGACAAGGCAGGAGAAGAGCATTTTAATCTCATTTCCGCATTTATTAAGAGCATGAGGGGCAGTGATCCAGACGCAGCGATGTATTGGCTTGAGCGGATGCTAATGGCCGGTGATGACCCTCATTATATGCTCAGAAGAATGATCCGGTTTGCTACAGAAGATATTGGAATGGCGGATCCGGGAGCCCTGACCATGACGCTGAATGCCAGGGAATCCTTTCGAATCCTGGGCCACCCGGAAGGGGAGGATGCGATTTTTCAGGCTGCCATCTATCTTGCAACCGCTCCCAAGAGCAATGCAGTTTATACGGCGCACAAACAGGTCAAAGAGAAAGTTCAAAAAACCGGTTATTTACAGGTTCCGCTGCACATCCGTAATGCTCCGACAAAATTGATGAAAGAGTTGGGTTATGGTAAAGGATACCTGTATGCTCATGATCATGAGGACGGTTTTGTACCCCAGTCTTATCTGCCAAAGGATCTTGAGGGTCAACGCTTTTATTATCCAACAGACCGGGGATACGAAAAAACCGTAAAGCTCAGGCTTGAAGCCTGGATAAAATTAAAACAAAATAGACACCCCTGATACTGTTTGATCATGTTTTATTGAATCAAATATTGGATTGTCTGCAAATGCATGAGCCTATCAAGGATCAGGTCGTATTCGTTCCATTCATCAAGATAGGAGCTTAAAAGTGGTTATGTCAGATCGGCAATATTCATGTTTTGGGAAGGATAAAAATTGATATTAATTTTTTGTCCAACCATATTTTCTGATGTCAGCTGCTTGAATATGTCAGGGTGGTTTTGTGTTCTGGCTATAAATCGGCAATTGTCCCGGGTTTTTCCATAAACAACTGCATAGGCGGGGGCATGGTCTGTTGAATAGATCACGGTATAGGTTTCAATGGTTCCCATTCCTGTGACCCGATCTTTTATTTTTACGGGTTCTTTGCCGGCAAAACAATTTTTCTGATCAATTACATCATGGTTTTTAAATTCACCTGCTAACGGCTTTGAAGCATAAACGCCTGCTGCATGTTTGTGCATAAACCACCCAAGGGCCGTAACAAGACCATTTGATTTTTCCCCGATGGAAATTTTTTCAGATAGGGTTGCTATCCCATGTAGGCTGTAATTATTCCCTGGTCCCCCGAAAAAACCAAGTCCTCCGGTCAGGGTTAAAGGTCTGGGATCATCATCTTTAATCCCAATCATTTTTTTTGCAATGGAAACCGCACAGGGAAAACAGGAATACAGATCAAAACAATCCAGATTTTCAAGGGGGATGCAGGATCTTGCCAGTGCTTTTTCAACAGCCGCCTTGAGAGGGGGGCTTACTGTGAAATCAGATTTTTCAATCATAAAGCGTTGGCGGTCCTGAGCATACCCTCCGCCAAGGAAATAGACAGTCTGCCTGTTCTTTTGTGAATATTTTTTTGCTGTTTCTTCTGACATTAATATGATCGCAGCCCCCTGATCAACCGTAACAAATGAATTCATATACTTGGTATACGGGAATGAAACAGGCCGGTTTGTCAGGCTGGGAGTGATGATCTCTTCAGGGGTTCTCATGGATTTTGTCCAGGCATAGGGATGGTCTGCTGCGGTTTGACTGAATCTGGACCACATCTTCCCAACCTGTATCAGGTAAGACTGCAGATCCAAGCCAGATGCAGCCCATAATGCCGTTTCAAAAAGCGGGAATCCCTGCATGGGATGTTCAATACCATGTTGATTCTCCAAAAGTGTGGAACCTATAAAGTCGTCTCCTGGATAGGTTTTGGGTATGCCTCTGAACAGGGCATTTTTAATTTTTTGAGGATTTTCCTCTCTCTGGATATAGGTTTCAGCCCCCCCAATAAGAACCGAATCCAGTTCATTACGGGCAATCATGCCTGCTGCAATGTTGATCAGTGTCTGGGGAGAGTTGCCGCCAATTCCTGAAACACAGGTAAATTTTGGCATGGCACCCAGGTTTTGGGCGAGCTGACTGGCTGGCGATGTGTAGTGACGGCTTAATGTCCGGACGATCATAATCCCATCCAGATCGGTCAGCACTGAATTGGAAGCCATCATTTCACAGGCGTTTCTGGATGCCTGAATCATCAATCCCATTGGATCTTTTGCTGTCTGGGTGATATTTTTCGGCTGCGTGACCTGACCCCATCCCGCAACAACAACTTTTCGTTCCATAGCAAAAGAAATCCTTTTTCAATACCGGTTTATGCGAGTGTCTCGTAAAATATTTGATTTGTCAACGGTATCGACGGGTCTGCCGGTTTTTTCCACAGCTATGTATCCAAACCGGATTAAACCAATGCATAATCCCTTGTTTTTTATTGGTTGCTTTGTTATTTGTTGTTAATGAGTAAAGTTAAAAATGGAATGGTGAATGATGAAAGAATCAATATTGATGGAGGCTTTAAATGAAAAATGTTGTTATCGTAAGTGGTGTTAGAACACCGGTAGGGTCTTTTGGTGGTTCATTGAAAAGCGTACCTGTGGTTGATCTGGGTACAACCGTAATGAAAGATGTTCTTAAAAGAGTCGGCTTGAAACCTGTGGCAGGTGCTTCCCAGGATGAGTTTTCTCCAGATACGTTAAAAGATCAGGGTATGATTGATCTTGAAAAAAAAGGATATGATTATGATGATTCCTTCACGCCTGTATTTATTGATGAAGTTATCATGGGAAATGTTCTGCAGGCAGGGCAGGGACAGAATACAGCCCGCCAGGCCATGATTTCAGCGGGTATTTCAAGACAGAGTGCTGCCTTTACCATAAATAAAATATGCGGTTCTGGTCTCAAAGCCATTGCCCTTGGCGCCCAGGCCATAATGACAGGCGGGGCAGAGGTGATCCTTGCCGGCGGTCAGGAAAGTATGAGCAATGCCCCCATGGCATTGAACAAGGCCAGATGGGGACATAGAATGGAGCTGACGGGTATCGGACCAGTCCATGATTTGATGGTATTTGATGGATTATATGAAATTTTTTATGGGTACCACATGGGCCTGACTGCTGAAAATATTGTGGAAAAATATGGTATCACAAGGGAAGAACAGGATCAACTGGCCTTGTTGAGCCATAAGCGGGCATTTGCTGCTGTAAATGATGGTACATTTGCAGAAGAAATCATACCCGTAGTAATCAAATCCTATAAGGGAGACACCATTGTTGAAAAGGATGAACGTCCCATGGAAACAACCATGGAAAAACTTTCCAAACTTCGTCCGGCATTTAAAAAAGATGGAAGCGTGACTGCAGGGAATGCCTCTGGGATAAATGATGCGGCTGCAGCGGTTCTTATGATGACAGAAGAAAAGGCAGACGAACTGGGTCTTGAAAAACTGGTAAAAATTAAAGGGTTTTCTGCTGGTGGACTGGATCCTGCTTACATGGGTTTAGGCCCTGTACCGGCAATTCGAAAAGTATTGAAACAAACCGGTATGAGTATTGATGACATTGACTTGATTGAGTTGAATGAAGCATTTGCAGCCCAGGCCATCGGATGTATGCGAGAACTGAATATTGACGTTGAAAAGCCCAATGAGCTGGGATCAGGAATTTCGATCGGCCACCCCATCGGATGCACAGGAGCAAGACAGATGGTTACGGCGATCAATCAGATGAAAAGAAAATCTTATTCCACGGGTTTGATTTCGATGTGTATCGGTGGGGGTATGGGTATGGCAATGATTATCGAAAGATAAGTTTTTTCCTTTACTTGGATTCATTAAAATGGTAAAACTCATATAGTTTTATCAGGGGTTTAACTGGTTGAAAATAAATGCATAAAGGGGTGTTTTTATTATGGATATTCCTAGAAAATTAGGCATATTGATTTATACTGCAGTGCCTGCAATTGTCGGCGGCGGTATTGTATATCATTTTTTTGGAAGTTTTGTTCAAGTCATTATATTTGAGATCCTTCTTGTATTGGCAGCGCTTGGTCTGATCAGCAGTTAAAGCAAGATGATTTTTTCATTTGTGTAAAGCCGCATTTATGCAGGTTTCTTTGCATATTGCGGCTTTACATGGTTTTTTACTCTTTTCTTTCTTAAAAAACCTAACCTATTTGGTGAAGCATTGGAGCAAAATATTTCTCAAAGAGCAGTGTTTGTTTTTTTTATTGCGCTGTTCTGCATAGCGATTCTGCTTGCAGGCAATTTGATAGCGCCTTTTTTCGCTATTATTATCTTAGGCATCGTATCCACAGGGATTTTTAGCCCGGTTTTCAGGTTCTTATCACGAAGATTATCACCCAGAATAGCTTCTGTTCTGACCTGCGTTTTGGTTTTTTTTGTTGTGTTTATTCCGGTTGTTTTTTTTGTAGGGGTAATTTCCAAGGAAGCCTTCAGCCTTTATGTCATGGCCAAGGATGCTGTTTTCTCAAATCAATTGAAGAATTTGCTTGAAAGCACTCAGGTCCTGGAACGGTTTAATGATTTGCTGGTAAGAGCAGGAATCGAAAAGGTGGTGACATGGGATGAATTGGTCAACCCCATCTCAGAACTTGGAAAGGTTGTGGGATTTTCATTGTTTGAACAAGCCAGGTTTATTACATCCAATATTTTTAATCTGGTCTTGTATTTCGGTTTAATGCTGGTGGTTGTATTTTATATGTTCATGGATGGGGATAAGTTTATAAAATATATGTATGACCTGTCTCCTTTGTCGGATGAACATGATAAACAGCTTTTTGAAAAATTTATGGGCATGGCCGGTGCAGTTCTTGTCGGAAACGGGCTTGGCGGATTGATTCAGGGGGTTGCAGGCGGAGGGCTTTTTCTGTTTTTGGGATTGAATTCACCATTTTTATGGGGGGTTATTATGGGGTTCCTCGCCTTTTTGCCCATTGTGGGGATCGGGATTGTAATGATTCCAACGGCAGCAATTCTGATGTTGAAATCCCGCCTTGCTGCTGGTGTTTTTGTGCTGATTTTTTATGGTGTGCTTTCCTGGGGAGTTGAGTATATTTTTAAGCCAAAGGTGGTAGGCAACAGGGTAAGAATGCATCCTTTAATCGTGTTCTTTGCTATTATAGGCGGGTTAAAAACATATGGAATACTCGGTATTATTTATGGTCCGTTGATTGCCACTCTGTTTTTAACTCTTTCAGATATATATTTTTCAAGTTTTCAATTCATGGTTGAGCCGGATAAGGTTCATAAAGAAAAATAATTGGAGTTTTAACGTTGATTATTAATACAGATACCAATGTGACTAGTATTGAGAAGGAGATGAAACAATCCTATCTCGAATATGCAATGAGTGTCATTATCGGGAGAGCACTTCCCGATGTTCGTGACGGACTCAAACCGGTTCATCGACGTTCACTGTTCGCAATGCAGCAAGTACGGAACGACTGGAATAAGCCCTATAAGAAATCTGCTCGTATTGTCGGTGATGTGATGGGTAAATACCATCCCCATGGTGACTCTGCCATCTACGACACCATTGTCCGGATGGCTCAGCCTTTTTCCCTGCGATATATGCTGGTTGATGGTCAGGGTAACTTTGGATCGGTGGATGGTGATTCACCGGCGGCAATGAGGTATACTGAAATCAGGATGCGCAAGATTGCCCATCAGATGCTTGCCGATCTTGAAAAGGAAACGGTCGATTTTATTCCCAATTATGATGAAACATTAGAAGAGCCATCAGTTTTACCGACTAAATTTCCTGCATTACTGGTCAATGGCTCTTCTGGGATTGCCGTTGGAATGACAACCAATATCCCGCCGCATAACATAAAAGAGGTTATTGCAGCGTTAAACCAGTTGATTGATAATGCTTCAATGGATATTGACGAGTTGATGGAATATATTCCAGGACCTGATTTTCCAACCTATGGTCATATTTATGGAACCAGAGGAATTCATGAGGCGTATAATACTGGCCGGGGAATTATTACGCTCCGGGCAAAGGTTGAAGTTGAGATAAATAAAAAGTCTGGTCAGGAAACCATTATTGTGACAGAGCTTCCCTACCAGGTCAACAAGGCAAAGTTGGTCGAAAAGATCGCTGAACTCGTCCGGGATAAGGTTATTACCGGTGTATCCTTTGTCAGAGACGAATCCGACCGTGATGGAATGAGAATTGCCATAGGGCTTAAACGGGACCAGATTAATGAAGTTGTTATTAATCAGCTGTATAAACATACCAATATGCAGACCAGTTTTGGCATTATTCTCCTTGCGATTGTTAATAACAGACCACAGCTTCTGACCTTAAAAGAGATTCTGAATCATTTTATCGATCATAGAAGAAATGTTATTATCCGTAGAACCAGATTTGATTTAAGAAAGGCTGAAGAAAGGGCTCATATTTTAGAAGGGCTGAAAATTGCTTTGGATCATCTGGATGAAGTGGTGGCACTGATCCGGGCGTCGCATTCACCTGAAGAGGCCAAAAATGGGTTGATATCCACATTTAACCTTTCAGTCCTCCAGGCCCAGGCAATCCTTGATATGCGTCTGCAAAGGCTTACAGGACTTGAAAGGGAAAAAATCATCAGCGAATATGATGCCCTTTTAAAGGACATTGCCTGGTACAATGAAATTCTTTCAAGCGATGAAGTGGTCCGGGGGTTGATTAAAAAAGAACTGTCCGAGCTTGATGAAGAATTTGGTGATCAACGGCGTACAATAATCGTCGAAAGTACGGCAGAGATAAGTATCGAAGACCTGATTGCCCAGGAAGATATGGTTGTGACCGTAACCAGAAGCGGTTATATCAAGCGAAATCCGATTACCCTGTATTCAAGCCAGCACAGGGGGGGGAAGGGGAAAACAGCCATGGGAACAAAATCTGATGATTTTGTTGAGCATATTTTTGTTGCATCTACCCATGCCACCTTTTTGTTTATTACCAATTTTGGAAAGGTTTATCAGTCAAAGGTTTATGAACTGCCCATGGCCGGACGGTCAAGCCTTGGAAAGGCCATTGTAAACCTGTTAAATTTTGATGAAGGTGAAAAACTCGCCACGGTATTAACCGTTGATGAATTTGTTGAAAATAAATATGTGGTTATGGCCACTAAAAAGGGAAGAGTAAAAAAGACCGATTTGATGGCATATTCAAGGCCAAGATCCGGTGGCCTGATCGGGGTCAAGCTTGCACAGGGAGATGAGTTGATTGTGGCAAAAATAACCGATGGGAATATGGATATTTTTCTTGGTTCTGAAGGGGGTAAGGTGATCCGCTTCCATGAGGGAGATGTCCGTGCCACGGCAAGGGGCTCCATGGGTGTCCGGGGTATGAGAATTGATCTGGATGTCAAAGTTGTGGGAATGGAGGTGTTGGGGCCGGAAGACACACTTCTTACAGTGACTGAAAACGGATATGGGAAACGGTCGTCCATTGAAGAATACAGAACCCAGACCCGTGGCGGAAAAGGTGTTTTTTCTATCAAAACATCAAAACGGAATGGGTTGATGGTATCCTTGCTACTGGTTGATGACAATGATGAATTGATGATGGTCACAGATAAAGGAAAGCTTATTCGAACCTCCATTAAAGGCATCAATGTGATCAGCAGAAATACCCAGGGAGTTAAATTGATTGACCTGTCTTCGGGAGAAAAACTTATTGGAATTGCACGGCTCCCAGAGGAAGAAGATCAGGAACAGGAAGATGATCAAGAGGATATTAATCTGGAGGATCTTCCTGTGGACGAGGAGAATGAAGACGGAGAAGGCAGCGACTCATAAGGGAGAAGGACATCGAAAGCGACTGAGGGACAGGTTTTTGAACGCTGGCCTTCAAGGATTTCATGATTATGAAGTAATTGAGTTGCTTCTTTCTTTGAATACCCCTCGAAAGGACTGCAAACAAGCGGCAAAATTGCTTTTAAAAAAATTTAAAACGTTTCAGGGAGTTCTGGAGGCAGATCCCCTGTCTCTATGTGAAATTCACGGTGTAGGGCCTTCAAACAGTATGGGTATCCGGTTGATTAAAGAAGTTTCTGACAGATACCTTGAATTCAAAATTATATCAAAAGATGTGGTTCAAAATCCCAAAGATCTTTTAGAATATTTGAGTCACGTCATTGGGCATAAATCAAAAGAAGTTTTTGTCGGGATTTTTCTTGACGTCAAAAACAGAGTGCTGACATCCAAGATTCTTTTTACCGGGACCTTGACAACCAGCTCGGTTTATCCCCGGGAGGTTATCATCAGCGCATTACAGCATAATGCGGCGGCCGTTATTTTTGCACACAACCACCCTTCAGGAGATGTTGAACCTTCCCAAAGTGATATTCAGATTACAAGAAAACTTTTTTTTGCTTTAAGATATGTGGGAATTATACTGCATGAACATATGATTGTTGGGAATGAAGGGTTTTATAGCTTTGCCGCCCAGGGCCTGATATCAATAATAAATAAAGAATTTGAAGCGGTTAAATGAATAAAACTGATGAAATGCCAGACTGTTTCGGGACCCTTGAAAAAGTTTTTCCCATGACTCATAAGGGCCTAAGGCAGACGCCGGATGATTGTTATTACCATTGCCCGGTTAAAACAAAATGCCTGCAGCAGGCCATGACAACCCAAGATGGTATACAAGTGGAAGAGGAAATTATCGAACGGGGAACAAAATCAGGTGCTATGAATTTTTTTGAGCGCTGGTCCCGCAAAAAACAGGTTCACAGAAAAAAGAAAAAATAAGGGAGGAACCGATGAGATCTGTAAGAGATATTGATGTGGCATCAAAGAGAGTTTTTGTCCGTGTGGATTATAATGTGCCAATTGATGAAGAGCTGAATATTACAGATGATAACAGGATATTGGAAACCCTGGATCTTATTTTATACCTTGTCGGACAGAATGCAAAAATTATTATTGCGTCCCACATGGGCAGACCCAAAGGGAAAAAAGATCCAAAATTCAGTCTGGCAACCGTGTGCAAAAGACTGTCCCAATTATTAGATAAACAGATTTTGTTTGCAGACGATTGCATTGGAGATTCGGTTATTAAAATGGTCGGCCAACTTATCAATGGTCAGATTCTGATGTTGGAAAATTTGAGATTCCATAGCGGGGAAGAAAAAAATGATGACACGTTTGCGAAAAAACTTGCCGATCTTTGTGATGTATATGTAAATGATGCCTTTGCTGTTTCCCATAGGGATCAGGCATCCATAACAGGCATCCCCAAATTTGTACCTGAATCTTGTGCAGGATTTCTGCTTGAAAAAGAAATTCAATCATATCACAATTCCATTGAAAATCCCAAAAGACCTTTGGTGGCAATAATTGGTGGTGCAAAAGTCTCCAGCAAGCTTGAGGCTCTCGAGAATATGCTCAAATTTGTTGATAAACTGATCATTGGTGGTGCCATGGCCAATACGTTTTTAAAAAGCCAGGGTGTTGATACCAAAGGATCAATGATCGAACAAGATCTATTGCCCAAGGCAGCCGACATTGTTCAGGCGGCAAAGGAAAAAGGGGTGGATTTACTGCTTCCGCATGATCTGGTTTGTGCAGATAGATTTGATAAAGATGCTCTGGTAAAAGAAGTCTTGATAGATCAGATTCCAGATCAATGGATGGCTATGGATATTGGCCCGAAAACAGCGCTGCAATATGCAAAAGCCATTGAAAATGCCGGAACCATTGTATGGAATGGCCCCATGGGGGTTTTTGAAATGGATAAATTTATATCTGGAACTCAAACAATCGCAGATGCCATTGTCGCTTCTTCTGCATTTTCTATTGTTGGAGGGGGTGATACAGGACTTGCTGCCAAAAAATGTAATGTTGCAGACAAGGTAAGTTATATTTCAACCGGCGGCGGTGCGTTTTTGCATTTAATGGAGGGAAAAAAGCTACCCGGAGTGGTTGCCTTGGAGTAAATCATAGAAGTTATGGGAAAAGGAAAATACGGTGATATTTTGCAAACACAGAAATTGTTTGAGCCGGGAAGAAAGACTTAGAAGATCTTACTATGAGGTGCTGCGTGATGAACTGGATCAATTCGTTTTGGAATACTCCCTTGTAGGGTCTTATAATAATTTTCTTCAATTACAGCTGCCCTATCCGTTTGTGGAATTAAGGGAGCTTAAACCAAGGGCACGGATCCCCTCTGTTGAGTTTGACGCGCAAAATTCATTCTTAATTATTTTTTCCGAAGATTTTATCGATAAAAAACATAAAAAATACATTCGGTACTTTGACGTTAATAAGACAACAAAGAATAACTTGTTAAGACATAAAAATTTTCCGGATATTGAGAATTTTAACCGGAATATTAAATATTTTGAGACGAGCGAATTTTTCTCGTTGTTAGGCTCATTGCTCCCCATCGATTATGCTTTATTGATTCAAAGAAACCAGCAGGCAAAGATAAGATATGCCCTGACTCATTTCCATGTGAGGATAGACTGGCCCATAGCAGAAGCATCTGAAGACCTAGCCAAGGAGTTAAGATACATTTCAAAAGACCTGTATGAAAAAGGGGATAAATATGCCGAAGATTTTCAAAAGAAATTGTTTGAATACTATGGCATACCGGTTATGTCAGGTGGAAGAAGAACCGCAGCTATTGTCGCGGCTCAATATTTCAGGCAGTTTCCCGGGATTACAACGGTGTATGTTTCTTCCAGTGAATCCAGGAATCTTTTGCGCATCGATGAAAGGGGTGTATGTAAATCCGTTTTGGTCAAACTCTCAGATAGTGAAATAAAAAAAATAGCTGACAATGCAGGAATTACCCAAAACATTTTTACAAAAAATTATGTTATCGCACGCCAGCGTAAAAATTTTATCTGCATCTTAAATGTCAAATATGATTATACCAGTCATGCATTGCCTTCAGAGGGGGGACGACTTCGGGAATTAAATCCTGACACCAACTGGCTGACAGTATCTCAGGAGCACATATTGCCCAAACCATCGACATTAATATTTCCCCCCATTCCTCATAAGATGGTGTATTTATAATTTTTTTAGCAGGGCAATTTCATCACAATTGGGAAAACTGACATAATTCATGCAATCTGACCAGACCTTTATGGGAAGATCCTTTTTATCATTTCAGTGCCTGTATTTTAATCAATGTTTTTACCGTTGTTGATGTTTTTTCTTCTGATATTTCTCCTGTGTCAGGTTCCATATATACCATTTTTGTGCCATCTGGTATATCAAAATATTGATACGATCTATTGGAGAGGAAATGTTCCATATAATCGATCCATATGGGCAGAGCTGCACTTGCGCCGGTCTCATGTTTCCCAAGAGAGGAAGCATCGTCATTGCCAACCCATACACCCACGGCAATATCCGGACTGAATCCGATAAACAGGGCATCTCTATTATTGTCGGTTGTACCTGTTTTGCCGGCAATATCCTTTTGTATGACCATGGCCTTTTTCCCTGTTCCTTCACGAATGACGGCTTTTAACATGTCTGTTATAATGGCAGCATTTTGCCGGGACATAATGGATTGCTTTTGTGTTGTATTTTGATAGATTATCCTGGAGTCAGAGTCTGTTATTTTAATAATGGGAAAGGGAACTACTTTAATTCCCATATTGGCAAAGGGAATATAGGATGCTGTCAGTTCAATCAGACTGACTTCTGATGTTCCCAAAGCCAATGATAGATTGGAATGAAGGTCAGAAGAGATCCCTGCTTTTTTTGCAAAATCAATCACCATGTTCGGTCCGATCCTTTCGATCAGCCTTACAACCGGTGTATTTTTGGATAATGCCAGGGCTTTACGGAAAGTGGTCTCTCCCAGGAAGGTTTTTGAGAAATTATCTACCTGCCACGTTTTATTATTGTCCAGGCGATAGGATAAAGGAGAGTCAAGCAGTTTGTCATTCTGGGAAAATCCCATAATAATGGCAGTGGCATATATAAAGGGTTTAAAAGCGGAACCTGGCTGACGTCTGGCTTGGACAGCCCTGTTAAAAGAGCTTTCCTTAAAAGATTTCCCCCCCACCATACTTAAAATTCCCCCGTCTTTAACATCTATGGCAATCAAAGCGCATTGGGCCTTGGATGGGTCGATACCATTTTGGCTCATTCTATTCTCAAGCATCTGCATTTGTTTTGAAATAGCAGTTTCTGCAGCCTGCTGGAGATCTAAATCAAGTGTTGTATAGATGTTGAGTCCTTTTGAGTAAATGTTATACAAATCAAATCGTTCGTTTAAGCTTGTTTTAATATATTCGATAAAATAAGCGGCCTGTTTTTGATAAGCCTGTTGGGATGGTGAAGATATTACTACGGCTTTGGCCACGTCATATTGTGCAACAGTAATTACTTTTGCGGTCAGCATTTGCTGGAGGACAATATCCCGTCTTTTTTTTGCTAAATCTGGATTTTTCAAAGGTGAATACACTGAGGGTGATTTCGGTAATCCAGCAATCAAGGCTGATTCTGCAAGGGTTAGATAGTTTACAGATTTTCCAAAATAGGTTTGTGAAGCAGCTTCAACACCATAAACGCCAGAACCAAGATAAATCAGATTCAAATATAGTTCCAGTATTTCATTTTTGGTATACCGCCTTTCAATCTGGAGTGTTAAAAGGGCCTCTTTGATTTTTCTGGTAATGGATTTTTCAGAAGATAAGAACAATGTTTTTGCCAGTTGCTGGGTTAATGTACTGGCACCCTGTTTAAAGCTCCTGGTTTTCATGTCTTGAAAAATTGCTCTTAAGATGGCTTTCAAATTGATGCCGGAATGGATGAAAAAATTTTTATCTTCTATGGTTATCAAAGCAGATATTAAATTTTTTGGAATTTTTTCAAGAGAGACAGGGAATCTTTTCTCGATATAAAATTTTTCAATTATTTTATTGTCAGATGAAAACACCGTTGTAACAGCGGACGGCTTAAATTGTTTGAGTGAGTTTATTTGTGGCAAATCATGACCAAGGCTGAAAAAAAATCCAGCCAGTATTCCAAAAAAAATTCCACATAGGGCTATGGGTAATAAATACCAGTGTCGTTTATACATGAGGGGTTTTAAATACGCTAATAATTATTAAAACACCAATAACACGATGTGTTAAAAATGGATAAGTTAAAAAAAACAAAATAAAATTCAAATCATGATCAGGGGGATGAAAAAAAAAATTTCATATTTTGCGAACAATATCATTGGTATGACATTGAATCGCAAGCGATAATATGGCAACGGTGTTGGGCTGAGCGCTATCAATAGCATTATGATCAGTATCAAATAATCCCTGAATTTGTATTCTTTTGGTGGAACCTTTTGGCGATAATATTTCAATTGTATCACCCTTGGTCAGTTTGTTCCTGATGCCAACACGATAGTTTTTTTCACCTGAGCTTCCCATTATTTTTCCAATAAAACTGTGGATCTTTCCCTGGTGAATATTCTTGTAATTCAGTTGGGACTCGCCTGATTGATTGAAATAAAATCCTGTGCAATATTCCCTGTGGAAAATCTGGTAAAGTTCAGCCAACCAGTCTGGGTTCGTTTTGTATGTATCCGGCGCATCAACATATTCATCAATTGCATTCCTGTAAGTTTTAACCACAGAAGCAAGATAATTGATACCCTTCATCCGTCCCTCTATTTTTAATGATGTTATGTTGGCATTAATCAGTTCCGGAATATGCTCGATCATGTTTAAATCTTTGGAATTAAAAATATATGAACCCCGGTCATCTTCCATGAGTGAATGATATTCGTTGGGCCGAAGTTCTTCCACAACTGAATATTTCCACCGGCACGGCTGGCTGCAAAGCCCTCTATTGCCATCTCTCCCGCTTAAGAAACTACTGAGCAGGCATCGTCCCGAATATGAGACACACATAGCGCCGTGAACAAAGGCTTCAGTTTCAATTTTGGTTTCTTTGGTTATTTCTGCTATCTCTTCAATAGATAATTCCCTTGCAAGGTTAACCCTTTTTACCCCTATACCGTGCCAGAATCTGGCAGCATTCAGGTTGGTTGTATTGGCCTGGGTGCTCAGATGGATGTCAATATCTGGAATGATTTTTTTTGCCATCATAATGATACCAGGGTCAGAGACAATAAGGGCATCCGGTCCTATCTGGCCGGTTTTGTTTAAAAAATCTTCAAGCTTTTTTTGTTCATTGTTTCTTGAGTAAATATTGCAGGCAAGATAAACTTTGACCTTATGAAGGTGGGCAAAGGTAACTGCATCAGCGATTTCTTCATCTGTAAAATTCCCTGAAAAATTTCTTAAACTGAAATCTTTGCCTGCCAGGTAAACCGCATCTGCTCCATAATGAATAGCAATTTCAAGTTTCTCAAAATTGCCGGCAGGTGCCAGGAGTTCAGGCTTAAAGGGCTGTTTTTTCATAAGACCTGTATGTTATATGGTGCCCCCGGCAGGAATCGAACCTGCGCTCAAGGATTAGGAATCCTATGCTCTATCCACTGAGCTACGGGGGCGTGATTTATTCAACGATTAATTTTTGGCCTGGAAATATTTTACTTTTTTTATTCAAATGATTCAAGGCCAGGAGTCGACTTAGACTCATATTATGTTTTTTGGCAATTATAAAAGGGCTGTCTCCTGATCGAACTTTGTATGTGGAATTCCCTTTCATAGCAATTTTTTGTTGTTTTTCTGAGGTGATCTTAAGGCATTGACCAATTCTCAATGCCGTGGAAGAAAGCTTGTTTGCAACCACTATATTTTTTGTCGTGGTATCAAATTTTTCAGCAATATTCCAAAGATTGTCACCACTTTTAACGTTATAAACTAAACTTTGTTCATGTGCTGCAGGCTTAGATTCATCAGTATAAATATTTTCAGCAGCATTTCTGCTGGGAATTTTTAACACCTTGCCGACAATGATGGTATGTGATTTATGAATATGATTGGCAGCCGTTATGGCAAGGATGGATGTTTTATAACGGTTGGCGAGTTCAGACAGGGTATCCCCTCTTTTTACACGATGAAATACATACAGTGGCGGTGGAGAATGGAAAGTTTTAATTTCATCGATTTTTGAAAGAAAAATTTGCGCGATATCCACGGGGATCTTTAACTGATAGGCTTCCGGTGGCAGAAGTCCATATCGGAGTTCTGGATTTAGATCTACTAATATATCTTCATTTACGCCCAGTTCTTTAGCAATATCTTTAAGACGGATTTGCTTTTTTATCTCATATGTTTCAAAGGCAATGGGAGATAAGGGGGCATCAACAACAATATTATATTTATCCAGATTGTTCATAATATGAAGCGTTGCCAAAAACCTGGGAACATACCGCGCGGTCTCCCTGGGAAGATTCTGGTAAAGATCCCAGAAATTATCCAGATAGTTTATCCGTTGGTTTCTGATGGTTCTTAATACTCTATTCTCTCCGCAATTGTATGCAGCAAGAGCTGTTGTCCAGTCTCCGAAAAGATTGTGAAGCTCTTTTAAATAGCTGATAGCGGCAAGGGTTGATTTATGAGGGTCAAGACGTTCATCAATATAATAGTTGCGAGTTAAGCCGAATTTGTATCCTGTAGAAGGTATAAACTGCCATAAACCCAAAGCCCTTGCAGGTGATAATGCCCTGATTTTAAATCCGCTTTCGATTAATGGTAACCAGGATATTGCTTCTGGCAGGCCAGCTTTTTTTAATTCCAAAAGTATATCAGGCCTGAACCTTTCCGACCGTTCAAGGGATTGTATGAAAAAATTACGTTCTGGACCGGTTAGTCTTTTTATTTCATCTTCTACATGTTCATTCAGTGTGATGGGTATTTCATTGTGTTGTCCATTTACCACTATCTGGCGGGATGCATATATTTCAAGAATCCTTTTGGATATGAGGTATCGGACATCTTCCTTCTGCTGATTGAATTCAGAGTGAACCTCTGAATCGATTTCAAGAATAGCAGAATACGCTTCGTCAAGGCTGGTTAGCGCATCCTCAATATTGCCTTTTTCCCACATCTGCTGAGCATAATCACAAAGCTCAAGTGCCTGGTCGATTTTTTCCTGGGCTGTGAGTTCTGATTCCTGATCTTGTTTTTCTGATTCCTGATCTTGTTTGTTTAAGTCTTTTCCGCTGTCTGATGATGACAGGCCAGAATTAAGAATAGTCCAGTTTTTATCGCCAGGAGCCATCTCTTTTTTCTTGTTGGAATTCGAAAATATTGATGAATTGTAAGATTTTTCTCTGTCCACAGATGTTGTTTGGGGCTTGTCGGCGGAGGTGGGGATAGTAGCGTTATTGTATGCTTGTTGACAACCTGCTGTTACCCAGAGAATCAGTAAGAATAAAGCAAGTTTGATTTTAAACATTATTTTCCTTGATGGTTGGGTTAATATAGTTGATGCATTAATTATAAAATTAAGAAAAACTTGTCAAGGATATTAGTGTCTTTTAATTTTATTCAAAAGGTTTTTCCTTTTACAATCGAAAAAAAGATTGTATTTTTAATTTAATTTGTGTACATTGACAAGTTATTTGATTCTTGTACTCTGTATTTATAAGGACCAATCAGGGCAGTATTCAGTTCTGGTGCAGCTTTGAATGAATTTGAGGAATATAGAAAACAGATCAGAAAAAAAGTCAGGGAGTGAAAATAATATTTCAGATCTGAATTTTTTTAACAAAATAAAAAATAGAGTTGATTATCTTGTTTTGTTCTGATACTATGTTTCGGTCTTTTTGTCGCAACAAAATGTTGCTGATTTGAGATAAGCCGATATAGCTCAGTTGGTAGAGCATCTCACTTGTAATGAGAATGTCCTCCGTTCGATTCGGGGTATCGGCTCCAAAATAAATCGGTGGGGTTCCCGAGTGGTCAAAGGGATCAGACTGTAAATCTGACGGCTCAGCCTTCGGAGGTTCAAATCCTCCCCCCACCACCAGTGTGTTGTGTAGGAGATCATAAAGGTTTTTTTTGGTGGATCGTTACTACATGGCTAATATGGATTGATTAGCTAATTTAGTTTCTTTATCCGCGGGAGTAGCTCAGTTGGTAGAGCTTCAGCCTTCCAAGCTGAATGTCGCGAGTTCGAGCCTCGTCTCCCGCTCCACTTCTTTGGATCTTCAATGTAATAATGGTTTGAGTTAAATTTTAGTTAATTTGAATCGCCTAACGGGCCCATGTAGCTCAGTCGGTAGAGCGCTTCCTTGGTAAGGAAGAGGTTCACCAGTTCGATTCTGGTCATGGGCTCCAAAACAACGGCAGGAGGAGTTAAGAAGATGGCTAAGGAAAAATTTGAGCGGACAAAGCCGCATGTGAACATAGGAACAATTGGTCACATTGACCATGGTAAGACTACGCTTACAGCCGCGATTACAAAGCATT
>Ga0180007_10003023_pt1 | contig 19242 bp, 18 predicted proteins | sample MM_PC_MetaG_FD_121122 | JGI IMG/M metagenome (GOLD analysis project Ga0180007, IMG submission 121122) | Groundwater microbial communities from the Aspo Hard Rock Laboratory (HRL) deep subsurface site, Sweden - MM_PC_MetaG | ecosystem: Environmental > Aquatic > Deep subsurface > Groundwater... | reverse complement strand
GAGAGCTTGACCATTTCACGCAGGGTGTCGCTGGCTGTTTCCAGGCCGCCGAGCTTGTCCACAAGGCCGAGCTCCTGGGCCTGGCGGCCGGTGAAGGCGCGGCCGTCGGCGAGCTTTTCCACGGCCTCAAGGGGCAGCTTGCGGGCCTCGGCGATGTCGGCCACGAACTGCTGGTGCAGGTCCATGATGAGCGCCATGAGGTAGGCGCGCTGTTCCGGGGTCAGCGGCACGGTGGGCGAGCCCGCGGCCTTGAACTTGCCGGTGGCCATGAGGTCGGTCTTGAGCCCCAGCTTGTCCATGAGCCCCTGCAGGTTCACGTACTCGGCGCGCACGCCGATGGAGCCGGTGATGGAGCCGGAGTTGGCCACGATGAGGGTGGCCGGGGCAGCTGCGTAGTAGCCGCCGGAGGCGGCGGCCGTGCCCATGCTGACCACCACGGGCTTGACCTTGGCCAGGGCTTTGACGGCCTGGTACAGCTCCTGGGACGGGGCCACGGCTCCACCGGGGCTGTCGATGCGCAGCACCACGCCCTTGACGGAGTCGTCCTCGCGCAGCTCGCGCAGGAAGTCCGTGACCTCGCGGGCGTTGGTGATCATGCCCTCGATCTTGCACAGGCCCATCTTGTCGCCGGTGAGCGAACGGGTGCTGTGCCCGCCGAGCGAACGAAAATAGGCCATGGCCCCCGTAAAGAGGGCCACGGCCACTATTATCAATGCAATACCAAACAGCAGCGGGTGCTGTTCGGAGAAACCGGGCTTAGTTTCCGGATTCCTCAACGGGGGCTTCCTCAGACTTCTCGGCGGGGGCTTCTTCGGCCTTCTCACCGGAGGCGTCTTCGATCTTCGCGCGGAGCAGGTCGCCCAGGTTGCTGCCGGTCTCAGGACCGGAGGTGCGGAACTCCTTGGGCTTCTTGCGCTCCTCTTCTTCCTTGATCTGCTTGATGGACAGGCCCAGGCGGCGCTCGTCGGCGCTCACGTGGATGACCTTGGCCTCAATGTTCACGCCTTCCTTGAAGAGCTCGGACGGGCTCTTGATCTTCTTGCGGCTGATCTCGGACACGTGGACCAAGCCCTCGATGCCTTCCTCAACCTCAACGAACAGGCCGAAGTCGGTGATGTTGGTCACCAGGCCGGTGATGAGGGTGCCGACGGGGTACTTGCCCGGCACCTTCAGCCACGGATCTTCGGAGAGCTGCTTGATGCCCAAGGTGAACTTCTCATTCTCCTTGTCCACGGTCAGCACCTTGGCCTGCACGATGTCGCCGATCTTGAAGACTTCGCTCGGGTGGCGGATCTTCTTGGTCCAGCTGATGTCGGACACGTGGATCAGGCCGTCGATGCCCTCCTCGATGCCGATGAACACGCCGAACTCGGTGATGTTCTTGATGGCGCCCTCAAGGATGGTGCCTTCGGGGTACTTCTCGGCCACCACGTCCCAGGGGTTGGGCTTGATCTGCTTCATGCCCAGGCTGATGCGCTTCTTGTCGGGGTCGACGCCGAGGACAATGACCTCGACCTCGTCTCCGGCACGCACCATCTGCGAGGGGTGACGCAGCTTGCGGGTCCAGCTCATCTCGGAGATGTGGACCAGGCCCTCGACACCGGCCTCAAGCTCAACAAAGGCGCCGTAGTCGGCGAGGTTGGTGACCTTGCCGGTGAAGCGGGAGCTCTGCGGGTACTTGCCGGCGATGTTCTCCCAGGGGTCGCTCACGAGCTGCTTCAGGCCGAGCGAAACCTTCTGGCCTTCGCGGTCGAAGTGCAGGACCTTGAGGTCCAGCTCGTCGCCAAGGGCAACCATCTCCTTGGGGTGACGGATGCGCTTCCAGCTCATGTCGGTGATGTGCAACAGACCGTCGAGGCCGCCCAGGTCGATGAACACGCCGTATTCGGTGATGTTCTTGACCTTGCCCTTGACCACCTGGCCTTCGCCCAGGGTCTCGAGCAGTGCGCCGCGCTGCTCGCTGCGCTGCTCTTCCAGCAGAACGCGGCGGGAAACGATGACGTTGCTGCGGCGACGGTTGATCTTCAGAATCTTGAAGTCGAAGTCCTGTCCGACCAGGGCGTCCATGTCGGGCACGGGCCGCAGATCCACGTGGGAGCCGGGCAGGAAGGCCTCGACTCCGCCGAGATCGACGGTGTAGCCGCCCTTGATGCGGCGGACGATGCGTCCAGTAACGGTGCCGTTCTTCTCCTGGGAATCCTCCAGGCGGTCGAAGAGCTGCATGCGCTTGGCCTTATCGCGGGAGAGGTGGATGGTGCCTTCGTTCTCGTCCTTGTTGGACACGAAGACGTCCACCGTGTCGCCCACGGCCACGGTCATGTTGCCCTCGGCGTCGAGGAACTCCGAAACGGCGATCTGTCCTTCGCTCTTGAAGTTCACGTCGATGAGCACGTGATCCTTGCCGATCTTGACCACGGTGCCGGGCACGATGGTGCCTTCGTCCAGGTCTCCAAAATCGGACTTGAGGTAATCCTCAAGGGCATCCTCGAAATTGAGGTCCATTTCCTGATCTAAGCCTTTCTTGGTTTTTTCCATGATTGCCTCCAACGACACTCCCTCGGACAAATGTATTTGCGCTATATTTAGACATCCAGCCGCACGCGGTCCCGGCCCGTTTCCGAGGCGAGCGGGTCCGTGTCCGCGGCGGTCGGCCCAGTAAAGGACCGGCTCCAGATGCCATGACGCCAATGGATATTCCGGGGTCATCCTCGCTGGATGGCCCCTGAAAGAGCGTACCCTTATCGCAATTGGCCGGGTCTGTAAACACTATTTCGTTCGCGGGGCCTTGGCGGTTGCCCGCAAATCGGCCATGTGGTATACTCAAAGCAGTTGCGAGCGCCCCCTCGCCAAAGGCCAGCAAAACCAACGGAGCCCCCCGTGCCGCAGCCCCAAGCCCCCGCACAAGACCAGCCCCGGCGCTGCCCCTGGTGCCTCACCGGCGCCGTGCCCGATCCCGAGTACCTGCGCTACCACGACCAGGAATGGGGCGTGCCCCTGCACGACGACCGCGCCCTGTTCGAACTCCTGGTGCTCGAAGGGGCGCAGGCGGGCCTAAGCTGGCTCATGGTGCTGAAAAAGCGCGAGAACTACCGCAGAGCCTTTGCCGGACTCGACCCGGTCCTGGTGGCAGGCTTTGGCGAGGCCGATGCCGAGCGCCTGCTCCACGACCCCGGCATCATCAAGAACCGCCAGAAGATCGCCTCGGCCATGGGCAACGCCCGCGCATTCCTGGCCGTGGTCGAGACCTTCGGCTCGTTCGACGCCTACCTGTGGCGCTTCGTGGACGGCGCGCCCATCCAGAACGCCTGGACCGAGCTCAGGCAGGTGCCCGCGCGCACGGCCCAAAGCGACGCCCTGTCAAAGGACCTGCAAGCGCGCGGCTTCAAGTTCGTCGGCTCCACCATCTGCTACGCCTTCATGCAGTCCGCCGGGCTGGTCAACGACCACCTGACAAGCTGCTTCCGCCACCGGGAGCTCGGCGGGGGCTAGCGCCGGCTACTTGGACGGGATCAGAAGCGACACCACCTCGCTGACGCCCGCGACGCCCTTGGCGTGGGCCACGGCCAGGCTGGCGTCCTTCCGGCTGCGCACCATGCCGATCAGGTACACCTTGCCGCCGAAGACCTCCTGCTCGATCTGCGTGGCGCTGAGATTCTTGTCCGCCACCAGGGCGGTGCGAATCTTGGCCGCGATCTCAACGTCCGCCGCCGTGGTGTCGGTCTTGCCCGGGGCCTCCCAGTGGGTCGAAACACTCTTGACGCCCTTGGTCTTCTTGGCCGTGGCGGTAGCGAAATCCTTGAACTTATCGTCGGCCAGCTGGCCCAGCAGCGTGACCTTGCCGACGTAGCAGTAGACCTTCACGGCCAGGCCGAGCTTGCCGTCGCGGTTCACCAGGTCGCTTTTGATGGAGGTGCTGATCCTCTTGTCCGCCGTGATGGTGCCCACGCTGCGCTCGTCGCGCGCGGCGTCGTAGATGGCGCCCCAGGGCGTGAAGGCCTGGGCCGGAGAGGCCGGAAGGGCCATCGCCACTGCCAGGACCACGGCCAGGGGGAATGCCCCAAGGGTGAAGAATTTGCGCTGCATGGCTGCTCCGTATGTTGAAGGTGGGGATGTATGGCAAACATATGCCCACGGCCTGGCCTTCCTGTCAACTTTTGGAGGGGCGACATCATTCAGGCGACATCATTCAGGCGGCGTCATTCAGGCGGCGTCATGAGGGCCAGGGCGTCTCGGCAGTGCTCGGGACGGTCTGCTCCTGCTGCGTCGGGATCAGGAGCGAGGTCACGCTTTTGACGCCCGGCAACGCTTGTGCGTGGGCCACGGCACGGTCCGCGTCCTTTTGTGCGCGCACCATGCCCATGAGGTAGATCTGCCCGGCAAAGACCTCCGCCTCGATCTGCGTGGCGCTGATGTTCTCGTCGCCCACCAGGGCCGCGCGCAGCCGGGCCGCGATCTCCAGGTCGGACGTCGTCGTCCCTGCCGGGCTGGGCTCCACCCAGAACGCAGCCACGCTGCGCACCCCCTCCGCCTCCCAGGCCGTGGCCAGGGCAAAGGCCTTGAAGTCGTCGGCATCGCCCACCTGCCCCAGGAGCGTGACCCGGCGCAAAAAGCAGTAGACCTTTACCTTCAGGCCCAGCGCGCCGTTCTTGTCCATCAGCTCGGCCTTGATGGCGGTGCTGACGGCCTTGTCGAAGAGCATGTCCGGCATGCTGCGCTCGTCGCGCGCGGCGCCGTAGATGGTGGTCCAGGGCGTGAACGAGGGCGTGGGCAGCGTGGGCAGCCCGCAGCCGGACAAAAGGACCAGGGACATCAGCATCAAGGCCAACACGATCAGGCGATTCGTCCGCATGAGCTACTCCGGGAGGCAGGATGAAAGCCAGGCTCAAGGCTATGCAGGGGGAGGGCGAGGCTGTCAACGCCGCGCGAGTTGACCGGGGGCGGGGAAGTCCGTACTGTCCGCGCCCAAGCCCAATAATACATTCGAGGTGACATATGTCCGATTGCCCCTGCGGCTCCGCCAAGCCTTACGATGCCTGCTGCGGCCCCATCATCGCCGGAACCATTCCCGCGCCCACGGCCGAGGCGCTCATGCGCTCGCGCTACAGCGCCTACGTCAAGGTCGACGTGCCCTACCTGGAGAAGAGCCTGGCCCCGGAAGAACGCCACGACTTCGACCCGGCCCAGGCCAAGCAGTGGGCCGAGACCTCCACCTGGAGCGGGCTGACCATCCACTCGGTGAAGGACGGCGGCGAGACCGACCAGACCGGGCAGGTGGACTTCACCGCCTCCTATGAATACCAGGGAGCGCGCCAGGACCACCGCGAGGTGGCCCAGTTCAAGCGCATCGACGGCGTGTGGCACTACACCGACGGCAAGATGCGCTCCCATGACCCCATCGTGCGCGGGCCCAAGACCGGCCGCAACGACCCCTGCCCCTGCGGCTCGGGCAAGAAATTCAAGAAGTGCTGCGGCTAGAGGCCGTGGCCTAGCGCGGCTTCGCCGCCTGTTGTGCAGAGTCAAAGGGCTCCCTCCCGCGCCAAGCCGCAGGGGGAGCCTTTTGTTTTGGAACGCCAGGCTAGAAGGACGGCACCTTCACCGAGGGGTCGAGAGCCTGGGCGCGCCGGGCATCGGACCTGGCCTGGCTGGTGTTGCCCAGGGCCTTGTTGGCAAAGGCGCGGTTGGCGTAGGCCGCGGCGAAGCTCGGATCCATGCCCACGGCCCGGTTGCTGTCCTCCACGGCCTTCTGGTACTGGCCCAGCGCCCGGTAGGCAAAGCCCCGGAGGTAGTAGTTGTCGGCGTCGCCGGGCTTGATCTTGATGGCCTCGTTCAGGTCATCCACGGCGAACTGGTGGCGGCCAAGGTGCATGTAGGCGATGGCCCGCTCCTTGAGCGTCATAGCCTTGGGGTCGCCGCTCATGCTTCCAGTCTCAAGGCAGGCGGTAAACAGGTCCACCTGGCCCTGGGGGCTGCGGGTCCGCATGGCATCCTGACACTCTTGCGGCCGGTCCTGGGCCGGGGCCGGGGCAGCGGTGAAGGCTGTCAGCAGCAGGCAGCAAAGCAGCATGGCAAGGGTGCGGTCGCGCATGGGAGCGAACCTCCGTGTTTGGCGTTGGTCAGATACTTTGGGAACTGTATAACACCAGCCGGAGTTGCTGAGCAAGGGCCATTCTTCTGGCGGACCGCAAGCCCCCCTCGCCACTACCAAGGCTTATGCCTCGCCCGCCCCTCGCCAAGCCGAAAGGGCTGTTTCAGGTTCCTCCTGAAACAGCCCTTTCGGCGTATAATGGGGGCCCGGGGGCCGCTGCCCCCGGCGGGGTCCAGGGGCGGAGCCCCTGGGCTTCACGCTTTACCGGCTGACCCAGAGGGCCGCGCCGGTAAGTTTGCGGAACAGTGCCATGGTAACGGAGCCCGCGAACAGCTGCGCGAGCACGCCCTTATGCCGGTCGGAGCGGCCAACGGCCACGGCGGCGTAGCGGCCCCGGGCGGCCTCGGCCAGGATGGCCTGGGCCACGTTCTCGGACTGTTCGAGTTTGGTTTTGATGTTGCGCGCGGGAAAGCCGTTTTCTTTCAGGGCGTCGATGGCTTCGCTGAAGAGCCCCTCGGTGTTCTGCGGTGTTTCCGCCTTGCGCAGCACGCGCAGTATGGTCACCTGGTGCTGGGTCTCGCCCTGGAGGATGTAGCCCACGTGGTCGGCCATGCGGCGCGAGGGCTCGGAGTCGTCCACGCAGAGCAGCACGCCTTTGCGGTCGTATTCCACGTCCCGGCAGAGCCACAGCGGGAAGGCGAACTTCTCGTGCAGCATCTCCTCGCTGGCGCTTTTGTCCAGGAAGTTCTCGAGGCGCAGCATGCCGCGGCGTCCGAAGACCACGGCGTCGTAGAGACCGGTCTCGCCCTCTTTGACTATGTCCTGGATGCGCGAGAAGTTGCGCGACACGATCTTGTCATCGACCTGCGCGTGGTTGAACCCGCCCTGGACAAAGATGCTGCGAGCGGCTTCCATGGCCCGTTTGCCGGAGGCGATGATGGCCTGGGCGGCCTCATCGCTTTGGCGCAGGGTCTCGTAGTTGGTCTCCTCGGCCCAGACGGCCGGCGGTTGCGGAGCGGTGTTGAACAGGGTCAGGCGCACGTCCTCCTTGTGTTGGAAGAAGGCGCAGACAAAGCGCAGCCCATAGTGGGCCGTGGGGTCCTCGCTGATGGTCACGAGCAGGTGCTTGTTCATTGGGTCTCGCTCCGCAGGGCGTCTTTGCTCCATTGCGCCCCGGAAGCCGCAGGGCGTGGACCCCTGTGGTCCATGCTGGTTGTGGCGCTAAACTGCTTCAACGACAACGGTTTCCTCGAACCCTGTAGTCAGGCGATATTCCTTTCCACCGGCGCTGACGATGAACTCGTTCCCAGGATACAGCTCGCAGGATGCGCCGAAGTCGTCGTTGAGCATGATGTCCTTGCCCTCGCCGTTGATATCGAAACGAACGGTGGTGCCGTCTTCCAGGCGCAGCAGGTCATCTGAATGCATGGTCACGGGCAGGTTGTTCTGGGTGTACTCGGCCATGGCGTAACTCTCCTTGCGCGTTGGTCCGGCGGCCAGCAGGCCAACCGGTTCGGTTTCGGCTCTGTTTGGCTGAAGCATACCCCATAAATCACGCTATGGGAACAGGTTACAGTGCCCATGGCGGAAAAAATCCGTTATTTCCTGGCCGGGTCCTCGTCCATCAGGCCCTCGATGACCAGGCTGGTGACCTTCTGGCCGCGCACGGTCTTGGCGCGGTCGAGCATTTGCCCCAGGCGCGAACGGTCGCTGGCGGAGAGCAAGGCCGTCTCCTCGGTGATGGCCCCGGCCTCGAACAGTGCCAGAAAATGCTGGTCGAAGGTCTGCATGCCGCTTGCGCTGCCGTTTTCCAGCACGTTGTAGAAGGTCTTGTCGCCGCTCTCGCCCTGGAGGATCAGATCCTTCACGCGCAAGGTGTTCTTCAAGACCTCAAACGCCGCCACGCGGCCGCCGCCCTCGCGCGGGAGCAGCCGCTGGGACACGATGAAGCGCAGGCTCTCGGCCAGGCGCATGCGGATGAGCCGCTCCTCGCCGGGGCCGAACAGGCCCAGGATGCGGCCGATGGTGCTGCCCGCGTCGGTGGTGTGCAGGGTGGAGAGCACCAGATGCCCGGTGCCCGCGGCCTGCAGCGCGATCTCCATGGTCTCCGGGTCGCGGATCTCGCCCACCAGGATGACCTTGGGCCCCTGGCGGAAGGCGGCGCGCAGGCCCGAGGCGAAGGTGTCGAAGTCGATGCCCAGCTCGCGCTGGTTCACGGTGCCCTGCTTGTGCGGGTGCGTGAACTCCACCGGGTCCTCCAGGGTCACGATGTGCCCGGCGAGGCTTGCGTTGATGCTGTCGATGAGCGCGGCCAGCGAGTTGGACTTGCCCGAGCCCGTGCCGCCGGTGATGAGGATCAGCCCGTGCTTTTCGGTGGCCATGTCCTTGAAGGCCGCGGGCAGGCCCAGCTCCTCCATGGTCGGGATCTTGGAGGGCAGGCGCCGCAGCACCATGGCCAGGCTTCCGCGCTGGCTGAAGATATTGGCCCGGAACCGGCCCCGGCCCGGAATGGCGTAGGACAGGTCGCAGGAGCCCTTGGCGGCCAGGGTCTTTTGCAGGCGCAGGTTCTCGCCCATGAGGGCCACGGCCATGGCCTTGGTCACCAGGGCCGAGAGCTTGCCCAGGTCGGGCGTGGTGGCGACGTCCCTCAGCACGCCGTCCACCTCGGCCTGGATGGGCTTGCCGGTGGTGGCGATGATGTCGGCCACGTTTGGAAAGCGGTCGAGCACCTGGGCCATGAGCGCGTCGAGCTGGGCGCGGGTCATGTTCACTTAGGCGTCCTCCTTGGACAGGCCGCTGATCTTTTCCTTGTTCTGGGCCTGGGCCAGGCCGTCTTCAAGGCTGATGATCCCGGCCTTGATGAGCCGCTCGATCTCGTCGTCCAGGGTCTGCATGCCCTGGTCGCGCCCGGTCTGGAGCACGCTGGCAAGCTGGTGGGTCTTGCCCTCGCGGATGAGGTTGCGCACGCTGGGGATGGCCATGAGGATCTCCTGCGCGGCCACGCGGCCCTTGGTGTCGATGCGCTTGAACAGCGTCTGGGAGACCACGGCGCGCAGGGATTCGGCCAGGCTGGTGCGCACCTGGGCCTGGCCGTCCTCGGGGAAGACCTCGATGATGCGGTCGATGGTCTTGACCGCGCTCTGGGTGTGCAGGGTGGAGAACACGAGGTGGCCGGTCTCGGCGGCCTCCAGGGCCAGGGTGATGGTCTCCAGGTCGCGCATCTCGCCCACCAGGATGATGTCCGGGTCCTCGCGCAGGGCCCCGCGCAGGGCCGCCTTGAAGCTATTGGTGTGGCGACCCACCTCGCGCTGGTTCACCAGGCAGCCCTGGGACTGGTGCACGAACTCGATGGGATCCTCCACCGTCAAGATGTGGTCGCGGCGGTTCTTGTTGGCGTGGTCGATGATGGCGGCGAGGGTTGTGGACTTGCCGCTGCCGGTGGGGCCGGTGACGAGCACCAGGCCCTTGTTCAGCATGGCCAGGTCGCGCAGGCGCTCGGGCAGGCCCAGCTGCTCAACCGTCATGATCTCTTGCGGAATCTCGCGGAACACGGCGGCGATGCCCCGGTGCTGCATGAAGAAATTGACGCGGTAGCGCGCCAGCCCCGGTACCTCGTGGGCGAAGTCCACGTCGCCGGTCTCCTCGAACTCCTTGACCTTGGCCTCGGGCGTTATCTCGTAGAGCAGGGCTTTCAGCTCATCGTGCTCAAAGGGCTTGAACTTGACCTTCTGGAGCTGGCCGCGCAAACGCAGAAGCGGCTGGGAGCCGCTGGTCAGGTGCAGGTCGCTGCCGCCGTACTGGTGGAGCATCTCGAAAAACGCATTGATCTGGGCCATGGCCTGGGGCCTCCTGAAGGGCAGCTATTGGGCGCGCGGGAACGAGCCCTTGCGTTCATCTATACCCGGCGGGCAGGGGAAATCAAAGGGGAAATGCAGGGCGGGGAAGAGAGACGATCAATGGTGCTGCGGTGAAGCGCGCAATGGGTTCGTCTATTGCGGCCAGGGGGTGGTGCCGGTGGCGAGGTTGTCCGTCTTGCCCGGACTGTTGAGCACGACAGTCACGGTGGTGCCGGACAAGCTGTACGAGGCGTCGTAATCGCCTACATTGATTGCCGAGAGATCTGTACCGCCGAGCAGGGTGGCGTTGGCGAGGTTGCTCAAGGTTGCTGGCTTGATGCCAGTCTCAACTATGTACATGGAATAGGCCAGATTGACGCGAGATCCGGCCTCGGACAGGGCGCTCTTGTAAGCCGTATCCTTGGCCTTGCCGGTCATGTCAAAGTACTTGGGCACGATGACTGCTGCCAGGATGCCCAGGATGATGATTACCGCGATGAGTTCGATAAGCGTGAAACCGCGCTGGCGCAGGCTGCGGGTATTGTTGGCTGAGGGGAGGGAGGTCTTCGGCATGGCTCACACCCGCGTTGCGACGATCTGGCCTGGCCAACTCGCCATGTGGTTAGCCCGGGAGGGCGCGAGCCCCCCCGGGCGGAGCCGGAGCTTAATTCGGCCAAGGCACCGTGCTGGTGCTCAGGTCCGTGGTGGAGTCCTTGGTACGCAGACGCATGATGATGTCGGTACCGGACGTCTCGTAGCTGATGTCGTAATCGCCGATATTGACCTTGGTCAATGTGGCGCCGAGCAGGGTGGAGTTGCCGAGGTTCGACAGGGCGGCAGGCTTGGCGTTGGTCTCCAGGATGTACTGGGAATAGGCCATGTTCAACCGCGCGCCAGCTTCGGACAGGGCGCCCTTGTAGGCGGCAGTCTGAGCCTTGCCAGTCATGTCGAAGTACTTGGGAACGATGACCGCAGCCAGGATGCCCAGGATGATGATGACGGCAATAAGTTCGATGAGCGTGAAGCCGCCCTGGCGGCGCTTGGCCTGTGCCTCTTTGAGAGTGAGAGTCGTCTCCATTCCTGCCTCCATGTTTCCCGGCCTCAAGGCCGGTTGTTGTGTGTGAATACGCTGCCCGCCCAACGGCGGTTGCCTGCACTCTCCGCTCCGCGACCAACGGAACGCATCCGTCGTGGGGAAGCCCCCTTACGGATCAAAATTCCCTATTCTTGTCAGTGCTTGCCATCAGCAAAATCCATGCCGTTAAACATCTCGCCCGCAGCGAGAAGCATTCGCTGGATTGATGCTACCATCTGCGGCCTTGATGTCAAGATTCCCACGCAGACGTTTCGCCGCGCTGCGCATTGGCCAGGAAATTTTCACAACCCCTTCATGGCATTCTGCATCATTTCCACCAGCGGCAGGAAGATGGCAAGGGCGAAAAAGCCCACCACGCCAGTCAATCCCGCCACCAGCACCGGACCTAGCAGCTCACTCATCTTGCTCACCGCGTACTCGACCTCATAATCGTAGTGGTGCGCGGCTTCCTTCAGCATCTCCTCCATGTTGCCGGTCTCCTCGCCGATGGAGATCATGGAGACCATCATGGGCGTGAACGAAGGGCAGGACTTGAGCGGGCCGGAGAGTCCCCGGCCCTGCTCAAGTTTCTCGCGCAGGTTGCGGAAGTCCCGCGCGATGTAATGGTTGCCGATGGTGCCGCCGAGGATGTCCATGGCCTCCAGCACGGTGATGCCGCTGGCCTGGAGGATGGCGAAGATGCTGGCGAAGCGGGCCATGGCCGCCTTCTTGAAGACCGGGCCAAGGATGGGCACGTGCAGCAACACACCGTCGCGCATGATCTTGCCATTCTCGGTGCGGAAATATGCTGTGGCCAGAAAAATCACGCCGCCGAGAATGACCAGGCCCACATACCAGTAATGCACAAGCCCTGCATGAATAGCCAGACAGATGCGGGTAGGCAGAGGCAAGGTTGCTCCCATCTTGTCGAACATCTTCACAAACTGCGGCAGCACGAAGAGGATGAGCACGAAAAAGGCGATGACCAGGGCCGTAACCACCACCGCCGGGTAGGTCATGGCGCTTTTTATGTCTTTCTTGACCTTGAACTCATGGTCCACGATGTAGATGAGCCGCTCCAGCACCTCGGTCAGCGTGCCGCTGATCTCGCCCGCGCGGATCATGTTGCAATACAGCTCGGAGAAGATGTTCTGGTGCTTGGCAAAGGCCTTGGACAGGGTGGTGCCGCTCTTGATGTCCGCAGCGATGCTGACGATGGCGGCCCGCAGCTTGGTGTTCTCGGTCTGGGCCTCCAGCACGTCGAGGGACTGCAGGACCGGGATGCCCGCGTTGAGCATGGTCTTGAACTGCTTGGTGAACAGGATCAGGTCCTGGGGCTTGACCTTCTGCATGCCCCTGTTCAGCTGGGCCAGCAGCCCCTCGCCCCCGCCCCCGCCGTCCGGGGCGCTGGTCTCGGACACGCTGGTGGGCATGAGCCCACGCGCGGCCAGAGTGTCCTGGGCGGCGTCCACGCTCTGGGCCTCGACAACGCCTGTGGTGTTACCGCCGCTTGAGGTGATGGCCTGATATTTATAGTAGGGCACGTCGTTTCTCCTAGACCATCACGGCCCCGGCGGCCTCTTCCAGGGTGGTCAGGCCCTGGGCCACCTTGTTCAGGGCGTCGGTGCGCAGGGTGCGCAAGGTCTTGGCCTGCACACAGGCCTTGGCGATGTCCTTGGCCGTGGCGTTCTTCATGATCATGTCCTGCACCAGCTCGTCCACCTGGAGCACCTCGTAGATGGCCATGCGCCCGGCATAGCCGCTCTGGTGGCAGGTGCGGCAGCCCGTGCCCCGGCGGAAGGTGAACTTGTCCATCATCTGCTCCGAGATGCCGAAGGCCAAAAGCAGGTCCTTGCGCGGCATGTAAGGCTCGATGCAGTGGGGGCAGTTCTTGCGCACCAGGCGCTGGCTGATGGACGCCAGAAGCACCGAGGACACGAGGTAGGGCTGGATGCCCATCTCAATCAGCCGGGTAATGGCCTGGGCGGCATCGTTGGTGTGCAGGGTGGTCAGCACGCGGTGGCCGGTGAGCGCCGCCTGCACGGCGATGCCCGCGGTCTCGGCGTCGCGCACCTCGCCCACGAGGATGACGTCCGGGTCCTGGCGCAAAATGCTGCGCAGGCCCGAAGCAAAGGTCATGCCGGCCTTGCGGTTGAGCTGCACCTGGCGCACCGTGGGCATGCGGTATTCCACCGGGTCTTCCAGGGTGATGATATTGATGTCCGGCGTGTTGATGTACTTGAGCACGGCGTACAGCGTGGTGCTCTTGCCCGAGCCCGTGGGGCCCGCGGCCACGATGAGCCCGAAGGGCTTCTGCACTGCCGTCTCGACCTTGGCGCGGTCCTTGGGCACGAGCCCCACCTCGGACAGGTTCAGGCCGTGGGCCGAGCGCTCAAGCAGGCGCAGGACGAGATTTTCGCCGTGCACCGTGGGCAGGCTCGACACGCGCACGTTGAACTCCCGGCGCTGGGTGACGAAGGTGAAGCGCCCGTCCTGGGGGATCTTGGACACGGCGATGTCCATGTTGCCCATGATCTTGAGCCTAGACACCAGTGGCAGAAAGCTGGCCCTGGGCGGGGCCGGGATCATGCGCAGCTTGCCGTCCACGCGGAAGCGCAACTGGATGCTGTCCTTCTCCGGGCTCAGGTGCACGTCGCTCGCGTGCTCGCGCACGGCCTGGCCCAGGATGGAGTTGACCATGCGGATGACCGGGGCCTGGGAAGCCTGGTCCTGCAAGGCGTCGATGGCGATGTCTTCCTTTTCCTCGCCGCCCACCTGGGTGGTGATGTCCGAGTCCTCCTCGGTCATGCCTTCGAACAGGCCCTTGGTCGTGTCGCCCCGGCCATAGATGGCGCCGAAGAGCATCTCGAAATCTTTCTCCGCGCACATCACCGGCTCGACTTCGAGATTGGTGGCGATCTCCACGGCGTCCAGCGCGTTGATGTCCATGGGGTCGACCATGGCGATGAGCAGGAGGTGCCCGCGCTTGGACAGCGGCACCAGGCGGTTCTGCTGGGCCAGGGCCTCCGGCAAGAGCGAATCGATGCGCTCGTCGTAGGGATGCTTGTCCGGAGTGTAGCGCTCGATGCGCAGCTGGCTGCTCACCGCGTCGATGATGACGGATTCCTTGAGCGTTCCCGACTGCACCAGATACTGGCCGAGCATCACCCCGGCCTTCTTCTGTCCGGCCAGCGCCGTCTGCACCTGGGCGTCCGTCAGAACCCCGGCTTCAACGAGCAGCTCGCCCAGTCTTTTACGATCACGTTTCACGACATCTGTCCTGGTCCGGTGTTCCGGTGCGGGCCGGTCATTGGCTGCCGACCATGCTGAAGGAAGCGCTGCTGAAGGACGCGCTGCGGAACAGTCCGTGCGGTTCGTCCTTGGCGCCCTCGTCCGCCAGGGCGACGACGGTGCGCAGGCCGCCCTGCCCGGGTGTGGCTACATGCAGGCGCGCCGGGACCACCTGGGCCTCAGAGCCTCGGGCAATGGGGCTGCGCAGGCTGGGGCCCTGATCGCGATGCGGCAGCAGCGTCAGCCCCGCCGGGGCGCTCTGGGTCTCGCCGTTCTCGGGCAACAGGGTCAGGCCTTCGGCGGCAAGCCCGGCGGAGCGGCTCTCCCCCCCGGCTGCGGCCCCGCTGGCGGTCTTGGCCTCAGCCTGGGCGCTGTTATCAACAGTGCTCGAAACGCTGCCTGCGGCGGTACTCGCGGTGATATTCGCGACGTCGCCAGGGGCCGTCGCCTGCGGCTGCGCGTCCAAGCCGCGCTGCGCAAGGCCGGGACCGAGCACCGGGCCGGCCGGGCCCGCAGAATACCACAGGGAACCCAGGCCAAGGCAGAGCATCACGGCCACGGCCGCTGCCAGGGCGCGCCGATGCGGCCTGCGAGCCGGAGCATCCGGCCGGGTGGCGGCGCGGACCTCGACGATGCCCACGCTGGTCTTCCCGCGCACGAGCATCTCCAGCATGGACATGTGGCACAGACGCACGATCTTGCGCGGCGAGCCGCCGCTGGCCATGTGGATGGCGCAGATGGCGACCTCGGAGAAATCCACCCTGGGCAAGGCCTCCGCGCTGGCGGCCACCTTGAGCCGATGGCGGATCATCTGCCGGGTCTCGGGCAAGGTCAGCGCCCGCAGCCGCTTGCGCACGTTGATGCGGTCCACCAGGTTCGGCATGGCCTCAAGCAGCGGCTCCAGCTCCCGCTGGGCGAAGATGACGATCTGCAAGAGCTTCGAGGAGTTGGTCTCGTAGTTGAGCATCTCGCGCAGGAGCTCCAGGTTCTCCGGCGACATCTTCTGGCCTTCGTCGATGATCAGCACCACCAGCCTGCGCTCCACCATGCCCAGGCGGTAGAGCTGCTGCTTGAGGGCCTCCTTGAGCTCCCACAGGCCCATGTCCGGGTCCGGGGTGAGCCTGGAGACGCTGCTTAAGATCACGCGCAGGAACTCCTCCGAGGTGGCGAAGTGCGGGTCCAGCAGCAGGTGCATGTCGACCTCGCGGTCGTTGGCGAAGGTGCGCAGCAGGCCCCGGCAAAGCGTGGTCTTGCCGGTGCCGATGTCGCCGGTGATGACGTTCAGGCCCCGGCGCAGGCGCAGCGAGATCTCAAGCTCCTGCATGCAGGTGGCGTGCTGCCTGGTCTCGTGCAGGAAGTTCGGGTCCGGCGAGTTGGAAAACGGTTCGCGCTCCAGGGAAAGGTTGGCGTAGAGGTTCATCGGCGTCCTCCCAATCCAGGTTTTCTGGGCCGTGCGCCCAGCAGGGCGGTATCGTCGTCGAGGGTGGAATCCGCCGCGCCACCCACCCTGGAGTCCGGCGCGGACAGCGGCTCCCTGATGGTCACCGGGGCAGACGAAAGGGCGCGGCTCTGCGAGGCGGCGGGCTCGGCCACCGGGTCCGCCTCGGCAGGCGGCGCGGCCTGGGACGTGGGCCCGGGAACGGCCATGGTCGGCATCTGCTTGATGGTCACCCCGGAATTCCCCGAACTCGGGGCGGGCTGGGCCTGTGCGGGCGCCTGGGGGGCTGGCTGGGCCGGGGTCGGCTCAACGTTCAGGTCCTCCATGTAGGCAGGCTTCTCCATCTGGACCGGGGCGGTGCTCTTGGTGCCCATGGTCTCCACGGGCATGTCCTTCAGGCGCACGGCGCTCTCGCCAGACTTGGTGAACTCGCGCTCCTTGTCCCCGCCGGAGGCCATGCGTTCGGCCTTTTCCCGCGCGGCCCGGGCCTCCCTGTCCAGTTCCTCGAAGCTCCGCTGCTTCTCACCCTTGCGCCAGTCGGCCAGCACCGTCGGGGTGATGAAGATCATGAACTCGTCCTTGAGGTCCGCTTTGCTCTGGCTCTTGCCCAGCCAGCCCGCGCCGGGGACGTCCATGAGGCCGGGGATGCCTGCCTCGCGCAGGGAGTTGCGCAGTTTGGACAGCCCCGAGATGACCACGGTTTCGCCGTTTCTGGCGATGAGGGTGGTCTCCGTCTTCTTCTTCACGATGTACGGGTTGCCGGAAACGGCGCGGGTGGTGTCGACCTCGTCCTTCTGGATGAGCACCTGGAGCTTGATGAACTCCTCGTCGATGATGTGCGGGGTGATCTCCAGGCGCAGCACGGCGTCCTGAAAGGACACGGAATAGGTGGCGCTGGTGCCCGTGCCGGAGACGGTCTGGAAGGGCACGCGCTCGCCGGACTCGGTGTAGGCCTTCTGGTTGTCCATGGTGGCGATGGACGGGCTGGAGATGATGTTCAGCTTGTTGTCCGTGGCCAGGGCCTGGAGCTGGGCCTCCAGGTAGCTGCCGCCCACCTTGCCGATGACGAGATCCAGGGCCGAGCCTGTGCTCGAACTGGTCACGCCGGTGGCGGGCAGCCGCACCCCAAGGGCGCCCTGGGAGCCCGTGCCCAGGGTGGCGGTGCCTGTGGTCAGGTCGCCCAGGGTGGTGATGGAATAGGCCCCGCCAGCGCCAAGCTGGTAGTTGTTGCCGAGCATGGTCTGGTAGCCGCCGCCCCACAGGATGCCAAGGTCGCGGGCGACCTCCTTGGTGGTCTCCACGATGTGCGCCTTGAGCTTGATCTGGGCGCGCGGGGCGTCGAGCTTGGCCAGAAGCTTGCCGATCTTGGCCAGATCCTGCTCCACGCCCTGGATGATGAGCGAATTGGTGAGCTCGTCCACCTGGACGCTGCCGATGGCCTTGCCTTCCTTGGTTTTGGACAGGGAGTTCTCCACCGTCTTCTGCAATAGTTTGGCATCGGCGAAGCGCACCTTGGCCACGCTGGTGACCTGCGGCTCCTCAGCCAGGCTGGCCATGCGCTCGGCCTGGGTCTTGCGCTTCATGGCCGCCATGTCCAGGTTGCCCTGGAGGTCGGCCTTGGCCATGACGCGGATGGTTTCGCCGTCAAAGGCGTAGGTCAGCCCGTTGGAAGCCAGGATGGCCCGGAAGACCTCGCCCCAGGGGCGCTCCACGAAGTTCACGTTGATGACCCCGCTGACGCCCGGGCTGACCACGAAGCTCTTGCCCACCGCGCGCGACAGGGCCTGGAGCACGGCCACGATGTCGGCATTGTGCATGCGCAGCGACATGGGCGTGTCGGGCAGTTTTTTCTCGGCGTCGCGCTTGGCGTCGTCGATCTGCTCCGGCCGGTCGATGACGATGGGCGGCTCGGCGAGCTGGAACTGGCCGCGCGGGGAGTGGCCCTGGGACTGTTTCTCCATGATCTTCCAGGTGTCGACGGCGTCCTGGGCCGAGGGGATCGGCGGCTTTGGCTGGGCGCAGGAGAAGAGCAGCGCGCAGAGCGCCACGACCAGAAGCGCCGGGGAGGTGCTGGGCTTTTGCTTCATCTTTTTTTGACCACCCGTATGCGGATCTTGTCCGTGTCGTCCTCGACGAGGGGAACGCGCCTGGTGAGCTTGCGTCCCATGGAGCCATCCGTTCGCTCCAGTACCACGAAATTTTTGTCTATGCTCTGAACGAGATAGCCACCCTCGGCCACCTCGTCTCCGATGGCGTACTCGATGCCGTTGAGCACCGCGAAGAGCTTCTTTCCGAGCTTCATGTAGCCGGAGTAGACGAACTCCGCCCCGCCGCCGCTCTGGGCGCTGTCCTCCTCCAGCGAGATGCCGCCCATGCCGGTGTAGAACGGATTGCCGGTGGCGTTGTCCATGAGCAGCCCGAGGCGGTAGGCCTGCGGGGGCGTAAGCCGGGCCTTGTCCATACTCTTGGCCACATCGTCCACCACGGCCTTGCTCGCGCCGGTGGCCACAGGGTCGGCCGCCTTGTTCCCGGGCGCGGAGACGTACATGTAGGCCCCCACCATGAGGACCACGGCCATGACGCCCAGGAGTTGTTTCTCGCGTTTCTGCATCCGCCCTATCCTGCCCGCGCCGCTAGTTGGCCAGCGCGATGCGCAATTGGAGAAGCATTTCCACCCGCCCGTCCGCCGCGCGCAGCTCCACGCGCTCCAGACGCGCCAGGGACGGCATCCGCGCCACGTCCATGAGCAATTCGCGAACACCCTCGATGCTCCCGGAGAACACGCCCTGGACCTGGATCGAGGAGGGGTCCTGGCCCATGGAGGCCGGGTTGAGCGTCACCTCCAGGGGCTCCACGCCAAGGGCCCGGGCCATGTGCGAAATCTGCTCGGGCATCAGGTAGACCCTGGTGCGCGGCACGGGCTCCGGCGCGGGGAGGCTGACCGCACCCAGCGTGGCGTTTTGGCTCATGGCCGCGATGCTGGCCCAGGCGGGCATGAGCACCTGCTGGCGGCGAATCTGTTCGCGCACATCGACAAGCTCGCTGGTCAACCGCTCGTGCTGGCGCGCGGACATGTACAGCAGGACGTACGCCGCGATGGCCAGCAGCGCGACGCCCAGTCCCACGCGCAGGCCCAGTGCGCGCAGCTCCGGCGTCAGCTCAAGTTTCTTGCCCAGCAGCGACAGGTCCATCACTGCACCCCCATGTGCATGACGAAATAGAGCACCTGGCCCTCTGCGCCCAAATCCTTCAGGCTGGTCTGGTGCACCACGGGCATGTTGAACAGCGGCGAGGCCTGCAGTTCGATGACAAAGCGCGAGAGCGTGGGTTCCAGGTCGGCCTTGCCGCCGAGGACCACGCCCTCAAGGGTCACCAGGTCGCTGGGCTGGACCGCTGCGGGCTTGCCCGGAGGCGGAGGCGCTGCCGGAGCTGCGGGCGGCACGCCCAGGTCGATGGTCAGGTTCAGGAAACGGATGTTCGCCGGAGCGCGGCGGGTCAGCTCCGCCAGCACGATGGG
>Ga0180007_10003022_pt1 | contig 19244 bp, 12 predicted proteins | sample MM_PC_MetaG_FD_121122 | JGI IMG/M metagenome (GOLD analysis project Ga0180007, IMG submission 121122) | Groundwater microbial communities from the Aspo Hard Rock Laboratory (HRL) deep subsurface site, Sweden - MM_PC_MetaG | ecosystem: Environmental > Aquatic > Deep subsurface > Groundwater... | reverse complement strand
GACAATAACGGCACCGCCGAAGTCATCTTCACCTCCTGGGTTCAGAAGGGAAGCGCTCTCACCGGCAAACTTCACATTCTCGATTATCAGGGAAATCCCCTGTACGAACCCGATCTGCCGGGCCCCTTCGGCTCTGCCGACTGGAACGGCAGCCTTGCCGCCCCGACCATTGCCAATATCGACAATGACGACGATTTCGAGATCGTGGTCAACACCGCCCACTCCGGGGTGGTTGCCTTTGATCTGCCGGGCAGCAGCCTGGCCCGTATCCTCTGGGGAACAGGCCGGGGCAGCTATCATCGCAACGGCGTCCCCTACCATGATCTTTCCCTTTGCCCTGCCGACATCTCAGGCGACGGCCAGGTAGCTTCAGCGGACCTGGCAATCTTTGCCGGCGCCTTTGGCAAGGCAAACTGCAGCGGGGCAGACTGTTCGGCTGATATCGATACGGACACCGACGTGGACGCTGTTGATCTCAGCCACATCGCAGCAGGCCTCGGACAACGAAATTGCCTCTAGAAAAGAGCAGGAGAGACCCGGCATTTCCCATGAACTCAGGGTTTATTCCCCTCCGTTTTTCCATTATCTCCCGGTCCTTGCGGAGCTTTTATAATTTTTTGCCCCAGGACAACACATTTTTCGCAATGGCCACTCCGCTCTGTTTCTGGATCAAGTCATGTCCGTCGTCATGAAACGGGAGATAGACCAGCTTGGCACAGACATTGGTAAAGCGGATGCGGGGCAGAAGGGGATAAACTTCTTTTTTGTTGAGTGTCGATGCTGCCAGGGTGATTTTCAGGGCCTGGCGGGCCTCACTCAAGGCAAGATTTGCCGGATATCTCCGACTGATATGGCCACCTCCGGGAGCCGGATGAAAGAGATTCTGGGCCGAGGTCATTCTTGTTGCCGTCTGGAGAAAAACCTTGGGTCGCACTTTAAATGCCGGGATAAAAAAACTCATCATCTCCTCTTTCTTTGGTCGTCCTCCCGTGCTTGGTTGCCTGGTTACCCTGGCATAATCGGCAAATGTGCGGATTGAAAGCTCTGGAATGGCAGTGGATATCTTCCAAAAAGGGAGCCACATGGCCATTGTGTCCTGGGATTCTCCCTGCTGCCACTCCAATTTCTGCAGCCCTTTAGCGCTTACCTCCCAGACCGTGTCGCAATTGTCGCAGGGCACGGCCAGACAATCCCCTTCACCCTTCAGCTCCCAGCCGCATTGGGGACACAGAGCTGCAATAAAGTCAGACTGCCATTTCCGCTGAAAAGGCTTGCTTCTTTCCTCAAGAAAGGTGTCGGTTGGCACCGGAGATAAAGCAGAGTTGGTGACTGCATCAAAGAGATTTTTCTCCTCCTGTCTGACCGGCATATAAATAAAACTGAGACTCTCGCCGATATAGGCGCGGTGGAGAATTTGCGAATCGCCACCGGAGGCCATCGCGGAGAGATTTGCCGCCCGGGCCAGGATGCTCTGGGTTTTTATGGTCAGGGGGAGAAATCGTCCGGATGTCTGGGGGCTCACCCTTAGTAATTTCATTGCCTGGGGCCGCAGGCCAAGGGAGGGGGGAAAGAGAAGGTCTGTAAAGCCGAGCTGGGTGGTATCAACGATGCGATGGCTGATCTCTCTGCCACTTACCAGAAAAACAGACCCCCTGAAGCGAATATAAGGAATAAAGTAAAGATCACCGCTTTCCTGATCAAGGCTCTCGCCACAGGGAAGCGCGTACCGTGCCCCTGTGGGGTTGATTATGTAATTGCTGACCTTGCAGAAGGGGCAGAAAGAAAATCTGTCGGACTCGGCAATACTGACCGGCGCCCCGCATTGAGGGCATCCGTGCTCAACGGAAAGGTCCATGTCATGTCAGCCTGTTTCCGCAGTGGTTACAGAATGTGGCCTGGGGCAGATTTTCCGTCCGGCATCCGGGACATATCAATGCTGTCGGCTTCTCGCCGGCCGGGTGACCGCAACGGGAGCAGAATAGGGCATTGGGCGCAAGATTTTTGCCGCAGTTGGCACACTGGGCCATGATGACCTGCTGATGCCCGCAATAAGGGCAAAAACGCGCATCAGCGGGAATGCTGTTTTGACAGTCGGGACAGAGCACCTCAGGTGATGGAGACACGGCACCGGCAACCGGGGCGTTGGGCGGAAAGTTCTGCTGACGAAATCCTGCAAACATGGCGGGCATCATCATTCCCATGCCGAGGCCAAGGCCGGCACCGGCTTCGCCACCGGACTCCGCGGCCTTTTCCATGGCCATGGCCGCCTTCATGGTGACAAATTTATCCATGTCCTGGATCACCGACAACCGGCTTCTATCATCAATTGCCGCCTGCACATCATCCGGCGGGGTGATGGAGGTGATAAAAAGGGCGTCAAGCTCAAGGCCGAAGCGGGAAAAATCCTGTTTCAGCCTTTTTTTCAAGCCATCGGCCAGTTCATCAAAACGTCCGGGCAGGTTGAGCAGGGTATCAAGCTCTTCACCAAGAAAATCGTTAAACCTCGAAACGATAACCCGCTTGAGATATTCCTCAATTTCCTCAGTGGTAAATTTTCCCATGGTACCGGCCATGGTGTTGATAAAGAGAACAGGCTGAATAATGCGGATATTAAAGACCCCATGGGCCCGCAGTCGCACCAGCCCCAGCTCATTATCCCGAAAGGCCACCGGGTTTGTGGTTCCCCATTTGAGATTTGGAAAGACCTTGAGATTGGCAAAATAAACCTCGGCGCGCAGAGGGCTGGTCATCCCCCAGGGTAAGGCCAGTATTTTGGTCAGCAGAGGTATATTGCCGGTGGTAAGGGTGTGACGCCCCGGCCCGAATGGATCACAGGCCTTGCCCTTGTAGAAAAGGACCGCGGCCTGACTTTCACGCACTATGAGCTGCGCCCCGTATTTGATTTCGCCTGATCCGGATTCAGGTATACGGCAAAGCATCTGCTGGCCCGTTGCATCAAGCCATTCGATAACCTCGAGAAAAAAAGTATTGTTTGTTCCCATGTGTCCTCCCTTTTTTAATGTACCTAAAAAGGGTACAACGGGACGGCAGAGCAAAACAAACTTTTTTTACTTCTGAGCCTCTTGCAAAATGAACATCTACTCTGATCGGCTAAAAATATCCTGTGCGGCGTCTTCCTGGTGAAATCGTCCTCAACGTAGCACTGCTATGCTTCCGGGCGGTTTCACAACTCATCCTTGCACAGAAAATTTTTCTCTCGATCTCGCTACGACGTTCATTTTGCAAGAGGCTCTTCTTTTACCGGTAATCCTTTCTTGCAGCGCTTCCCGCTTCGCTTCTCACCTGATGACTCGTTACATAAGCCGGCTGTTGATGAACAGATGCATCCAGATGCTGGCGGCATAGCCCAGAGCGATGACCGGGGTCCACTTCAGGTGGGCCGCGAAGGTGTATGTGCCCCGGGCGGCGCCCATGAGGGCCACGCCGGCGGCCGAACCGATGGAGAGCAGGCTGCCGCCGACCCCGGCGGTCAGGGTGACCAGCAGCCACTGGCCGTGGGACATGGCCGGGTCCATGGTGAGCACGGCAAACATCACCGGAATATTATCGAGCACGGCGGACAATATCCCCACCCACACATTGGCGGTGGTGGCGCCGAGATCCAGATACAGATAATTGGACAGCAGGGCCATATAACCGAACTGCGACAGTCCCCCCACACAGAGAATCACGCCGTAGAAAAAAAGCAGGGTATCCCATTCCGCCCTGGCCACCTTGGTGAACAGATCAAAATACACGGGTTTTCTGTGGTCGGTCTGCAGCCCCAGAGGATTGTCATCCACGTCGTAGAGGCGTTGCTCCTTTTTCTTCAAATAATAGGAAAAAAAGCCCAAATAGGCCAATCCAAGCATCATACCGGCGGCCGGAGGCAGGTGGAGAAAGTTGTGAAAACAGACGGCCGTGGCAATGGTGAGCAGAAAGAGCAGCATGATTCTTTTGGCGCCGAGCTTCATGCGGAAGTTGATTTCCATCTTCTGGGGAGGTTCCTTGCCCAGGGCAAAATTCATGGCTAGGGCCGGAATCAGCCAGTTGACCACCGAGGGGAGGAAGATGGGGAAAAATTCAATGAATTCCACCTTTCCTTTCTGCCAGACCATGAGGGTAGTGATATCGCCAAAGGGCGAAAAAGCGCCGCCGGCATTGGCTGCCACCACGATGTTGATGCAGGCCAGCACGATGAACTTCTTGTTGCTGCCGCCCACCGCCATGGCCACTGCTCCCATGAGCAGGGCGGTGGTCAGGTTGTCGGCCACCGGTGAAATGAAAAAGGCCAGCAGTCCGGTCACCCAGAAGATGATCCGCAGGGAAAAACCGCGGTTGATCAGCCAGGTGCGCAGGGCCTGGAAAACGTGGCGTTCATCCATGGAGTTGATGTAGGTCATGGCAGCCAGGAGAAAGAGAAAAAGCTCGGCATATTCGAGCAGGTTATGCCGGATGGCCTCTCCGGCATGGGTTTTATCGCCAAGACCGGCAAAGGTGACGGCAACCAGCACCCAGATGATGCCGGCGGCCAGGAGAACGGGTTTGCTCTTGCGTAAATGGAGTTGCTCTTCAAAGATGACCAGGATATAGGCCCCGACGAAAAGAAATATGGAGAAATAACCCATGCCGCTTGCAGCAAGGGTGGTGATGTCAATGGCGGCGCTGCCGCCGGTTGCGCCGCTGCTGGCCAAGGCCGGCAGGGCGGTCAGGATGAACAGCGCAGTGGTGAGATGAAAAATCTTCATTACTCCTTCCTTGGTGTGGGGTTAACGATGGGTGCCTGCAAAAAAAGGTAATGATTGATTACAGCGACTGAACAATATGGAACAGCATGTATGAAACAGTATACACAGATTGAAACGGTTAATAAATCATTATCTTTTCGGTACATTTTATCGTATTATTCCTTAACAAAGGGCTGCAACCCTTGCCTGACGGGTTACAGAGTGACTGTTTTCCGTTTTAATTTTGCTATTTACGCGAGCAAGTTTGCCAAGCCATGAAACAGAAAACTGTGCAGAAAGCACCAGCCAATTATGTGGGCAGGATTCTTTTCGGCAATTTCAGTGACGCCATCAAGGAAAGGGTCCAGTCGATTATTGTCGCCTCAGAGAATATGGAACAGTGCGGCTACCCGCTCATGCCCTATCTGGCCGCCTGGAATGAGGGCGAAAACATTATCTGGTATGAATACACGGGCAAGCGGTTTATAGAACTGCTTGGTTGTACCAGTATCAATGTTTCCAGGGTATTCCGCGAAGCCATCCTCGACCGACGCGTTTATCGCTACACGGACCCGGCAGGCTATGATGTGGAAGAAGAAATTCTCACCCGGCAGCAGCTGTCAGGCAAGAGGATCGACCTGCGGGAAGAGGTCAAGAAAACAGGGCAGGTGGAGGCGGTGTACCAGGTCGGCCTGCCCGGCGGCAGGGTCATCTGGCTCAAGGATCAGGGACGCATTGAGACATTTCCCCAGGATAAAATCTCTCTTTCCCTGGGCTGCCTCACCGATGTCACCAAGGAGATGGAACAGAAGGATCTGCTGGAAAAGATCGGCTATTTTGATGAACTGACCGGCCTGCCCCAGCGAAAGATCATGGAGCGGATTCTGGAGGTAAAAATCGGCGAGCGGGAACGCGGCCATATCAAGGATTTTTCCTTTCTCATGATCGATATCGATTTTTTTAAATCGGTCAACGATATCCATGGCCATCTGGCCGGTGATTTCATCCTGGAGGAATTGGCCTCGGTTATGCTCGCCACCAAACGCAAAGAGGATGACGTGGGCAGGTATGGCGGTGAGGAATTTTACGGCATCTGCCAGGGTGCGGTGAAAAGCGGGAAGGATTTTGCCGAGCGCTTGCGGTTAAAGATCGCCGACCATCACTTTAACTATCAGGGTGAAAAAATTTCCATCACCATCTCCATCGGCGTGGCAGCGGCCGGCGAATTGGCCTCCCTGAATATGACGGACCTGCTGGAGCTTGCTGATAAGCGTTTATACAAGGCCAAGCAGCAGGGCAGAAACAGGGTGGTGGGAGAGTGATGGACTGGATCTGTCTCTGGGTAACCTCGTCTTTGAATCAATCCGCAATCCGCGATCCCAAATCCGCAATCCAAGTCAGCTCTCGTCCTTCATCTGCCAGACCGTCCAGATTATTGCCAGGAAAGGGGCCAGGAAGAAAGCCGAAATCAGCCAGCTTTTTTTCTGCAGGAGTGGATCGCTGAGAATGTTGTGCAGTGACACATAGGAGGTGTTGCTCAGCAGGAAGGGCAATACCATGAAAATAACAAAACCGGCGGCAAGCACCGAAAGTTCGGCAAGTATCACCTTTTTGACAAAGATCTTCACGCCGTTTAGCAGCAGTCTGATCCAGATCATTTTGCCCTGCATTTCCTGCATGGAGGAGAGTGATATTTCCACCTGATCAAGCAGATTGACGGCTGCCCGGTACTCCTGGCCCTGCTGTCTGGCAATCAGACCCCGGGTCTCATTAAGTGAGTTGACTGTCGAGAGAAGCGACTGCTGGAAGGCGTTAAAGAAGTTCTTGTATTCATAATGCTGCCAGAAGTCCTGGTATTGTTTCAGTTTGCTTTCGAGTTCCTTTTTTCTGGCCTCAAGTTCTTCGATTTTGGTTTTTCGTATCCGCTGACAGCCGTAGGCGTGCCCTTTTGCCCGTTCCAGAACGTCAAGCAGATCATAATAGGTCTCCTTCTGGTACTGTTTGCGTAGCTCGTTCAGCGCCCGGCTGTTTTCCTCAAGAAAGGGTTCCTGTTCATCAAACCAGTATCTGAGTTCAACAGATTCCGCTTCTGCCATGGCCATGTTTTTTGCCGCTTCCTGGCGCTGATACTGCATCTGTTCAATGGCGAGATCATTGACCAGTCCCTGCACCGGCAGCAGCAGGGGGTCCATGAGGGCGGTCATGAAAATTTCTTTCTGTCCCAGCATGAGGACGCGCAACCGTTTGAGGTCCCCTTCATCAAAACCGTAGTGGACATTGTGCTGTATTTTGCGGTACTGACACTCCAGGGTATCTGCATTGATTTTGATGGCCTGGTTGACGGCCTCTTTCGCCTTCCAGAAATCATTATGTAGTTCGTAGTAGCGGGAAAGGAGCAAATGGCTGTAGATGCGCTCTTTTTCCTGGGAGGCGATGTTTTTCGCCCTTTCCAGATAATGGCCCATATCCTTGGCCCGCCCCAGTTCCAAGGCCCAGAAGGCCAGACCCACGGTGGCATAGAACTGTTTCCCTTCCCTTTTTTTGCTTTCCCGGGTGAGCAGTTCCTCAGCCTGGGCGAACTGGCCGACCCGCAGACAATCAAGACCTAAATGGAGATTGCGGCTGTCAATGTTGATTTTGTCCGTACTGTCCTGTCCCTCCCACTTGGTGTTGAGACAGAAGGCGGTGTTGGCCAGAAAGCGGAGCTGATACATACGGTTGAGGTCAAGATAGGCGACAAAAATCAGCAGTTCCTTATCCTGCCTGAGCTGGGCCGGTTTGATACCCGCTGCGCACTTGTTGCTGCAGGCGGAATAATCAGGGAATATTTTTTTGTAGAGGGAGTTCAGTTCTTCAAATGGCAGGTAGCCGATATGCTCCATGCCCCGGATTTTCATATTGATGAACTTGCTGGGACAATTTGCCGGAGTATGGCTGGTCATGCCGCAGTAAAAGCATTCCTTGAGTTTGCCATGCACGGGCAGACTGCGGTAGGAGATAAGTTCCACCTTGCGCAGCGTGGCCGTGCCGGAAATAACCATCTGGAAAAAGCCGCTGCCTTCATCTTCAAATCTGTGTTCCGGAAGCTCACGACCGGCTGTCAGCTCCTTCCAGTTTCGCATCAGGGAACGGGTTAGATAGATGGTCTCCTGCTGCAGCATATCCCACTCGCTGGCGGATGTTTGCTGTATCTGGGGCAGGGCGTCTTCTTTTTCAAGGAGGTGGATAACCGTCTGCACCGGCAGTGCGCCTTGGCTTTCCTGCCAGCCGTGCTCCACCTTGACCGACTCCAGACCCTCAAGCAGGGAGATGAGGGCCAGGAAAGGATTGGGAAAGGTGAAGAGCAGCAGTTCGTCACTGCTCTCCGGCTGTTCAAATCCTGATTTGGCCAGTATCTGCCGGACGGCGTCGATAAGGGGAAGCCACCTGCTGCCCAGAATTTTCCCGCCCTGATAGCTCAGGGTGCGGATGGCCAAGAGGATGGTGTTGTTTTTTTTCATACGGCGGCAGGCTTACAGGCACTTATCAAGAATTTTTTTTGCTTCACGGTTTTCCGGATAAAGGCGGTGGGCGATGGAGGCCCATTTGTCGGCCCGGACAAGCATGTCCATGGAAAGAAAGGCCTGGGCCAGGCTGAGCAGCAGATCAAGATCCTCGCCATACTTGCTTGCCGCTTTTTCAAGATGCAGAATCGCCTCATTATATGTCCCGTTCTTTTGCAGGGCAATGCCCAGCATCTTATTGATATGCAGATTGTCGGAGTGATCCTTGAGAATGGTTCGGTAACATTTGATGGCCAGCACGAAGAGCCCCTGATCCATTGCTAGTTCGGCAATTTCTTCCTGGATATCGGCGTCACCTTCATTGTTTTTCAGAATGAGCCGCAAAACCTTCTCCACTTCCGTGCTGTTGTCTTTTTTGGCCAGCAGGCGGGCAAATTTAATGGCCCGATCGGAATGGCGGGGGCTTATTTCCATGGCCTGGGCAAAATAACCGGTGGCTTTATCCATTTGCCCCTGGCGGTAGAAGATCTGGCCCAGATAATGATAGGATGTCACATCCAGCCGGTTGATTTCAATAGCTTTCTGAAAACATTTCAGCGACTTGGGCATGTCATTGACCTTGAGCATCAGGCGGCCCAGTTCCCTGAAGGGGCGTGAGGACCTGGGGTTGGCGGCTGAGGCCTTTTTCGCCTCTTCAATAGCGCCGGGAATATCCCCTTGTTCCTCCAGGTCGCGGGCCTGCAGCAGGTGCAGGGTCAGCGGATCGGGATTATGGGCTTTGGCCAGCAGTTCATCTATTTTGTGCTCCAGCGAGGCGGTGACAAACGGTTTGGTCAGATAGGCATCCACATCGTGTTCGGCTGCCTCGGCCACGACTTCCTTGTTGGCCTCCGCCGTGATCATCAGAAAGGGGATATCACGTAATTTTTTATGGGAGCGGATGCGGCTCAGCAGCTCTGTGCCCTTCATGAAGGGCATGGCATAATCGGCGATGATAAAGTCGATTTTTTTTGCCTCGTTGGATGTGAGAAATTTCCAGGCTTCCCTGCCGTTGGGCGCTTCAAAGAGCTCCTTGCCGTAGTTGATGAGTTTCAGCATGGCGCGGACCGAGCGGCGCATATTGTCCTGATCATCGACGATGAGAAAATTCATGAGGCGCGGGGAGAGTTTTTCGTTTTCAGCAGACATGGCAAGACCCCTTATTTGATGGGAAGTTTGAAGAAAAAACGGCTGCCTTTCCCTTCAGCGCTTTGCACCCCGATCCTGCCGTTGTGCAGTTCCACCGCCAGTTTACAGAAGTGCAGGCCCAGACCGGTGCCGACCAGGGCATTCTGTTTACTGGAAATTCTGGCATATTTGTCAAAAATATATTCCTGTTGGGCCGGCGGAATTCCCGGCCCCTGGTCCTGCACAAAAAACTCGATATGGTTCTTGCCAACCATATTGAAGCCCACGGTAATTGCAGAGTCCGGATACGTATAGCTCAGACTGTTGGTCAGCAGGTTCTGCAGCACCCGCAGCATAAGGGTTCGGTCAACCGTGATCTTGGGACAGTCCGGGGCGGTCTCCTGCCGCAGCAAGTCAATGCCCTTGATGCGGGCCAGCCCTTTGATGCTGGAGATCGCCTCGCCAACCAGGCTGAGGCAATCGGTTTCTTCATAGAGAAGCTGCTGTTTGCCGTCGGCAATCATGTCCGTGGTAACCAGGTTGGCAACCATGCGCACGGCGCGGTCGCAGCCCAGCTGGGCGGCTTCCAGAAATTCTTTCTGTTCTCCGCTGATGCTGTAGGAGAGGATGTCGAGATTGGCCACCACTTCGGAAAGCGGGGTTTTCAGGTCGTGCATCAGCATGCGGTTGAGGTAGGAGCGCATCTCTTCCTGATGCCGCAGCTCGCTGTTGCGTTTTTTGAGGGTATTGCGCTGGGCGCTGATTTTCTTGTGCAGGGTTTCCTGGATAAAGGTCCAGAGGATAAAGCTGCTGAAATAGAGCAGATAGCTGATGTCGTCTTTTAATAGATCCTTGCCCCCGCTTTTGTCGCTCGCATTGATTACGCCGATTACCTGGTCCTTATGGATGACAGGGGCGGAGAGCAGGGAGTCCTTTTTGTAGATTCCTTCCCTTTTAGCAAATCTTTTGTCCTGGGAAATGTCCGTGATGAAAAGTGGTTTGGCATGTCTGACAACCCAGGCGGCCACCGAATCATCGGTGAGTGTCTGTTTGTGGCCGATAATTTCCGGGCGGCTGGCTGCCCGGACCACCAGCTTGTTTTTTTCAAGCACCATCAGTGATCCCTGCTCCACGCCAAGATAATCAAGCACCACCTGCAGCACCCTGTCCATCATGCTGCTGTGGGTCAGTTTCCTGGCATTCATCACATCGGTGATCTGAAACAGGCTTTTCAGCAGTCGATTGCACTGTTGAGGATCAGGCTTGACTTCGTTCCATTGTTTTTTTTCCATAGTTAATCCCGAATGAACATCTGGATAATCTTTGCAGGGCAAGAAAAAACGCCTGTTTTTTTCAGAGCCCTTGCGGGTATGATTTCGCTGTTTCAGGCCTGCTCGACATCCGGCTCAATATCAGGAGCGGGTCCGGCTCTTATCCGTTGCTGGGGCAGTGGTGTTCAGGAAGAGGGATCACCGGAAATCTTCATCATTAAAAAGCCGGATATTGACGGCTTCGAGTTTGGTTGCGTCTTTGGAAGTGGGACCGATCTGAAATTCAAAGATATTGCCATGGGTGGTAAAAACCTGGGGATCATTCTCATAGGCTGACTTGGAACAATGAAAAAAAACGGTGCGCGTCTCCAATCCCAGCCCGGTCAGCAGGTGATAACGCATAAAGCCGAAACCGCGGTCCGCCTTATAGGTGGCCACCGTGCCCCGCTGCCACTCCTCGTTTTCCCGCTCCCCATTAATCGGCAGCAGTCCCGGAACCAGAAATCCCGGTAGAAAAAAATCAGCCTCTTCCTTGAGTGCGGTGCTGACATTGTTGAAGCCGATCACCTCGACCCGGCAGCCCTTGTTCTGCAGGGCGGTCACCAGTCTCAGGAAATCTCCGTCACCGGTGACCAGCAGTATCCGGTCAAGATTGCGCGACTGTAGGATGGCATCAATGGCAAGATCCATATCGGCATTGGCCTTTGTGGTGACCGTGCCGTCTTCATCCACATAACGCTGCACATATTTTTTGATGATCTTGAAACCGCATTTGCGCAGAATGTCGTGATAGTTATAGAGCTTCTGCCGGTACTCCTGGTCAGTTTTGGTCCGTTCCCGATCCTCGGCCAGGTAGGAATTGGCCCGCAGCATGATGGAGTTGCCGCTGTTGGCCAGCTCAACCAGCACATCATAGCGCATGCCATACCCCCCGCAGAGACGGATGTTTTCCGCATCAACGTATACGCCTGTTTTCAGCATGCCTTGCAAATATTTCTCATTTAATGAAGATTATAACCCTCGATCCCATTATTCCCACTCAATGGTGCTCGGCGGTTTGGAGGAGATATCAAACACCACCCGGTTGACCCCGCGGACCTCGTTGATGATGCGGTTGGAAATGCGGCCCAGCAGATCATAGGGCAGGCGGGACCAGTCGGCGGTCATGGCGTCGACGCTGTCCACCGCGCGCAGGGCGATGACGTGCTCATAGGTGCGCTCATCCCCCATGACTCCCACGGTCTGGATGGGCAGCAGCACGGCAAAGGACTGCCAGACCTTGCGGTAGTAACCTGATTTTTTCATCTCTTCGAGCACTATGACATCTGCCTGCCGCAGGATATGCAGTCTCTCCCGGCTTACTTCGCCCATGATGCGGATACCCAGCCCGGGTCCGGGAAAGGGCTGGCGGTAAATGGCCTCTTCCGGCAGACCGAGCTCAAGGCCCAGTTCCCGCACCTCGTCTTTGAACAGCTCCCGCAGGGGTTCAATGAGGGCGAGTTTCATGATTTCAGGCAGGCCGCCCACGTTATGGTGGGATTTGATCACCGCCGCACCCCGGAAGGAAACACTCTCGATGACGTCGGGGTAGAGGGTGCCCTGGGCCAGGTACTTCACATCACCCAGCTTGCCCGCCTCCTCTTCAAAAATTTTGATAAAGCCGTAGCCGATGCGTTTTCGTTTTTCTTCTGGGTCAACGATGCCCTCGAGCTGGCCGAGAAAATAGTTTTCAGCGTCGATATCAATGACCTTGAGATGGGTTTTTTCCTGAAAATAACGCATGAGACTTGCCGTCTCGCCGGTGCGCATCAATCCGTTGTTGACGTAAATGCAGGTGAGCTGCTCACCTATGGCGCGATGGACCAGGGCCGCTGTCACGGAGGAGTCAACCCCGCCGGACAGGGCGCAGATCACCTTGTCCCGGCCCACCTTGTCCCGGATGCCCTGCACCGTGGTTTCCACAAAATTATGCATGGTCCAGTTGGGCTCACAGCCGCACAGGCCGAAAATGAAGTTGCGCAGTACATCGGTGCCGATCAGGGTGTGGGCCACCTCCGGATGGAACTGCACGCCCACCATTTTTTTCCCTTCGTGGCGGATGGCGGCGTGGGGGGAGTGCTCGCTCACCGCCGAGGCGACAAAGCCTTGAGGCAGCACTTCGATGCGGTCGCCGTGGCTCATCCACACCTGGTATTGGCTGGAGCCGGGCTCAAAACCGGCAAAGAGCCCGCCGGTATATTTGATCTCCAGATCCGACTTGCCGAACTCACGTTTCACCGCCCGTTCCACCTTGCCGCCCAGCTGCTGGGTCATGAGCTGGGCGCCGTAGCAGATACCGAGCACGGGGATGTCAAGGTCGAAGAGACCCGGATCGCTTAAAGGCGCGTCCTCGTCATACACACTGGCCGGGCCGCCGGAAAGTACAATGCCTTTGGGCTGCATCTCCTTGATTTTCACAAGAGACAGGGTGTAGGGGTGGATTTCACTGTAGACCTTCTGCTCGCGGATGCGCCGGGCAATGAGCTGGGTGGTCTGGGAACCGAAATCAAGTATGAGTATTTTTTCACTGTGAATATTCATGATGTATGATCCGTGCTGATGAAGGAGTGGAGGAAATAAAAATGTAACAATGTGCCCGCAAGCACCCCATGAAGGGTCCTCGGCAATGCTCTTGCTGCCAGGCAAAGGGCGCAGGCCGTGAAATAAGAGGTCACCCGCCGCGCCTGCAGACCGTATTCGCTTAACTCATCCGGTAATTGGGAGCTTCCTTGGTTATAATCACGTCATGCACATGGCTCTCTTTCAAGCCGGCCGGGCTGATACGGACAAATTTTGCCTTTTTCTGCAGATCCTTGATGTCGCAGGCGCCCAGGTAGCCCATGCCGGAGCGCAACCCGCCGATCAGCTGGTAAATGGTATCGCAGATGGGGCCGCGGTAGGGAACTTTACCCTCAATGCCTTCGGGCACCAGTTTGGCCGGAGACTCGATCTCATCCTGGAAATAGCGGTCACTGCTGCCTCTTTTCATGGCACCCAGGGAACCCATGCCCCGGTATCCTTTATAGGTGCGGCCCTGGTAGAGAAAAGTTTCACCCGGCGTCTCATCGCAGCCGGCAAAAAGACTGCCGATCATGATGACATCCGCCCCAATGCCGATGGCCTTGGTGACATCGCCGGAGTGCTTGATGCCGCCGTCGCCGATCACCGGAATACCATATTTTTCCGCCGCCTTTTTGCAGTTGTAAATGGCGGTGAGCTGGGGCACGCCGACACCCGCCACGATACGGGTGGTGCAGATTGAGCCGGGGCCGACTCCTACCTTGATACAGTCGGCGCCGGCCTTGATCAGCGCCTCGGCCGCCTCGGCGGTGGCAATATTGCCGGCAATGATCTGTACATCCGGAAAGGAGGCTTTGATGTCCTGCAGTTTGGTCAGCACATTTTTTGAATGGCCATGGGCGGAATCGAGCACGAACACATCGACCTCCGCCTTGGCCAGTTTTTCCACATCCTCCAGGGTGGTGAGCACCCCGATGGCGGCTCCTACCCGCAGACGGCCAAGGGAATCCTTGGCGGAAAGAGGGTATTTTCTGATCTTTTCCAGGTCCTTGATGGTGATGAGCCCCTGCAGATCTCCGCTGTCATTGACCACCAGCAGTTTTTCGATACGGTGTTCATGGAGAAGCGCCTTGGACTGCTCCAGGGTGATGCCCACCCTGGCGGTAACCAGATTCTTGCTGGTCATCACCTCCTTGACCCGCAGGTCGAGGTCTGAGACAAAGCGCAGATCGCGGTTGGTGACAATGCCGATCAGTTTTTTCCCCTGCAGGACCGGCACCCCGGAAATCCGGTAATTCTGCATGATCTCCTTCACCTCGCCCACGGTCTGATCCTCCACCACCGTAACCGGGTCGACGATCATGCCGGATTCAGATTTTTTCACCTTTTTCACCTGCAGCACCTGCTCGTCAATGGACATGTTCTTGTGGATGATGCCGATGCCGCCCTCTCTGGCCATGGCAATGGCGGCACGGTGCTCGGTGACCGTGTCCATGGCGGCGCTGATCAGAGGAATATTTAAGGTGACATGTTGCGTCAGACTGGTGGTAAGGTTGACCTCGCTGGGAAGAACCTCAGAGGCTTGGGGCACCAGGAGGAGATCATCAAAGGTATAGGCGTATTCAATTGGATTATTGGCAAACATTGTCCGTGGTCTCCATCAGCTCGTGTTGCTGTAAAAATATAAAACCCGACTTGGGTTATTCTAGCAGATTTTTGCGGTGCAGGAGCGAAAATCAGCAATGATTTTTCACTTTTCTGCTACTGCCAGTCCGGCCTGAGATGCAGCTCCGTCAGCTGCTTGCGCGCCACCCCTGCAGGGGCATCGGTGAGCGGACAGGTCGCCTTCTGGGTTTTGGGGAAGGCGATGACGTCCCGGATGGTATCACGTCCGGCAATGATCATCATCAGCCTGTCAAGGCCGAAGGCGATGCCGCCGTGGGGCGGTGCGCCGAGTTCCAGCGCCTTGAGCAGAAAGGCGAATTTGTCGGCCGCCTCTTCAGGGGCAATGCCCAGGGCATTGAAAACCCTGTCCTGCACCGTTTTCTGGTGGATACGCAGACTGCCGCCGCCGATTTCCGTGCCGTTCAGCACCAGGTCGTACGCCCGGCTGCGCACTTTGCCCGGATCCGTTTCAAGCAGGTCCATGTCCTCTTCCACCGGGGCGGTGAAGGGATGATGCACCGCGGTGTGTCGCTTCTGCTCGTGGTCATATTCCAGCAGCGGAAAATCAGTGACCCAGAGAAAGTTGAAGGTGTTTTTGTCGATCAGCTTCAGTCTGCGTGCCAGTTCCAGCCGAAGTTCAGCCAGGGCCGACCGGACAACGACGGCATTGTCGGCCACAAAAAAGAGCAGATCGCCTGGCTGGGCATCAAGCGTCGTTGCCATGGCGGCCCGCTCGGCCTCGGTGAAGAATTTGGCAATGGGCGACTGCCATTCGCCGTCTTCTTTCACCTTGACCCAGGCCAGGCCCTTGGCGCCGAAATTGCCCACATAGCCGGTCAGATCATCCAGATCCTTTCTGGAAAAAGTGGCGCAGCCCTTGGCATTGATGCTTTTCACCTGGCCGCCTTTTTCCACAACGGTGCGGAAGACCTGGAAGCCGCAGCCCTTCACCACCTCGGTGAGGTTGATCAGCTCAAGGCCGAAGCGGGTATCCGGCTTATCACATCCGTAGCGCTCCATGGCCTCGGCATAGGTCATGCGGGGGAAAGGTGTTTGCAGTTCCATGGCTTTGGTGGCGGCAAAGAGGCTGGTCATCACCCCTTCGGCAATGCGGTAGATATCTTCCTCGGTGATAAAGGAGAGCTCCATATCCACCTGGGTGAATTCCGGCTGGCGGTCCGCCCGCAGGTCCTCGTCCCGGAAACACTTGACGATCTGGTAATAACGGTCCATGCCGGCCACCATGAGCAGCTGCTTGAAAAGCTGGGGCGACTGGGGCAGGGCGTAGAATTTCCCGGCATTGACCCGGCTGGGCACCAGATAATCGCGGGCCCCCTCCGGGGTGGAGCGGGTGAGGACCGGGGTCTCGATTTCCAGAAAGTTTTCATCATTAAGAAAGGTGCGCAATGCCTGGCAGGCCTTGTGGCGCATGATGAGGTTGTCCGCCATGCCCGGCCGGCGCAGGTCCAGATAGCGGTACTGCAGGCGCAGGTTTTCCGACACCTCGATGTCTTCATCCAGGGGAAAGGGCGGTGTCAGGCTGGCATTCAAGATGCGCAGTTCGCTGATCATCACCTCGATCTCCCCGGTTTTCAGGTTTTTATTGACCATGCCTTCCGGACGGGGGGTGACCTTGCCGCGCACGGCAATGACCCACTCGCTGCGCAGGGCGTGGGCCTTGGCATGGGCCTCACTGTTGAATTCCGGATTAAAGACGATCTGGCTTATGCCCCAACGGTCGCGCAGGTCAATGAAGATGACCCCGCCGTGGTCGCGACGGCGCAGCACCCAGCCCATCAAAGTTATTTCCTGATCAATATGATCCGCCCTAAGGTCATTACAGGTATGACTGCGCTTCAGCTCACCCATGGACTCCATAGGATCTCCTTTACGGTTTTTTGTTGTTTGCAATGAAAGTGAGTGAGGAGTGAAAAGAAAAAGAGACAGGCAAAAAGGTTATACTCCTTCTCTCTTCTCGACCCCTTACTTCTTAACTTAAAATAGCCGCCAGCTCCCCGGCCCAGGTGTCCATATCCGCGGCGATGGCCAGAGGGGACTGTTCGCTGCTCTCCATATTGCGGAGAACCGCCTCGCCGCGGCTAAGTTCATCGTCACCGAGGATTACGGCAAACCGGGCCGCTGCCTTGCCGGCTTGTTTCATCTGGTTTTTCAGGCTGCGGTCCTGGTAATCCATGGACACGGTGTGACCCGTCTGGCGCAGGGCATGGGTCAGGGCAAAACCTTTTTTCTGGGCCGCTGCCCCCAGGGCAACGACAAAGAGATCCATGCCGGTTGCGGCAACCCCTTTCCCCTGTTGCTCCAGCAGCAGGGCCAGGCGCTCCATGCCCATGGCAAAGCCGATACCCGGCACATCGGCCCCGCCGAGCTGTTTTACCAACCCGTCGTAGCGGCCGCCGGCGCCGATGGCGCTCTGGGCACCCAGGTCGTTGGTCACCAGCTCGAAGGTGGTCCGGGTGTAGTAATCAAGACCCCGCACCATGAAGGAATTGACCCGGTATGGAATGGCCAGCAGGTCGAGCCCTTCCTTTACTTCGCTGAAATGGCTGGTGCAGCAGGGGCAGAGGAAATCGAGAATCGATGGGGCGTGTTGGTATTGCTCCTGGCAGTGGCTGCTTTTGCAGTCAAGCACCCGCAGGGGGTTGGTCTCCCTTCTGCGCCGGCAGTCATCACAGAGATTTTCCGCCTTGTGCAGGAAATCAAGCAGAGCCGCATTGAAGGCCGGCCTGCACTGGGGGCAGCCGAGGGAGTTGATTTCCAGGCTGGCTGACAGGCCGAGCGCTTTTAAGATGAGCCAGGCCATGGCCATCAATTCAGCATCGACCCGGGGATGGTCCGAACCCAGCACCTCGACGCTCATCTGGTGAAACTGACGCAGACGCCCTTTCTGGGGGCGTTCATGGCGGAACATGGGGCCGATGGTGTACAGCTTCTGCACGGTCTTTTTGGCCAGCAGGCCGTTTTCAATATAGGCCCGCAGAACCGATGCCGTTCCTTCCGGTCGCATGGTGAGGGATGAACCGTTGCGGTCGATGAAGGTGTACATCTCCTTTTCCACAATGTCCGTGGTCTCGCCGATGGAGCGGGTGAAAAGCTCGGTTTTCTCCAGGATCGGCACCTTGATCTCGGCCAGATCAAAACAATGGAAAATGTCCCTGGCCGTCTTTTCTATGAACTGCCAGGTTTCAACCTCGCCGGGGACAATATCTTTAAAACCTTTCAAGGCCTTGATGCTCAAAGAACTACCTCTTGACTTGTCGCTGCGTAATGTTTTTGGCTTATTATTTTTTCGTCCCGTCCAGCAGGACGAGCACCACAATAAAAAACTGTCAAACTTATCTTAAAATGAACGGGAAGTCAAGAGTTTGGCGACAAATCTCCAGGGAAAAAAATGTCCAGGGGCAATAGAGCCTTGCATGGAGGCGAGGAGGTCAGAAAATAAGCAGCCATGACAGGCCATGTAAAAGGACAATGCCCGCAGATGCATCCTGCTTTTTTCAGGGAAGATTGACCTCGCGCAGGTCCGGTCCGAAATCAACCCTTTCGTCCGGCCCAAGAATTCCCATGGCCAGGCCGATGATCGACCAGAGGTTGACCGACCGATACGCGCCGGCACCAAGATGTTTTCCCAGCTCTTCAATCTGGGCGTGGCAGTTATGGCAGGGGGTAATACAGTAAGCCGCGCCGGTGGTCATAATCTGTTCATGTTTCAGCCGGCCGTACTGCAGGCGGGCCTCGTTGTAACCGGTCTGGAGATAGCCGCCTCCGCCGCCGCAGCAGTAATTGTTGGATTTGTTCGGGTACATGTCGATGAAATTTTCCTCGCCCACCACGGTTTTGACCACAAAACGCAGCTCATCGGCATAGGGATCGCCAAGGCCTTTTCGTACCTGGTTGCAGGGGTCCTGCACCGTGAATTTGATCTGCAGATCCCGGTTCCAGTCGGCATTGACCTTAAGTTTCCCCTCCCTGATCCAGCGGGCATAGTATTGGACGATGAGAGCGATATCCAGCCTGGTATCGATGCTGAACCGGCGCACCCCTTCCCTGACCGAAAAGGTGGAATGGCCGCATTCGGTATTGAGGTAGACCTTGCACCCCAGCTCCTCGGCCTTGCGGATGGTGGCGGTGGTGATCTGTTTCCAGGCCTCGGTGTCTGCCAGGAACATGCAGTAGTTCTCCCCGGCCCAGGCGGTGCTGCCATAGGTCCAGTCAGCCCCGGCCAGGTGCAGGATCTTCCACAGCGGGATCATCTCATAGGGCAGGGCCACCGGCTCCCGGGAATTCTGGCTGAGGAAGAAATGGGCTCCCTGCTTGTCGATGGGGGCCTGCAG
>Ga0180007_10003021_pt1 | contig 19246 bp, 18 predicted proteins | sample MM_PC_MetaG_FD_121122 | JGI IMG/M metagenome (GOLD analysis project Ga0180007, IMG submission 121122) | Groundwater microbial communities from the Aspo Hard Rock Laboratory (HRL) deep subsurface site, Sweden - MM_PC_MetaG | ecosystem: Environmental > Aquatic > Deep subsurface > Groundwater... | reverse complement strand
GTCCGAGAATGCCCTTTCTGCGGAGTCTCGCTTGAGCTCGCTTACCTGCCCAACTCTTCGTTATTTTGAAAAAATAATGCTCCGGTAAGCGAGCTTGCGAGACTCCGAGATATCACATATATGTACCCCAAGGGCATTTCCGTTGGGCAACTGCGCTTATTTTTTCAAAATGCCTCGATTTGAGAAAAAATTGCTATTCTCGGTCAGGCTCCTTGGCAGCGCAGCCACTGAAATCAACGACGTTATTTCCGTCATCACCGAGATCTCCGAACCAGACAAAACTTCTCGCATTAAACGACACCAATGAAACTGCCCGGGCCGGAGGAAGCGGGTAAGGGATTTGCCGTGGTCGCCAACGAGGTAAAAGATCTTGCCACCCAGACCAGCAGGGCGGCGGAAGATATCCGCCTTAAAGTCAACACCATCCAGTCGGCAACAGAATCGACCATCAAGGAATTCAGCACCATCCATGAGGTCATCAACGAGGTGAATAATGCTGCGGCGACCATTGCCGCAGAAGTGGAGGAACAATCGGTAACAACAAAGGATATCGCGGAAAGCATAGCAAAGTTGACGGACGGCATCAAGGAAATAACCTCCGCCGCAATCACCAGTAAACCACTTTGCCAATGAAGAAAGATATTTTGCCCAGTTCAACTATCCGGAAACCAAGAAGCATAAAGCAATTCACGAGAAACTTCTCGGCAAGGTGTCAGGAATTATCACCCAGATCAATGAAGGAAAGGACGTCAATTTTATCGATGTCCTCACCTTCCTCAAAGACTGGCCGCAAACTCACATCCTTATTGAAGATAAACAGTATGGCCCGTTTCTGAATAAACACGGCATACGCTAAAGAGGCTCTTCACTATTTGAAGATGACAAACCGGGTCTGCTCCAGGGCAAGTTCCATATGGAACCTGTTGGAGCCCACGGAAAAGGAAACCCGACGATTGGTCTGATAATCCATCTCAGGGGTAAGGGTAATGGCATTGTTCAACGCCAAAGCCTTCGGCTGACCGCAATTTGAGGAAAGTTCAAATTTGCTTTCCACCATGCTCATGGCGCGGCCCATGACCTGGTTTGTCATCTCGCCCATGGTATCAATGACTTCATTTGATGTGCATTCCTTGGCTAAATCACTTTCCGGCAAACCCATGTTGGTCATGTAACTTCTATAGAGATCCAATGCCGCATCGGCTGTGAAATTCATCACGACCAGCCCGCAATAATCCCCTGTGAACATGACAAAACATCCTATTTCAGGCTTCAGACTGACCCTGGGGATGGACTGAAATGTCGGAGAATATTTGATTGTTTTTTTTGTGCTTTTCTCCAGAGTTTTCTTAATGGCCTGACTGAAAATGTTAGCCACGACATCAATGGTTTCCGCTTCATCTGACATATGGTAACCTCATCAATAAAATATGTTTCCTGCCGCGTAAAACAGGATGTAATTTACTAGAAATTCAATTTTGCCTGATACGCTCTTGAGAAGTCAATATTTTTTCAGGAAACACTTCTGCCTGGCCCAGCAATTTTTCCTGTACGGTGATTCATCCAGTGGATGATAAAAAAAAGTCTGTCCCACTTTATTTTTCAGCAAAAAAGATTAACTTAACTGATCACATTCAATCCTTTGCCATGTCCCCACGAATGAGCTGATACGAGACATTTATATTTTCCATGCTATGATTATCAATTGCCAGTCAATCAGCAAGAGTTTCGGCGCCCACCAGCTCTTTACAGACATATCCATCTGCTTCTACGGCAATGAACGGCTCGGCCTGATCGGGCCCAACGGTTCCGGTAAATCAACCCTGCTGAAAATTCTTGCAGGCCTGGAAACTCCGGACAGCGGAAAAATAACCTGCCAGAAGGGTTTAAAGGTTGTCTACCTGGCTCAGGATGACATATTCCAGCCGGACCAGACTGTTGAGATGGTCCTGCAGGAAGCAATCGCCGATGATCATGACGAAGTTTCCCGCCATGGCCGGTTAAAAATCATCATGGGCCAGACACAGTTAGATGACGGTAATCAAAAAGTTGCCGACCTTTCCGGCGGCTGGCTCAAGAGACTTGCGATTGCCAGGGCGCTGATCCGGCAGCCCGATATACTTCTGCTGGATGAGCCCACCAACCATCTTGATATCCAGGGAATCCTGTGGCTTGAAAAAATTTTAGCCAACCCCCCATTTGCCTTTATCCTCATAAGCCATGACCGGGCCTTCCTTGAGAATACAACCAACCGCATCATTGAACTCAACCGCTGCTATCCCGAGGGATTTTTCCGGGTCAACGGTAATTACAGCCGTTTCCTTGAAGAAAGAGAGGCCTTTCTCGATAACCAGAGCCAGCGCCAATCCGTTCTCTACAACAAAGTGCGCCGGGAGACGGAATGGTTGCGTCGCGGACCCAAAGCCCGCACCACCAAGGCCCGTTTCCGCATTGACAAGGCACATGACCTGCAGAATGAGCTCAACGCCGTGCGGGAAATGAACGCGTCAAACAGACAGGTAAAAATTGATTTTGATGCGACCGGCCGCAAAACGAAAAAACTTCTTGAGGCCCTGGATATTTCCAAATCTGCGGAAGGACGCCCCCTGTTCACCAATCTCAGCATTGTCCTCTCGCCGGGCAGCCGCCTCGGCCTCATGGGAGCAAACGGCAGCGGCAAGAGTACCCTTATCAATATCCTTGCCGGCAAAATCGCCCCTGACAACGGAAAAATTCTTCCCGCCGATGGCGTTCGCATTGTTCTCTTTGACCAGAAACGGGAACAGATCAACCAGGATGAGACCCTGCGCCAGTCTCTTTCACCGGCCGGCGACACTGTCATTTGCCGGGGCAATTCCATGCACATCGTCGGCTGGGCCAAACGTTTCCTTTTCCAGCCGGATCAGCTTGATCAGCCGGTAAGCCGTCTCTCCGGCGGCGAACAGGCCCGGATACTCATTGCCCGCCTCATGCTGCAGCAGGCGGACATCCTCCTTCTCGACGAACCCGGCAATGATCTTGATATCCCTTCTCTGGCCGTTCTGGAGGAGAGCCTGATCGATTTTCCGGGGGCCGTCGTCCTTGTCAGCCACGATCGCTTTTTTCTGGACAATGTAACCACGAAAATTCTCGGTTTTAACGGCAGCGGCGGTTCAGCCCTGTATGAGGACGTTGACCAGTGGCTGCAGGACCAGAACCGGCAAGCTGCGCCCGTGAAAAAGAAGACCGCCTCCAGAGAAAGACCGCAGAAGCAGACCGAGGCGAAAATAACCTATGGTGAAAGACTTGAACTTGCCACCATTGAAGAAAAAATTCTCGCGGCGGAGGAGGAACTTGAGCAATGCCGAAAGCAGTTGGAAAACCCGGCTGTCATCAGCAATGCGGCGGAGCTGGTCAAATGGTGTTCGCTTTTGCAGCCGGCTCAGAAAAAAGTTGAAAAGCTCTATGCCCGGTGGGAGGATCTTGAGTCACGAACTTAACCCAAGGACAACATCATGCCGATTTATGAATTTTACTGCAAGCACTGTCATACGATCTTTAATTTTCTATCGCGAAGGATCAATACCTCTGCCCAACCCCTTTGCCCGAAATGTCAAGGTGCGCTTCAGCGGAAAGTATCTACCTTCGCCACCATAGGCAAAGCAAAGAAGGGGCAGGAAGAAGATTTTATCCCTGATTTTGATGAAGCAAAAATGGAACGGGTTCTTGCCGGACTGGCCCAGGAGGCAAATAATATCAATGAAGACGATCCCCGGCAGATGGCGCAGCTCATGCGCAAATTCTCACAACAGACCGGTCTCGCGTTAGGTGATGGGATGGAGGAGGCCATCAGCCGCATGGAATCGGGTGAAGACCCGGACAAGATCGAGGCGGAGATGGGAGAACTTCTGGAAAATGAAGACCCCTTCGCCGCCATGCGGAGAAAAATGAGAGGCGGGGACAAAACCCCGCCCGTCGAAGATGAGACCCTTTACGAGTTATGAAAAATTCGCAACCCGTGGTTCAGGATAATAAAAACGGAAAACAAAAAGTATAATTTATTTTTTCCCCGTGGACATTTTTAAAGAGGATTGCGTGTGAATCTGCAGAAACTCTTCTATCAACTCGTGTCGTTCGGTAAGGGACAGTTTGAAATAAATTGGACTTAACATCAGGATGCGGATAGCTTCACGTTTGCTCATTTCGCTAACTCTTCATTCATCAAATTAGAAAAACCCAAATAAAAAATAACAACTTTTTTTTCATTACCACTCATTTAAAATTCATCAAAAAACAAAAAACACATTAGCAAAATTAGAGACGAATGCAAGCATCTTTTTTTATTTTTTTTCGAAAACAATCAATAGCAGCCAACATAGCAGCCTCCTGAGCGCTGGAGTCATCAACCCCGACAAAACGGAACAAGCTTATCGCCCACAGCACTCATGCTTCCTGCTCAATAATTATCCCGTTCGCCCTGCCGACCCTGTGGACCAGCGCCATAAAACCTTTGGGCAGCGGCACATCACGGGCTTCAATCAGTATTCCGTAATCTCTTGCCTTTTTCAAAATCTCCTCATTGTTGCCTGCGATGCCTTCCTGATGATTACAGAGGAAGTGCATTCGCAAAGCGTCGGTAAGCAGGATGCACAGATCTTTAAATTCACTGGAGACATTTTCCAGTTCCTGCCTGATGCGTTTGCTGTTTTCTTCAACAAAAATCCTGAATTTTTCCTGAGGATTCGGTGAACCAAAAAGATCGTTCATCATTGCGCCGGCAAGCATACCGGCATAGACATCCCCCTCCTCAGGAAATTTTTTCATCAGATACTCTTTCAGATTCTTAAAAAAAATCATCTTTACCACATCAATTCCTTCACGAAGACTGGGAATCAATTTTCTATCAATATCGTCTGCCATAAAGAACTCCTTATTGTTCATGCAAATGGATTAAGGAACAAGTCCCAATCGCATTTGTTAAGATAATTCCAGTCAATATCCGCCCAAGGCACCGCCGGGGAAAACCTGAACAGGGAAAGATGGAGATGAGCAGGAACTGATCCGTTCGTCGGGGCGATCATACCAATCTCCTCACCAGTCACCACCAGATCTCCCCGCCGGACCTTCGGCAGGATATGGGCATGCACCGCGACAATGCTCCCCCGCGAACGGCTTTCACCTCTGACAAAAACAGATTTTCCAAGGAAATCATCGCAAATGGAAACTATTTCACCGGATGTGAGACAGGGAACTTTTATCCCTTCCCTGAGGAAATGTCTTTTACCAGCGTCATCCTCACAGCAGACAATATCCACTCCCTCATGGGGACGGCATCTCTTCTCACCCCTGTTCCACCACTTTTCACGATCCCTGAAATCCATACCTGGCAGGAGAGTGATTTTTTTGATACCCTTCGCGCTTTTTTCATTCAAACATGAAAGCAAAGCGGCATACTGATCAATAGTCAACACAGGGTAAATTTCCACAAAAACGGCCAATTTTCCGGAAAAATGAATATTCCATTTTCCACCGAATAATGCATCATGCTGAAAAGATGGTAAAAGTAATCAAAAAAATCAAGGAATAAATATTGCAAAACCAACAATGAATCGAGTATCATTTTTTTTATTTGATGTAATAATTTTTTGGTTTTTTTAATTCATATCCAGACACTGTTTCACCTCAAACAGCCTGGAGGTATCAGCATGTCCATGGAACAAAGCAAATTTTTTGTTGAACGTAGAAAATTCGAACGTTACCTTCTGTCTGATGACATTCTTGTTTTCAATGAAACAACCTTCGGGCAGATCATCAACATCAGCAAAGGCGGTTTGGCTTTTCGCTTTCTGACCAGTAAGGACTTTGCGCAGAATTCTTCTTTTGAACTAGGCATCTTAAACAGTTCAAGCGGTTTTTACCTTGAAAACATCCCGTGCAAAACGATAACCTCAACTGACTCCGCCCCAATTCATCCGACAGGATTAACTATCATTCGGCGGAACGGCGTTCAGTTCGGGGAGTTAAACATTGAACAACACCAGAAAATAGAAGAATTTCTAGCAGAAAGCTCCGGGAAAGTTTCACCCCCCGGAGATTTTATCACAATAAACTGATTCATTCTCACCACAACTCAAATAGATACACTTGATAGTAAAACTCTGTCTGGCAGCCGGTATTGCCATCCTCGTTTCAGCCCTGTGCAGCATCATTGAAGCAGTGCTTTACTCCGTGCCGGCAAGCCGGGTCGAAATCCTCGCCAAATCAGGCAAACTCTCCGGCAAAGTGTTGAAAGGGTTAAAAAACAATATCCAACAACCCATTACCGCCATTCTGACGCTCAACACCATAGCCAACACCATGGGAGCCGCCATTGCCGGAGCGTCCGCCGCTGCAGTTTTCGGCGATAAATATCTCAGTTTGTTTTCCGCCCTCTTCACCTTCACAATCCTTATTTTTTCCGAGATTCTTCCCAAAACCATAGGGGTTGTTTACAGCAGGGAAATTGCTCCATGGATAGCCATTCCTCTTTTCGGTCTGGTTAAAATTCTTTCCCCCATTGTCTGGATTATCAAACATGCCACCATGCTCATCCCGGGTTATGATAAAAAAAATAAGATTTCTGCAGAAGAAATTCACGCCATGGCCGTGCTCAGCAGAAAATCAGGGGTGATTGACATCCAGCAGGAAGGAATTATCAAAAACATCATTGACCTGAAAAGAAAAACCGTCAGAGAGGCCATGACTCCCCGCACAGTCACCTTTACCCTGGATAAAAACCTGTCTGTTGCCGAGGCCCAGCTCATGAAGGATCAGTGGAACAGACACAGCAGGGTCCCTGTATACGACAAAAAACCCAATGACATCGTCGGCATCGTTCTACGGAAAGATGTTCTGCTGAGTGTCGCGGAAGGGAAAGAACGCCGCACACTCGCCTCCCTGATGAAACCGGTTCATTTTGTCCCGGAAACAGCCCAGCTCAACACCATACTGCTTGAATTTTTTGAGCGCAGGCAGCATCTCTTCTGCGTTGTTGACGAATATGGAGGCATGACGGGTGTTATCAGCCTTGAAGATATCATCGAGGAGATCGTCGGACAGGAAATTATTGATGAGACAGACCCCTCTCAGTCAATGAGGGAAATCGCCAGGGACAAGGGAAAAACATTTCTGTCAGCCAGAAAACGGCATAATGGCGAATAAAGGAGTTGTTCTCTCTAAAAAATTACCATGAGATAACTGATCAACGCGCCGCCCAGCAGAAGATGAATAATCACAAAATTCTTCAGATCAACAAATCCCTCAAAAGGGCCGAGACAATAACGCCATAAGATATAGCCGCCGGCAATGGAGCCGTTCATCATAAAAACGGCTGACAACACCTGAACCGGAAACACTGGGATGGAAAAGAAGATCTTTTCAAGGATCGGCAGCCCGAACTGTCTGCCGATCGTTGGGATGAAATCACCGATACCCTCGGCAAAATGCGCCATGCGGTAAACAAGCTCGCCGGTAAATGCCATGGGGATAAGGATGGGCACCATGGGCGACAACTTGCCGACAATCGGGTCATTGTCCACTACCCCGAAGAGTTTTTTCCCTACTCTTATCACCAGCAGAACAATAATAATACAAATTACCAGCAGAAGACTGAAAAGCAATGGATCGGAGATGGCAAAATAGTCGAGCGCCTGGCTGTAAACCGGCTTTTCCCGCATGAAACGTGCAATCTGGGAGCCGATAAGAAAAGGGACAGTGCAAGTACAGGTTATGTCTCTGCCGGCGTTGCGGATAAGCTCATGATACGGATTGCGCAAGAGGAACTGAGGCGAATCACGGTCGCAGAGAGGAAGGCAATGGCCGCAGACGAGGCAATGCAGATTATTCTGCACAGAAACCGCGCCTAGATATACAGGACATCCGCGCCTCTTTTCCGTCCCTTTTTTGCAGGCAACGCTTTTACACCCCCGGCATTTATCATGGTCAGCCCTGAACTCGGTAATGGAAATCGTCGCCGCAGCTCCACTGATCCGTCCCAGCGGGCAGAGATGGCGGCACCATGACTGGCCCTGAAAAAGTACCGCCATCACCGCCGCCCCCGTCACGATGGAAAGAACAAGATACGACGTGCCGGCCGGCCATTCATTTAAGCCGGCAACCGTCTCAAACCAGATGATGAGGGCCAGCAGGAAAACGGAGAAGTACACCCCGTATTTCTGCAGGAACCGCGGAACCTTGAGGGAGAACGCCCAACCTCTGCTCTGCAGAAAAACACCAAGTCCCGGGAACGGACAAATGCCGCACCACATGCGACCGACAAAAAACCAGGAAAGGACAATGGCGGGCCATAGTATTCCCCAAGTCAAAAAAACAGCAATATTACGCCGCGCATCCTGGGGACCGAAAAAACCGGAAATAAGCACCAGAACAAAAAGAATGTCCGCCCCTGTACGCAGCAGGGCGTAATGGTGCCTTGCCGCCAGAAATCTTCTGAATGCCGGGAAAATCCTGAACAAATCCAGTCTTTGCCCTTCATCAAAGGAAATGATGCTTTTAAGCGCCTTCGTCCACCAGGTCACAGCCTTGTCCTGTTTTTCATAGAGATCCTTATCCTACCGCATCCAGAATAGCCTTGACCTGAAATTCCTTACCATCACGAATGACCTTCAAAGTCACCTCGTCGCCGACCTGGTAACGCTCCATTTCCTGGCGCAGATCATCAAGATTTGTTATTGGTTTGCCGTTCAGACCTACAATGATATCCCCTAACAAGATTTCTCCGCCGACTCTTCTTACGCCGCGGATACCGGCCTTTTCTGCCGAACTGCCACTCTCCACCTGGACAATCAGCACACCCTCAATGCCCAGCCTGGCCATGAGCCTTTCGTTGGCCACGGACACGCCAAGTCCCGGCCTGATCAGGCGCCCATGCTTGATGATCTCGGTAACCACCCGGTTTACTTCGTCGGCAGGAACGGCAAACCCGATGCCGGCATTGAGGCCATCCGGACTGTAGATTGCCGTGTTTACCCCGATGAGACGGCTGGCGCTGTCAAGAAGAGGTCCGCCGGAATTGCCCGGATTAATGGCGGCATCCGTCTGAATGACATCATGAATGGTCATGCCGTTCGCCGATTTTATTTCACGGCCGAGGGCGCTGACGATCCCTGCGGTGATGGTCTGATCAAGACCAAACGGATTCCCTATGGCAAAAACCTTCTGGCCGACCAGCAGGTTGGCGGATTCACCCACGGGAATCGGCTTTAAACTTTTCCCGGGTGCGGAAATTTTCAGAACCGCAATATCCTTGTCGACAGAAGCTCCCACCAGCACAGCCTTCCACGTGCTGTTATCGGCAAGAGTGACCTGTACCTTGTTGGCATCCTCAATGACATGATAATTTGTTACAATCCTGCCCTCCTGATCCCAAATAAAACCGGAGCCTGTACCCTTGGGTATCTCATAGATGTTCAGGTTAAACAGATTACGCCGCAATTCAATGCTTGTTATGTATACAACAGAAGGCGAAGTTGCCTGGAACAGCTCAATGGTATTGCGCTCATCAGAAGCCAGGTCACCCCGGGCTGTTACCGCGCGGGGCACTGCATTCGGATTCATGAGAGACTGATCCGATCTGACAAAAAACCACCAGAACAGGGCAAGCCCTGCCAGAAAATAAATCAAGGGGGGTATTTTTCGAAAGAATATATCACTCATGACACACACACATGTTCAGATTTCAAGAAGCAGCTTTGCTATTGAAAAGTAAGCAGTAACTCCGATAATATCAATAGAGGTGGTGACAAAAGGGCCGGTGGCTACAGCGGCATCAATATCCATCCTTTTCAAAACAAGTGGCACAAGGGTTCCCACGGTGGCAGCCAGGGCCATGGAGAAAAAAACGGAAAAACCGACAACCAGCCCCAGCTCCAGCGGGTCATTGTAAGTAAAAAAGGCGAATACCCCTAGAATAAGTCCGTAAAAGGACCCGAGCAGCAGACCAACCCGCATTTCTTTGAATACGACCATGGACAAGGCATTCATATTGATACGACCGGTGGCCATGCCGCGCACCACAATAGTGCTGGACTGAGTACCGATGTTGCCGCCCATGCCGATGACGATGGGGATAAATGATGCCAAGGCCAGCACAGTCTTCAACTCGTTTTCAAACATGGAAATAACAAGAGCCGCGAGTATCCCGCCGATCCAGCTGGCAAAAAGCCATGGAGCGCGGGTGATGGCGTTGGAAAGGGTTGATTTCAACAGAATTTCCCTGTCTTTACCGGCACCGGCCATCTGCAGGAAATCCTCGGTGGCCTCTTCCCGGATAACATCAATGATGTCGTCCACAGTAACGATGCCGACAAGTCTGTATGAAGCGTCAACCACCGGCACCGCTAAAATATTGTACTGGGAAACGATATGGGCGGCTTCTTCCTGATCGGTGTCCGTGTTAACTGCTATCACGTTGGGGTTCATGATATTCTTCAACTGGCGGTAAGGCGGATTGGTGAGCAGCTGCCTTAGAGACAATACCCCGGAAAGCTGGCCCTCATCACCATTGGTGATATAAAGGTAAAAGGCCATTTCCATCTCCTCACTGCGCTGCTGGACTTTTTCAATTGCGTCACCTACGCTCAACTCCCCGTCCAGTGCCATGAAATCCGGGGACATGAGTCCGCCGGCCGTTTCCGGGTGGTACTGCATGAGATCCTCAACCTCATCCCGGTCCGCCTTGCCCATGTATTTGCGGATTTCGCCTGCTACATCTCCCGGCAGGGCCTCAAGGAGGTCAGCCGCATCATCCGAGGCCATCTCCTTGATGACAGCCGCCATGAACTTCGGGGTGAGATTGCGGACAAGCTCCAGCATAATGGCCTGGTCCAATTCACTCAGAAATTCCCCCACAGTGCTGGTCTGGGCGATGATATTAAAGACATGGGACCGTTCATCCGGGGTAAGATGGCGGAAAACCCAGGCGATATCGGCTGGATGCGTTTTATTCAACAGTTTGATCAGGCGGTCAACGGCGTTACGCCTGTTCAATCGTCGGATGGAATCAAGAAGCACCATCCCTTCCCTGCCGATAAGCTCTCTTTTAAACTTTGCTTTCATAAAACCTGATCCGAATACGCCGATGATAAATAGAGCAAATGGTAAAATACCGCATTGCATTTTGCCAAAGAGGAAAATTGTTATATCGAAAACTAAAAATATAAATTTATTTATTGAAGAACGTCAATGGCAAAGTCACTCAACTCTGGTCCTTTCTGAGCCATTGCTTGACCAGACTGCCGGCCTTTTCAGGATCACTTTCGGCAAGCCTGCTCATGAGCTGCTGCTCATCTCTGTTGCCAGGAACCGGTTCAGCCGCTTGGTCATCCCCTGCCTCACCCTGTTCATCCCGGACGGCATCAGCCTGCTGGGCCATTTCCATTTCTTTCTGAGCTTTCTGCAAAGTCCTGAGAGCATTTATCCTGTCCCAATTAAAAAGGTAGGAAAAAAAAGGGCGCACAACAAAAAAAAGAAACAGAACGAGCAGAATGAAATAAGACAGCGGCAAGACGAGCCAGTCTGCAATCCGAGCTATTCTTTCTAACTTTTCCATGTATTAAAGAAATTTTTTTGTTTTTTTTATAAGGAGATAGCCAACAGATATATTATAATATTTCTGATACGAGTTTCAAGCTTGTGATGCTGTCACTGGAAAACAACCAGTTCATTTTCCCGCAGACTCTTGATCCGACATTAAAGGTTCCGTTTATGCAAATCATACGCAACAAGATACTGAATTGCCTCTACAATTACTCAAGCAATGACGAAAAACTCGAAACAGCCCTTGATGAAGTTGCAGCTGAGTTCGGCCAGCAGACTTTTCCGGTGATATTTCACGTACTGACCCATCTCGACCTCGGCCTGCATGAGGCAGAGGATTCCTGGCGGGAGATCTGCCTGCACCGGCGGGAGATGAGTGACCAGCTTGGCCATAATGTCAACCTGCGAACCGCCATCTGCGATTATTTCTGCTCTATCCACAAATCGCTGAAAAACCCCAAGATGGTTGAAATTCATATTTTTGAAAACACGATCAATAACGCCAAATATGACAAACTTACCGGCCTCTACAACCGCGCCTATTTTGATGAGTCCCTGATCAGGGAAGTAGCCCGGGCCAAGAGGTATGATACGGAATTTTCCGTTTTGTTTCTGGACATTGACAACTTCAAAGCCGTCAATGACAACCATGGCCATCTTGCCGGAGACTTCGTTTTAAAAGAAATTTCCCAGGCCATCCTGGATGAGATACGCTCCCAAGACATTACCTCCCGCTATGGCGGCGAAGAAATTGTCATTATCTTGCCGGAAACGAAAAAGGCAACCGGTCTCATACTTGCTGAAAGGATCAGGGAACTTATCGCCAATCTTTCTCCGCAGTATGAAGGCAAGAATATTCCGCTGACCATAAGCGGCGGCCTTGCCAATTTCCCCATTGACAGTTGCGACGCAACAGAACTCGTCAGGTTTGCCGATATGGCTCTCCTCAAGGCCAAAGCCCTGGGAAAAAATAATGTCCAGGCATACTCGCCGAATAAACGCCGCTACGTCAGGGTTGATTTTTTACCGGAGATTCTCGTCAAAAAAATCAGTATCGACGAATCAACCGAATCATTCACGGCACATGCGAAAAATTTAAGTTTAACAGGCATCCTCTTCAGGAGCACCTCCCCCTGTTTTGACATCGGCAACAAAATCCAGCTGCAGATTCCTTTTGAAGATTTCAATGCGTCGGTGCTGCTGCTTGGCACAGTGGTCCGCATTGAACTCGTAGGCACGAACCATTACGAAATCGGTGTTTCATTTCTGGAGATGGACCACACCTCCAAAAGCGAGGTTTCTCAATATCTCATCAAGAAGCTTGGACAGAAAATCGCTTAACTGATCCATGAATATCGAAAACATCATAAACCAGTTTCAGTATCTGGAAGAACATCTGCTGCTGAAACAGCTGGCGATCATCTTCATCTACGCCCTGCTGGCAAAACTTGTCGATCTCTTTATCGACAAGATATTACGCCGCATCGCCGGCAGGAGGACCTCCTTTGAATTCGACAACCAACTTCTTGATTTTCTCCACACCCCGGTTTACTGGTCTGTTTTTGCCCTCGGATTGACCCATGCCTTAAGCCTGAGGACGCTTTCCCCGTTCTGGAATACCCTTCTGCCAAACAGTATTAAAAGCGTCACCCTGATCATCTGGCTTTACACCACCCTTAAAATGATCAGTTTTCTGGCAGCGCAGAATATTTTTACAAGAGTAGCAAGTGAGAAAATCGGCAACGATCTGGTCATTCTCATCCGCAAGCTAGTCAAGATCATCATCATCGTTTCCGGCATATACTGGATACTCTCCATATGGCAGGTCAATCTCACCCCTTTTTTTGCTTCCGCCGGTATTGCAGGTATTGCCGTTGCCATGGCCGCCAAGGACTCTCTGTCCAACTTTTTTGGCGGCATCAGTCTCTTTATGGACAAAACCTTTAAAGTGGGAGATTACGTCATCATCGACAATAAAGACCGCGGTGAAGTGGTGGAACTCGGCATCCGCTCAACCAAAATAAAAACCCGTGACGATGTGCTCATCACCATCCCCAACTCCATTCTAGCAAACTCGAAAATCATTAATGAAAGCGCTCCGATCACCCGCTTTCGCATCCGCATCCCGGTGGGTATCGCTTACGGCAGCGATGTTGACCAGGCGGAAGCTATTCTGCTGCGGGTGGCCGCCGATACCCCCAATATTGTCAAGGATCCGGAACCACGAGTACGGATGCGCAGCTTTGGCGCCTCATCCCTTGATTTTGAACTGCTTCTCTGGGTGGAAGACCCGCGAGAAAAAGGGTTGCAGACCCATAATCTATTGAAATCAATCTACAAAGCCTTCAACGAAGAGGGCGTGACAATACCCTTTCCTCAGCTTGACGTCCATTTCGACACGGAGCATGTCACATCCCATGAAACCGGCAATGAGACACTTTTTTCAAATAAACTCTGAGAGCAGATCAATCTGGAGTCAGCGGGAAACGGAGCTGCCACCGGCAAAACGGCTTATCCTCCGCATTGCCAAAATCTGTATCATTGCCGCCCGCGCCCCATTCAACAAACAGCTGTTCAACCATGCCTCAGCTCTTTCCTTTACCTTTCTTCTCTCCCTCATTCCCCTGCTGGCCATGATTTTTTCCATTGCCAAGGGCTTCGGCATCCAGGACAAGATCGAACCGCTGCTGCTGGAAAAAGCTGTCGGCGGTGAAATCGCCGCTGATCTGATTCCCAAAATCATCGAATATGTCAATAATACCAATGTGGCCGCCCTCGGCTCTATCGGACTGCTGTTTATTACCTATACGGCGATTTCCATGCTCGGCCAGATCGAAGACTCATTCAATCAGATCTGGACCATAAGAAAACCGCGCACTTTCATCAGAAAATCGAGTGACTATCTTTCCATTCTCATCATCGGCCCGCTTCTTCTTGCGGTAACCCTCGGTCTTTCCACCACGCTGAGCAGTCATGCCTTTACCCAGAAGCTGCTGGAAATCGGTCTTTTTGCCGGGGCCATGAAACTCTTTTTCCTCAGTCTTCCCTGGGTAACAAGCATTCTCATTCTGACTCTGCTCTATATCATCATACCGAACACCACAGTCCGTTTCTTTCCTGCCCTGCTGGCGGGCGCCATCACCGGCTGCCTCTGGCAGCTGACCCAGATCATCTTTATTGAATTTCAGATCGGGGTGGCCAAATACAATGCCATTTACGGCACCTTCGCCTCGGTGCCGATTTTCATGATCTGGCTGCAGACGACCTGGATTCTCGTGCTCTTCGGTGGGGTCATCAATTTCGCCTGCCAGAACGCCAACAAATTCCATCCCCTTGAATTTGAAAAAAACATCAACTTTGCCAGCAAGGAAAAAATAAGCCTGGCAGTGCTGCTTGCCATCTGCCGGACTTTTGACAGAGGCGATGGCCCGTCCGGACCGGCAACAATCAGCAACCGGCTCGGTCTGTCCGAAAATTTTGTCAGAAGCGCCCTTGCCCGGTTACTGGAAATAGGGAAAATCCTGCCGATCAGCAATGAGGAAAATGACCTTTACGTTCCGGCAAGAGCGACAGCTGACCTGAAAATTGCTCGTTTTTTCAAGGATATCAAAGGAGAACAGGCCGACAATGTCGTGTTTAAGGATGATGAAATCAATGCCGCCATTGATAAAATCCTCGACCTCCGCCAACAGGCCCTTGATGTGAATTTTGAAAACAAGGGGATGACCCCTCTGTCATAAAATTCACTCTACAGGCCATGTAGTCACCTGCCGCGCTGTTTCACCGTGCCCCCGCCAAAAAAAACGACCCTGACAGGGTCGTTCCCATGGTTGTGCTAAAATTCCAGGGTCCTTACGGCTTCCAGTTGCCGTTCTTGCGTTTGCGCAGGCGGATGGAAGAGGGAGTCACCTCAACAAGTTCATCATCGTTGATGTAGGCAATGCATTCTTCCAGGCTCATCAGCCTTGGCGGAGTGAGAATGACCGCCTCATCGGAGCCGGAGGCGCGCATATTGGTAAGCTTCTTGCCCTTGGCCGGGTTGACCACCATGTCAGCAGGCCGGGTATTTTCGCCGATAATCTGGCCGGTATACACATCAATGCCAGGGCCGAGGAAAAGCCGCCCCCTATCCTGCAGATTGAAAAGAGCATAGGCCACCGTGGTGGATGTTTCTTTGACGATCAGGACGCCGTTGATCCTGTTGGAGATCTCGCCGGCAAACGGACCGTATTCGGCAAAGACATAGTTCATGATCCCCATGCCTTTGGTGTCGGTCATGAACTGGGAACGGAACCCAAGCAGCCCGCGGGTGGGGATTTTGTAAATCAGCTTGGCCATGTTGTTCTCGTTGCGCATTTCCAGCATCTGGCCCTTCAGTTTGCCCAGCTTCTCAATCACTACCCCCTGATACTGTTCATCCACATCAATGGTAAGCTCCTCAAAGGGCTCGAGCTGTTTGCCGTTTTCCTCCTTCATGATAACCTGGGGCCTGGTGACCTGGAACTCGTAGCCATCCCGCCGCATTTTCTCAATAAGGATGGAAAGATGCAGCTCGCCCCTGCCTGAAACCTTGTAACCGACGCAATCGGTTAAGGGCTGCACGTGCAGCGCCACATCGGCCAGGGTCTCCCGGGCCAGACGTTCCTCAATATGCCGGGAGGTGACATATTTCCCTTCCCGCCCGGCAAAAGGAGAATCATTGGGCACAAAGTTCATGGACAGAGTGGGAGGATCGATCTCGATGAGAGGCAGAGGCCGCGGATTAAGAGGATCGGTAAAGGTTACGCCGACGGTCACATCATCCATGCCTGCCACGGCAACAATTTCACCGGTAGTGGCTTCGGAAACGGCAATTTTTTCATTGGATTCAAAACGGAAAATCTTGGAAATCCTGATGGGGGAAATGGAGCCGTCCCGGCGGGAAACGGCAATATCCGTGTTGATTTTCAGGGTGCCGTTCACCACCTTGCCGATGCCGAGCCTTCCCAGATAAGGCGAGTAGTCGATGGTATTGATCTGCATCTGCAGCGGGGCATCGATGCTGCCGGTGGGAGCCGGGATGGAGGAAACGATCATTTCTGAAATTGGCTCCATATTGTTATTTTTTTCATCAAGAGAGCGCAGTGCATACCCTTGCTTGGCCGAGGCATAGACTACAGAAAACTCAAGCAGTGCATCCGGGGCATTAAGCTTGACAAAGAGATCAAAAACCTGATCAACGGCCCAGTCACAGCGGGCTGCCGGCTTGTCGATCTTATTGATGACCACAATAATCGGCAGAGAATTGGCCAGCGCCTTTTTCAGAACAAAATAGGTCTGGGGCATGGGTCCTTCCTGGGCATCCACCAGCAGGAGACAGCCGTCCGCCATGCGCAGCACCCGTTCAACCTGACCGCCGAAATCGGCATGGCCCGGGGTGTCGATAATATTGATCCAGTAATCCTTATACTTATATGATCCATTCTTGGAGGCGATGGTGATGCCTCTTTCCCGCTCCAGATCCATTGAATCCATGAGACGTTCGGTAACCGCCTGGTTTGAACGGAACATGCCGCTCTGCCTGAAAAGCTGATCCACCAGAGTTGTCTTGCCATGGTCAACATGGGCGATAATTGCCACATTCCTTATTTTTGCCTGATCCATATCCTTTCTTTTACTCAGTTGTCCTAATATGGCCGATCCCTGCAAAGACGAAACTGTCCCCATAAAATCCACCAAAAAATCAAATATAATAAATCACATTTACTCTTAAAACAAGACAAAAAAAATTCCCCCACCGTAACAGCCGTGAGTTATTTGCCTGAAACTTCTTATTTTCTTGACATGCGACTCAAACTGATTGCTATAATTTATATAACAATTTGACGATGAGGTGAACCAGATGAGCAATCAGCAGGATTCCAACTGGATTTTCGATCGTGATTACTGTGGCTGCATCCTGGAAGGCGAGTTCAGCAATGACCTCAAAAAACGGGTCGCCGAAGCCATCAGTCTCTTCCGCAGTTTCAGCGTCAACGCCAATCCTTCCATTCCATATATTTCCGCCTGGCGTGAAAACTCCGATAAATCCATATGGTATGAATTTGCCGGCAACCGTCTTTTGCAGCTGCTCGGCTGCCAGCCATGCGAAGTGGCTGAAATCTTCAGAGACAGCGTCCTGCAACGTCTCACCTACCATTACGGTTCCGACAGCGGAAAAATCAACAAGAAGATTCTTAATCACAATGACCTAGCGCAACTCCAGGAAGAATTGCGCAATGAGGGGAAAAGCAAGGGTACCATTGAAGCTGTTTACAAGATATCGTTAAAAGACCGGCCGGCAATCTGGTTGAAAGACCAGGCCTCGGTGGAGTCTTTTCCTGCCGACCATGTCTGCCTCTCCTTCGGTTTCCTGACGGATGTCACCATGGAGATGAATGCCGAAGAGCAGGTGCAGCAGGAAAAAGAGATACTGCGCAGCCGGCATGCCGAACTTGAACGAAAGATCGAACAGCAGAATAAAGAGCTGTGGAAGATGCAGCTGGAAATGATCTACCGCCTGGCCCAGGCCGCCCAGTTCAGAGACAACTGCACCGGACCGCACATCACCAAAATGAGCCATTACTGCGACATCCTTTCCCAGGCGGCCGGATTAAGTGAAGAGGAGCGGCAACTGATTTTCCATGCCACGGCCATGCACGATGTGGGCAAACTGGGCATTGCCGAGTCCATTCTCCACAAGCCGGGCAGGCTCACCGAACATGAATTTGAGATCATGAAGACCCACAGCATCATCGGCGCCAAGCTCCTCTCAGGCAACGACTCACCGCTGCTGAAAATGGCCAAGGGCATTGCCCTCACCCACCATGAACGGTGGGACGGCACCGGCTATCCAACCGGCCTCTGCCAGGAAGAAATCCCCCTGCCCGGCAGAATTGCCGCCATCTGCGATGTGTTTGACGCGCTGACCTCGGCCAGGCCTTACAAGAAGGCATGGCATGCTGATGAGGCATTTGCCGAGGTCGAAAAAGGCAAGGGTTCGCAGTTTGACCCAGAGCTGGTCGATCTTTTTCTGGCCAGAAAAAGAGATATCGCTTCCATCAGACTGCGCTTTGCATCACCTCCACTTTTCAAACAATGATCCACCCATGAACTATCCGCCATGCCATGGCAGCGGCTCCCGTTAATATTATTGTTTTCAGACTTGATCAGAAAGTCTTTGCATATAAGTCGTAATCAAATTTGACATTCATGTAGTAATGTTAACTTTGGAACTTGATGAGATTTTAGTAGGTTAGACTGGCAATCTTAAACGCTGAACGTTCGTTCTACATATGGGGTTGGCTGAGGCTTTTCTTCCTTGTTGTTTTTTGGGAGTAATTCCCTTGTTTTTTGTTCCCGTGGTGCGTATTATAGGAAATATACCAAGGAGGTTTAACCAATGCCTAAAACTCGAATAAATATCAGTCTTGATCAAGACCTTGCAGATTTTGCTAAAATCTTCGCGTCCGAAAATCGAACCTCGGTTGCCGATATGGTAACTCAGTATTTGCTCACCTTAAAACGTAAAATTGAAGGAAAAGAGACCGAAAAGATCCTTTCAGAGCCAGCTTTTCAAGCAGCAATGGAAGAAGCTCAAGCCAAACTTCGCAATGGGACAGCGGAGTGGCATTCCTACGATGATGTTTTTGGCAGT
>Ga0180007_10003019_pt1 | contig 19251 bp, 20 predicted proteins | sample MM_PC_MetaG_FD_121122 | JGI IMG/M metagenome (GOLD analysis project Ga0180007, IMG submission 121122) | Groundwater microbial communities from the Aspo Hard Rock Laboratory (HRL) deep subsurface site, Sweden - MM_PC_MetaG | ecosystem: Environmental > Aquatic > Deep subsurface > Groundwater... | reverse complement strand
TCACGCGATGTTAAGGGACTTTATGCCATGATGGCGAACGGAGAGATAGACAATATGATAGGCTTTTCACCCGAGAGTCCGTATGAGGCGCCCAAGTATCCGGATCTTGTTATTTCCTCAGGGAAAAGGAGTCAGGAGGATTCGGTTAAAGAGTTTTTGGATTTTATTTGTACCAGTTTAAAGGAAGAGGTGAGACAAAAATAATGAATTTGGTCATAATCTCAGACATGAATCAATATTCGACATTGCTGTGCAAGGGGGTAGATCTCTCTAGAACACAGATAGTCTGTGATAATCCCCGGTTTGCCGGGTTCCTTGACGGGAGGCATGACAATGTGTATCTCCTGGATGAGTTTATGATCCCGGAAGATAAAAGAAAAGAGATCAACGCCTGGGGCTGTGATGCCGCGGCTAAGTGGATCAGGGTGGCTAAAGAAGAGGGCTGTTTTTCTGATACAGATCTCCCTTCATGTGTTTTCTTGAGGCTTGGATATATTCTTGTCCAGATGAGGAAGAATAAAGCTTATGTGGATCATATAATGGATAAATTCTCTCCGGAAAGCGTGGTAGTTTTTAAGTTCGAAAGATATCCACAGTATCCGACATTTTCCGGAAATATATTCATAAATGAGTTTTTGGCGGAGATCTGTAAGTATAAAAGAGTGAAGTTCGAATATTTAGAAGTAAGGTTTAGTAAGGATCAGCTCTTAAGAGGACTCGTCAGCCGCGAGGCAAGGGCCGTGGCATTTTTTAGGGAGCTTTTCAGGTTTGCGATCGATGGTGTTTACGGTAGGTTAGCAAGGGCTAAGCGCACCACACGCGTATTAGTCCGGGGAGCGAAGAAACATCTCATACCGATCGTGCATGAGCTTAAGGAGAGGGGGGTGGATTTTGCTCTCTATGATAACAATTTTCAGTTCAAGATGTTTGATATGGCAAAGCGGAAAGGGATACCATATTACATAACAAGTTCTTTTGGGCGGTCTGTACGGGCGGACAAGAAGAAGTTTATCGCAAATCTTGTAGAAGAAGTTAGATGTGCTTTTGATATTGCCATAGAAAAAGGCGTTTTTTTCTCCGAAGATATCGATCTGAGCCGCCTGGTAAAAAGAAGTATATTCAACGAGATAAACGGGTTTTGTGAAAAACTCGCTTATCTAAAAGAGAGGTGGGACAATATCTTCGCTTCATGTGACCTTGAGGCGCTGATTTTGGATGAGGATACTACTCCTGAAAGCGCTTTTGCCGCTTCAGTATGTGTTTCACACGGAGTTAAGAATTTCTGTATTTCACATGCTACAATGCCGGTAAATTTTGAGGTTTCTTCTGATAACAAAGTTTTTGGACATTCTACGACATTTGTTAACTCTGAGTTTGAAAAGCTTATGTATGAAGCCAGGGGATGGGATGGAAGCAGGATCAGGTCCATCGGGGTTCCCAGATTCGATGAATTGTTTTCAAGATGTTCAAAAGAGGAGGAGGGGCGTTCAGCTGATAGTAAGGGATTAAAGTTTCTTTATTGCGGCGCCTCAATGAAACAGTATTGGCCGGAAAGAGGCGGGTATTTGGGACTCCATATTACCAATTATGGAGACTTTCAGCGCAGTGCCATAAGAAGTATTCTTAAAGCAATAAATGGGATGCCGGTGGAGTTTATTGCTAAACCTCACAATTATGAGGGACAGGCCTGGAAAAATTTCTTTAACGGAGAAAAGACAGATATCTCCGTAAGAGTAGAGCCATATACCGCGGATTTCTATAAATTATTGAGAGAATGCGATGTAATGGTGCTTTCCCATTGGTCTACAGCGATAATCGAGGCTATTTTATGTGGGAAGCCGGCGGTTCTTTTTGATCCGTTCAACAGTTCCGAATTGGCGCCGTATTCAGAAATAGGATGGTTCAAAACAGTTAACACCGAAGAAGACCTTAAAGATGTTCTTCATGGACTATGCGATGAACTCATGAATGGCGGAAGGTCGCTCCGGGCGTCGGAAGATGTTGTTGTGGACAATGAGAAGAGACGATATATATTGGGTCAGGTTGATGGAAGAAATACTTCACGTATTGTGAATTATTTAGAACAGGAACTGCGGAGTTTCGGATAATGGTGATCGGTCAAGGAACAAAACATAAAAGCATGAAAGAGCATATTGTAAAATTTGTTGCAGGTACCTTTATGTCCCAATTTATCACCCTTGTTGCCGGCATATTGGGAAGGCGTTTTCTCGGACCTCTTCAGACCGGTATATGGTCATTGCTTCAGGTTATTCTGAACTATACCCAGTATTCTTCCTTCGGGGCAATGAACGCGACTTTGAGGGAAATACCTTTCTATAAGGGTAAAGGGGATGAGGCTAAAGTCGCTAACATACAGAACACATCGTTCAGTTTTAGCATGTTTTCATCCGTAGTAGTTGCCGTTCTTTTTGTGGGATATGCTTTCGTTATGAGGGCGCGTCTGTCCGAGACCATTTTTTACGGGCTTTTGCTGGCGGGAGGGCTTGTTGTCTTAAGAAGGATGAACGATCTGTTAATAACTCTTTTGAGAGCGCATAAGTTTTTCGGGTTCGCATCCAGGCAGATGGTCTTATCCTCATTAGTGAATGCTGTTTTGATCATATTGTTGAGTTACCGGTTCAGGCTATATGGCTATGTAGCTGCTATGGCAATAAGCCTTATGTTCAATATAACATACATAATGATGCGTCAGGGATTCAATTTCAAGTGGGTCGTGGATATTGAACAGACAAAGGATCTTATCTCATATGGTATGCCGCTGGTCCTTTTAGGAATAATGAGTACGGTCCTTTTAAGTATAGACAGGATAATGATAGCTAAAATGATAGGGCTGAAAGAATTGGGTCTTTACAGTATAGCGGTAATGTCCTATAGATATCTTTCGACATTTTCCAATGCGGTGGGGAACGTGCTGGTCCCGAACCTTCATGAAAAATACGGAAAATATGATGATAGATCAAAGCTTGAAGGGACATTATCGAGAACGGCATTGTTCCTTTCGAACGTAAGTCCTATGCTTATAGGGGTCATGTGGTTCATTCTGCCGGGCATGGTCAGTTGGGTTCTGCCCGAGTTCAAAGGATGTGTTCCCGCGGCAAAATTTCTGGCAATAGGAGCTTTCTTTCTTGCAATAAATAACCCATATGCGCATTATGTTGTGGCAATTAGGAAACATATGCAGCTATTTCCGATAATGATAGGGGTGAGCATCCTCGCGCTTGTAGTTAACTATGTAGCTATAAAACGCGGATTTGGTATTATGGGGGTGGCTTTTGGCACTTCACTAGTGCTTTTTCTCAGGTTTGCCGCTACATATTTTTTGGCAAACATATCTTTGACAGGACTAGCAAGGACGTTCAAAGGGTTCGAGAGAATAGTTAGGAAATTCGCTTTCATGATAATTGTTCTCGTTATAGTGCAGAAAGTTCTTTCAGGCGCCGATGATTCTGCGCCATTGATAGGGATGAGAATAATTTTGGCCCAGATATTTTTCATTCCTCTCGTTATACGGCTTGAGAAAGAGTTCAAGATATTCGAGTCTATCAGGGATAAATTAACAAGGCGGACAGCTTAAGGTATGGTAATGAATAGACGCTGTATTGCATTATCGGCAGTGGTGCTCCTGGTTCTTGCGGCAGGAACTTTGTTCTATGGAGTCTCAGAGAGACCTGAACTCTTTATGAAGGCTAAATGTCTTGCCGCAGGACATGAGTGGGAAGCAAATTTTGCTCCGGGATGGGGGTGGAAAACAGATGGTTCCAGTCCGGATGAAAGGTATCCCCATGGATACAAATATAGGTATAGGTCCGATCATGTTAAATGTGCGAGGTGCGGATCTTTTCTGTATAATTCTCCTGTAGTAGATGCAGAGATATATCCGCTTAAAAAAGGGGAGATCATCGAGAAGAATTCTGGTGTTTTATGCTCAAGATATCGGACTGACGGTTTAAGACCTTTGAACGGTGAATATATCTACACTTTTGAGGATGGAACACCTTCAGGCAGGTGGAGCTACAAGAACGGAAAATTGGAAGGTATATGCAGGGAATATTATAAGGACGGCTCATTAAGGGCTATATGGAACGCGTCGGGCGATAAGATGAACGGTTTGGCAAAGTTCTATCATCTCGGGTTGGAGCTGAGATGGGAAGGGTCATATGAAAAAGGCAGACTGTATGGGAAGACCAGAGAATTTTTCGAGGATGGACAGCTTAAAAGAGAAGATGAGTTCATTAATGGTGTGAGTAATGGCACCAGTTTGCTTTATTATAAGAACGGCCAGCTCAAATGGATGAGAGAGCATAAGAACGGGCTACGTGACGGAGAGACGATAGAATATTTTGAGGACGGCAAAATCTTTCGTCAGGGAACATTTTTGGAGGGGAAGGGGAAGTTTACTGTCTATGGAGCTGACGGGAAACCTGAAAAATACGGGTATTACAATAACGGGAAAGTGGAGTATTCTTTGCTGAACGAGAGGGACTAAAATGTATACAATAGCCGAGCTTAAAGGGAAATGTTTTAAAAAGAACTGGGATGAGCTTCCTCTTTATCCCAGGCTCGTAACATTCAAGGTGTCCATAAGGCTGGTAAGTCTTCTGCAGAATACTGGGATTAGTCCAAACGCGGTTACGATATTCTCTCTTTTTGTGGCTGTTATTGCAGCTCTATTTTTCGCTTCAGGTAATACGTACAAACTGATGATAGGCGCGCTGCTGTTGGAATTTTATTATGTTTTAGACTGTACAGACGGGCAATTAGCCCGTCTTAAGGGATTATGTTCAAAAGAAGGCGCATTTGTTGACTATATTCTGAATTATATAGTACATCCCATTGTGTTTTTTTCTATAGGACTAGGATGTTATTTTGCAAGCGGGAAGGTCTTGTTCATTATATCAGGTGTTATTTCAGGGTGGTCAATGGTGTTGGGATACGCGCTTTCAGATTGCAAGCATGCTGTTATTACCGCTGGTCTTATGAAAGACAACACGCCCGTGGTAGCTTCGGCAGAAGAGGTATATAGGGATAATGTCGAAAGAGATCCCTTGTTCAAGAGGTTTTTTATGGCTATGCATAAGATCTCTACATATCCTACGATCATGAATATAATTACGATTGCTTCTATTGTTGCCGTTGTTTCAGGTAGTATGAAGCCGGCTTATTTTATAACGATACTATTTGCGGCAGATTCTTCCATTGTTTTTGTGTTAAGGGCGTGTGATATCATAAAGGGTGGAAGAATAAGCGCTGAATACGAACAGGTCAAAAGAAAAGTTCTTATTAAGGAGATTTCAGATGAGTCAAAAGAGATCTAATATATCAGGGTTTTATAAACTTTCTTATGAGGATAGGGTTAAGGTTGTCTCCGAGTTCTCGGGGCTTAACGGGGAAGATGTTGCCTGGCTCAAGAAAGGCGCTCCCGAGATGGAGGATGTAGAACACATGTCCGAGAACATCATTGGAACTATAGGGATACCATTCGGTGTTGCTACAAATTTTCTCATCAATGGAAAAGATTATCTGGTGCCTATGGCTACCGAGGAATCATCTGTTGTAGCAGCAGCTTCCCATGGCGCTAAAATAGCCAGGGTAAAAGGGGGTTTTACGGCTACGACGACGGGCTCATTTATGATGGTAGAGATACAGGTGGTTGACATTGACGATCCCGAAGTGTCCAAACAGAGAGTATTAGCTGAAAAGGAAGAGCTTCTTACCATGGCTGATACAAGAAGTAATACGCTGCCTAAGCTGGGGGCCGGTGCCAAGGATTTAGAAGCTGAGATTTTTGAAGGGTTTTACGGCTCGATGGTGGTTTTCAGGTTGGTTGTGGATGTAAGGGACGCCATGGGGGCCAATGTGATGAATACTATGGCTGAATATATCGCGCCAAAAATAGCGGAACTGGCAGGAGGCAGGGTGTGTCTCCGGGTAGTGGACAATTATGCCATACGCAGGCTTGCTAAAGCGACCTGTGTTGCTGGCAAAGAAGCGATAGGTGGTGAAGACATCATAGATAATCTTCTACAGGGATATTCTTGTGCATATTTTAACCAACACAGAGCGACAGGTCATAATAAGGGTGCGATGAACGGTATCACCGCTGTAGTCCTGGCGACTGGTAATGATACCAGGGCAATGGAATCCGGTTTTCATTCTTATGCTGCCAGATGCGGGCGCTATAGGGCATTGCCTGTTTGGGAGAAGAACAAAGATGGCGATCTTGTCGGCACTTTGGAGATGCCCGTGCAGGTGGGCATTATAGGGGGCATGACAAAACTGCATCCGGTGGCAAGGACGGCAATAAAGATATTGGGAGTAAAGAGCGCTGATGAACTGGGCCAGGTTCTGGCTTCAGTAGGCCTGGCGTCAAAGCTTGCGGCGGAGAGGGCTCTGGCCGCGGAAGGTATACAGGATGGACACATGAGGCTTCACGCAGGCAATATAGCTATGATGGCAGGAGCTGTAGGCAAAGAGGTTGAGATTATAAAGGAAAAACTGTGTGTATTGAAACAGGTAAATCTTAAGACAGCCCAGGATGAATTAGCAAAAATAAAGGGATAACAAGAGTGATAAAGTCATTTGCTCCGGGCGAAATAATATTATTTGGGGAACATTCTGTTGTATACGGGAGAAAGGCTCTGGCGGTATCTATTGAAAAGGGTATCGAAACGGAGTTCTTTTCTTTTGACGATATTCGCGTAGATTCCGAGCTCGGCACATTAAAAGCTTCTTTGGGAACAGATGCGGCTCTGGAAGTAAGTGAGGTTTCAGAACCTTTAAAACCTTTTGTGAATATGATAGAGAGGTGTTTTTCCTATGCCGGGTTAGAAAAGGGCTTTAAAGCCGTTATTGCCTCGGGTATACCCGTTTCTTCCGGTTTAGCTTCAAGCGCTTCTGTCTCCGCGTCCTTTATCGCGGGGTTGCTGGCATATCTTGGGAGGTATATAGGTAAGAAGGAATTGCTTGATATGGTATTTTCTTCCGAAATAGATATACAGAAAAGAGGCAGTATCATAGGGCCAGCTTGTGCTGTATATGGAGGTATGGTGGAGGTCTCGGAGGGTGTAATTAAAAACCATCCTTTGCCGGGCGACTTGGGCGACATAGTGATCATAAATTCCAAAGAAAAATGTTCGACCGCTGTGACGGTGGATATGGTGAAGAGCAAGCTGGATGAAGACCCTGATGGAGTACAGAAGATTTTCGATGATATGCACAGGATCGCGTGTGACGGACAGAAGGTCATAAAAGAAGGTGATATGTCTTCTTTGGGGATTCTTTTGAATGAGAACCAGAAATATCTCAAGATTTTAGGGGTAAGCACGAAAAAAATTGACAAATGTATTTCCGAAATTGAACCTTATGTGTACGGAACTAAGATAACTGGCGCGGGGGGCGGAGGTTGTCTGTTCTCTTTGATAAGGGATACATGTTCGGATAAGGTTCGTGGTATCGCTGAAAACCTCGGGTTAGACGCTTTTAAGGCCCATTTTAGGGGGCATGGTGTAGAGGTGAATGGAGAAAGAATATGAAGGCAATAATGTTATGTGCCGGAAGAGGGATAAGGTTAAGGGATCTCACCGGCGGGAAAGACCCTAAGTGCCTGGTAAAAATAGACGGCCGTTCTATTATGGAATGGCAGATAGACGCGATGAGTAAAGCAGGTATAGATGAAATGACCATTGTAACAGGATTCAAGGCCGAGAAGATACGTGATCATCTTGCGGGTGATAAAAGGGTCAGCTACATAAATAATGATGAATATGCTACTACGAATATTTTAACCTCATTTTGGCTCGCGCTGAAGGAGTATAATGGTGACGAGGATCTTGTTGTAATGGCAGGTGATGTTGTTTTTGACCCTGAAATATTAAAAAAAATGGCTTCATATGAGAATGTTGATATTCTAGTTGCGACGGACAGCCGAAAGATAGATCCTGAAGCTGTCAAAGTCACTATAGAGGGCGAGAAGGTTGCACGATTTGGTAAGGATATGGCGATTGAGAATGCGCATGGTCAGTTCCTGGGGCTTATGAAAGTATCTGCCGAAACGATTAATGAAATGCGGGAACTTGTTCGCAGAATGGTGCTTTCTGACGGATGCGGTAACGGTTATCTCTTTGATATGCTGAACATAATGATCAATGAATACGCCAAAAAGATAGGACATTTTGATATAGGTGGACATTTTTGGGAAGAGATAGATTTTAAAGAGGACTGGGAAAGAGCCAATAATGTACTTAGAGGTAGAGGAATATGCCGAACTTAGAGGAATATAAAGCGAAAAGTATTGTTAAACAGGAAGGACTGAATATTCCTGATGGATGCGTGGCCGGTGATTTCAGTGATATAAACGTGGATTTTCTTAAGAGGCATAAAAACATTGTTCTGAAATCTCAGGTCCCGGTGGGGTCGCGCGGGAAAAAGGGCGGGATCGTCGTAACTGAAACGTCCTCTGCTGAAGATGCTTTTAGAGAGCTCATAGGCAAGGAAATAGACTTTATGCTTCCGGAGAAGCTTTTGGTAGAAGAGAAGATAGATTATTCAGCTGAATATTATCTGTCTGTATATTCATGTCCCGAACATAGAGGACCGGTTCTTATGTTCTCGTCTTCCGGCGGAGGAGATGTTGAGGAGGAAGAAGGAGGGACCGTAATAATACCGGTAAAGATAAATTCAGACAAGATCTCAGCCGATTTTTTCAAGAAGGGACTAAGTGCCGCGGGAGGAATAGAGGCGTTGGAGTTAGACGCCTTAGCGGATATAGCTAATACGCTGTATTCTGTTTATCGTAAATATGATTGTAAGCTGGTAGAGATCAATCCTCTGGTCAAGACCGATGAAGGGTTCATAGTGCTGGACGCGAAGATGATAGTTGATGGGGACGCGTTTTTTCGCCAGGGAGAAGCTCTCGATTTGGATTTCGTAGAAGAAATAGAAGGCAGACAGCCTACGGATCTTGAGTTGGCCGCGGGGAAAATAGATGAGGAAGATTATAGAGGAGCGGCGCATTTCGTTCAGCTTCCGGTCAAAAGCATTAGGGGACAGTATGGAGATAAGGTCAAAACTTTTATAGGATTCAATTGTGTCGGTACGGGGGCAAGTTTGACCGTAATGGATGAAATCGCCAGGTTAGGTTATTTTCCGAGGAATTTTGCGGACACTTCCGGGAACCCTCCGGCATCAAAGGTTTACAGGATGACCAGAATAATATTATCACAGGACAATGTTGGGGGGTATGTATTCGCTACCTGTGTGTCCAGTCAGCAGCTGGATAATACAGCAAGAGGAATAATTAAGGCGTTCAAGGAGGTTTTTTCGAAGACCGGCGGGATACCTGATATTCCCGCGGTCATGTTGTTCAGGGGGGCATGGGAAGAAGAGGCCATGGAGCTTTTAAAAGAGCACGGACTGTTCGATCAGCCCAATGTCAAGATACTTGATTCAAATTATACGGAAAATGACTTGGCGGGCATTTTTGATAAGCTATACAAGGAGTGGAAGAATGGTAAAAAACTTTAAGCTCGTTCTTTTCTCCGGGGGTAATATATCGATCGATTATTCAAAATGCCGGGATTGCGAGTCAAAAGCGTGTACAAAATTCTGCCAGTCGTCAACGCTTGAGCCTGTTCTGAAGATAGAAAACGGTATACCTGTTACTACGGATAGTTCTAAGATAGAGAAGAAGAACTGGTGTACTGAATGTTTGGCATGCGAACTTAATTGTGGGCTTTATGGTAAGGGGGCAATACGGATAGAACTGCCCTTAGGGGAGTGAGATGTCGATATACATTGATGAAAGAACATATCTATTGGTTCAGGGGATAACGGGCCGCCAGGCCTATATGAATACTTTGTATATGGAAGCCTATGGGACCAATGTGTGCGCTGGTGTGACTCCGGGTAAGGGAGGAACAAAGTTAAAGAACGGTATTCCCGTATTCAATACGGTCGCTGAGGCGATCGCGTATGATAACAGGATAAATACCAGTGTCTTGTACGTCCCGGCCAGAGCGCTTAAACAAGCTGTTTACGAAGCCCTGGACGCGGGGATAAAGCTTCTTGTTTTAATTACGGAAAGAGCTCCGCATCAGGATGTGTTATCAATCATTGCCAAAGCTGAAGATGTGGGGGCAACGGTCGTGGGGCCTAATTCCATTGGTATGATAAGTCCGGGTAAAGCGGTTATCGGTCTTATTGGAGCGAGAGTCGAACTTGCGAACAAAGTGTTTACGGCGGGCAATATAGGTGTTCTTTCCAGGAGCGGAGGACAGACCACAACGCTTTGTTCTTACGTGACCCGGGCAGGATACGGACAGTCCACCGCTATAGGCATAGGCGGAGATGAATTTGTCGGCACAACGTGGGCAAAAGCACTGCTTGAGTTCGAAAAGGATCCCGATACAAAAGCGGTAGTTGCTTTTGGTGAGATCGGAGGAATTGTTGAAGAGGAAGCGGCAAAGCTTGTTATGGATAAAGGTTTTACAAAACTTCTGATAGTTTATGTTTCAGGTAAGTTCGCTTTGGATGGGATCAGATACGGCCATGCTGGAGCTATTGTTAAAAGAGGCAGGGGAAGTGTGAAGGATAAAGAAGCTTTGCTTAGAAAAGCCGGAGTGATAGTTCTGGATCATTTAGATGATGTTGGGAAGGAATTAGGTCAGGCTTTAAAATAGAGGATATGAAATGACAGTTAATATCATTGTGCTAAACTATAATGGTGAGAATATTATCCCGAAATGTCTTCCGTCCATCATCGAAGCCGCCAGGGTTTCCCGGCATGAGGTCACGGTAACGGTGGTGGATAATGAAAGCACCGATTTGAGCGTTGAGATCCTCAAAAAATATGATGACATAAAGATCCTTCCGTTAAAGAACCGCATCTTATGTTCTTTTAATGATGCTGTTCGGATGCAGGATGAGGATATAGCAATACTTTTGAATAATGACATCCGTGTTGATAATGTATTTATTGATCCGCTTGTTGATGTCTTTGAACATCAGGATGATGTGTTTATGACAGCGCCGAAATGTTTTGATTTTGATGGCGTCGAGCTTGAGGGTGGTAGATCAAAAGGCTTCGTTAAACTGGGCTGGTTCGGTGCTATGGCCAGATATGACGGATGGGAGAAAGAGGTAGACAAGTTTGGTATTACGTTCCAGTCCGGTTTCGGGGCTGTGAGAAAAGACAGGTTTCTTGAGCTGGGCGGCTATGATGATATGTATCTTCCCGGCAGGCTGGAGGATTCGGATATAGGGTTTCGCGCGTGGAAGAGGGGATGGGCATCCTACTACTGCCCTGATTCCGTTGTCTATCACATGGGCGGCGAGAGTTTTAACAAAAAGTTCGGCAAAAAAGGAGTTTCCGCGATAGACAGCCGGAATAGTTCGCTCTTTTTCTGGAAAAACATATCTGATCCCGGTCTTTGGGTAAGCCATGTTCTTTTTTTGCCTCTAAGAATATTGTGGTGGCTCACCAGGGGTGATATAGCGGCTGTTAAGGGGTTTTTCCAAGCCTTGAAAAAGGTGCCCGAAGTCGTAGAAAGAAGAAAAGTTCTGCCGGCGAGTGATATAACGGATAAAGAGATATTTGATAAGTTCAGGAGATAAATGGGCATAAGTGTAGCTGTAATCGCGTTAAACGAAGAGAAGATCCTTTGCGGATGTTTGGATGCTGTTCGCTGGGCGGATGATATTGTTGTAGTTGACAGCGGCTCCGGCGACGCGACGGCGGATATCGCGGAAAGACACGGGGCTAACGTTTTTAAAAGGGAGTTCGACGATTTCGAGAAACAGAAAAACTTTGCCTTGAGTAAAACGAAAGAGAAGTGGGTGTTTTTTTTAGATGCTGATGAGAGGGTTACTCCCGAGCTGGCTTTGGAAGTCCAGAAGGCTGTTAATGATGAAAGGTATGACGGATATTTTATCTCCAGGACAAATATTATTTTCGGGAAAAAAATGCGTTTCGGCGGGCATCAAAGAGATAGGCATATCCGTCTTTTTAAGAAGGCGAACGGATGTTTTGAAGGAGCAATACATGAAAAGGCCGTGATAGAAGGTAATGTCGGAGAGCTTCGAGAGCCCCTGATTCATTATTCCACTGGAACGTACGCTGAATATATGGAAAAACTCAAGCTTTATACGGATCTTGAGGCTCAACATCTTTTAGACAGGAAAGAGACCGTGCGTGTCACGGATATAGTACTAAAGCCCGCAGGGCGGTTCTTTAAACAGTACATATTTCTAAGGGGTTTTTTGGACGGGCTTGAAGGATTTGTTTTTTACGGGTTGTCGTCTCTTTATTTGTTTGTAAAGTATTTCAAGTATTGGAAACTCAAACATCAGAGAAGGAAAAAATGAAAGTTGCGTTTTATTCATATCCATCGGCATTTCAAAACCCGGGCGGCGGGGAAGTTCAGCTGTTGAAGACTATGGAATACCTGGCGGCCGCGGGTGTGGAAGTTAAACTTTTCGATCAATGGAAGGACAGGTTAGAAGACTACGACATATTGCATGTGTTCGGATCGGTGAAAGATTGCCTCGGGCTTATGCGCACCGCGAAAAATAAGGGCGTCAAAATCGCGTTAAGCACCATTTTTTGGTCAAGTTTCAAGAGGGCGGTATATGAAGGCCGTACCCCCGCCGGAAAAACGGAACTTTTTATCAGGCATCTCGCGAAATTGATGGCGCCCGTGTTACCGTCCGGCCGGCGTCGAACTATGATGCTTTCTGATATTTTATTGCCAAATTCCGAGATGGAAGCCGCGCAGCTTGTCCGGTTATTCAAAGTTTCGCGTGACAAGATAAAAGTTGTTCCGAACGGCATAGATGAGAGGTTCTTAACCGCGACGCCTGATGAATTTACCGGGAAATACGGCGTAAGTGATTTTGTATTGGCAGTAGGAAGGATCGAGCCTCGCAAAAATCAGCTGAATCTCATAAAGGCGCTTAAGGGTATGGGGCGAAAACTTGTGATCATAGGGGAGGCGGTATCGGATTACGCGTGGTATTGTGACGAGTGCCGAAAAGCGGCGGAGAATGATGTTCGGTTCCTTGGCGGCATGAAACATGAAAGCGGCCTTTTGGCCTCGGCGTATGCCGCGTGTAAAGTGTTTGCTGTTCCGGGATGGTTTGAGACACCGGGACTCGCGGCGCTTGAAGCCGCGGCGGCCGGCGCGGGTATCGCGGTGACACGATACGGATCGACTATTGAATACTTTAGAGAAGACGCGGCGTATTTTGATCCTTCCAATATCAAAGACATACGCGCGGCGGTTCAGGCGGCTTCTGAGATCAGCGCTGAACGAAAGACGCGTCTTAAAAAGCGCATAATGGAACAATATCTGTGGCAGAATGTAGCAAAAGAGACATTGCGAGGGTACGAATTAGCGCTTGAGGGCCGATCATGAAGAAGAAAAGAAAAAAGATCATGTTTGTTGTCGGCACGAGGCCGGAGATCATCAAAGCGGCATCCGTGATACAACGGTTACGGCGCAATAAAGAGCTGCATGTCGCGGTGTGTTTGAGCGGCCAGCATGTTTCAATGGTGGACCAGATGCTGGAAGATTTTAAGATAAACCTCAAATATGATCTCAAGATCATGAAAAAGGATCAGAGCCTTACGGATATAGCCGCGAGGCTTATGCCGAAATTGGACAAGGTTTACAAGGAATTTAAGCCGGATCTGGTCTTTGTGCAGGGAGATACCACGACGGCGTTTATTGCGGCTTTCCTGGCTTTTTACAACAAAATAAAAGTGGCGCATATCGAGGCTGGGCTGAGGACGCTCGATAGATATTCTCCTTTTCCGGAAGAGATGAACAGGACCCTTATTTCGCAGCTTACGGATCGGCATTACGCACCTACGTTGCCAGCTCTACGAAATCTCAAAAGGTGTGGTGTTAAAGAAAATCACATTGCAGTGACCGGGAACACCGGTATAGATTCTGTGAAATTTATTGCTTCCAAAAAGCGGCCGTTCATTAACAAAAAACTTGATCGCACACACAAGTACGAAAAAGTGATTCTTCTTACCGCTCATAGAAGGGAGAATTTTGGGCTCCGCATGAAAAGTATTTTTGAGGCAGTGGAAGAAATAGCGAAACTACACCCGGAGGTCCTTATCGTGTATCCGGTGCATCCAAACCCGAACGTGAAAAAGATAGCGCAGAAAATGCTTTCCGGTGTTGAAAACATCATGCTTACCGGCAGTTTGCATTACAGGGACCTTGTGCGTGTTATGAAAGAAAGCTATATGATACTTACCGATTCAGGCGGTATTCAAGAAGAAGCGACTTCACTCGGTAAGCCTGTTCTTGTTTTGAGAGATAAGACAGAACGGCCATCCGGGAATACAAAATTAGTAGGCGCTGTCGAGAGCGATATCGTGCGCGAGACGGAACGATTATTTGAGGGTGGACAGCATTGCAAGTATATGTCCGAGCCGCGGAATACTTTCGGTGACGGCCGCGCGGCAGAGTACATCGAGGAAGATATTATGCTGTTTTTACGAGGTCAAGCGGTACCCGGGAAAAAAAGGACATTCGTTTGAGGCAAGAGAAAAAAGGACGTGAATTGAATGGAGAAACTAATAGACCAAAATTCTCCCCATCAAAGTTTTTATACGCCATTTTTCTTCCTTTTGAAGGGTGTTAAAGAAATTCACCCCGTAGATTTCTTTCGAAATCTAAGCGCCGGGGTTCATGCTTTAACACTATTTCTTTCAAAAGGTGTAAAAATAGCTAAAACTTTGTAATGGGTCCCCTGAATTTTAGTCTATTAGTTTCTCCATTAAACAGAACGTATGTGATATGGCGGGAACAGGAGGAAGTTTATGAAAATATCAGTGCTTATGCCGGTATACAATGAATTTAAAACCATTGCAGACGTGGTCGATCTTGTAAAAAATGTTGACTTCGATAAAGAGATCATTATTGTCGATGATTGTTCTACTGACGGGACCAGAGAACTTTTAAGGAAGACTTTTGGTGATGGAACAGGAGTGGTCAGGGTATTTTACCATGAGAAAAATAGCGGCAAGGGCGCAGCCATTCGCACGGCGATCTCGCGGGCTTCAGGTGATTATGTGGTAGTGCAGGACGCGGACATGGAATATTCACCGCATGAGATCATGAAGCTTGTTTCATTGGCCGATGTAACCGGTGCTGAGGCCGTTTTCGGTTCAAGATTCAAAAACACGTGGAGAGCTACATCGCTTCCGCATTATCTGGTTAATTGGTTCCTCACCGCTCTTACGAACATTCTTTTCGGATCTCATCTGACGGACATGGAAACCTGTTATAAGATGGTCAGGACAGATGTTATCAGAGAACTTGACATTCGGGCTGATAGATTTGAATTCGAACCGGAAGTAACGGCGAAATTACTTAAAAAGGGCGTCAAGATACAAGAGGTCCCGATATCATATCGCGGCCGGGGATATGACGAGGGGAAAAAGATAACATGGAAGGACGGGTTTGAAGCCGTTCTGGCCATCTTAAGATACCGGTTCCAAAAATAAAGATGAGATACGCATTCAAAAAAACAAGATACAAAATATTGTTCAGTTTATTGGATTGTTTTGGGAACATTGTCATGTTGCCGGCGAAACTGTTCGGGCGCGAGAAAGTATCTTCTTTTAGGAAAATACTGATTATCAGGATCGATCATATCGGTGATGTTATTAATTCGACCGCTGTTCTCGCGCCGTTAAAGAACCGTTTTCCGGAAGCGCGGATAGATTTTCTGGTATCCACTCATGCCGCGGCTATTGTTAAACATAATACGGATATTGACAACGTAATATCTTTTGACGCGCCATGGTTTGTGAGAAGAAGTTCAGGATCGCGAAGGCGGGAGAGGCCCGGGTTGCGGCAAATGACCCGTATCATTGATAGGGGCGGATATGATCTCTGTATTGACCTGAGAGGTGACTTCCGCCATATCCTGGCAATGTATCTTGCCGGCGTAAAGCGAAGGGTCAGTTACGGCATAACAGGCGGAGGCTTTCTTCTAACGGACAACGTGCCTTATGACGGGTGTATGCACGAGATCGAGAGAGATCTCGCGCTTCTAAAGGATATCGGGATAGCCGGGGATGAAGGACGCGTTGTGTTAAGTTTTTCCGAACAAGATAGAGAAAACGCGTGTTGCATGGTCAGGCATTCGGGTATCGATCATGGGTATGCCGTGTTGCATGTAAGTCCGGGACATAAGACGAAAGTATGGGACGCACAAGGTTTCGCGGACACGGCGCGGTATCTTTTCTACGACAAAGGGTTTGTTCCCGTGATAGTCGGCGGAAATGGAGACGCGAAAAATACCGCTGAAATAAAGAATATTGTCGGAGAAAATATTCCCCTCGCGGATTTTACCGGGAAAACGACACTGGGCGTGTTGTATAACATTTTGCGCGGAGCCCGGCTTTTTGTAGGCGTGGATTCCGCCCCGGGGCACATGGCCGCGGCGGCCGGAATACCGGTTGTTACGATATTTAGCGGTGTGAACGATCCCGCTCAATGGGCGCCAAGGGGAGATAATGTTGTTCTGGTGTGTCCCGGGAGGAAGAGGGACCTTTCCAGCCTGAAAATGGGAGAAGTACGCTCCGCGGTCGATAAAGTCCTGGCGGAGACGCGCGTGAGGGGCGCGAGATGAAGAAACACGTCTCGATATGGATAATATGCGGCATAGCGGCGATACTTATATTCGCGAACCTGGGTAACCAGTTCTTGTGGCAGGATGAGGCGGAGACGGCGGTACTTGCGGAGCGGGTGCTCGAATATGGTTTTCCCAAAGCGTTCGATGGCGAAAACCTTATTAATCCGACAATAAGGACAGGATATGCCGGGGATTACGGCTGGAAATATCATCCGTGGAGCCAGTTCTACGTTACAGCTCTTTCTTTCAAGATCTTCGGCGCGAATACGTTCACTGCCAGACTACCGTTCGCGATATTGGGTGTATTAAGTGTGCTTCTTTTGTATATTCTGGCATATCGTTTGACCGCGAACAGGTTTATTGCCGGGTGTTCCGCGTTTCTTATGACTTTTTCCATCCCGTATTTGCTTTTCATGAGGCAGTGCAGGTATTATGCCCCGGCGGTCTTTCTGATATTGCTTATTTTGATATTTTATTCAAAGTTCCTCGAGAGAAGATCGCGAGGCCCGGTTGTAATGTTTTCGTCGGGCCTTATCGCGTTAGGTTATACGGTTCATGGCATGTTTATCCCTCTTTTTATCGCGATAGGGCTGCATTATCTGATATTCGCGTTCGACAAAAAAACTTTTAAAAAAATACTCCCCGCCGGTCTGATCGTTATAATGGCAGTTTTGCCGTGGTTTATGTATTCCGGCAGCGCGTCGCATATGGCTGTTATCACTCCGGTAAGGCTCTGGAAAAATCTTGAATTTCAGTTCAGGATGGTAAATAAGTTTATATTTCCTATCTTATTTTTCGGCATCGTTTATCTGATAAGGGCCGTATGGAAACGAAAATCGCGAATCTATCTTACTGAGGGTGAGAAAAAGGCGGTTACGTTGATATTAGCCGTCTCGGCGGTAAGCATTACGGTATTTTGCTTTGCCCAGGAAAGGAATTTCCGATACCTGGTGTATTTTATACCCCTTTTCGCTATATTGGAGGCCATGATATTGCTGCGATTAGTGAATTTCAGCAGGGTTCTGTTCTCGCTGTTCATTTTGATATCTATCTCAACCGGTGTTTTTAATATGGGATATCCGAATTATTATTTGCCGCGATATCTTTGTGAGATCACCCATGATTATGATGGGCCGATAGAAGGGATAACGCGGTTTCTTAACAAGAACGCGCGCGCGGGTGATACGGTAAAAATCATATATGGGGACATTCCGGTCATGTTTTATACGGATCTCAAAGTGGATAATTCCCAGATATATGATGCCGGTCATATGCCGGAATGGATCGTCTTTAGGCGTGATTGGGGAGAAAGCTTGGACGATGATTATTATTCACGGATAACGAGGGTGTATAAAAAACACGTTTTGCCGTATCCGGATATCAAGTGGGAAAACCGTCCCGGGGACCTGGATTATCACCGGTTCCGGACGGATACGGAAGCTCCGGGTGTTGTGATATTTGAAAAAGATAGAGGCAGGACATGAGGATCGGATTTGACGCGCGGATGATAGATCATCCGGGGATAGGCAGGTATATAGCATCGCTTTTTCCGGAAATGGTGAAACAGGCGCCGAACGACGAATTTACGCTCCTCGGTGACCCGGAGAAGCTTTTCGGCCTTGAGAAAAACGGGAACATCACCGTAAGGGAGTGGAAAGCCCCGGTTTTTTCCATACAGGAACAGATATCAGGCGCTTTTAAGCTCCGGGACCTGGATGTCCTGCATGTCCCGAATTTCAATATCCCTTTGATGTTCAAAGGAAAAATGGTAGTGACCGTGCATGATTTGATCTATCTATTATTCCCGGGATCGTTGCCGTCGGCATTAGCCGGGCATTACGCCAGATTTATGATAGGTTCAGTTTTACGGAGAGCCAATAGCGTAATAGCGGTATCCGCCCACACGGCGGGAGATCTGGTGAAAAATTTCGGCAGTAAATATTCCGATAAAATAACCGTTATTCTTGAGGCGACATCCGGAGAATTCAGCCACCTGCCTGGCAGGGAAAAGATAGAAAATGTAAAACGCCGCTTTAGGCTTCCTGACAAATTTATTCTGTATGTCGGGAGCATAAAGCCTCATAAGAATGTAGCGACATTAATTAAGGTGTTTGAACGCGTCAAGGCGAGAGGATTATCTCATCAGCTTGTGATATGCGGCAGGTGGGATAAAAAAGAGGACCATTTAAAAGACAGTATCCGTGACAATAGCATAAAATATATCGGTGAGATGCCCACGGAAGACCTGGCAGTGCTTTATCACATGGCGGATATCCTGGTGCACTTATCGCTTTACGAAGGTTTTGGCCTCACAGTGCTTGAGGCCATGCGATGCGGGACGCCTGTGGTGGCTTCTGATACTTCGTCTCTTCCTGAAGTGGCAGGCGGGGCAGCCGCTATAGTTTCGTTAGATGATATCCGTCATATCACGGATAAGGTGTATAATGTACTGACTGATGAAAGCTTGCGCCTTGCGATGATAAAAGCGGGGCTTGAGCATGTCAAACGGTTCTCCTGGGAGAAAGCCGCGAGGGAGACGTTGGAAGTTTATAGGAAGAAGGTGAGAGGCTAGAG
>Ga0180007_10003018_pt1 | contig 19260 bp, 18 predicted proteins | sample MM_PC_MetaG_FD_121122 | JGI IMG/M metagenome (GOLD analysis project Ga0180007, IMG submission 121122) | Groundwater microbial communities from the Aspo Hard Rock Laboratory (HRL) deep subsurface site, Sweden - MM_PC_MetaG | ecosystem: Environmental > Aquatic > Deep subsurface > Groundwater... | reverse complement strand
TCCACCTGGGTCCTGACCGCTTCCAGCCCCTGGGCTTGGTGCAGATCGTTGAAGTCCGTCCCGCTCCCACGCGGGGTAAACACTGGCAGGGCCAATTTTCCCCCCACAGCTAAGGCCGCGGCACGGGCTTTGGAAGCGCCTGGGTTGCCCGTCGTAGCGTGGTCATCATCGCCGGCCAAGATGATCTCCCGTTTCGGGTAACGCTCCCGGACCATCCGGGCCACAACTTCTAGATTGTTAGCTGCAAAGGCCACTACCACAGTCAAGCCTGCGGCTTCATGCAGACTCAATCCGGTGGCCAGGCCCTCACAAACCAACAGAGGTCCAGCCTTGCCTTGAATAGGGAAGAACCCACCGGCTATGCGGCCCCCATTCATGAACCTCTTTTTGCCGTTTGGGGCGATTGCCTGGAGCGACTGCACCTTGCTGTCAGGCCCCAACACGGGCACCAGGAGCCGATCATCCCGGTCCACCTTCAGGCCAAGGCAGGGCCGGACACCTTTCCGTTGAAGGTATGGATGGTCGGCGCATTCCACCGCCTCGGCCAGCATCTTCTTGGCCCGCTCTGCTGCTTCGGCGTGAGCGTGGGCCTGCTCGATCTCCCGACGTTGGCGGGCAGCTTCCCATGCCTGACGCTGTTGCTCGGTTGGTTTGCGGCCATTGCCGCCGGCAGTCCAGGTGCCCTCAGTCCCGGTCCGGTGGTTCTGCCACCAGCCGGCGACTGGTTCATCAAGATGCAGTAAATAGGCCCCGTCCTTGGCCTGGGGTTTGCCCTCCACCGGGCACCTTTGCAGTGTGCCGTCTGGGATAATCTCGTCCGGGTGCAGGCCGGCGGAGCGCAGTTCATCACGGAAGTGATTCAACATGTCTTGTGAGCCAAACATGGCGCCTCACCTCACGCCCGGCCAGCCAACCAAGCCAAAAGGGCGTCTCTTTCGTATCCAACCCGTCCTCGTAGGACGACGCGTCCCGCTGGGCCCGTGCCCAGGGAGTCTTGGTTGGCTAAGGTTCTGGGAGAAATGGGAAGCAAGCGCCAGACTTGGCGGTCGGTGCGCCAAACGATAGGAGGCAGTTCCTGGCGAAGGCAATCAAGGGTCTCTTCAAGTTTTTGAGCAGCGATACTTTTCATGGCGTGTCTCCTTCGCGCCCCAGGGACGCATTTGAGGTTCGCCATGAATCTTTAGACGCCGGCCGAGAAAAATCCCGACACTTAATTACCCCGCCGTCGAACGGTAGGTTGTTCGGCGTAACAAGCCCGCAGAAAAAGGTGCTATTTAGATGAAGCAGACGTAAGGAGGTTGTTCAACAACTCGGCGAAAGCGCGATCACTTTGGGGAGTGTATTCGATAAAATCGGTAGCATCTTCCATAAAATTCCAAAAGGCATCGTGAGTGGGGTTGTGCCAGACATCCAGGCGTAACCTGGGAGTTCCCCCCGCGTTTTTATAAATTTCAACCATATGCGAGAAAAATAAGTCGATGGCGCGATCCTTTCTTTTTCCTCCTTTTCTCTGAGGCAACCCTCCCAAAGTGCTTCGAACTCCAAATAGCTGCTCCTCGGCCTCCTTTATCAGTCGATCTAGTATCTCAACCGGCGTGAACTCGGGAATCACATCGTAATCACCGGCTGGTAGGCCCTCATCACGTATTATCGGGCCGCTCTCTTCGCCAAAAAAGAATTGATCTTCTTTGGCATAACGGTTTCTTATCTGCGTAAGTGCTTCAATGTGTCCCTGTAGTTGCCTGGCGGCAGCCCTCATGGCTTGCCGGTATTGAAGGTGGTTGGGCGCGCGCTTTTGCAGGTCCGCTTGCTGGTAATATTGGTCGACAGCCTGGTCAAACTCGGCCTTAAGGTCGGGCGGAAGGCTATCTATGGTGGTGACGACCGCTTCACTGGGCAACTCGGTATCCTTAACAGGTTGTTTTCTGCTATCCATCCCCGCATTCCTTAACGGACAAGTAAGGAACAAGTCTTTAGTTTTAAACCGCCAGCAGACGGCGCGGGTCCACCCGCAGCGCCTGGGCCAGCTTCTTGGCGCTCTGTTTTCCGATAGGCCGCTTGTTGTGCTCCATTTCGGAGATATGACGGCGGGGAATGCCCGTGGCCTCGGCAAGCTGGGCCTGGGTCAAGCCCTCACGGTAGCGCGCACCGGCCAGGAAGACCCCTGGCAGTTCATCATCGAGATAGGGCAGTGCTTCCCGCCAAGACTTGGCCTCCTCAATGGTGGAGAAGCCAAGTTTACGCATGACCGTCACAGCAGCGGCGACCTTGTTGGCCGGACCGCGGAAGGTCAACGAGGCCGTTGTCTTTGCATCAATAGGGGGCTTTTTCGTGGCTCCCAACATAAGTCACCTCGATCAATCTGATGCCGTCGGCAAGCTCTTCCCAGACGGCGACATAGGTTGGCCGGCCCTTTCTGATATGACAATGATGGCGCTGCTTGGCCAACTTGCCATAATTGGGCCAGTCTCCTCGTACTGGTCCGCCAGCCTCCATGTCCGCCATTAGTAACGCCAGGGCTTTGCGGGCGGACTCTGGCAACTTGATGATGCCCTTACGCGCCTTGGCGGATATCGTCACAGTCCAAATCACAACCAACCTCATTGTACCAATTATTAGTACAAGGGCAAAATTTTATTCGCGGGCCTTGGAGGCCTTTGAGCCGGATGCTCTTCCTAGTGGTATCACCTGGGCTGGTTGGACCGTTAGCATGTTCTCCAAGCCGCTCAGGGCCCGTTGCTGGGCATCGGGGTTGGTGTGGGTATATCTGGCGGCCATGGCCACCACCTTCCAGCCCATGGTGTCCATCAACTCGCGGATGCTCAAGTGCCGGGCCAGGGCGGTGGCCACGCTATGCCGGATGCTGTGGAAAGTTAGGCGCTCTCTTTTACCGCGTCCCTGGTTAAGCCCCAAGTCGGCTACGGTTTTAGCAAAGGCCACGGGCAGACAGGTATAAGGCTGTCCCCGCTGATTGAGAAACACGTGGGTTTCGGCTGTGCCCCGAGGAATCTCGGAGAGAAGCTCAAGCAGGGGAGGGGTGAGAGGCAGTGTCCGATTCTCTTTGTTTTTGGTGTCCACAAAGGTCAATGTTCCCTGCCCTTGATTGACCTCTCCCCAGCGGAGGTTAAGGGCCTCGGAAAGCCGGCAGCCGGTGAGAAACGCGAGCCTGGTCAGCCACCAGGCTTGGAGGTCGCGTTTTTCCAAGGCATCCAAAATCGCATGGGCCTCCATGGGCGTTATGACTCGCAGCCGACGGTTATCACGGGGCGCGGTCGCTCCCAGCTGCTTGCCCGTGGGTATGTCCACGGCCAAACCCCGCTCCTTGGCATGGCGCAGGGCCCGGCGGGCGGTGCCGCTGATGTACTCCTTGCTGCGCTGGCTCAGGCCTGCCTTGTCCAGGGTATTCATCAGCGCATCCCACTGGGGCATGCCTATTTCCACCACCGGCAAGTTGCCCAAGGCGGGAGCCAGCCAATTCTTGAAGTGCTGAGCCTCCTTTTTCCACGAGGACTCCTTTTTGGTCCGCATGGCGTGGGGCAGGTAATGATCTTGCCAGTAATCGGCAAAACTGGTGGAGCGGAAGATTTCACGCTTTTTAGAGGCAAGCTCGGCCTGGCGCCGCACTTCAGCCTGTTGGCGCTTCTCAGCCAAGGTGGAGGGGCCGTCTCCCGTGCGCGAAGCTTCCTTCAGGCGCGCCAACTCCGCCTTGGCCTTGCTCAGGGTCCATCCCTCGCTAGCCCAGCCCAGGGCTTCTTGGTGTTGCAGTCCGGACGCCCGGTAGCGCAACACAAAGTACTTGTCAGGCCGGACGCCGTGCTTGCGAGACGGATGCAGCCGGGCCCTGATGCCGGGCGCAAGTCGCTCCCATTGGTATTGCCGTTCCATTGTGTTCCTGTAAATCCCCTCTATTGATTTGTGCCACATATGTGCCACATTATTTCGTGAAGCAGCAGTTTCTTCTGTGAAGCCGCATGAAAATATATACCTTTAAATTTAATGGCTTGCAAGTTTTAGCTGAAATGGTGGGAAGTGCCGTGAAGGCACATTTAGGGGACTGAAAATCCCCGTGTCGGCGGTTCAACTCCGTCCCTCGGCACCAAAGATATCAAGAGGTTAGCTCGACAGGGCTAACCTCTTTTTTTGTTACAGGAAGCATATAGGAAGCAGATGAAACGGGGTGGTAGGTGTTCCTCGCTATTAGATCCATACCCTTTGATGCGGAGAGAGGAAGCTGGATGGCTGATGCGCAAGATGGGGCTCACCCCTGTCTATGGGGAGTCCAACACCTCCAAGCCCAAGCCGGGACACAATATCTACCCCTATCTGCTGCGGGGCGATAATGGATTGTGCCGGCCGTAAGGACATCCCGGCCGCCCTGGCCGATCATCTGCGCCAGGCGGCCGGCATGCATTACGGCCATGCCATCAGGAGCTTCCTGGATGCCATCTGCCAGGCAGATGCCCAGGAGCTGTCAGAAACCATCCGCAATTATCGGGAAAGCTTCACCGCCCAGACCTACCCCCCACACTGCGGACGGCCAGGTCAAGCTGGCCGCCCGGCGTTTCGGCCTGGCGGCGGCGGCCGGGGAGATGGCCATCACTTTGGAGATCCTGCCCTGGCCAGATGAGGATGACCTGCCCCCCTTAACCCGGTCCAATTTTTAAGTTAGGATTTTGGGCCTAGATGAGGGAGGCGATGCTGGCTAGGGGGCATTAGTATGCCTAGCAGAACATCGGCAATCTGCGCTCGCCTGATGTGCACACTGCACCCGCAATGAAAAATATATAGACATGTTGTGGAGTGGAAATAGTCGGCTACTTCTTTAGCTGCATCCCGTAGGCCCCAGTGAGCATAGAAAATGCAAGCCGTCATGGGCGATACCACCCGAGCGATGGATCCTGCTTGGCAAAACATCAATTTCTAAATCCAATGTCCGCTCCAACTGATGTGTGCACTTTACGGCCGTACTGCTGAAAGTATTTTCACCCCAAGTGGCTTTTCACCACCCGGCTTAGAGCCCTACGCCGACCACGGCAATTAATTAACGTAAAATAAGGCTCTTATACTTATTGCAAGCAAGCCGGGCTAAAAAATCGGCTTTTCTGAAAAACTGTGCTTGACATTTTAATCGCCGGTTAGTTAATGTCTTAACCAACAAATAGAGCGCTCGCTCTATAAATAGTTAAACCTAATCGCGCCGACTGGGGTTCAGGAGCCATGCCGCTTTCTTCGGATGACCAGCTAAAGGGTAAGGTGGCCATCGTCACCGGAGCCAGTCGGGGCATCGGCAAGGCCATCGCCCTGGGTTTCGCCGCCCAAGGTGCCAAAGTGGCGGTCGCGGCCCGTAGCGAGAACCAAGTCAGAGCCGACCTTCCCGGCACCATCCACGAGACGGTGGAGACCATCCAAGCCCAGAACTCCCAGGGGCTGGCTGTTCCCTGCGACGTCACCGACGAGGCTTCGGTGCAAAACATGGTTTCACGGGTGATCGAGGCCTTCGGCAGGATCGACGTGCTGGTGAACAACGCGGGGGTGGCCTTTGGCCGGTCCATCTTGGAAACCCCGCTGAAGCGCTGGGATCTGGTTTTGCGGGTCAACCTCACCGGTGCCTTTGTCTGCTCCCAAGCGGTGCTCCCCCACATGATCCGCCAGGGCAGCGGCAGCATCATTAACATCTCCTCCCTGGCCGCCAACGATCGGGACAAGGGCATGGTCGACACCGGCGTGGCCTACGGCGTGGCCAAGGCCGGGCTGGACCGCCTGACCTGGGGCCTGGCCAGCGAGGCGGGGTGCCACGGTGTGGCGGTGAACGCACTCAAGCCGGTCAAGGTGGTGGACAGCGAGGGGATGCGCCTTTGGTCTTCTGAAGAGGAACGCCAGGGCTGGACCTCCCCAGCGCGCATGGTGGCCTGCGCCCTTTTCCTGGCCCGGCAAAGCTCCGGGTCGGTGAGCGGCGTGGTGGCCACCGACGACGAATACTTCGCCTGGCATGGCTTGCAACTATCCCCCAACCCACAACCTGAAGGAGGAAGGCCGCATGGCTCTTAGGACGCCTCAACAATACGTTGAAAGCTTGCGGGACGGCCGCGTGGTTTATCTGATGGGCAAACGCGTCCCGGACGTGACCCAGGACCCCATCCTGCAGATATGCATAAAGTGGATGGCCATGGATTACGTGATGCAGCAGGACCCCAAGTACCAGGACCTAGTCACCGACTTAAATGAGCAGGGCGAGCGGGTCAGCTTCGTGTTCAAGGCCCAGAAGACCCGCGACGACCTGATGCGCCTGCGGGAAATCGTAAAGTTGTGGGGCCGGGTGTGTTTCGGCAAGCCCTCGGGGGCCAAGTTCGTGGGCAAGGACGGACTCAACGCGGTCACCGTGGTGGCCCCCCGGGTGGACCGGGCCATGGGCACCCACTACGCCGACAACGTGGAGTCCTATCGCCGCTTTCTCCAGGAAAACGACGCCAGCCTGGCCCTGGCCATGACCGACGTCAAGGGCGACCGCAGCCTGGCACCCTCCAAGCAAAAGCCTCACCAGGACTATTATGTACACATCGTGGAGGAGCGCAAGGACGGCATCGTGGTGCGGGGGGCCAAGGCCCACATCAGCGAGGCACCCCTTTCCAACGAGTTGATCGTGGTGCCCTGCCGGGCCATGAAGGAAGACGACAAGGACTACGCGGTCTCCTTCGGGGTGCCGGCCAACGCCAAGGGCCTTTCCTTCATCTCCGCCGAGCCGGAAATGAAGGAGCCGGGTAACTTCTTCGACTATCCCCTGAGCGCCAGCGTGTACATAAACGACGCCATGGTGATCTTCGACGACGTGTTCATCCCCAACGAGCGAATCTTTCTGAAGGGCGAATGGAAGTTCGCCGGGCACATCGCGCACATGTTCGGCAACTTTCACCGCCTCAGCGCCGAAACCTACAAAGCGGTGGAGCTGGAGCTGTTGGCCGGGGCGGCGGCCCTGATGGCCGAATACAACAACGTGGAGCACGTGGCCCACATCCGTGAAAAGCTCACCTGGCTGGCCAACTACGCCGAGGCCACCGAGGTGCTGGGTCGCGCCGCCTGCGAGCACTGCGCCTTGGAGACGGAATCCGGCCTGGTCTATCCCAACCCCATGATCGCCAACATCGCCAAACTCTATTTCGCCGACAACTGGCACCAGGGCACCAAATACCTCCAGGACATCGCCGGGGGGATCGTGGCCACCGCCCCGGCGGCGGCGGATTACTACAACCCCGAGACCCACGACTACATCGAGAAGTACCTGGGCGGCAAGGAGGGCATACCCACCGAGCACCGCCTGCGCCTCATCAAATTCATAAGGGACCTTGGCTCCTCCTACGAGGACGTCATTACCCTGCACGCCGAGGGCTCCCTGGCCGCCCAGCGTCTGTCCATTCATGCCCTGGCCGAGTTCGATCGCTACAAGGCCGCCGCCAAGCGCGCCGCGCGCATCAACGACGGCAGCCATGACCCCATCTATAGCCAATTGCCCGAATTTCCCCCGGCGATTTAAGGCGAGTCATGGCCAAGCACAACGGACAGCCCAGCCAAGCAAGCGGCGCGAGCCCGGCTCCGAACACCCCGGCACCGTCCTCCCCGGATCAGGAGCAGGGAGTGCCCAGCCCGGCCCGCGACCAGGAGTTGATCGACCGCAAGCAGGGCCAGATCGTGGAGGGGGCCTGCCGGGTGATGTTCCAGAAGGGATTCCACGGCACCTCCATCCGTGACGTGGCCGCCGCCTGCAACATGTCCATGGGCCAGCTCTACCACTACATCGCCTCCAAGGACGACATCCTCTACCTGGTGCACCGGCACATGCAGGAGCTTTGGTTCCAACATCTGCGGGACTCAGGCTTCGAGGAGATCGACGACCCAAGTCTGCGCCTGGAAACCACCTTGCGCCTGACCCTGGAGTTCATTCACCGCAACCAGGAATTGATTCTGTTCATCTACACCGAGAGCAAATACCTGGACAAAAAGTATCTGCGCAAGGTGTTGGAGATAGACGACCGCAACATCGTGGGCTTTTACCGCAAGCTACTGGCAGACCTGCCCGGCGCGCAACTGGATGAGCAATGTAAAGACACCGCCGCCAACTTGATCGCCTTCCTGATGGTTTTCCTGTCCCTGCGCGGCTGGAACCTCAAAGAAAGCGAACTGCAAGCCAACATCGATTTCATCACCGGGTTCATCTTGCGGGGGCTGGGCCTATCGACATGAACAAGAGTTCCCATTGATCCTGAAGCTGCTGGAGGGGGTGGCGAATGCAGGAACGCGCGAGGAGATGGCACGATGCTTGGCCTACGGACGTACCTAGACACTTCGACGTGGAGCAGGACATATCGGCCCTGCTGCGCCGCACCGCCCAGGCCCACGGCGAACACCCGGCGCTCAGTTTTTACGGCAACGACTACACCTATTCCTTTATTGACCGGCAGATAGACCGCTTCGCCAATGCCCTGCTGGGTCTGGGCCTGGCCAAGGGCGACCGGGTGGGCCTGTTTTTGCAAAACTCGCCCCAGTTCGTCATCGGCTACTTCGGGGTGTTGCGGGCCGGAGGAGTGGTGGTTTGCTTGAACCCCATGTTCAAGCAGGCGGAGCTGGACTACGAGATAAACGACGCCGGTTGCCGGATGCTCTTGGCTTCGGACTCGCTCTACGGCGAGGTGTGCAAGCTGGGCGAGCGGGTGGATCTTGAGCGGGTGATCGTCACCTGGCTGGGCGAGTACTGTAGCACCCGCCCGGATTATGACCTTCCCAAGGAAGTGACCGAGAAAAGGCCGCCCTGGCCGGACGTCCTGGATTTCCAGAGCCTGCTGGCCGAGGCCTCGCCCGAGCCGCCTCGAGTGGAGCTGGACCTGCACCAAGACCTGGCCCTGTTGCAATACACCGGCGGCACAACGGGCCTGCCCAAGGGGGCCATGATAACCCACCACGCCTTGGCCTACGTATCGGTGGCCATCAACCAATGGTTCGCCAATACCAAAGAAGACGTCTACCTGGGCGCGGCCCCCTTCTTTCACATCATGGGAATGCTGGCCATGATGTGCGCCCCCTTGCTGAGCGGCGGCAAGCTGGTGGTCCTGTCGCGTTTCGTGCCCGAGCAGGTGGCCCGGACCATAAGCGAGCAGAAGGTCACCGGCTGGGTGGGGGCCACAACCATGCTGGTGGCCCTGTTGGGTTTGCCCGACCTGGACCGCTACGACTTCACCTCTCTGCGTTTCATCTGCACCGGCGGCGCGCCCGTCGGAGTGGAATTGCAACAGCGCATCCAGGAACTGGCTCCGGACGCCATGCTCATGGAAGGCTACGGGCTCACCGAGTCAATTTCCCACGGCGGGGTGGTAACCCCGCGGGGCGGCTACCGGCCCGGTTTCGCGGGAGTGCCCCACACCAACGACATGAAGATAGTGGACCTGTCCGACCGCACCAGGGAGTTGGGGCCCGGCGAGGCGGGCGAAATCGCCATCAAGGGCCCGGCCACCTTTATCGGCTATTGGCAACGGCCACAGGAGACCGACTCGGTGATTGCAGAAGGCTGGGTCTACACCGGCGACGTGGGCATGATGGACGAACGGGGCTACCTCAAGCTCCTGGGCCGCCAAAAAGAGCTGATTAAGTGCTCGGGCTTCAGCGTGTTTCCCGCCGAGGTGGAAAACCTGCTGTACCGCCACCCTGCCGTGGCCGAGGTGGCGGTGATCGGGGTGCCCGACGAATACCGGGGCGAAAGCGTCAAGGCCTTCGTGATTCTCAAGCCAGAGTACGTGGGCCAGGTCAGCGAACCGGAGATCCTGGATTGGTGCCGGGAAAACCTGTCTGCCTATAAGCGCCCTCGAGAGATGGTCTTTTGCCAAGAGCTCCCCAAGAGCGGGGCCGGGAAGATTTTGCGGCGCGTGCTCAAGGAGCGAGAGGAATCTGCTTGAGGGCTTGAAATATTTCCGAAGCAAACCACACAGGGAGGGAAACGATGCCGAGGAAATTGATCCGATGCCTGCCGATGTTGGCGATGTGCCTGGCGTTGCTGGGGGGGCCATGGCTGGGCGCGGCCCAGGCGGGAATGAACCTGCGCTTGCAGAGCCACATGCCGCCGGAGCAGGCCAAGCGCACCGTGGGCAAGGTCATAGAAATGATCGCCCAGATGACCGGCGGCGAAATCAAGATCGCCCTGCACCCGGCCGACAGCCTGGTCCCCACCAAGCAGCTCTTGGAGGCGGTGGGCAACGGCACCCTGGACATGGCCACCGTGGCCGAGGGCTATCAGTACAAACTGGTGCCGGTGAGTGAGCTCGCCCAGGGCCTGCCTTTCGCCTTCAGGGACAACTCCGAGGCTTCCTACTTCATGTACCAGAAGGGCTACCTAGAGCTGCTGCGCAAGGGGTATGAAAAGTACAACGTCTACGTGATCCCCTACGAGCCCTTCAACGTGGGGCTCATGACCAACAAGCCCATCATGAAGGCCGCGGACCTCAAGGGCATGAAGGTGCGCGCCTACGGCACCATGCAAAAGTGGCTGAGCAAGCTGGGCGTGTCCACCACCTACATCCCCGGCGGCGAACTCTACACCGCCCTGTCCACCGGCGTGGTGGACGGAGCCCACTGGGGCGACGCCTTTCCCATGTACGAGCTGAAGCTGCATGAGGTGCTCAAGAACTACATGAAGCCCGAGCCGGTGGTGGGCTCCTGGAACGTGCTGTGGGTCAACCTGGACACCTGGAAGAAGCTCACCCCGGTGCAAAAGGCCATCTTCCAGGGTGCGGCCCTGGGTGCGGGCAGCCTGGTGCACACCGACACCAGGGTGCGCTGCGAGTTCGCCCTCAATGATATGCAAAAGAAGTGGAAGGTGAAGGTCAACCAGGTGCCCGAGGCCGAATTGGCCAAGATGCGCCAGGCGGCCCAGGAGATGTGGGCCCAAATGGCCCAGAACCCGGACCCTCTGAGCAAGAAGGCCTTCGAGCTGTTCTACGGATACCTGGATGAATTGGGCAGGCCCGCCAAATAGCAAAATGTAGCCGGGCGGCAGGCGGGCGGGTGATACCACCGCCTGCCGCCAATCCTTAAGGAGCAGCGCCAAGATGCGCAAGCTGTTGGCCAGGATCGATAGCCTGAGCGACCATATCGGCCGCGCGGTCGCGTATCTCATCCCCATTCTAGCCCTGGTGGAAGTCTACGAAGTGGTGGCACGTTACGTGTTCAACGCCCCAACCATATGGGCCTGTGAACTCTCCTCCATGCTTTTCGGCGTGTTCATCCTGCTGGGCGGGGCCTACACCCTGCACCTGGGGGGTCACGTGAACATGGACATCGTCTATAATCGCCTGTCCGTGCGCGGACGGGCCATCATGAGCATCTGCACCTTCCCGTTATTTCTGGTCTTCATGGGTGTGCTTCTTTGGAAAGGCTGGGAAATGGCCTGGCGGTCGCTCTCCCTGGTGGAGCACGACTCCACCCAGTGGGGCCCGCCCCTATACCCCTTCAAACTCATGCTGCCCCTGGGAGCCCTGTTGCTGCTTCTGCAGGGGGTGGCCAAGCTGGCCCGGGACATCGGCACCCTCATGGGGGATGAAGACTGATGGACGTGGGCTACACCACCCTGCTGCTTTTCGCGGCCCTGGTCGTGCTGTTGACCACGGGCCTGCCCCTGGCCTTCGTGCTGGGGGCCGTGGCGGTCATCTTCACCTACTTCATGTGGGGGCCCAACGCCCTCATGGCCATGGCCAGCAACGCCCTGGGGGTGTCGCAAAATTTTATCCTTTCGGGCATACCCCTGTTCATCTTCATGGGGGTGGTGCTGCAAAAATCAGGCTTGGCCGGCGCCCTCTACGAGATGGTCTACAAGTGGGTGGGCGGCATCCGGGGTGGCCTGGCGGTGGGCACGGTCATCATCTGCATGTTCTTCGCCGCCATGACCGGCACCAGCGGGGCGGCCACGGTGAGCATGGGTCTCATCGCCATACCCTCCATGCTCAACCGGGGCTATGACAAGAAGATGGTCATGGGCTCCATCAGCGCCGGTGGGGCCCTGGGCATCCTCATACCCCCCAGCGTACTGATGATCGTCTACAGCCTGTTCGCGGGGGAGTCGGTGGGGGCCATGTTCGCGGGCGGCATTTTGCCGGGCCTTTTGCTGGGCGGCCTGTTCATTCTCTATATCCTCATCCGCTGCCTGCTGGACCCCAAGATGGGCCCGGCCATCCCCCGCCACGAGTTGCCCTCCTGGCGCGAGAGAATTCTGGCCCTCAGGGCGGTGGCCCTGCCGGTCGCCCTGATCCTGGCGGTGCTGGGAACCATTTTCTGGGGCCTGGCCACCCCCACCGAGGCGGCGGCCATCGGCGCGGTGGGCGCGCTCATTTGCGCCGCCGCCGTGGGCAGCCTGAGCTGGCGGGTGTTCCAGGAGGCCGGCTTCGAATCCTTGCGCCTTTCCTGCATGGTGGTTTGGATCATCATCGGTGGAAGCTGTTTCGCCTCCCTGTACACGGCCATCGGGGCGGTGGATTTCATCAAGCAGGTGGTGGACGCCCTGCCGGTGGGCCGCTGGATGGTCCTGTTGGGCATTCAGCTTTCCTTCTTCGTGCTGGGTATGCTTTTAGACCCTGGGGCCATCATCATGATCTGCACCCCGGTCTTCGTGCCCCTGGTCAAATCGCTGGGCTTCGACCCGGTGTGGTTCGGCGTCCTGTTCATCGTGAACATGGAAATGGCCTACCTGACCCCGCCCTTCGGCTTCAACCTTTTCTACATGAAGGCCATCGCTCCACCGGGGGTGACCATGGTGGACATCTACAAGGCGATCCTGCCCTTCGTGGCGGTGCAGGCGGTGTGCATGGCCATACTCATGTTGTTCCCCGAGATCGTGCTGTGGCTGCCCAATCTTTGGGTGCGATGAGCGCGCGCTTCATGACGGGCGATGCGAAGATGAGCCAATGCTAGCCGTGGTCCTACAGCCGGGCAATCAGATCGCCTTGCGGGAAGTTCCCGAGCCCCGCATCCAGGGCCCCGATGAAATCTTGATCCAGGTGACCACCGCAGCCATCTGCGGCTCGGACCTGCACGCCAAGCAGGGGCTCACCCCTGGCTTGAAGCCCGGCGTCATCATGGGCCATGAGTTCGTGGGCCGGGTGGTGGAGGTGGGTCAGGCGGTTATCCGCTTCCGGCCGGGAGACCGGGTGGCGGCCCCGGCCTCGGTGTGGTGCGGCTGCTGTCCCTCCTGCCGCCGAGGCCAGGTGCAGTACTGCGAACGCGGCGGCATCTGGGGCGGGGGGGAAATTTTCGGCTCCGGCTTGCAGGGAGCCCAGACCGCCCTGGTGCGGGCCCCCTTTGCCGACGCCTGCCTGTGCGCCATCCCCGACGAGGTGCCCGACGAGCAGGCCGTGTTCGTGGGCGACGTGCTCTCCACCGGTTATCACGCCGCCCGCCAGGGAAACATCCGCACCGGCGACGTGGTGGCCGTGCTGGGCTGCGGGCCCATCGGCCTGGCGGCGGTGATCTCGGCCGGGCTCTTCGGACCCCGCCGGGTGCTGGCCCTGGATGCCCTGGACAACCGCCTGGAGCTGGCCCGCGCCTATGGGGCCGTCCCCTTGGACGTGCGCCAAGGGGATGCCTCCGAGCTGATCAGGCAGGCCACCAATGGCTTGGGCGCGGACGTGGTCATCGAGGCCATCGGCAACCCGAACACTTTTCTGCAATGCCTCAGAGCGGTGCGCCGGGGGGGCACTGTTTCGGTGGTGGGAATATTCCCCTCCAAGGTGGAGTTCCCCCTGGGGCGCATGTCCGCCTACGGCCTGAACCTCAGTATGGGCCTGGGCGCGCTCAAGCACATGGACCGGCTCATGGCCCTGCTGGCCAGCGGGAGCCTGGACTTGTCGCCTCTGGTCACCCACGTTTTCGGCTTGGAGCAGGCCCTGGAGGCCTACGAGTTGTTTGAAGACCACAAGGACCAGTGCCTCAAGGTGCTGCTAAAACCCTAGCCGCTGAAACCAGGTGCCCGCGACGCACCACCAGCAGTGAGAAAGCCATGAACTCTGAGTACCAAACCATCAAGCTGCGGATCAGGGACGGCGTGGCCATCCTGACCATGAACAATCCCCCGGTAAATCAGATGTCCGAGCTGTTCACCCAGGAACTGCGCGCGGCCATCATCCAGGCCCAGGAGGACCCGGGGGTGAAGGCGCTGGTGCTCATCGGCACGGGGCGCAACTTCCTGGCCGGGGCGGACGTGACCCAACTTCTGCAGGTGACCGACAAGGCCACCATGGCGGCCCACCTGACGGTGGTCCACCAGGGCTTTCAGGCCATGGAGCAAAGCCCCAAGCCCATCATCGCGGCCATCAACGGCAACTGCCTGGGCGGTGGCCTGGAGCTGGCCATGGCCTGCCATTATCGGCTGGCGGCCAAAGGTGTCAGCCTGGGCCTGCCCGAGGTGAAGATGGGGGTGATCCCCGGCGGCGGCGGCACCCAGCGCCTGCCCCGCATCGTGGGCCTGCCCACCGCTCTGGAGTTGATGACCGGCGGCAAGATCATCAAATCCGAAAAGGCCTGGTCCCTGGGCCTGGTGGATGAGCTGGCCGAGGGTGAGGAGCTTTTGGACCACGCCCTGGCGGTGGCGAAGAAATTCCAGGACGGCATACTGGGCTGGAAGACCCGCGTGGCCATCCGCCGCATCGACCGCCTGCCCAGCGCCCAAGAGAAAAAGCACATCATCGCCGCATCCCGGCAAAAGCTGGCCAAGCAGGCCATAGGCTACATCGCCCCCTTCAAGATAGTGGAGGCGGTGGACCAGGGCCTGAGCGCCGACCCACAGGCCGACCTTGCCCGGGAGATCGATCTGTTTGGCGATTGCGTGGTATCGGATGTGTCTAAGAATCTCATCTGTCTTTTTCTCAGCCAACGGGCGGCGGGCAAGCTGCCCCGCATAAAGGGACTCAAGAGCGAGCCCCTCCGCAAGGTGGCGGTGCTGGGCGGTGGGGTAATGGGCTCGGGCATCGTGCATCTGCTGCTGAGTGCGGGCTTGGACACGGTGTTGTGGGACATCGACCAGGCGGCCCTGGACAAGGCCCGGCAGGCCGTTGCCAAGAGCTTCGCCTTCCAGATCAAGACCGGTCGCCTGAAGCCGGCCCAACTGGAGCAGATGCTGGCAAGCAAGCTATGCATGACCACCGCGCTGGAAGACCTGTCCGAGGCGGACCTGGTCATCGAAGCGGTGGTGGAAGATCTGCGCGTCAAGCAAGAGCTCTGGAAGAAGCTGGATGGCGTCTGCGGAGCACGGACCATCTTCGGCACCAACACTTCGGCTCTGCCCATCGGAGCCATGGCCTCGGTCTTGGCCGACCCTTCCCGCATGATCGGCCTGCACTTTTTCAACCCGGCCGAGCGCATGCCCCTGCTGGAGATAATCTGCGCCCAGCCAACCAGCGACCAGACCCTGGCCGCCGGGGTGGCCCTGGCTCGGCTCATCAAAAAAGTTCCGGTGGTGGTCAATGATGGCCCGGGATTCTACGTCACCCGCCAACTCATAACCCTGCCCTCGGCGGCCCTGTATCTGCTGGCCGACGGGGTGGACATGGAAGCCATCGACCGGGCCGTCAAGGAATTCGGCCTGCCCATGGGGCCTTTCACCCTGGAGGACCTTACCGGTCTGGACATCGGTTTCCACGTTTGCCAAACCTTTGCCCGCGAGCTGGGACCCCGCTACCAGGTGCATCCCCTGCACCAGGCCGTCCATGGCCTGGGCGATTTCGGCCGCAAGAGCGGGCGGGGCTATTACGACTACGGCGGACCCAAGCCCGTGCCCAATCCTCGCGTACGGGAGGTGGTGGCCGATTACCTGGCCGCTCAGGGCAAGGCTCCACGCCAGGCCCGGGAGGGGGAAATCGTGGATTGCCTGCTGGCCTGCGCCATCAACGAAGCCGCTTTGATAATGGAGCAGGACATCTGCGACCGCCCGGCGGACATGGACCTGGCCATGGTCCAGGGCACCGGCTTCCCCGCCTATCGCGGCGGCATCCTGCGCTACGCCGACAAGTGGGGTCTGGCCTCGGTGCACCAGGAACTGCTGCGGCTCCAAGAAAAGTATGGTTCTCGTTTTGAGCCGGCCGGGCTGGTCCGCAAGTTGGCCCAGCACCACGGCACTTTCTATCAGCAACTAGGTCGGTGAAACATGGAAGATAAATTCGTCAGCGAGCGCAACTTGAAATTCCTGCTGCATGAAGTGCTGGCCGCCGAGGATTTGTCCCGGTTGGCTCATTTTCAAGACCACGACCGGCAGGACTTGGACATGATGCTGAACACGGCCCTGCGCATCTCTGAGGAGATGCTCTTTCCCGCCTTCCGGGAGATGGACCAGCAGACCCCCAAGTTGGACCAGGGCCAGGTGCGGGTGCATCCCCTGGCCCGGGAGTTCATGCGTCAATCCGGGGAAGGCGGCTGGATCGCGGCCACCTTTTCCTATGACGAGGGCGGGCTGCAAATTCCCACCGTGCTGGACACGGCCTGCCAGTTCGTTTTCATGGCCGCCAACCTGGCCGCCGCCGCCTATCCCGGCCTGACCAAGGGCGCGGCCCATTTGCTGCTCTCCTACGGCAGCGAAGAACTGAAACAAACCTACGTGCCGCCCATGATCGCCGGGGAGTGGCAGGGCACCATGGCCCTCACCGAACCCCAAGCGGGCAGCTCGCTCTCGGATCTCACGGTCAGCGCCCAGCCCAGCGAGGAGGGGCACTATCTCATCTCCGGCCAGAAGATTTTCATCTCCGCCGGAGACCACGACGGGGTGGACAACGTGGTGCACCTCATGCTGGCCCGCATCAAGGGAGCCCCGGCCGGGGTCAAGGGCATCTCTCTGTTCGTGGTGCCCAAGCTGCGCCCGGAGGGTGGTGGCTTGCTGCCCAACGACCTGCACACCGCCGGGCTTTTTCATAAACTGGGCTACCGGGGTTGCCCCATCGTGCAACTCAGCATGGGCGAGGCCGGGGACTGCCGGGGCTGGCTGTTGGGTAAGCCCAACCAGGGCCTGTCCTACATGTTCCAAATGATGAATGAGGCCCGCATTTCGGTGGGCCTGCAAGCGGCGGCCGTGGCCTCGGGGGCCTACTACGCCTCGCTGAAGTACGCCTTGGAGCGCGAGCAGGGACGGCCCGTGGAGTCCAAGGACCCCAACCAGCCGCCGGTGGCCATCATCCGCCACCCCGACGTCAAGCGCCTGCTGTTGTTTCAGCGCGCCGTGGTGGAGGGATCCCTGGCGCTGTTGATGCAGGTCTCCCTGTATGCCGACCTGGCCGTGCATGGCGGGGAGCAAGACAAACAACGGGCCGCCCAGTTGCTGGACCTGCTCACCCCGGTGGCCAAGTCCTACCCCGCCGAGATGGGCATCGCCTCCACCAGCGCGGGCTTGCAGATCCTGGGCGGCTACGGCTACACCGAGGAATTTCCCCTGGAGCAATACTTCCGGGACATGCGCATCCACGCCATCCACGAGGGCACCACCGGCATCCAGGCCCTGGACCTGTTGGGCCGCAAGGTGCGCCTGCATGGCGGCCGGGCCCTGGAGGCTTTCGAGCAGGAGGTGCGCTCCACCATGGAGGCCGCCGAAGGCGTGGGGGAGTTGGCCGGGTATGCCGTTGACCTGGGACAGGCCCTGGAGCTGCTGCGCCGGGCCACCACCGCCAAGCTGTCCCTGATGGGCCAGGGTCGGGTGGCCCAGGCCCTGGCCGACGCCTGCCTCTATCTGGAGATGTTCGGTCTGGCGGCTGTGGCCTGGCAGTGGCTCAAGCAGGGCGCGACGGCTGCCCAAGCCGTAGCCAAGGGAATCACCGGCGGAGAGGCCGCTTTCTACCAGGGAAAACTGGCCACCATGCGCTACTTCTTCCACTATGAACTGCCCAAGAGCCAGGGTCTGGCTAGGCGCCTGTTGGAAGATGACGCCCTAACCGTGGACCTCCCTCCGGAATATTTCGCCGACTAGAAGGATGCCGCTTCTTCGGTTTTGATTCGGTTGGCTGATTTTTAATGCTGAATTTAGGAGAGTGCAATGCAAGACGTGGTGATCGCAGGCTACCTGCGCACGGCCCAGTCCCGCTCCCGCCCCAACGACCCGAGCAGGGATTGGTTCCACAACTTGAGGGCGGACGAACTGCTGGCCAAGATTTTGCCGGAGTTGATTAGCCGCAGCGGTATCTCCCCCCAAGAGATCGACGACTTTATCGTGGGCTCGGCCACCGGGGTGGGCGAGCAATGGACCTATGGCGGGCGCACACCCTTGCTGCTGGCCAACCTTCCCGAGACCATCGCCTCCAAGTTTGTGGACCAGCAATGCGCCTCGTCCATGGCCGCGGTGCACATGGGCTTCATGGAAGTGGCCATGGGCTTTGCCGACGTGGTGTTGATCGGCGGCATGGAGCACATGACCCGCTTGCCCATGGCCGGCACCACCCACGACCGGGGCCTGGTGGCCCTCAACGAAGCCCTGTTCCTGGCCCCGGAATATCGCCATTGGGATATGCCCACGGTGATGAACATGGGTCTGACCGCTGAGAAGCTCTCCGCCCTCACCGGCTATACCCGGCGGGAGATGGAGGAGTGGGCGGTGCGCTCCCACCAACGGGCGGCCCAGGCTCAGGCGGACGGTTTCTTTGACGGCGAGATTTTGCCGGTGGAGGCTCCCCAGGCCGACGGCAGCGTCAAGACGGTGGACCGGGATCAGGCAGTGCGGAAGGGCACCACTATGGAGGACCTGGCCAAGTTGCGGCCTCCCTTCAAGAAGGACGGGGTGATCACCGCTGGGGTCAGTTCTCCGCTCAACGCGGCGGCCACGGGACTGGTCTTGATGTCCAAGAGCCGGGCCCAGATCAAGGGCATCAAGCCCCTGGCCACCATCCGTAGCCTCGGCTTCGTGGGAGTGGACCCCACCATCATGGGGCAGGGCCCGGTGCCGGCCAGCCGCATGGCCCTGGACAAGATCGGCTTGGACCCCAAGGACGTTGACTACTGGGAGATCAACGAGGCCTTCGCCATCGTGGCCCTGAACTGCATAAGGGAGCTGGGCCTGGACCCGGAGCGGGTCAACATCATGGGCGGCGGATTGGCCCTCGGCCATCCCCTGGGGGCCACCGGCGGGCGCCTGATCGGCACCCTGGCCCGCATCCTGGGCCACAAGCAGGGGCGCTGGGGATGCGCCAACGCCTGCGTGGGCGGGGGCCAGGGCGTGGCCACGGTGCTCGAGCGCGAGGCATACTAGCCGTTGTCGTTAAAGAG